>JAESFK010000405.1_pt1 | contig 24035 bp, 19 predicted proteins | sample 9269391 | NCBI WGS metagenome assembly JAESFK01 (sample SAMN14506231, study PRJNA617097) | algae metagenome | isolation source: Drouetiella hepatica UHER 2000/2452 and co-occurring heterotrophs from... | place: Slovakia: Slovak Paradise National Park, Hrabusice, Kosice Region | collected 2000-01-01
GATCAAGGAAGGCCAGACGGTCAAGCGCACCGGCGCCATCGTGGACGTGCCGGTCGGCAAGGAGCTGCTCGGCCGCGTCGTCGACGCGCTCGGCAACCCGATCGACGGCAAGGGCCCGATCAAGGCCAAGACCCGCTCGCGCGTCGACGTCAAGGCGCCCGGCATCATCCCGCGCAAGTCGGTGCATGAGCCAATGGCGACTGGCCTCAAGGCGATCGACGCCCTGATCCCGATCGGCCGCGGCCAGCGCGAGCTGATCATCGGCGACCGCCAGACCGGCAAGACCGCCGTCGCGCTCGACACGATCCTGAACCAGAAGGCCAACAACGACGGCACGGACGAGAGCCAGAAGCTCTACTGCGTCTATGTCGCGATCGGCCAGAAGCGTTCGACCGTTGCCCAGTTCGTGAAGGTGCTCGAGGAGCGCGGCGCGCTGGAGTACTCGATCGTCGTCGCGGCGACCGCGTCCGATGCGGCCCCGATGCAGTTCCTGGCTCCCTTCGCCGGCTGCGCCATGGGCGAGTATTTCCGCGACAACGGCATGCATGCCGTCATCATCTATGACGACCTTTCCAAGCAGGCCGTTGCCTACCGCCAGATGTCGCTGCTGCTGCGCCGCCCGCCGGGCCGCGAAGCCTATCCCGGCGACGTGTTCTATCTCCACTCCCGCCTGCTTGAGCGCGCCGCCAAGATGGGCGACGAAGCCGGCAACGGCTCGCTGACAGCACTGCCGGTCATCGAGACGCAGGCAAACGACGTCTCGGCCTACATCCCGACCAACGTGATCTCGATCACCGACGGCCAGATCTTCCTCGAGACCGACCTGTTCTACCAGGGCATCCGCCCGGCCGTGAACGTCGGCCTCTCGGTGTCGCGCGTCGGCTCTGCCGCGCAGACCAAGGCGACCAAGAAGGTTGCCGGCAAGATCAAGGGCGAGCTCGCCCAGTATCGCGAAATGGCTGCCTTCGCCCAGTTCGGCTCGGACCTCGATGCCGTCACGCAGCGCCTGCTCAACCGCGGCGCCCGCCTGACCGAACTCCTGAAGCAGGCGCAGTTCTCGCCGCTGAAGATGGAAGAGCAGACGGTCGTGATCTATGCCGGCGTCAACGGCTATCTCGATCCGCTCCCGGTCAACAAGGTCCGCGCCTTCGAGGACGGGCTGCTGGCGCTGGTGCGCGGCAAGCATGTCGATCTGCTCAACGAGATCGGCAAGACCAAGGACCTTTCGGACGCGAATGCCGCGAAGCTGAAGGACATCGTCTCCGATTACGCGAAGTCCTTCGCCTGATCGTCATTGCGAGCGCAGCGAAGCAATCCAGCCTCGCTGCGCACCTGCTCTGAATTGCTTCGTCGCCGCGCTGCCGCGGGTGGCGGATAGGGGATCAAGACCGGATGCCGTCCCTTAAGGACCTACGAAACCGCATCGCTTCCGTGAAGGCGACGCAGAAGATCACCAAGGCCATGCAGATGGTCGCGGCTGCCAAGCTGCGCCGGGCGCAGGCCGCGGCCGAGGCTGCGCGCCCCTATGCCGAGCGCATGGAGACGGTGCTGGCCAATCTCGCCTCGGGCGTGACCGGATCGAGCGCGCCGAAACTGATCAGCGGCACAGGCTCCGACAAGGTGCATCTGCTGGTGGTCTGCACGGCCGAGCGCGGCCTGTGCGGCGCCTTCAACTCCTCGATCGCACGTCTTGCCCGCGACAAGGCGAATGCGCTCAAGGCCGAAGGCAAGACGGTCAAGATCCTCTGCGTCGGCAAGAAGGGCTATGACGTCCTGCGCCGGCAGTTCGAGAAGGACATCATCGAACTGATCGACCTGCGCGCCTTCAAGCAGGTCGGCTACGTCAATGCCGAGACGATCGCCCAGAACATCCTGACGCGCTTCGCCAATGGCGAGTTCGACGTCGCGACGCTGTTCTTCTCCAAGTTCAAGTCGGTGATCTCGCAGATTCCGACGGCCCAGCGCATCATCCCGGCCGAAATCCCGTCGGGCACGACGGTGACGGACGCCGTCTACGACTACGAGCCGGACGAGAGCGAAATCCTCGAGACGCTGCTGCCGCGCAACCTCACGGTTCAGGTGCTGCGGGCTATCCTCGAGAACGCCGCCTCCGAGCAGGGCGCGCGCATGTCGGCGATGGACTCCGCCACGCGCAACGCCGGCGAAATGATCAAGAAGCAGACGCAGCTCTACAACCGCTCGCGCCAGGCGATGATCACCAAGGAACTGATCGAGATCATCTCCGGCGCGGAAGCGCTATAATTGCCTAAAGCGGCCTGCGCGGCTTGAGCCCGCAGGCCTTTTCGACAAGCTGAACGCGCATCGAGGTTCAAGACCATGGCCAAAGCCGCAACCAAGACCACCAAGACCAAGACCGCAGAGAAGCCCGCCAACACCGGGACCGGCCGCGTCGTCCAGGTCATCGGCGCCGTCGTCGACGTGCAGTTCGACGGCGAGCTGCCGGAGATCCTGAACGCGCTCGAGACCCAAAACCTCGGCAACCGCCTGGTGCTCGAAGTCGCCCAGCATCTCGGCGAGAACACGGTTCGCACGATTGCGATGGACTCCTCCGAAGGCCTGGTTCGCGGCCAGTCGGTCACCGATACCGGCTCCCCGATCATGGTTCCGGTCGGGGACGAGTGCCTCGGCCGCATCATGAACGTCATCGGCGAGCCTGTCGACGAGGCCGGCCCGATCCTGACCACCAACACCCGCGGCATCCACCAGCCGGCGCCGAGCTATGCCGAGCAGGCCACGGAAGCCCAGATCCTGGTCACCGGCATCAAGGTCGTCGACCTGCTGGCGCCCTATGCCAAGGGCGGCAAGATCGGCCTGTTTGGCGGCGCCGGCGTCGGCAAGACCGTGCTGATCATGGAGCTGATCAACAACGTCGCGAAGGCCCATGGCGGCTACTCGGTGTTCGCCGGCGTCGGCGAGCGCACGCGTGAGGGCAACGACCTCTATCATGAGATGATCGAGTCCGGCGTCAACAAGAAGGGCGGCGGTGAAGGCTCGAAATGCGCCCTCGTCTACGGCCAGATGAACGAGCCTCCGGGTGCGCGCATGCGCGTCGCGTTGTCGGGCCTGACCGTCGCCGAGGATTTCCGCGATCGCGGCCAGGACGTGCTGTTCTTCGTGGACAACATCTTCCGCTTCACGCAGGCAGGCTCGGAAGTGTCGGCGCTGCTCGGCCGCATTCCGTCCGCAGTGGGTTACCAGCCGACGCTGGCGACCGACATGGGCAATCTGCAGGAGCGCATCACCACCACCAACAAGGGTTCGATCACCTCGGTGCAGGCGATCTACGTGCCCGCCGACGACCTGACCGACCCGGCGCCTGCGACCTCCTTCGCTCACCTTGATGCCACGACCGTGCTCTCGCGCTCGATCGCGGAAAAGGGCATCTATCCGGCGGTCGACCCGCTCGACTCGACCTCGCGCATGCTGTCTGCCGACATCGTCGGCGAAGAGCACTACAACATCGCGCGCCAGGTCCAGCAGATCCTCCAGCGCTACAAGGCGCTGCAGGACATCATCGCGATCCTGGGCATGGACGAGCTCTCCGAAGAGGACAAGATCTCGGTCGCCCGCGCCCGCAAGATCGAGCGCTTCCTGTCGCAGCCCTTCTTCGTTGCCGAAGTCTTCACCGGCTCGCCGGGCAAGCTCGTCGCGCTCGAAGACACCATCAAGGGCTTCAAGGGCCTGGTCGAGGGCAAGTACGACCACCTGCCGGAAGCAGCCTTCTACATGGTTGGCTCGATCGAAGAAGCCGTCGAGAAGGCCCAGCGCCTCGCGGCCGAAGCGGCCTGATCAGGCGTCGTTCCCGGGCCAGGCCCGGGAATCTTTCGACCAGAAGACACTGGTTTTCGCGATGGTCGGGGCAAGCCCGACCATGACGAGCCCGGGAGAGAGTACCGATGGCCACCTTCAAGTTCGAACTCGTCTCGCCCGAGCGCATCCTGTTCTCCGGTGAGGTCATCAGCGTCATCGTCCCCTCGATCGAGGGCGAGATGACGGTTCTCGCCGGGCATGCGCCACTGGTCGCGACGCTGAAGGCGGGCATCGTCTTCATCCAGACGACGGACAGCAACGGCAAGGAGTTCTTCGTCAATGGCGGCCTCGTCGAGGTCAATCATGCCGCGACGACGATCCTGGCCGAGCAGGGCCGCTTCATCGAGGACGTCGACACCGCCGTTCTCGACCAGGAAATCCTGACCGCCGAGATGAAGTATACCGGCTCGCATGATGAGGACGAGAAGAAGCGCCTGCACGACACGCTCGTGCAGCTGCGCGAATTCAAGCACGTCTTCGAGAACCGCAAGGCGGCGTGAGCCGTCTTTCCCGTCCGGGCTGAGAGATCGAGGGTCGCGCAAGCGGCCCTTTTTTTGTCGAGGCTTGTCGGGTCAGGCCGTCGGCAGCCTTGTGGCGAAGCCGGCGAAAGCCGCGACGACCTTCTCATAGACGGCCCGTTTGAACGGCACGACACGCCTCGGCATTTCCGCCAGAGGCAGCCAGGCCCATTCGGAAAACTCGGCCGGCTCGTCGCCGTTGGGTTGCGTGATGTCGAACTCGGTTTCGCTGCCGGTGAAGCGGAAGGCGACCCAGCGCTGGCGCTGTCCCCGAAAGGCGATCAGCTTGTGCGGCGGGCCGGAATAGGCCGGGAAGTCGTAACTGCACCATTCCTCGGTGGCTGCCAGGAAATCGGCGCCGGTCACGCCGGTCTCCTCGGCCAGTTCGCGGCGGGCGGCTGCGACGATGTCCTCGTACTCATCGATGCCGCCCTGCGGCATCTGCCAGTCGAAACCAGGCAGGACGACCTCGGGCCCTGCGCTGCGCGCGCGCCCGGCAAAGACGAGCCCGTCGCGATTGAACAGGGCGATGCCGACATTGGCGCGGTAGGGAAGGGCTGACTGGGTCATTCTGCACGGCTCGTCATGGTCGGGCGTGACCCGACCATCTCGGAATCCAGTGTCTTCCAGTCATGTGATGCTCGGGTCAAGCCCGAGCATGACGGAAGCGACCCCGTGCTACTCCCCCATCGCGATCAGGCTGGCATTGCCGCCGGCCGCGGCGGTGTTGATCGTCACCGTCTGCTCGGTGGCGAAGCGCATCAGGTAGTTGGGCCCGCCGGCCTTGGGGCCGGTGCCGGAGAGGCCGTGGCCACCGAAGGGCTGCACGCCGACGACCGCACCGATGATGTTGCGGTTGACGTAGATGTTGCCGGTGGAGAGTTGGCTCGTGACCTGCTCGACCGTCGTCTCGATGCGCGAATGCACGCCCAGCGTCAGGCCGTAGCCGGTCGCCTCGATGTCGTGGATGACCTTGTCGAGATCGCCCGCCTTCCAGCGGACGACATGCAGGATAGGGCCGAAATGCTCCTGCGCCAGTTCGGCGACGCCGTCGAGCGAGACGACGTGCGGCGCGACGAAGGTGCCGCCGAGCGCCGGCGCCTCGCCCGCCCAGGTGACGCGGCCGAGCTTGCGCATGGCCTCGACATGGCCGTCGAGGCGATGCTTGGCGGCGGCGTCGATGACCGGGCCGATATGGGTGTCGATGGCGCGGGGATCTCCGAGCTTCAGTTCGCGGGCGGCGCCGGTGATCATCTCGACCATCTTGTCGGCGACGTCTTCCTGGACGACGAGCAGGCGCAGTGCCGAGCAGCGCTGCCCGGCCGAGCGGAACGCGGACATCACGACATCATCCGCGACCTGCTCGGCCAGCGCCGTCGCATCGACGATCATGGCGTTGAGGCCGCCGGTCTCGGCGATCAGCGGGACGATCGGGCCGTCCTTGGCGGCAAGTGCGCGGTTGATCGCCCGGGCGGTCGCTGTCGAGCCGGTGAAGGCGACACCGGCCACGTCCTTGTGGGCGACGAGGGCGGCACCCAGCGCGCCGTCTCCCGGCACGAGATGAAGGGCCGAGGCGGGGACGCCGGCCTCGTGCAGCAGCCGGATGGCCTCGGCCGCGATCAGCGGGGTCTGCGGCGCCGGCTTGGCGACGACGCTGTTTCCGGCGACCAGCGCGGCCGCAATCTGGCCGGCGAAGATCGCGAGCGGGAAGTTCCAGGGCGCGATGCACAGGAACGGACCGCGCCCGCGCAGGACGAGGCGGTTCTCCTCGCCGGTCGGGCCGGGCAGGGGCGTGGGGCTGGCAAACTTGGCTTCGGCCTCAGTGGCGTAGTAGCGGCAGAAATCGACGGCCTCGCGCACCTCGGAAATGGCGTCGTCCAGCGTCTTACCGGCCTCCGCCTGGAGCAAAGCGAGCAGCAGGCCGCGGCGCGCCTCCATCAGGTCGGCTGCCTTGCGGAGCGCAGCGGCGCGGGTGCGGGCGGGCGTGGCGTTCCAGCCGGCAAAACCCGCCTTCGCCGCCAGCATGGCGCGCTCGGCCAGGGCGGTGTCGGCCTCGCGGACGCGGCCGATGACCTTGTTGTCGATCGGCGAGCGCACATCGCGCGCGGTGCCGCCAGTTGTCTTGCCGCCGATGATCGGATCGGCCTCGGGGAATGGCTTGGCTGAGGCGACCTTGACCTCTGCCAGAAGGCGGTCGAGGCTTTCGGCGTGGCCGAGCTCGACGCCGGCCGAGTTCTTGCGGGATGGGCCGAAGAGATCGGCCGGCAGCGGAATGCGGCGGTGCCGGGCGGCGCCGGCGTTGCCGATGATGTCGGCCGGCGGCACCAGCAGCTCAGCCACAGGCACGTCGGGGTCACCCGAAACGCTGACGAAGGAGGAGTTGGCGCCGTTCTCGAGCAGGCGGCGGACGAGATAGGCAAGCAGGTCCTGGTGCCCGCCGACCGGCGCATAAGTGCGGCAGGCGAAACCGTCCTGCCCTGCCAGCAGCTTTTCGTAGAGAGCCTCGCCCATGCCGTGCAGACGCTGGAACTCGAAGCCTTCGGAGCCACCTGCCATTTCGGCCACCGTCGCCACGGTCTGGGCGTTGTGGGTGGCAAATTGCGGGATGATGCGGGGACGCAACGCCAGAAGCTGCGCGGCGCAGGCCTCGTAGTTGAGGTCCGTCATCGCCTTGCGGGTGAAGACCGGATAGTCGGCCAGTCCGCGCTCCTGGGCGCGCTTCAGCTCGGTGTCCCAATAGGCGCCCTTGACGAGGCGGACCATCATGCGCCGGCCATGAGCTTCCGCGAGCGCGCCAATATGGGCGATCACCGCCGAGGCGCGCTTCTGATAGGCCTGAATCGCGAGGCCGAAGCCGTCCCAATCCGCCAGCGAGGGATCGGCGACGACGGCGTCGATGATGTCGAGCGAGAGTTCGAGCCGGTCGGCCTCCTCCGCGTCGATGGTGAAGTTGAGGTCGTAGGATTTGGCCTGCTGCGCGAGCTTGACGACCTTCGGCGTCAGTTCGGCCAGCACGCGCTCGTGGTTGGTCGCGTCGTAGCGCGGATGCAGCGCCGAGAGCTTGACCGAGATGCCCGGCCGGTTCGGCAGCGGCTCGTTGCCGGCCGAGCGGCCGATGGCGTCGATTGCGGCGGCATAGGAGGCGAAATAGCGGTCGGCGTCTCCTTGCGTGCGGGCGCCTTCGCCCAGCATGTCGAAGGAATAGCGGTAGAGCTTGCCGCTCTTCGAGCCGGCGCGTTTCAGTGCCTCCTGGATCGTCTGGCCAAGGACGAAATGGTTGCCCATGACGCGCATCGCCTGGCGCGTGGCGGTGCGCACTGTCGGCACGCCGAGCCGCTTGGCGAGGCCGCCGATGATGCTGGTCGGCGTTTCTCCGGGCTGGATCACGCGCGCGGTGATGCCGAGCGCCCAGGCCGAGGCCGAGACCAGGAAGGCATCGGACTTCGATTCGTGATGGGCGAAGTCGCCCTGGCCGAGCTTGTCCTCGATCAGCCGGTCGGCGGTGGCGGCATCGGGCACGCGCAGCAGCGCCTCGGCCAGCACCATCAGGGCGAGCCCCTCCTTGGTGGAGAGGGAGTATTCGCGCAGGAGTTCTTCGATGCCGCCGAGGCCGACCTTGCGGGTGCGGATCGCCTCGATCAGCCCGGTCGCGCGCGCATCGATCCGCGCCTTCGCGGCCGGTTCGCGGCGGGCCGCCGCAAGCAGCCGTGTCGCGATCGCGCCGTCATCCTCGGCGAAGGTCGCGCGGAAGGCGGGGGGCGTGGTGACAGGCGCGGCCATGGAAACGGCTCCGAAGCGAGGTGGGCGGGATGATCTGAAGCATCGGGTCTTCATGGCCGCAGATCAATTGGCTATTTTCCGCTAGATGCCGCATATTCTCCCGCCGAGACTGCCTCTTGCCGTGATTGATCCCGTGCTCGATCGAACCGACCGCCGCATCCTCTCCCTGCTGCAATCCGATGGCCGCATTGCCGGCGTCGAGCTGGCTGAAAGGGTAGGGCTTTCGCCGACCGCGACCGGCGAGCGGCTGAAGCGGCTCACGCGTGAGGGCTACATCACCGGCTACCGCGCGACGCTGGATCCGCTCAAGCTCGGTCTCAATCTGCTCGTCTTTGTCGAGGTCTATCTCGACAAGACGACGCCCGACGCGTTCGAGCGCTTCGCCGCCGCCGTGAAGCACGCGCCGGAGGTTCTGGAGTGCCACATGGTGGCGGGCGGTTTCGATTATCTGGTCAAGACCCGCGTCGCCGACATGAACGCCTATCGCCGCTTTCTCGGCGAGGTCCTGCTGGCGCTGCCGGCCGTACGCGAGACCCGCACCTATGCCGTGATGGAGGAGGTCAAGACCGACGGGGCGCTGCCGCTTTGAGCGGTTGGTCGGACATGGATAGTGCCCAGTTTTTACGCAGTTTCAATTTTTCAGTGACGCTTTCGGCTTGACCTGTCGCAAGGTTCCGCCAGTCTGAAATGAGCGATTGCCCGGCATGGTGCTTGCTGGGTGGACCGTGATTTTCGAAACCTTTCATTCCCATTCGTTCGACCGGAGCCAGAGATGTCCAGCGTGCTGCCTGCCCTTGTTGCGTCCCTGTCGCGACGCACGGTCCTGAGCGTCGCGGCGGTATCCGCGCTTGCCGCGGCCTGCCTGTCGGGCGCGCAGCCGGCGCTGGCGCAGACGCCGGTGCGCTTCACGCTCGATTGGCGCTTCGAGGGGCCGGCCGCGCTGTTCCTGATGGCGATCGAGAAGGGCTATTTCAAAGCCGAGGGGCTGGACGTCACCATCGACACCGGCAACGGTTCGCGCGAGGCGATCCCGCGCGTCGCGTCGGGCACCTATGATGTCGGCTTCGGCGATGTGAACTCGCTGATCCGCTTCCGCGACGAGAATCCCAGCGTCGATCTCAAGGCCGTGATGATGGTCTACGACAAGCCGCCCTTCGCGATTGTCGGACGCAAGAGCCGCGGCATCACCGCAGATGTGAAGAGCCTGGAGGGCAAGAAGCTGGGCGCGCCCGCGGCCGACGCCGCCTTCGCGCAATGGCCGATCTTCAAGACCGTCAACAAGCTCGACGACAGCAAGATCCGGCTGGAGAATGTCGGTTTCCCGGTGCGCGAGCCGATGCTCGCCTCGGGCGAGGTCGACGCCGTGTTCGGCTTCGCCAACTCCTCCTACATCAACCTGAAGTCGCGCGGCGTGCCCGTCGACGACATCGTCACCATGCTGATGTCTGACTATGGCGTCGAGCTCTATGGCAACGTCGTCATGGTCTCGCCGAAATTCGCGGCCGAGAAGCCCGAGGCCGTGCGCGGCCTGCTGCGGGCGATCACCAAGGGCGTCAAGGACACCGTCGCCAACCCGGAACTCGGCGCGCAGCTCGTGATCAAGCGCAACGATGTCGCCAAGGTCGAGGTCGAGCTCGAGCGCCTGAAGATGACGCTCGAGCAGAACGTGATGACACCCTGGGTCAAGGCCAATGGCTTCGGCGGCATCGACAAGGAACGCTGGGCCAAGGCGCTCGACCAGATCGCCCTGACCTTCACCTTCAAGGACAAGGCCAAGGCGGGCGACGCCTTCACCGATGTCTTCCTGCCAGCTTCGGCGGAGCGGGTGTTCTGAGCATTCCGGCCTCTTCCCGGCGGCGTCATTCCGGACGAAGCGAAGCGGAGACCCGGAATCCATCGTAAGGTCGAGTGCTCGACGATGGGTTCCGGATCGGCGCCCGCTGGCGCGGCTTGCCCGGAATGACGCGTTTTCTTCCGAAAGGACCGATTTGACCGCCTTCGTCGAACTCCATGATGTCACCCATGTCTATGGCGGCAGCGAAGGTGCGCCTGCCGTTGCGGGGCTGTCGCTGAAAGTCCGTGAGGGCGAGTTCGCGGCGCTCGTCGGACCGTCCGGTTGCGGCAAGTCGACGATGATGAAGCTCGCCACCGGCCTGCAGCGGCCGAAATCCGGCACGGTGGTCGTCGACGGACGCGAAGTCGCCGAGCCGATCAAGATCACCGGCATGGCCTTCCAGAACCCGGTGATGCTGCCCTGGCGTACGACGCTGCAGAACCTGCTGCTGCCGCTCGAGATCGTCCAGCCGCACCGCTCGCGCCTGCGTGCGAACAAGGCCGAGTATGTCGCTCGCGCCGAGATGCTGCTCGAGGCGGTCGGCCTCAAGGGCATGGGCTCGAAATTCCCCTGGCAACTCTCGGGCGGCATGCAGCAGCGTGCCTCGCTGTGCCGCTCGCTGATCCACGAGCCGAAGCTGCTGATGCTGGACGAGCCGTTCGGTGCGCTCGATGCCTTCACGCGCGAGGAGCTGTGGTGCGTGATCCGCGACCTGCATGCACAGCGCGGCGTCACCGTGATCCTGGTTACGCATGACCTGCGCGAAGCGGTGTTCCTGGCCGACCGGGTGTTCTGCATGTCGGCGCGTCCCGGCCGGATCATCGCCGAGCGCGAGATCGACTTTGCCCGCCCGCGTGATCTCGACATCACCTACACGCCGGAATTCGCGGGCATCGTGCAAGAGCTGCGCGGTCATATTCGTGAGGCGAGGGCGGTCGCATGAAGCGCTCGACCTGGCTCACGCTCGCGCCCTATCTGTTCACCTTCGCGTTCTTCGCGCTCTGGGAAATCGCCTGCCGCGCCTTCTCCATCTCGGGCTTCATCCTGCCGCCGCCGTCGGCGATCTGGGCGGCCCTCGTCCAGTACCAGAAGCCGCTCTACACCAACGCCTTCCATACGCTCTGGATGACCTCGCTCGGCTTCGGGCTGTCGATCGTCTTCGGCGTGGCGCTCGGCCTCCTCGTCGGTTCGTCGAAGCTGGTCCATGCGGGGCTCAACCCGCTCCTGGTCGGCTTCAACTCGATCCCGAAGGTCGCGATGGTGCCGATCCTGGTGATCTGGTTCGGCGTCGGCTGGCTGCCGCCGGTGCTGACCGCCTTCGTGATCTCGTTCTTCCCGATCGTCGTCAATGTCGCGACCGGGCTCGCCACGATCGAGCCCGAGACCGAGGACGTGCTCAAGGCGCTCGGCGCCAGCCGCCTGGACATCATGACCAAGGTCGGCATTCCGCGCGCGCTGCCTTACCTGTTTGGGGCGCTCAAGGTCTCGATCACGCTCGCCTATGTCGGCTCGGTGATCGGCGAGCAGAACGCGTCGAATCTGGGGCTGGGCAACCTGATCACCCGCGCCTCGGCCGACTTCAACGTGCCGCTGATCTTCGCCGCGTTGATCGTGCTCGCAATCCTCGGCGTCTTCCTGGTTGCGATCGTCGACATCGTCGAGAGCCGCATGACCGGCTGGGCCAAGCGCTCGCAGATGGGCAATGCCTGAAAGTCCGTCCCGGAACGCTACTGCGGCGGCCGTCTGACGCGGCCTTCTGCGCTTCCGGTGCTCACGGACAGGTGTCCGCTGCGCCGACTCGCCGCAGCGCGTTTCGGGACGGGCTTTGAATGCTTCCGTCCGGCGGCGGGCGGTTCAGACCATCCCGGTGCTTTTCAGCTGCTGATAGGCTTTGAGGATTTCCTGCAGCGTGCCCTCGCGCGAGCGGTCGCCGCCATTTGCATCGGGGTGGAAGCGCTTCACCAGCTCCTTGTAGCGGGCCTTGATCGCGACAGCGTCGGCATTCTCGTCGAGGCCGAGCGCCTCGAGCGCCTTGCGGGCGATAACGCCGACGCGGGGCTCCGGCTGCGCCGCCTGCTGGGCTCGTCTGGCGCCGAAGATGTTGAAGGCGTCCTGGACATCGGGCGACTCGGTTCCGCCCGCGACGCGGCCCCGCTGCGCCATCCGTGCGGCCTTGGAGTTGACGCCGAGCTTCCAGGTCGGCCGGTGGCCGATGGCGGCGTCCTTGGCGTATTCGGCCAGCGCCTCGTCGTTCATGCCGGCGAAATAGTTGTAGGTCGCGTTGTAGGCCTTCACATGCTCCATGCAGAACAGGAAGAATTTGCCCTCGCGGCCGCGGCCCTGTGGCGCGCGGAATTCGCCCGGCCGTTTGCAGCCGGGGTGGTCGCAACGCGGCGCGTCGGATTGCTGGACCTCTTCCGCTTCGGAAGGGCCGATCCTGATGCGGTCGAACAGGCGCGAGTTGAAGTTCATGGTCGAATGGTTATGAAACGCGGGATCGGAACCGGCAAGTGCGATGCAGCATGCATCGCATCTGCGCGGCGGGAGCGGGCCACGAAAGACGGCCTTGGGACGGATCAATTAAAACGGTGTCGCGATCATGACCGGAATGGCTGAACGGATCACCAACAAGTTGGAACTGGCACTTTCGCCACTGCGCCTGAACGTGATCGACGAGTCGCACCAGCATCAGGGCCATGGCGGCTGGCGTGAGGGCGGTGAAACCCATTTCAAGGTTGATATCGTGTCCGAAGCCTTCACCGGCAAGAGCCGGCTCGAGCGTCACCGCCTCGTCAACGCCGCGCTGGCGCAGGAGCTGGCGGACCGGGTACACGCGCTGGCGATCGTCGCGCGGGCGCCGGGCGAGGTTTGAGCCGGTGAGGGCAGTCGGCCTCCGGGCTCTGCGAAATGCGCTTCGTCACCCCGCCTTCGGCCGCTCCGGGGTGAGGGCGTAGATCGCCGCCGAGGCCAGCAGCAGGGCGGCGAAGATCCAGTGCAGGTGGGCGAAGGTCGTCGCGGCGTCCAGGCCCGCGGCGCGCTGGCCGGCGATGAACCAGCCGGAGCCCGACTGGGCCACCGCCGCGCCGGCGATGAACAGGAAGTTCACCGCCGTCATGCCGCGCCCGATCAGATGGGCCGGGAAGAACAGGCGCGCATGCGCCATCAGGATGGCGTAGGTGAAGCCGACCGCGCCGATCAGCGCGAAGAGCAGGGTTGCCACGATGGCCGAGGATGCGCCGGTCGCCGCGAGAAGGGCGAAGGTCGCCGCGGTGCCGACAGTGCCCCAGAGCACCAGCGGCTTGGCCCGCCCAGCCCATTTCTCCAGGCCGCCATAGATGAAGGCGCCGGCGACCATGGTCAGCGCCATGGCGGTGGCGGCATGGCCCGCGACGACGGCATCGAGCCCGTGCACGTCGATCATGAAGGGCGCGACCCATAGCCCGCGCGCGGTTGCCAGGATGGCGTAGCCGGTAAGGGTGATCGGCGCGAGCAGCCAGAGCGGGCGCAGCTTCAGGATGCTGGCGAGGCCGGCGATCAGGCCCTCGGCCTTGCCCGTGGCACTTTCCGCCCGTGGCGGGTCGCGGATCAGCAGTCCGGCCAGCGCGGTGGCGACGAGGAAGCAGCTCGCCATCACCAGCATCGACGGCCGCCAGCCATAGCGCGCGGCGGCAATCGCGAGCGGCGCCGCCCCGACGAGGTTGCCGAGCGAGCCCAGCCCGATGAAGACCGAGGTCAGGAAGGCGAAGCGCGAGGGTTCCGCCGTCCGCGCGAACAGGAACAGGCTCGCCATGAAGATCGGCGAGCACCCGATACCGATCAGTGCCATGGCCAGCATGCCCGTGAAGGCCCCGGTGGCCTGGGCGAACAGGAAGGCGCCAAAGCTGCCGATGGCCATGGCCGCCGTCACCGTCCGGCGCGGGCCGAGCCGATCCAGCGCCCAGCCGATCGGGAACTGCGACAGCGCGAAGGCCGAGAACCAGGCCGCGCCGAGCAGCCCCAATTCGCGCGGGCCGATCGCCAGATCCGTCATCACCGGACCGGCAATCACGCTCAGGAACGACCGGTAGAAGATCGACAGGAAATAGGCCGGCAGCAGCGCGAAGAAAACGATCACCGGCAGCTCAATCGATTAGCGGGCAGGCTGACGGGTGGATCACTTGATCCGCTCGAGCACCGAGACGTAGTTCGCCACCGCCGAGCCACCCATGTTGAAGATGCCGCCGAGGCGGGCGTCCTTGAGCTGCATGCCCTCGGGCGCCTCGCCGACGAGCTGCATGGCACTGAGCACATGCATCGAGACGCCGGTCGCGCCGATGGGATGGCCCTTGGCCTTCAGGCCGCCGGAAACGTTGACCGGCAGCTTGCCGTCCTTCTGCGTCCAACCTTCCTTGATGGCGCGGGCGCCGTCGCCTTCCCTGGTCAGCCCCATCGCCTCGTATTCGATCAGCTCGGCGATGGTGAAGCAGTCATGCGTCTCGACGAAGGAGAGATCCTCGAGCGCGACGCCTGCTTGGGCCAGGGCCTGCTGCCAGGCGCGCGCGCCGCCCTCGAACTTCAGGATGTCGCGCTTCGACACCGGCAGGAAATCCTGGACATGGGACATGCCGCGGAACCCGACGGCGCGGCGCAGGCCGAGCGCTGTCTCCTCGTCGGCGAGCACGAGCGCGGCGGCGCCATCGGAAACGAGCGAACAGTCGGTCCGCTTCAGCGGGCCGGCGACAAAGGGGTTCTTCTCGCTCTCTTCGCGGCAGAAGGCGTAGCCGAGATCCTTGCGCATCTGGGCATAAGGGTTGTCGACGCCGTTCTTGTGGTTCTTGGCCGCGATCATCGCGAGCGCATCCGACTGGTCGCCATGGCGCTGGAAATAGGCGGCGGCGATCCCGCCGAAGACGCCGGCGAAGCCGCCCTGGGTGTGACCTTCCTCCGGGAGATAGGAAGCCTTGAGCAGGTTCTTTCCGATCTCGGGGCCGGGCGTAGTCGTCATCTGCTCGACGCCGACGACGAGGACGATCTTGGCGGCACCGGCCTTGATCGCGCGGACGCCCTGATGCACCGCGGCCGAGCCGGTGGCGCAGGCGTTCTCGACACGGGTCGCCGGCTTGAAGCGCAGCGCCGGATCGGCCTGGAGCACGAGCGAGGCGGTGAAGTCCTGGGCGGAGAAGCCGGCGTTGAAATGGCCGAGCACGATCTCGTCGACCTGGTCGGCGGTGATGCCGGCATCGATCAACGCATCGGTCGCGACCCGGACGACCAGGCTCTCGATGGTTTCGGCATCCTGCTTGCCGAACGGCGTATGGGCCCAACCGACGATCGCAGCGCTCATGGCAATTCTCCCATACCGATTTCGACGTTATCCGGCTTTGACCTCTAATTGCGCTTGCAGCCCTTGGCCTGCAAGCAGGCAGTCATGCATTCCGGCCGTGCGTGGAAAGAGGGACCATGATGCGGAACGGGGGCGCTTACAGCGCCGTCATCAGCAGCAAGCCGACGCCGCCGACGATCATCGCCATGCCCGCCATCTCGCGCCGGCTGGTGCCTTCCGAGAAGATGCGGCGGGAGGCGATCTGCGCCAGCGGCACCTCGATGAGGGCCAGCGTGCGGACATTGGCGGCGCTGGTCAGCGAGAATCCGATGAACCAGAACTGCGAGGCGGCTGCACCGAGGAAGCCGGCCGAAAGCGATTTGCGCCAGTTCCGCAAGCTCGAAACCAGCGCCGGCCGGTTGGCGACCAGCATGTAGAGCGCCAGGATCAGCGTCTGCAGGAAAAGGCCGAGCGCCAGGATCGTGGTCGCCCGGATGAAGAAGCCGCCCTCGGGCAGCGCCTGGATCGCGCCGCGATAGCCGATTGCCGAGAGCGCGAAGAAGGCGCCGGCCCCGACGCCGAGCAAGGCGGGGCGCAGGCCCGCGCGGGTGAGCTTCTCGCCGGGCTTCCAAGAGACCAGCACGACGCCGGCGGTCGCGACGAGGATCGCCGCGAACTTGGTGAGGGTGAGTGCGTCGCCCAGCAGCAACGCGCCGAAGATCGCCACCTGCACGGGCTCGGTCTTGGTGTAGGCGGTGGTGACGGCGAAGGAGCGCTCGCGCATCGCCGCGAGCATCAGTCCGGTTGCCGCGATCTGGGTCACGGCGCCGCCGATCGTGTAGGCGAAGGCGCCGGCGCCGATCTGCGGCGGCAAGCGGCCGGCCACCAGGCAGACGATGACGAGGAAGATCAGCGCGAAGGGCAGGCCGAACAGGAAGCGCACCTGCGTTGCGCCGACGACGCCGATGATCTCGGTCAGGGACCGCTGTGTGAGGTTTCGTGCCGTCTGCAGCAGCGAGGCCGCGATGGTCGCGGGAATCCAGAGGAGGGCGAGGCTCACGCGGCAGATCCGGTCGGTCGAGGGCGATCTTGGGGGCGATACTGGCTTGTGAACTCTTGCCCGCGACTAGGCAAATCGCTCCGCTGGGGGTAGGTATGCGTCCATGGGCGGGCCGACCTTGCCCGGCCGTCTCGAAAATGCCGCATGCGTCGCGTTGAAACCCTGCGCCTTCAACCCTCGTAAGACAGGTTCAAGACCCGCCCGATGATCGCTTCCCGATTCACCGCAGCCCTCGTCTTCGGGCTCGCCCTCACCGGGTCGGCCTCGGCCGGCACCAGCCTCGTGATCGACGCCGCCAGCGGCGCGGTTTTGTCCAGCGAGAACGCCGGCCAGCCCTGGCATCCGGCCTCCACGACCAAGATGATGACGGCCTACCTGGCGCTGAAGGCGGTTCGCGAAGGCCGCCTGGGGCTGGAGACCGCGATTCCTGCCTCGAAGCGGGCCGCGAGCCAGCCGCGGGTGAAGGTCTACATCAAGGCCGGGCAGGAGGTCACGCTCGACAACGCCCTGCGCATCATGATGGTGAAGTCGGCCAACGACATCGCCTATGTGATTGCTGAGGGCGTCGGCGGCGATGTCGAGACCTTCGTCGGAATGATGAACGCCGAGGCCGCACGGCTCGGCATGCGCGACAGCCATTTCACCAACCCCAATGGTTGGCACGATCCGGACCAGCAGGTCAGCGCCCGCGACCTCGCCATCCTCGCCATGGCGCTGATGCGCGAGTTTCCGGATTACTCGGACTACTGGAACACGGCCTCCGTCCAGCTCGGCAAGCAGGTCCTGAACAACACCAACGGTCTTGTCGGCCGCTACTCCGGCATCGGCGGCATGAAGACCGGCTTCGTCTGCGCGTCGGGCTTCAATGTCGTCGCGACCGCGACGCGCGGCGGCCGCACCCTGATTGCGGTGGTGCTCGGCGCGTTGTCCGGCACCGAGCGCACCGTCAAGGCGGCGCAACTGCTCGATGACGGATTCTCGAAATGGGGCGGCTCAGGCTACTCCCTGGCGTCGCTGCCCTCGCAGGGGGGGCGTGCCTATAATATCTGCGACGATGTCCGGCGAAAGGGCGGGGGCGTTGCTCTTGCCGATGACGCCGACACCTCCGGACCTATCGCGGCGCAGGTTCCCAACAGCCTCGGTGGCAATGAATCGGACGGTGGCCGCTTCGCCACGGCGTCCGCTCCGAGCTATGCCAGCAGCTCCATGCTGAGCCGCACGCCCTCGGGCCGCGTCTCGCTCGGCCCGCGCGCCCAGACGGTGCCGGTGCCGGTCGCCTTCGGTCGCACGTCGGGCTCGGCCTCTGCACCGCTGGCTGCCAATGTCTCCGTCGGGTCCGACAGCCGGGTCGCGCGTGGTGCGGCGCCGATCGTCGCGCCGTCGGCGCCCGTGGCCGCTGGCCTGTTCGGCAATCAGACTGGCGGGCTGTTCGCCGATCGCGGGCGCACGGCTTCCGGCAATGGCGCCATTCCCGGCGCGACCTCGGCCTTCGCTCCAAGCGAGCCCGTGACAGCACAACCCTCTCAGCAGAGCGGCCCCTTGCGTCTCCAGGGCTCGATCCAGACGGGTGCCGCGGCGTCTGCCAACCTGCGGCCGGGCGCTGCTGCCGCGATCAAGCCGCCGGCCCGCCCGCCGGCCAGGCCACTGTTGGTGAAGCCCTCGCCCAAGGCCGATCCGGCGACGGCCAAGGCCGTGCAGGACAAGGCCTCGCAGGGCAAGCCCGCGCAGGCGGCGGCGAAGCCGCAAGCCGCCAAGCCGCAGGCCGTCACCCCACAAGTCAAGAGCAAGGCGAAGGCCAAGCCGACGAACGAAGCCAAGCCGAACGACGACGCCTGAGCGTGATCCCTTGAGCGCCGACCCCGGCTCCTCCGCCAGGCAGCAGGGCATGCTGCTGGCGCTGGCTTCGGCCGGCGCCTACGGCACCAATATCGTCAGCGCGCAGATCGCCGGTCAGGCCGGCCTGAACGGTCCGCTGCTCGTCTTCTACCGTGTCTTCATCATGCTGGCGCTGGTCGGGGCCGCCATTGCGATCTGGCGGACATCGCTGGCCGTGCCGCGGGCCGAGCGGCGGGCGCTGGCGCTGTTCGGCGTCACCAGTGCGCTGGTCGGCTCCGCCTATCTGTCCTCGATCGCCTTCCTGCCCGTCACGGTCGCGGCCGTGGTGTTCTTCACCTATCCGGTCCTCATCGTCCTGGCCGAGCCTTTCGTCACGCGCATGCGCTTCCGGCCCGAGCGGCTGGCTGCCGCCTGCGTCGCCTTCATCGGTGTCGCGATGGTCGTGGGGCCGGACATGCATGGGCTCGATCCGCGCGGGCTGCTGCTGGCGCTCGGCGCCAGCCTTGCCGCCGCGACGCAGTTCTTCGCCGGTGCCGCTCTCTCGCGCACGGCGCTGTCTGCGCGGCTGTTCTGGTCGCATCTGCTGATCCTGCCGGTGACAGCGCTCATCCTTGCGGTCACCGGCGGCTTCCTGCCGCCCGGCGCCTTCGCCCTGGCGCCGATCGCTGCTGCCGTAACGATTGGCGGCTATCTCCTGGGCTTCCTCTTCCAGGTGATAGCGTTGACGCGAATCTCGCCCGGCGCCGCCGGCCTTGCCTTCTGCGCGGAGCCCGTCTGCGCCGTGCTGATCGCGGCGGTGGTGCTCGGGGAACGGCTCTCAGCCCTGCAATATGCCGGCTGCGCCCTTGTCGTCGCGACGCTGGTGACTAATGTAACACTAGAACAGATGAGGCGCTCCCCCGCGCCTGCCTGAGGCAGCCTGTCTCGGCCGACCTGCCCAGCCGACTGCCCGAGCCGAAGCGTGACGACCATGACAAGCCCGCCGATCCGCCCGGAACCGTTGCCGCTGACCTTGCTGACCGGCTTTCTCGGCGCGGGCAAGACGACGCTGCTCAATCGGCTTCTGAAGGATCCGGCGCTCGCCCAGACCGTCGTGATCGTCAACGAGTTCGGAGAGGTCGGTCTCGACCACCTGCTGGTCGAGGGCGTCGAGGACGGCATGATCCTGCTGGATTCGGGCTGCCTGTGCTGCACGATCCGCGACGATCTCATCGTCACGATGGAAGATTTGCTGCGCCGCCGCGACAATGGCCGGATCAGCCCGTTCAGCCGCGTCGTCATCGAGACGACCGGCCTGGCCGACCCGGCGCCGATCCTGAACGTGCTGATCAACCACCCCTATCTGGCGATGCGCTTCCGGCTCGACGGTGTGGTGACGCTGGTCGATGCGGTCAACGCCATGGCGACGCTCGATGCGCATGAGGAGGCGCGCAAGCAGGTCGTGGCGGCAGACCGCCTCGTGCTGACAAAGTCCGATCTCGTGCCGAACCTCGCCGAACTTGCGCCGTTGCGGCAGCGGCTGGCGCTGCTCAATCCGGGCGTCGCCCTGCTTGGGGCGGGGGCGGCGGCCAACTCGCTGTTCGGCGCAGGGCTCTACGACCTCGCGCAGCGTCCGGCCGAGATCGGCCAATGGCTGGCCCGCGAGACCCTGCCGGGCAGCGGTCACCAGCATGACGGCCACCATCACGACCATCATCATGGTCACGATCATGGACTTGGCGATCATGGCCACGGCCACGCCCATCACGACGTCAACCGCCACGATGCGAGCATCAGGGCCTTCGCAATGACGGCCGATACGCCGATCCAGAAGGCGACGGTGGATCTGTTCTGGACACTGCTGCGCTCGGTTCATGGGCCCAGGCTCCTGCGCATGAAGGGGCTGGTGCAGGTGGCGGAGCATCCCGATCGGCCGCTGCTGCTGCATGCCGTGCAGCAGATCCTGCATCCGCCCGTCATCCTCGACGCCTGGCCGGACGCCGACCGGCGCTCGCGCCTCGTTCTCATCGTCAAGGACATCGAGGAGGCGCTCGTCCAGCGGCTCTGGGAGGCATTCCTCGGGCAAACCGGGACAAGCGCCGGCCGCGAGGCTGCCACCGCCTGAGACGGCCTGCTCTGGCCCCGTTCTTGAAGCCTGCCACTCGATCGTTCGGCGCCTATGTCTTGGCTCGCCAATTTGGCACAGCCTCGTGCCAGATCGGTTCAGCGCAGGAAGGCAGGCTCGGATGAACCGGATCATGGCTTTGAGGGGCGCCCCGGCAGGCAGTGCCGGAGTTGGCGTCGGTTACGCTCCAGCGCCGCGACCCGATGCGCCGATCACGATCGAGACCCGCCCGCTCTCGGCCTGCGCTGACATTGCCGAGGCATGGAGCCAGCTTGCCGGCCGAGCACTGGAGCCCAACCCTTTCCTCGAACCGGCCTTCGCCCTGGCTGCGTCCCAGCACCTCGTCTCCTTCCGCGATGTGGTCGCGATCCTGGCCTGGCAGGGCGGCGCGACCGACGCACGGCGCCGCCTCGTCGGGCTGATCCCGTGTTGTCGCCGGAATGGCCTCTTCGTGCCCGATGTGCTGATCGGCCTGTCGGACCGGCGCGTCTTCAGCGGCGCCCCGCTGCTCGATCGGCAGCAGGCCGGGGCGGTCATCGAAGCGGTTCTCGACCCGCGTCGTCAGGGTGTGATCGACGGCCGCGGACTGGTTCTGCGCGCGGTCGACCTCGATGGCGGGTTGGTGTCCGTCCTGCTCGACCTGACCGGGCGCCCGGGCCTGACCGCGAGTCTTCGGCCCGCCTTTGCCGCTTCCGTGGCTCCTCCGTCGCCGGAGCAGGTCGAGGCCTCGCGGGAGGCTCTGGCGCAGCATGGCAAGTTGAAGCTGGTCGAGCCACGGACGCAAGTCGGGCTGCGCGACGCCGTCGAGATCATCCTGGCAATGGAGGCGTCCGGACCGCGTGCGCAGGCGGGCGCGGCGACGCTGCAGGACACGCGCGAGGTCGGCTTCCTGCGGGCGATGACGCGGGGTCTCTGCCGCATCCGGCAGTGCCGGATCGGCCTTCTGATGCTCGACGACCAACCGATTGCCGGCGCGATCGTGCTCGGCCGGGGGCCGCGCAGCTGGCTTTATCTGAGCGCGCAGGAGCAGGCCCATGCGCCGCGCATGCCGCAGCAGGTCCTGCTCGCGATGATGCAGGCGGCGGCACCGGCGCGGCTGATCCTGCGCCCCGACGGCCTGGCCGCCTGTGGGGAAGGTGGCTTGTCGCTTGGTGACCTGCATTTGTCGCAGGGTGCCGTCCGCAAGCCGCGCGATCTTGCCAGCCGTGCCCGTGACGTGTTGCGGGGCTCGCTGTTCAGGTTTCGGCGCGCAGGAGCCGCCTGATGATCTTGCCGGTGGTTGTCAGCGGTAGTTCCTCGCGAAAGGCGATCTCGCGCGGATACTCATGGGCCGAAAGCCTCCGCCGCACGAAGGCCTGAAGCTCGGCGGCGAGCTCCGGCGTGCCGACGCGGCCGGGTTTCAGCACGACGAAGGCCTTGACGATCTCGGTGCGTAGCGCGTCCGGCTTGCCGACGACCGCGGCGAGCGACACCGCCTCGTGCCGCAGCAGGCAGTCCTCGATCTCGCCGGGCCCGATGCGGTAGCCGGAGGAGGTGATGACATCGTCGTCGCGGCCGACGAAGCGGACATAGCCCTCCTGGTCCTGCACAGCCTGGTCGCCGGTCTTCATCCAGTCGCCGACGAACTTCTCGGCCGTGGCCTGCGGGTTGCGCCAGTAGCCGAGGAACATCACCGGGTCGGGGCGGCGCACTGCGATCTGGCCTTCCTCGCCCACTTCGCAGACCAAGCCGTCCGGGCGGATGATCGCGACCTCGTGGCCGGGCACCGCCTTGCCGATGAAGCCCGGCCGACTGACACCGATCTGCGCACAGGAGGCGAGCACGAGGTTGCACTCGGTCTGGCCATAGGCTTCGTTGATGGTGAGGCCCAGCGCTTCGCGGCCCCAGGTCAGGGTCTCGGCGCCCAGGGCCTCGCCGGCGGCCGCAACCGTGCGCAGCGCGAGGGAAAAGCGCTCGCGCGGTCGCTCGACGCTGCGTAGCATCCGCAGGGCGGTCGGCGGCACGAAGGCGTTGCGGATCCCAAGGTCCGCCATCAGGCGGAAGGCCTCCTCCGGCTCGAAGCGCGTCACCGGCCGCGCCACGACGGCGATGCCGAAATGCAGCGCCGGCAGCAGCATGTTGAGGAGGCCGCCGGCCCAGGCCCAATCGGCCGGCGTCCAGGCGAGATCGCCCGGCTGCGGCATGAATTCGTGCGGCATCTGCACGCCCGGCAGGTGCCCGGGCAGGACGCGGTGGCCGTGGAGCGCGCCCTTGGGGTTCCCCGTGGTGCCGGAGGTGTAGATCATCAGCGCCGGATCGTCGGGCCTCGTATCAACGGCGGTGAAGTCGGGGCTGGCATCGGCCAGCAGGGCGTCCCAGCCCAACGCGTCGCGGTCGGCGCCGTCGATCGAGATGGACAGCGCCAGCTCCGGCAGGGGCTCGGTGATCTGCCTGGTCTTGGTGAGCCCGGCCGCGTCCATGACCAGCACCTTCGCACCGGAATCGCCCAGCCGATAGGCCAGCGCATCGACGCCGAACAAGGCCGCCAGGGGCACTGCGATCGCTCCGAGCTTGTAGGCCGCGAGATGGGCCGTGAGCACGCAGCGGCCCTGCGGCAGCAGGATCGCGATGCGGTCGCCCTGCACGACGCCGCGGGCGCGCAACGCATTCGCCAGTCGGCTCGACGCTTCGCGCAGATGGCCGAAGCTGACCGGCGTCGCCTGCCAGTCGCTGGAGACCTCGATGATCGCGGTGCGGTTCGGATCGACTGCAGCCCAGCGGTCGCAGACGTCGATGGCAATGTTGTAGCGCTGCGGAATCTGCCAGCGGAAGGCGTCGCGCAGCGCCTGATGGTCGCGTAACTCAGGAAGGATCAAAAGGAGGGCATCCCAGGAAGGAGGCGGCAAAATAGGTAGGCGAGGCCGCCCTGTCACCGTGACGCAACGCAAGTCAGCCCTGCTGACCGGCATGCATTGCGCCGCTCGTGGGACAGGCGCCGTCTCAGCCTCGCCCGTTCGCGGCGAGCCCGGCGACGTCGGCGATGATGCCGTCCAGCTCGAAGTTCTTCGGCGTGTAGACGGCGGCGACGCCCATGTTGCGCAGCGCATTCTCGTCATCGGGCGGGATGATGCCGCCGACCACCACCGGCACGTTCATGCCGGCGACGCGCAGGCGGGCCGTGACGTCGCGCACCAGCGGCAGATGCGAGCCGGACAGGATCGAAAGCCCGATGATGTCGGCTTGCGTCTCCTGCGCCTGGGCCACGATCTCCTCGGGCGTCTGGCGGATACCGCCATAGCTCACCGCCATGCCAGCATCGCGGGCGCGCACCGCGATCTGCTCGGCGCCGTTGGAATGGCCGTCGAGGCCGGGCTTGCCGACGAGGAAGCGCGGGGTGCGGCCAAGCTTTTCGGTGGCGCGGGCGACGGCGGCCTTGACCGTCGCGAGGTCGGCGTTGTCGCCGAGCTTGCCCGTATCGACGCCGGTGGGCGCCCGGTACTCGCCGAAGATTTCGCGGAGCGTTTGTGCCCATTCGCCTGTGGTGACGCCGGCCTTGGCGCAGGCGATCGAGGCCGGCATGACGTTGCGCGCTTCCTTCGCCGCCGAAGCCAGTTCCGCGAGCGCGGCTTCGGAAGCCTTCGCATCGCGGGCCGAGCGCCAGGCCTTGAGGCGGCCGATCGCCTCCAGCTCGACGGAATCCGGCACGGTGACGACATTGCCTTCGCCGGCCGAGAGCGGGGAGGGTTCGGTGTTGGTGAATTTGTTGACGCCGATGACGATCTGCTCGCCGC
>JAESFK010000406.1_pt1 | contig 24026 bp, 20 predicted proteins | sample 9269391 | NCBI WGS metagenome assembly JAESFK01 (sample SAMN14506231, study PRJNA617097) | algae metagenome | isolation source: Drouetiella hepatica UHER 2000/2452 and co-occurring heterotrophs from... | place: Slovakia: Slovak Paradise National Park, Hrabusice, Kosice Region | collected 2000-01-01
GGGTAGAGGTCGCCGAGGTCCGCGCCACGCTCGACGGCAACGACGGTCTGCTCGTCGTCGCGCTCGATGTCGATTGCGCCGGCGCACGGCCCGCGGCGCGGGTCGAAATTGCCGGCCGCAGCGCGGCGCTGGCATGGTCTGGCGAAAGGCGTCTCGAGGGCAGGGTGCGCCTGCACGGCGTGGAGAAATGGTGGCCGCATACGCACGGCATACCGTTCCTGTACCGGGTGCGCGTCCTCGTGAGCGACGTCGAGGTCGATCTCGGCCGGGTCGGCTTCCGGTCGATCGAGGTCGATCGGGGGGCCGATGGCAGGGGCTTCACCCTGTTGGTGAACGGACAGGCGCTGTTCGCGCGGGGGGCCTGCTGGAGCACGGCGGATCTCGTTACGCTGAGCGGCGACCGCGAGACGCTGGCGCCGTGGCTGCGTCAGGCGCGCGATGCGAACATGAACATGATCCGCGTCGGCGGGACGATGGTCTACGAGAGCGACGATTTCTTCGCCTTGTGCGACGAGCTCGGCCTTCTGGTCTGGCACGACTTCATGTTCGCGAACATGGATTACCCGATCGCGGATCCGTCGTTTCGCGCGAGCGTCGAGCGGGAGGCGGATCAGTTCCTGTCCCGCGTGCAGGCGCATCCGTCGCTGGTTGTCCTGTGCGGCGGCAGCGAGATTGCCCAGCAGGCCGCGATGCTCGGATTGCCGCCGATGCTCTGGACCAGTCCCCTGTTCGACGAAATCCTCCCGGGGATCGCCAAGGCCCGCTGCCCGCATGTGGTCTTCGTCGCGCAGTCGCCCGTCGGCGGCGATCTGCCGTTCCAGGTCGATACGGGGGTCTCGCACTACTATGGCGTCGGTGCCTACAGGCGGCCCCTCGAGGATGTGCGGCGCGCCGCTGTCCGGTTCGCCGCCGAGTGCCTGGGTTTCGCAAACGCGCCCGCCGCGGCGACGCCGACGGGCGCCTCGGACAGGGTGCCCCGCGACCGCGGCGCCGACTGGGATTTCAGCAGCGTGCGCGACCACTACCTCGCGCAGCTCTACGGCATCGATGCCGCAAGACTGCTGGCCGACGATCCGGCGCACCATCTCAGGCTGTCGCGGGCCCTGTCGGGCGATCTGATGGAGGCCGTGATCGCCGAATGGCGACGACCGGCCTCGTCCTGCGCCGGGGCGCTGGTCTGGATGCTCAAGGACCTGAGCCCGGGCCCGGGCTGGGGCGTCGTGGATTCGACCGGCATCCCCAAGCTCGCCTGGCACGGGTTGCGGCGTGCCTTCCGGCCGATACAGATGGCGCTCACGGACGAAGGCCTGAACGGGCTCGGGGTGCATCTGATCAACGAGACGGCGGCGGCGGTCTCGGCCAGGCTGTCATTACTCTGCCTGCGGGCCGGCGACGTGGTCGTGATGCGGCGGGAACGCGAGCTTGTCCTGCCGCCGCGAAGCGCACGAACGATGAGCTCGGCCGAGCTCATCGGCTCGTTCTTCGACATCACCTACGCCTACCGCTTCGGGCCGCCGCCGCTCGAGGTCGCCATCGTCACGGTGGACGATGCCGGGACGGGGGAGCGTCTCAGCGAAGCCGCGCACTTCCCGCTGGGCCGCGCGGCGATCGCGCACGACCCGGGCCTGTCCGCGGAACTGGAGCGGGACGGGGAGGGCTGGGCGGTCGCGATCCGGGCGCACCGCTTCGCTCCCTGTATCCAGATCGAGGTCCCGCATCACCACGCCGAGGACGAGGGCTTCGACCTGCTGCCGGGCGAACAACGGTGCGTGAAGCTGCGGTCCACCGGTGCAACCGGCGGGCGGCCGGCCGGCGAGGTGCTTTCCGTCTCTCCGGCGCGCGCAACGGGCTGTCGCTTCGCTTAACGGACGGCGCCTGACGAACGAAGCGCCTCGATCTCGGTGCCGTCGTATCCGGCTTCGGCAAGGATGGCGTTCGTGTGCTCGCCGAGCGTCGGCGCATGGGTTTCAACCGCGCGTTCGCCGCCCGAGAACGTGTTGGCGCGGCGCGACCGGCGGATGCGGCCTTCGCTGGGATGGTCCTCGGGCTGGAAGAAGCCGACATCGGTGAGATGCGGGTCGGTGAGCAGGTCGTCGATCGTGTTGTAGCGTGCCGCCGGCACGTCGAGCCTGTCGAAGATTTCCAGCCACTCCGCCGTCGTCTTCTGCGCCAGCCCTGTCTTGCGAACCTCGAAATAGGCGGCGGCGTTGTTGGTGCGGGCGAAGGCGCTGTCGAAGCGCGCGTCGGTCTTGAGTTCGGGGCGGCCGATGGCGTCGAAGAACGCGAAGGCCTGCTGGTTGGTGTTGGGCCCGACGGTGATGTAGCTGTCCTTGGTCGGCAGCGGACGATAGTCGGGACTGAGCAGCCTTCCGTCGCCGCTGGGACCGATCGGCGGATCGAAGGTCGCCGCGCCCAGATGCTCGCTCGACACGAACGAGGCCATGTTCTCGAGCATGGGCACGTCGATCGCCTCGCCACGGCCGGTCTTTTCGCGGCGATAAAGGGCGAAGCCGATGCACTGGGCGGCGATCAGGCCGGTCGTGTGATCGCTCATCACCATGGGCACGAAGCGCGGCTCGCCGGTGGCGCGTTCCAGCGTGCCGGCGACGCCGGACAGGCTCTGCACGATGGGATCGTAGGCGGGGCGATTGTAGTAACGGCCGCCACGGCCGAAGGCCAGGATCGAGCAGTGGATGAGCTTAGGGTTCCTGGCAGCCAGGCTCGCCGGATCGAGACCGGCGCGGGTGAGGGCTTCCGGGCGCACGTTGCTCACGAACACGTCGGCGTTCTCAATCAGGCGATGGAGCGCCGCGAGCCCGTCCGGCTTCTTGATGTCGAGCACGATCGACCGCTTGTTGCGGTTGAAGTTGATGTACTTGCCCGACATGCCGGGATTGCGGCTGCCCTGCGCCATGGTGCGCAGCAGGTCGCCGCCCGGGGCCTCGACCTTGATGACCTCGGCGCCATAGTCGGCCAGGGTGCGCGTGCAGATCGGCCCGACGACCACCGTCGTGAGGTCGACGACCGTCACGCCCGCGAGGGGACCACCGCTCACGCCGCGAACTCCAGGTCCATCTCGCCGCACAGCACGCCGTTCTTGTCGGCGGCCCAGAGCCTGAGCTTGCCGTCCTTCTGTTCTTCGCCGCGCACCTCGATCAGATCGCCGACCCAGAGCGGATGGACGAGGCGGGCGCTGTAGCCCTTCAACTCGCCCTTGGCATGCTTCAGGGCGGCGTCGACCATCAGATGCATCGACAGGCCGCCGTTGGAGACGATGGCAGGATAGCCTTCCTCGCTGCGCGTGTAGTCGCCGTCATAGTGGATGCGGTGGGCGTTCCAGGTGATGCCGCCGTAGCGGAAATTGAGCGTGTTGGTGAGCTGCGTCGTCTCGGTCCAGGACTGGTCGGTGCGCGCCGGCGTGGCCACCGTGGCGGTGGTCTTCTGGCCCGGCGGGACGGCGGGGCGGTAGATCGCGTCGAACGTGTCAGAAGCGATGGTCCTGCCGCCCTGTTCGATCGTGTGACGCATCGTCAGCACGAAGATGTCGCCCGAGCGCCCGGTCTTGGGGACGATGTTCGCCACCTCGGCCTTCTTCAGCGCCGGCTCGCCGGCCTTGAGGCGGCCCATGATCTCGACCCGGCGGCCGGCGCCCATGCGGCGCGGCATCGGGATCGGCGGCAGGACGATGCCCTTGTTGGGATGGCCGTCGGGACCGAGTTCGCCCTGGCGGACGGTCTCAGCGAAGAAGACGGTGAACCAGTGCGGCGGCAGCTCCTGGCCGCGCTTGAGGGAGTCGGGATCGACGTCGAAGGTCGCGGCGACGCGGCGGACGGCCATCATGCCGATATCGTCCTCGACCGTGCGCACCCGCCCGATCCAGGGACGCAGGGTCTCCATCGCTTCGTCCATCCAGCCCATGTCCGTTCCCTCAGAAGTGTTGCGGCGCGCATCCTCCAACAAAAGAAGGGCCCGCAACAGCGGGCCCTTCCATGATCCGAAAGATCGGAGAAGATCAGATCGAGTAGTACATCTTGTATTCGATCGGGGCCGGCTGGTGTTCCCAGTTGTAGACCTCTTCCCACTTGAGCTCCATGTAGGCGTCGATCTGGTCGTCGGTGAACACGCCGCCCTTGGTGAGGAACGAGCGGTCGGCGTCGAGCGAGTTGAGCGCCTCGCGCAGCGAGCCGGCGACGGTCGGAACCTTGGAGAGCTCTTCCGGCGGCAGGTCGTACAGGTTCTTGTCCATCGGGTCGCCCGGATGGATCTTGTTGTTGATGCCGTCGATGCCGGCCATCAGCATCGCCGCGAAGGCGAGGTACGGGTTGGCCGACGGATCGGGGAAGCGGACCTCGACGCGCTTGCCCTTGGGCGAGGACGCGTAGGGGATGCGGCACGAGGCCGAGCGGTTGCGCGACGAGTAGGCCAGCAGCACCGGCGCCTCGAAGCCCGGGATGACGCGCTTGTAGGAGTTGGTGCTGGCGTTGGTGAAGGCGTTCAGCGCCTTGGCGTGCTTGATGATGCCGCCGATGTAGTACAGCGCCGTCTCCGACAGGTCGGCATAGCCCGACCCGGCGAACAGCGGCTTGCCGTCCTTCCAGATCGACTGGTGGGTGTGCATGCCCGAGCCGTTGTCGCCATAGAGCGGCTTCGGCATGAAGGTCAGCGACTTGCCGTAGCTGTGGGCGACGTTGTGCAGCGAGTACTTGTACTTCTGCACGTTGTCGGCGGTCTTCACGAGCGTGTCGAACTTGAAGCCGAGCTCGTTCTGCGCCGGAGCCACCTCGTGATGGTGGATTTCCATGACCAGGCCCATGTCGGTGCAGACCGACATCATCTCGGCGCGCAGGTCGTTGTGCGTGTCGACCGGCTGCACGGGGAAGTAGCCGCCCTTGACGCCCGGACGATGGGCCAGGTTGCCGCCCTCGACCGCGATGCCGGTGTTCCACGGCGATTCGTTGGAGGAGATGCTGTAGAAGCTGCCCTGCATCTGAACGTCGTAGCGGACGTCGTCGAACACGAAGAACTCGAGCTCGGGGCCGAACACGGCAGTGTCGCCGATGCCGGACGACTTCATGAAGGCCTCGGCGCGCTTGGCGGTCGAGCGCGGGCAGCGGGCGTAGAGCTGGCCGGTCGAGGGCTCGACGACGTCGCAGCTCACGATCAGTGTGGTCTGGGCCGAGAAGGGGTCGAGCACGGCGGTGGACGGATCCGGCATCAGGATCATGTCGGACTCGTTGATCGCCTTCCAGCCGGCGATCGAGGAGCCATCGAACATCACGCCGTCCTCGAAGGTGCCTTCGTCGGTGGCGGACGCCATGCGGGCCGTATGCTGCCACTTGCCGCGCGGATCGGTAAAGCGGAAGTCAACGAACTTGACGTCCTTTTCCTTGATCAGCGCGAGAACCTGTTTGGCATCCATTGTCGATCGTCCCTCTACTTGTGGTTTACTGCTTCAGCCCCCAAAGGCCGGGTCCTCATACGGCGGCGTCACCACGCTCACCAGTACGAATTCGGATCGCGTCGTCGATGCTCGACACGAAGATCTTGCCGTCGCCGATGCGACCGGTATGCGCCGAGCTGCGAATCGCCTCGACCGCCTTCTCCACCATCTCATCCTCGATGATGAGTTCGAGTTTGACCTTCGGCAGGAAGTCGACGACGTATTCCGCTCCGCGATAGAGTTCGGTATGGCCTTTCTGGCGGCCGAAGCCCTTGGCCTCGAGAACCGTGATGCCTTTCAGGCCGATCTGGTTGAGGGCGTCCTTTACCTCATCCAGCTTGAAGGGCTTGATGATCGCTTCGATCTTCTTCATTTGGCTTGAGACACTCCGCGCGCAGGCACCGGGTCCTCCCAATCGGGAGAGCCCGCGTGAGATAAAAGGAAGCATATTTCATGCCAGAATTTTCCACAGCCTGAAACGGGAATTGTCGATTCGTCTGGCTGTTTGGTGGGCGGGTTGAGTGAATATTAATCAGAATAGTGATCAAACATCGGGCAGTTCAGCATCCATGAAACCTGCAAATTCGACGATGGCCGGCCTGGGAACGACGGTTTTCGAAGTCATGTCGGCGCTTGCCCGCGAGCACAACTCCGTCAACCTCGGCCAGGGATTTCCCGACGACAAGGGTCCGGAGGAGGTGCGCGCTGCGGCAGCCGACTATCTGCTGAACGGCCACAACCAGTATCCGCCGATGATGGGAATTCCGGAGCTGCGGCAGGCGGTGGCGGAACACGCCAGGCGTTTCCAGGGGCTCGATGTCGATTGGCAAAGCGAGGTGCTCGTCACGTCAGGGGCGACCGAGGCGCTGGGCGACTGCCTGTTCGGGCTGATCGAGCCGGGCGACGAGGTCGTGCTGATCGAGCCGCTCTACGATTCCTACCTGCCCATCGTGCGGCGCGCGGGCGGAATCCCCAGGCTGGTGCGGCTGGAGCCGCCCGAGTGGCGGTTGCCGAAGGAGGAGCTGGCTGCCGCGTTCGGTCCCAAGACCAAGCTCATCCTCTTCAATACGCCGATGAACCCCTGCTCGAAGGTCTTCGACCGGGAGGAGCTCGCCTTCATCGCGAAGCTCTGCCTCGAACATGACGTCTACGCCGTCTGCGACGAGGTCTACGAGCACATCATCTTCGACGACCGGCGGCACATCTCGCTGATGACCCTGCCGGGCATGCGCGATCGCACGGTGCGCATCGGCTCGGCCGGCAAGAGCTTCAGCCTGACGGGGTGGAAGGTGGGGTACATCACCGCCGCGCCGGAGCTGATGAAGGCGATCGCCAGGACGCACCAGTTCATGACCTTCACGACGCCGCCCAACCTTCAGTGGGGGGCGGCGACAGGTTTGAGGCTGCAGGACGGCTATTTTTCGGCCCTGGCCGCCGACATGCAGCGCAAGCGCGACCGACTCGCAGGCGCTCTGTCGACGATAGGCTTCGACGTCTTGCCGGCCCAGGGGACGTACTTCGTCACCACGGACTTCCGGCCTCTGGGATTCAACGGCACGGATGAGGAATTCTGCCGTTACATTACTGTAAAGGCAGGTGTAACCGCGGTCCCTGTCAGCGCGTTTTACCAGTCGCCCGAGGCACCCCGGTATTTCGCGCGCTTCTGCTTCTGCAAGCACGACTCCACGTTGGACAGCGCCATCGAGCGGTTGATCGCCCATTTTGGGGACTAAAGCTCTGGTATTTGCAGTTTCTCGACCCTAAGATGCAATTGTCACCCAATTTTCAGGCGCTGCGGCCCTGATTCAAGAGAGTTACTGCATTGGCATTGCCAATATCTGCATATCCGGGCCATTTCCGGCGCGCATGGCGTTCCATGGTGAGCTTGCTGCCGAAATGAGCCGCTCCGACGACGCTGCCCTCGCAGCGGAGGCTTCCAAGCCCATCCGGATGGATGGTCGTCGTTTGCGCAGCGAACGGACAAAACAGCTCATCATCGAGGCCTATCTGGACCTGATCCGGGAGAACCCGTCGGTGCCGATGCCCACCGCGGCGGAGATCGCGGCGCGAGCCGGTTACTCCGTCCGGTCTATTTTCGAGCGTTTCCCCGACCTCCACACGCTGAGAGTCGCGGCGGCGGATTATAGTCTGGCGCACGCGGCGGCGCTGGCCCCGGCGCGCAACGTCGATGGCGATCGTGCCACACGCATCAGGTCGCAGGTGGAAACAAGGGCCGGGACCTGCGAGCGCGGGGTCGCCCTGTGGCACGCGCTGCTGTTCAATGTCGACGAGAACGACGCCCTCAAGGCACGCGTGAAGATCGCGCGCGACCGGACGATCGAGCGCATGGAACTGATGTACCGGCGGGAACTATCGGTGCTTTCTCCGACCGAGCGCCGCAATCTCCTGATCGCGCTCGAAGCCGTGACCGACATCGAGAGCTGGGCACGGATGCGCGACATGTACGGCCTTTCGTTCGCCGAGGCTTGTGCCGTGTGGATCCGGGTCATCGACCGGATCCTGCCACCGACTCCGCAAGGGTCCCCACCATAATGAACTCGAACCCCGCCAAGATCGACGGACGCCGCCTGCGCAGCGAGCGGACCAAGCAGTTGATCATCGAAGCCTATCTCGCGTTGGCCCAGGAGATGTCTCCGCGGGTTCCAACGGCCGCAGAGATCGCAGGAAAGGCAGGTTATTCGGTACGATCGGTGTTCGAGCGATTTCCAGACATCCGCGCGCTGCAGGTTGCGGCCGTCGACTATGCGCTTGCGCAGATGGCGGCGCTGGCGCCGCCATGGGGAGCCGATGGCGACCGAAAGACCAGGATCCAGTCACATGTGCGGACGCGTGGTCAGACCTGCGAAAGCTGGCTGCCACTGTGGCGCTCCTTGATCGTGAACCAGGGCGATTCGCCGGAGCTGAAGCAACGCATCCGCCTGGCCCGTAACCACGTAACAGCGCGCATGGAGCTGATGTTCGCGCCGGAGTTCGCCATGATGCCTCCCGGGGAGCGGCGACAGATCCTGATCGCGCTCGAAGCGCTGACGGATGTCGAAAGCTGGTCCAGGATGCGCGAACTGTTCGGCCTTTCCATCGACGAGTGCTGCCTTGTCTGGACACAGGCGATCGATCGCCTACTACCTGTGGGTTCCAGCGGGACCGAATGACGGAGCCGGGCATGCAGCCGTCCGAAATCTCGGTCCAGGCTCAACCCGTCGATGGCCGGCGACTGCGCAGTGCACGGACGCGGCAGCTCATCATCGAGGCCTATCTCGCGTTCGTGAGGGAAAGCCCACGGATCCCGACCGCCGCGTCGATCGCAAAAAGGGCCGGCTACTCGGTGAGATCCGTCTTCGAGCGCTTTCCCGATCTTCATTCGCTCCGCGTCGCCGCGACCGATGAGGCATTGCTCAGGGTATCGACTGCGGTCGAGGCCCAACCTGTGGCCGGCGACCGCCAGGACCGACTGAGGGTTCACGTCGAGATGCGGGGCAGGATCTGCGAGGAATGGCTTCCCTTGTGGCGAGCGCTCAACGCCAACCAGGGCGATTCGATGGAGCTCAAGGGACGGATACGCCTGATCCGCGAGCGGGTGATGCAGCGGGCCGAGCAGATGTACGCGCCGGAGCTCGCGGTCCTCGACGAACGCGAGCGACGCCAGACGGTCCTGGCGATTGAGGCCCTGATCGATTTCGAGAGCTGGGCGCGCATGCGCGAGCTGTTCGGATTGTCCTGCGAGGATGCCTGCGATGTCTGGAAGCGGGCTCTTGATCGACTTCTGCCGCCAACCCCGCCTGTTTCTTGACGCTCCGGCCGCCGGGGCGTAGGAAGGCGCCGCTTCGTCGGGAGCGATCCGCGATGGCGGCCGTAGCTCAGTTGGTTAGAGCGCCAGATTGTGATTCTGGATGTCGCCGGTTCAATTCCGGTCGGCCGCCCCAATCGCCCTCGCGAGAAGCCCCCCAGGTCTGAAAATGCGCGATCTCGTTCCCCGAGGCGAACTGGCTCTCCTGAACTGCGCCGAGATGGCGCGGGCCGATGCTTTTGCGATCGCCGGCGGAGTGTCTGGTCGGGCCCTCATGGAGGCGGCGGGCCGCGCCGTTGCGATGGCTGCGATGCAGCGTCACGCCAGGCGGCCGGTGGTGGTGCTCTGTGGGCCGGGAAACAACGGCGGCGACGGCTTCGTCGCAGCGCGATACCTGCTGAAGGCGGGATGGCCCGTCCGCCTCGTTCTCTTCGGGACTGTCGGCAACCTCAATGGCGACGCCGCCTGGGCCGCCGGAACCTGGAAGGGACCCGTCGAGCGTTGGTCCCCGACGCTGCTCGACGACGGGCCGCTCGTGGTCGACGCCATTTTCGGCGCCGGTCTCAGCCGACAAATCGACGGAGAGGTTGGGGCGACCATCGAACTGGTGAACGAGCGGAAGCTTTCCGTCGTCGCCGTCGACGTGCCGACCGGCCTCCACGGCGACACCGGCGCAGTCCACGGCCACTCATTCCAGGCGGAAACGACCGTGTCGTTCTTCCGGGCAAAGCCCGGTCATTACTCCGTCGAGGGCCTGCGGCGTTGCGGGCGCCTGCTGATCGCAGACATCGGCATTCCCGCAGGAGCCTTGACCGAGATTGCACCCCAGGCCTGGCTGAATGCGCCGACCCTATGGGCGCATCTCGTTCGGCGTGACGATATTGCCGATCACAAATATGCACGGGGTCATCTCACGATCCTGGCCGGACCTCACGCCACCGGGGCGGCGCGACTTGCCGCGCTGGCAGGCCGGCGCGTGGGGGCCGGGCTCGTCACGATTGCGGCATTTCGGTCGACGGTGCCTGCGTTCCAGGCGGCGGAGCCCGGCAACCTCATCGTCGAAGCCGACGATGGCTCGATGTTCGCCCACCTGCTGGGCGACCCGCGTCGCAATGCCGTTCTGATCGGGCCGGGATCGGGGATCGGCGACCGGACGAGGGACTCGGTCCTCTCGGCCCTCGAGGCGAGGCGCAGTGTCGTGCTCGACGCCGATGCCATAACCGTTTTCGCGGCGGCCCCGGACCTTCTCTTTGGCAGCGTTCGCGGCCCGACACTGCTGACCCCCCATGAAGGGGAGTTCCGCCGGCTGTTTCCGGATCTTGACGGCACGGTGGGCAAGCTGGAGCGGGTGAGGCGGGCGGCAGCGCGGAGCGGCGCGACTATCCTGCTGAAGGGGCCTGATACCGTGATCGCCGAGCCGGGCGGTCGCGCCGTCGTCAACGTGCACGCGTCGCCGGCCCTCGCGACGGCGGGATCGGGCGACGTGCTGGCCGGAACCATCGGCGGACTGCTGGCGCAGGGCCTCACGCCGTTTGCGGCGGCGGCGGCGGCGGCGTGGCTGCATGGGGAATGTGCGCTGCAGTTCGGCGATCCCGGCCTGATCGCCGAGGATTTGCCCGCGCTTCTTCCTCGCGCACTTCAGTCGGTGTCGTCCTTCAATTGACCGTTCGGCGGGGTCGGGCTAAGAGGCCCGCGATTCGGCCTTCGCGGCACGCCCCGATGGCTCAGAATGTGGTTTGGGCTGGCTTCGGGCGGGCGTGGTGGAATTGGTAGACACGCGAGATTTAGGTTCTCGTGCCGCAAGGCGTGGGGGTTCAAGTCCCTCCGCCCGCACCAGGAAATGGAAGTGAGACAATGCAAGTTACGGAACTCTCGGCTGAAGGCCTGAAGCACCAGTTCAAGATCGTCGTCCCGTCGAGCGAGCTGACGTCGAAGATCGACGAGCGCCTCGCGGAAATGGCGAAGACTGCGGCCCTGCCGGGCTTTCGTCCGGGCAAGGTGCCGGTCAGCCTCCTGAAGAAGCAATATGGCCAGGCGCTGTTCGGCGAGGCCGTCGAAGCGGCCGTCAACACCAGCACGGCGAAGGCGATCGAGGATCGTGGCCTCAAGCCCGCCCTGCAGCCGCGTGTCGACCTCAAGCAGCTCGAGGAAGGCAAGGACGTGGAGTTCGAGGTCGTCGTCGAGGTGCTGCCCGAGATCGGCCAGCTCGATTTCTCGGGCGTCGAGCTCGAGCGGCTCAAGGCCGAGGTTCCGGAGAAGGACATCGACGAGGCGCTCGACCGCATCGCCAAGGCGAACCGCGAGCAGAAGCCCGTCGATCCGCCGCGTGCCGCGCAGAAGGGCGATGCGATCAAGCTCGACTTCGTGGGATCGGTGGACGGTGTCGAGTTCCCCGGCGGTGCTGCCCAGGACTACGTGCTGGAGATCGGCTCGGGCTCGTTCATCCCGGGCTTCGAGGACCAGCTGGTCGGCGCCGAGATCGGCAAGCCCGTCGACGTGAAGGTCACCTTCCCGGCCGAATACGGCTCGCCCGAACTCGCCGGCAAGGACGCCGTGTTCAAGTGCACGGTCAAGGAAGTGCTCGGGTACGTCGACACGCCGGCGGACGACGAGCTGGCCAAGAAGAACAACTTCGAGAACCTCGAGGCCATGCGCAAGGCGATCGGCGAGCGGATCGGCCAGGACTACACGCAGATCTCCCGCACGATGATCAAGCGTCAGTTGCTGGACAAGCTCGCGGACAGCCACAAGTTTGCCGTGCCGGAAGGCCTCGTCGAGGGCGAGTTCAACGCGATCTGGCAGCGCATCGAAGAGGCCAAGAAGAACGGCCAGAAGGTCGAGGAAGACGAAGAGAAGATGCGCAAGGAGTATCGCGACATCGCCGAGCGCCGGGTTCGCCTGGGCCTGCTGCTGGCCGATGTCGGCCGCTCCAACAGCATCGACGTCACGCCCGAAGAACTCAACCAGGCCGCGATGCGCGAGGCCATGCGCTACCAGGGCCAGGAGCGTCAGGTCCTCGAGTACTTCAGCAAGAATCCGGAAGTGAAGGATCAGCTTCGGGCGCCGATCTTCGAGGAGAAGACGGTCGACTTCATCCTCGAGCTGGCCAAGGTTTCCGAGAAGTCGGTTACCCCGGAGGAACTGCTCAAGGCCGCCCGCGAGGCGGAAGAGGAAGAGGCCGGCGAGAAGGCCGCAGACTGATCTTGGGCCGGTGGCCTTGAACGGGATCACCGGCGCTGCCACTTTTCATCGATCAGTCACTCAAGGGGGCCCGCGATGATTCGCGACCGCGATCCGCTGGAAGTTCACAACAACTACTACGTGCCGATGGTGGTCGAGCAATCGGCGCGCGGCGAACGCGGCTACGACATCTGGTCGAGGCTGCTTAAGGAGCGGATCATCTTTCTGAACGGTCCGGTCGAGGACCATGTGGCGGGCGTGATCTGCGCCCAGCTGCTCTACCTCGAAGCCGAGAACCCGACGAAGGACATCTCGTTCTACATCAACTCGCCGGGTGGCGTGGTGACGTCGGGCATGGCGATCTATGACACCATGCGCTACATCCGCCCGCACATCTCGACCCTGGTCTATGGTCAGGCGGCGTCGATGGGCTCGCTTCTGCTGACGGCGGGCGAGAAGGGCAAGCGCTTCGCCCTGCCGAACGCCCGGATCATGATCCATCAGCCCTCGGGCGGCGCCCAGGGCCAGGCCACGGACATCGAAATCCATGCCCGCGAGATCCTTGCGACCCGGGCGCGGCTTAACCAGATGTACGTGGAACATACCGGCAAGCCGATCGAGGTGATCGAGCTGGCCATGGAGCGCGACAAGTTCTTCGCTCCCCTGGAAGCCAAGGAATTCGGCCTCATCGACGACGTTCTCGAGAAGAGGCCGACCCCGACTACCATCCAGGCTGCTGCCTCCTGAGGCAGCAGTCACGACCAATTGTTTCCTGTTCGCACGGCGACACACCATATTTTGATGTTGTCGCCGTCCGGGCGGCACGTTTAACATAGGCTTGTGTGCGGGCCCGCAGGTCGTAGGGCCCCCCAAGCGGAGGTGCGTTACCGACATGCCAGCCGCCAAATCCGGGGGTGATTCCCGCAACACCCTGTATTGCAGCTTCTGCGGCAAGAGCCAGCATGAAGTCCGCAAGCTCATTGCCGGGCCGACCGTGTTCATCTGTGATGAATGCGTCGAACTCTGCATGGACATCATCCGGGAAGAGAGCAAGACGACTCTCGTCAAGTCCAAGGACGGGGTGCCGTCTCCCAAGGAAATCCGCCAGATCCTGGATGACTATGTCATCGGACAGGACAAGGCGAAGCGCATTCTTGCTGTTGCCGTGCACAATCATTACAAGCGACTTGGCCACGGCGGCAAGGCGAACGAAGTCGAGATCGCCAAGTCCAACATCATGCTGATCGGCCCGACGGGCTGCGGCAAGACGTTGCTGGCCCAGACGCTGGCCCGGATGCTGGACGTGCCGTTCACCATGGCCGATGCCACGACGCTGACCGAAGCCGGCTACGTCGGCGAGGACGTCGAGAACATCATCCTGAAGTTGCTGCAGGCCGCCGACTACAACGTCGAACGGGCACAGCGCGGCATCGTCTATATCGACGAGGTCGACAAGATCAGCCGCAAGTCGGACAACCCGTCGATCACGCGCGACGTGTCGGGAGAGGGCGTCCAGCAGGCACTGCTCAAGATCATGGAAGGCACGGTCGCCTCCGTGCCGCCGCAGGGCGGGCGCAAGCATCCGCAGCAGGAATTCCTGCAGGTCGACACGACCAACATCCTGTTCATCTGCGGTGGCGCCTTCGCGGGGCTCGACAAGATCATCTCGATGCGCCGACAGGGCACCTCGATCGGCTTCGGCGCGGAAGTGCGCGGGCCGGAGGATCGCCGCACCGGCGAGATCCTGAAGGATCTCGAACCGGAGGATCTGCTGCGCTACGGCCTGATCCCCGAGTTCGTCGGCCGCCTGCCGGTGGTCGCCACGCTCGAGGACCTGGATGAGGTCGCGCTGATCGAGATCCTGACGCGCCCGAAGAACGCGCTGATCAAGCAGTACCAGCGGCTGTTCGACATGGAGGGCGTGAAGCTCAAGTTCTCCGACGATGCGCTGCGCGCGGTGGCCCAGAAGGCGATCCTGCGCAAGACCGGCGCCCGAGGGCTGCGTTCCATCATGGAGACGGTTCTGCTCGACACCATGTACGACCTCCCGTCGCTGGACGGGGTCGAGGAAGTGGTGATCAACCGGGAAGTCATCGAGGGTCGCGCCCAGCCGCTTTACGTGCATGGCGAGCGCAAAGAAGGCGTTGCCGCTGCGCCGGCCTGAGTTTTGCTGCGTCGGCGGCAACTGCTGCCGGCGGTCTCCCCGACGGGGCTTGAACAACCCTCTGTTCAGGCCAATCTCTGAAATCGAGTGCGCGCGTTCGCGTGCCGTGGATTGCCCACAGGGGATCACCGGCCGAGGCACGGGTAGCTCTAACAGCGTACGTTGCGAGGCATCATGAACGCCCCCATTCAAGGAACCGTCTATCCCGTCCTGCCGTTGCGCGACATCGTCGTGTTTCCCGGCATGATCGTCCCGCTCTTCGTGGGTCGCGAGAAGAGCGTCAAGGCCCTGGAAGAGGTCATGAAGGACGACAAGCAGATCCTGCTGATCGCCCAGAAGAATGCCAGCCAGGACGATCCCGGCCCCGACGACATCTACACGATCGGCACGCTCGGCACCGTGCTGCAGCTCCTCAAGCTGCCCGACGACACCGTCAAGGTGCTGGTCGAGGGCGGCCGTCGCGTGAAGATCGTCGGCTACAACGACCGCGCCGACTTTTTCGAAGCGCGAGCGATCGACATGGAGGAGTCCGCCGGCGACAGTGCGGAGCAGCAGGCGGCTGCCCGCACCGTGGTCTCGGAATTCGAGAACTACGTGAAGCTGAACAAGAAGGTGCCGCCCGAAGTCGTCGTCTCGATCAACAAGATCGAGGAGCCGGCCAAGCTCGCCGACACCATCTCCGCCCACCTGGCGCTTAAGGTTGCCGAGAAGCAGCAGTTGCTCGAGCTCGACTCGGTGTCGAAGCGGCTGGAGCGCATCCTCGGCCTGATGGAAGGCGAGATCGGCGTCCTGCAGGTCGAGAAGAAGATCCGCAATCGCGTGAAGCGCCAGATGGAGAAGACGCAGCGCGAGTACTATCTCAACGAGCAGATGAAGGCGATCCAGAAGGAGCTTGGCGAGACCGAGGACGGTCGCGACGAGGTTTCCGAGCTGGAGAAGCGCATCAAGAAGACCCGCCTCAGCAAGGAGGCGAAGGAGAAGGCCAACGCCGAGCTGAAGAAGCTCCGGACGATGAGCCCGATGTCGGCCGAGGCGACCGTGGTGCGCAACTACCTCGACTGGCTGCTGTCGATTCCGTGGCGCAAGCCGACCAAGATCATCAAGGACCTGAAGTACGCCGAGGAGATTCTCAACGCCGACCATCACGGCCTGGAGAAGGTGAAGGAACGTATCCTCGAGTATCTCGCCGTCCAGCAGCGCGTCGACAAGATGAAGGGCCCGATCCTCTGCCTCGTCGGCCCTCCCGGCGTCGGCAAGACCTCGCTCGGCAAGTCGATCGCCAAGGCCACCGGACGGAACTTCGTTCGCATGTCCCTGGGCGGCGTGCGCGACGAGGCCGAGATTCGCGGCCATCGGCGGACCTACATCGGCTCGCTGCCGGGCAAGGTCATCCAGAGCATGAAGAAGGCGAAGTCCTCGAACCCGCTCTTCCTGCTCGACGAGATCGACAAGCTGGGCGCGGATTTCCGCGGCGACCCGTCGTCGGCGCTGCTCGAGGTTCTCGATCCGGAGCAGAACACGACGTTCAACGACCACTATCTCGAAATCGACTACGACCTGTCGAACGTGATGTTCATCACCACGGCCAACTCGCTGCGCATGGCGCAGCCGCTCCTGGACCGCATGGAGATCATCCGCCTCGCCGGTTACACCGAGGACGAGAAGGTCGCGATCACCCGCAAGCACCTGATCCCGAAGCAGATCGAGGCGAACGGTCTCAAGGAGAGCGAGATCGAGATCCACGACGACGCCGTGCGTGACCTCGTGCGTTACTACACACGTGAGGCGGGCGTCCGTAACCTCGAGCGCGAGATCGCCAACCTGGCGCGCAAGGCCACCAAAGAAATCCTCATGAAGGGGGCGACCAAGGTGAAGGTCGGCCGCAAGAACCTCGAGAAGTATGCCGGCGTCCGGCGCTTCCGCTTCGGCGAGGCGGAGCTCGAGGATCTGGTCGGCATCACGACGGGCCTGGCCTGGACCGAGGTCGGCGGCGAGCTCCTGCAGATCGAGGCCGTGCTGGTTCCGGGACGTGGCCGCATGACCGTCACCGGCAAGCTGGGCGACGTGATGCAGGAGTCCGTGCAGGCGGCCAACGCCTATGTCCGCTCGCGCGCCCATGTGTTCGGCATCAAGTCGAACATCTTCGAGAAGCGCGACATCCACATCCACGTGCCCGAGGGCGCGACGCCTAAGGACGGCCCGTCCGCCGGTGTGGGCATGGTCACCTCGATCGTGTCGGCGCTGACCGGCATCGCGGTGCGCAAGGAAGTGGCCATGACCGGCGAGATCAGCCTGCGCGGGCGGGTCATGCCGATCGGCGGTCTGAAGGAGAAGCTGCTGGCGGCGTTGCGCGGCGGTCTCAAGACCGTGCTCATTCCCAAGGAGAACGAGCGCGACCTGCCGGAGATTCCGGACAACGTGAAGAAGGGCCTGGAGATCGTGCCGGTCTCGACCGTGGACGAAGTCCTGGCCCGCGCCCTGGTGAAGCCGCTGGTGGCGATCGAGTGGGTCAACGACCTCGACGCGGTGGCCGCCAAGCCGGCCGAGCCGGCAGAGGCTGCCCGGGCCCACTGAGCCCGTCTGGCCGAACGAGAATGCGAAGCCCCGGAGCAATCCGGGGCTTCGTCGTTTGGGCCCAAATCATGTGATCCGTTTCGGCTGGGCTACAAAATATGGTATAAGCGCCCAAGATTTGAGTTGCCGGACCAGGAGAGGCTCGCCTGTGAACAAGCATGATCTGATTGCCGCCGTCGCCGCGTCGACGAATCTCTCCAAGGTCGATGCCGCGAATGCCGTCGATTCGATCCTCACGGTGATCACCAAGTCGCTCCGGAAGAAGGAAAAAGTCCTTCTGGTCGGATTCGGGACGTTCCAGGTGACCAAGCGCAAGGCGGGCGAGGGGCGCAATCCCCAGACCGGAGAGAAGATCAAGATTCCTGCGGCAAATGTGCCGCGCTTCAAGGCCAGCAAGGCCCTGAAGGATGCGATCAACTAGGCTTTTCCCTCATCGCCGTGCTACCACGCGCGTCGGGCGATTAGCTCAGCGGTAGAGCATTCCCTTTACACGGGAGCGGTCGGCGGTTCGATCCCGTCATCGCCCACCAATTTTGTTTCGCTGGTCATCATGTGTGCGGCGGAACGCATTGAAATATCGGGCATTTGTGCACCTCTTCGCTGGTGCAGTATGCTTGACACACAATAGGCGCTCCTATATCTCTCCGCGCGCCGTTTGGGGCTGAAAGCGGGCGTAGTTCAGTTGGTTAGAATGCCGGCCTGTCACGCCGGAGGTCGCGGGTTCGAGTCCCGTCGCTCGCGCCAGCCCAAACACTGGCAGCCCATAAAAAAAGGGCGCAAGGGGTGGCGATGGAAGCTCTTCTGCGGGAATACCTGCCAATCCTGATCTTCCTCGGACTAGCCTTCGGGCTGGTCTGCGCCATGCTCGGCGGGTCGTATCTGATCGCCCGCCAGAATCCGAACTCGGAAAAGCTCTCGCCGTTCGAATGCGGTTTCGCGCCGTTCGACGATGCGCGCGGCCAGTTCGACGTTCGCTTCTATCTGGTCGCGATCCTTTTCATCATCTTCGATCTCGAGGTCGCGTTCCTGTTTCCGTGGGCAGTGGCGCTGGGAGATATCGGCCTCTTCGGCTTCTGGTCGATGATGCTGTTCCTCGGCGTGCTGACGGTGGGCTTCATCTACGAATGGCGTAAGGGAGCCCTGGAATGGGAGTGATCACTCCGGCCAAGCCCAATACGGTGGCCGAGGCGGCGCTGTCGCGGGCGCTGAACGACGAACTGGCCGACAAGGGGTTCGTGGTCGCCCAGCTCGACAAGCTGGTCACCTGGGCGCGCACCGGTTCGATGTGGGGGCTGACCTTCGGTCTGGCCTGCTGTGGCGTCGAGATGATCCATTGCTGGATGAGCCGCTACGATCTCGACCGCTTCGGCTTCGCGCCGATGCCCAGTCCGCGCGCCGCCGACGTGATGATCGTGGCCGGCACGTTGACCAACAAGATGGCGCCGGCGCTGCGCAAGGTCTACGACCAGATGGCCGAACCCCGTTACGTGATCTCGATGGGGTCGTGCGCCAACGGCGGCGGGTACTATCACTACAGCTATTCCGTCGTGCGCGGATGCGATCGCATCGTGCCGGTCGACGTGTACGTGCCGGGCTGTCCGCCGACCGCCGAAGCGCTGCTCTATGGCGTGCTGCAGCTTCAGAAGAAGGTCCGTCGCACGGGCACGCTGGTGCGCTGATGAGCGAGGCTCTCAAGGAACTCGCAGGCCATATCGCCCAGGCGCAGGCGGGCGCGGTGTCGAAGTCGGAAGTTCGCCTCGGCGAGCTGATGCTCGAAACGACGCCGGACAGGATCGTCGCTCTGCTGACCTACCTGCGCGACGATCCGAAATGCCTGTTCAAGCAGTTGATCGACATTTGCGGCGTCGACTGGCCCGAACGCGAAAAGCGGTTCGACGTCGTCTACAATCTGCTCAGCCTCAAGAACAACCAGCGCATCCGCGTGAAGCTGATGACCGACGAGACCACGCCCGTGCCGTCGGCCGCGCCGGTCTACAGCTCGGCCGGCTGGTTCGAGCGCGAGACCTACGATCTTTACGGTGTGTGGTTTTCCGACCATCCCGACCTGCGCCGCATCCTCACGGATTACGGCTTCGAGGGGCATCCGCTGCGCAAGGATTTCCCGCTGACCGGTTTCGTCGAGCTGCGCTGGGACGACGTGCAGAAGCGCGTCGTGTACGAGCCGGTGAAGCTCGCCCAAGAGTTCCGCCGCTTCGACTTCCTCAGTCCCTGGGAAGGGGCGCCCAAGGTTCTTCCGGGCGACGAGAAGGCCCAGGAAGTGGCCGCGGCACCGGCGAAGGCGAACTGACATGTCCGACGTCGAAATCAAGACACTGACCATGAACTTCGGGCCGCAGCATCCGGCGGCCCACGGCGTGCTGCGCCTTGTCGTCGAGATGGACGGCGAGATCGTCGAGCGTTGCGATCCGCACATCGGCCTGCTGCACCGCGGCACCGAGAAGCTGATCGAGTACAAGAGCTACCTGCAGGCGGTGCCGTACTTCGACCGGCTCGATTACGTCTCGCCGATGAACCAGGAACACGCCTACGCGCTCGCGGTCGAGAAACTGCTGGGCATCGAGGCGCCGGAGCGTGGCCAATACATCCGCGTCCTGTTCTCCGAGATCACGCGCATCCTCAACCATCTGCTGAACGTCACGACCTTCGCGATGGACGTCGGCGCGCTCACCCCGCCGCTGTGGGGCTTCGAGCAGCGCGAGCTGCTGATGGAATATTACGAGCAGGTGAGCGGCTCGCGCATGCACGCGGCCTATTTCCGTCCGGGCGGCGTCCACCAGGATCTGCCGGCGGGGATGCTCGATTCGATGGAAGGGTGGATCAAGCAGTTCTACCCGTTCATGAAGGACATCGAGAACCTGCTGAACGAGAACCGCATCTTCCGTCAGCGCACGGTCGATATCGGCATCGTTTCGGCAGACCAGGCGCTCGACTGGGGATTTTCGGGGCCCCTGATCCGCGCCTCCGGCCTGCCGTGGGACCTGCGGAAGTCGCAGCCGTACGACGTCTATGATCGCATGGATTTCGACATCCCGGTCGGCAAGACCGGCGACTGCTATGCGCGCTACCTCGTGCGCATCGAGGAAATGTACCAGAGCACCCGCATCATGGAGCAGTGCATCGCCGCGCTGCGCAAGGTCGGCGGTCCGGTGCGGGTCGACGACCGCAAGATCTCGCCGCCGCGCCGCGGCGAGATGAAGGGCTCGATGGAAGCCCTGATCCATCACTTCAAGCTCTACACCGAGGGCTACAAGGTGCCCGCCGGCGAGACCTACACGGCGGTCGAGGCGCCCAAGGGCGAGTTCGGCGTCTACCTCGTCTCCGACGGCACCAACAAGCCCTACCGCTGCAAGATCCGCGCTCCCGGATTCCCGCACCTGCAGGCGCTCGAAATGATGACCAAGGGACACCAGCTCGCCGACATGTCGGCGAACATCGGCTCGCTCGACATCGTGTTCGGCGAGATCGACCGCTAGGAGACGATGCGATGGCGATTATCACCGCCGACCCCAAGGACGTCCCGCAGGTCGCCAGCTTTTCCTTCACGCCCGAGTACATGGCGAAGGTCGAGGAGCAGATTGCCCATTATCCGCCGGGCCGTCAGGCGAGCGCCGTCATCGCGGTGCTGGATCTGGCGCAGCGCCAGCAGGGTTGGCTGCCGCGCGCGGCGATGAACGAGGTGGCGCGCCTTCTCGATATGGCGCCGATCCGCGTCTACGAGATCGCGACCTTCTATACGATGTTCCAGCTGCGGCCGAAGGGTAAGTACCTGCTGCAGGTCTGCACCACGACGCCCTGCTGGCTGCGCGGTTCCGAAGCTGTAATGAAAGCCTGCCAGCATGCCGCCGATGGCGAGACGTTCAGTGTGCAGGAGGTCGAGTGTCTCGGCGGCTGCGTCAATGCGCCGGTCGTGCAGATCAACGACGATTTCTACGAGGATCTGGACGAGGCCTCGATGAACAGGGTGCTCGACGCGTTCAGGCGCGGCGAGACGCCGAAGCCGGGACCGCAGGTGGACCGCCAGACGTCGGCGCCCGAGGGCGGCCTGACAACGCTGAAGGGCGAATAGACGATGCTCGGCGACAAGGACCGCATCTTCACCAATCTTTACGGCGTCCATGACTGGCGCCTCGCTGGCGCCCGCGCCCGTGGCTCCTGGGACAACACCAAGGCGATCCTCGACCGGGGCGTAGACGCGATCATCGACGAGATGAAGAAGTCGGGGCTGCGCGGCCGCGGTGGCGCCGGCTTCCCGACCGGCATGAAATGGTCGTTCATGCCCAAGGAAGTGAAGGACCGGCCGCACTACCTCGTCGTCAATGCCGACGAGTCGGAGCCCGGCACCTGCAAGGATCGCGACATCATGCGTCATGATCCGCACCTGCTGATCGAGGGCTGCCTGATCGCGGGCTTCGCGATGCGCGCCCATGCCGGCTATATCTACGTGCGCGGCGAATTCTACAACGAAGCGCAGCACCTGATCGCCGCGATCAAGGAGGCCTATGACGCGGGCCTGCTCGGCAAGAATGCCTGTGGGTCGGGCTGGGATTTCGATCTCTACGTCCATCGCGGCGCCGGCGCCTACATCTGCGGCGAGGAGACCGCGCTGCTCGAGAGCCTCGAGGGCAAGAAGGGCATGCCGCGGCTGAAGCCGCCGTTCCCGGCAGGCGCCGGCCTCTATGGCTGTCCGACCACGGTGAACAACGTCGAGTCGATCGCGGTTGCGCCAACCATCCTGCGTCGCGGCGCGGCCTGGTTCGCGGGCATCGGCCGCCCCAACAACACCGGCACCAAGCTCTTCTGCATCTCCGGCCACGTGAACCGGCCCTGCAACGTGGAAGAGGAGATGGGCATCCCGCTGCGCGAGCTGATCGAGCGTCATTGCGGCGGCGTCCGCGGCGGCTGGGACAATCTGCTGGCGGTCATTCCGGGCGGTGCCTCGGTGCCGCTGCTGCCGAAGTCGATCTGCGACACGGTCCTGATGGACTTCGACTCGCTGCGCGAGCAGCGCTCCGGCCTCGGGACCGCGGCAGTCATCGTCATGGACAAGTCGACCGACGTGGTGAAGGCGATCGCCCGGCTCAGCTACTTCTACAAGCACGAGAGCTGCGGCCAGTGCACGCCCTGCCGCGAGGGCACCGGCTGGATGTGGCGCGTCATGGAACGCATGGTCACGGGCAATGCGCGGCTTGAAGAGATCGACGCGCTCGAGGACGTCACGAAGCAGGTGGAGGGTCACACGATCTGCGCACTGGGCGACGCGGCGGCGTGGCCGATCCAGGGCCTGATCCGGCATTTCCGGCCCGAGATGGAGCGCCGCATCCGCGCGCGCACCGAAAAACTGGCAGCCGAGTAGGCGGGGCGGGGAGCAGGCAATGCCCAAGGTCAAGATCGACGGCGTCGAGATGGAGGTGCCGGCCGGCATCACCGTGCTGCAGGCCTGTGAGCTGGCGGGCGTCGAGATTCCGCGCTTCTGCTATCACGACCGGCTGTCGATCGCCGGCAACTGCCGCATGTGCCTCGTCGAGGTGAAGCCCGGCCCGCCCAAGCCGCAGGCCAGCTGCGCGCTGCCCGTCGCCGACAAGCAGGAGATCTTCACCCAGACGCCGACCGTGCAGAAGGCGCGCAAGGGCGTGATGGAATTCCTGCTCATCAACCATCCGCTGGATTGCCCGATCTGCGACCAGGGCGGCGAGTGCGACCTGCAGGACCAGGCGATGGCCTACGGTTTCGACCGCAGCCGCTATCACGAGAACAAGCGCGCGGTGCCTGACAAGGAACTTGGGCCCCTCGTGAAGACGTCGATGAACCGCTGCATCCACTGCACGCGCTGCATCCGCTTCGCGACCGAGGTCGCGGGCGTCGAGCAGCTCGGCGCCACGGGCCGCGGCGAGAGCATGGAAGTCACGACCTACGTCGAGCAGTCGCTGTCGACCGAGCTCGCGGGCAACCTGGTCGATCTCTGCCCGGTCGGCGCGCTGACCTCGAAGCCCTACGCCTTCGAGGCACGTCCCTGGGAACTGACCAAGACCGAGTCGGTCGATGTGCTTGATGCGCTGGGCTCCAACATCCGCATCGACTCGCGCGGCGCGCAGGTCATGCGCGTCCTGCCGCGCCTCAACGACGACGTGAACGAGGAGTGGATCTCCGACAAGACGCGCCACGCGATCGACGGGCTGCGTCATCAGCGGCTCGACCGGCCCTATGTTCGCACCAAGGGCAAGCTCGTCGAGGCGACCTGGGACCAGGCCTTCGCGGCCATCGCCGCCAAGCTGAACGGTCTGGACGGGAGCAAGATCGCGGCGATCGTCGGCGACCAGTGCGACGCCGAGTCGATGGTGGCGCTGAAGGATCTCATGGTCTCGCTGGGTTCGCCCAACGTCGACTGCCGCCAGGACGGCGCCAAGCTCGACGGCCCGCGCGGCAGCTACATCTTCAATGCCGGCGTCCGCGGCATCGACCAGGCGGATGCGATCCTGCTGATCGGCACCAATCCGCGCGTCGAATCGCCGGTGCTCAACGCCCGCATCCGCAAGCGCTATGTCCATGGCCGGTGCCCGATCGCCAGCATCGGCACCGCCGAGGACCTTACCTATCCGGTCGAGCGGCTGGGCGCAGGCCCCGCCACCTTGCGGGAACTGGTCGATGGCAAGCTCGGCTTCTTCGACAAGCTCAAGGACGCAAAGCATCCGCTGATCGTCGTCGGCATGGGCGCGCTCGCCCGTGAGGATGGCGCCGCGGTGCTGGCGCTGGCCTACGAACTGACTGGCAAGCTGAACGCGGTGCGCGACGACTGGAACGGCTTTGCCGTGCTCCACACGGCGGCGGCGCGCGTCGGCGGGCTC
>JAESFK010000407.1_pt1 | contig 24011 bp, 26 predicted proteins | sample 9269391 | NCBI WGS metagenome assembly JAESFK01 (sample SAMN14506231, study PRJNA617097) | algae metagenome | isolation source: Drouetiella hepatica UHER 2000/2452 and co-occurring heterotrophs from... | place: Slovakia: Slovak Paradise National Park, Hrabusice, Kosice Region | collected 2000-01-01
TAGGCTTGTTTCTTGAGATGAAGGAAGGGCTTGCGGCCGCTTTCTGGTCAACCACAAGCACTAGTCCGGCCATAGCGCCGCAGGCACCGGAAGTGCCTATTCCGCGATCAGTCGGTCTTGCCTAGAGAGCGTTGGAGCCCGACTCGCCGGTCCGGATGCGCACGGCCTGCTCGACCGCCGTAACGAAGATCTTGCCGTCTCCGATCTTGCCGGTGTGCGCCGCCTTCTGGATGGCCTCGACGGCGCGCTCGACCTGGCCGTCGTCGACGACGATCTCGATCTTCACCTTGGGCAGGAAGCTCACCAGATACTCGGCGCCGCGATAGATCTCGGTCTGGCCCTTCTGGCGGCCGAAGCCCTTGACCTCGCTCACCGTCAGTCCCGACACGCCGACGCCGGTCAGCGCGTCGCGCACCTCGTCGAGCTTGAACGGTTTGATGATGGCGGACACGAGCTTCATCTGTTTTCTCCTCCTGCCTTTTACGGCTCTGCGCGACAGACTGGCGTCTCGCGTTCGCGGCGTCAAACGCCGGACAGAAAGCGGGCCCGGCGAGAGACTCGCCGGGCCCGAGGGTCCGCCGCGACACGATGCGGCGGATGACAGGGAACCAGGAGGAGAGAAGGGTTCCCGATCTCGAGGAGGAGACGGTCCTAGTGGATCGTCTCGCCGTGCAGGTTGATGTCGAGACCTTCGATCTCTTCCTCGGTCGTCACGCGCAGCCCGATCAGGGCATCGACGATCTTGAGGATGACGAAGGTGGCGACCGCGCACCATGCGATGCAGACCAGCGAGCCCCAGAGCTGCGTCAGGACCTGGCCGGCGTTGCCGTCGATCAGTCCCTTCTTGCCGGCGCCGCCGATGACTTCCACGGCGAACACGCCGGTCAGGATGGCGCCGACGAAGCCGCCGATGCCGTGCACGCCGAACGCGTCGAGCGAGTCGTCGTAGCCCATCGCCTTCTTGAGGCCGGTGGCGCCCCAGAAGCAGACCAGTCCGGCGATGATGCCGATGGCCAGCGCGCCCATCGGCGTCACGAAGCCCGAGGCCGGGGTGATGGCGACGAGACCGCCGACGGCACCCGAGATGATGCCCAGGACCGACGGCTTGCCGCGCGTCACCCACTCCGCGAACATCCAGGCCAGAGCCGCCGCGGCCGAGGCGAACTGGGTGACCGCCATCGCCATGCCGGCATTGGGGCTGGCGCCGACGGCGGAGCCGGCGTTGAAGCCGAACCAGCCGACCCACAGCAGGGCGGCGCCGATCACCGAGTAGACCAGGTTGTGCGGCGCCATGTTCTCGGTGCCGAAGCCCTTGCGCTTGCCGATGACGAGGGCGCAGACGAGGCCCGCCACGCCGGCGTTGATGTGCACCACGGTGCCGCCGGCATAGTCGAGGACACCCCAGTCGCCGAGGAAGCCGCCGCCCCACACCCAGTGGGCGATGGGCGCGTAGACGATCAGCGACCACAGCGCCATGAACCACATCATGGCCGAGAACTTCATGCGCTCGGCGAAGGCACCGGCGATCAGGGCCGGCGTGATGATGGCAAAGGTGAGCTGGAAACACATGAAGACGGTCTCGGGAACCGTCTTGGCGAGATCGTGCACGCTGTCGAGGGTGAGGCCCGCCATGAAGATGCGGCTGAGGCCACCGACGATCGAGCTGCCCGGGGTGAAGGCCAGGCTGTAGCCGACGATCAGCCACAGTACGGAGACCATGCAGGTGATGGCGAAGCTCTGCATCACCGTCGACAGCACGTTCTTCTTGCGGACCATTCCGCCGTAGAACAGGGCCAGACCCGGAATGGTCATCATCAGCACGAGCGCCGTCGCGGTCAGCATCCACGCCGTGTCACCGGTATCGAGCTTCGGCGCTTCCGCCGGAGCCGGCGTCGCGGCGGCCTGGGCCAGCGCCAGCGCCGGCAGAAGCAGCACCGCGGCCGCCCCCACGCCGGCCAGCACCGAGTTGGTCTTGAACTTCATCGTTGTCCCCTGGTTCTCGAGTTGATTGTGGTGTCGGATCACAGCGCTTCGGTGCCGGACTCGCCGGTGCGGATGCGGATCGCCTGCTCGACCGGCATGACGAACACCTTGCCGTCGCCGATCTTGCCGGTGCCCGCCGCCTTGCGGATGGTCTCGACCGCGCGTTCGACCATGGTGTCGTCGATCACGACCTCGATCTTCACCTTCGGCAGAAAGCTCACGGCGTACTCTGCGCCGCGATAGATCTCGGTCTGGCCCTTCTGACGACCAAACCCCTTCACTTCACTCACGGTCAATCCCTGGATGCCGAGCGATGTCAGGGCATCCCTGACCTCGTCCAGCTTGAAGGGCTTGAAGATTGCCACGATCATTTTCATTTGCGCCTGTCCTCCAACGGGCGGCACCCGCCCCCAAAGTTCAATTTGTCGAGAGCAAGCGGCGTGCCAAGTGCCGCGGCACGAGCGCCAAAGCAACTTGGCACGGCCTTTGCGTCGATTGAGGCGTAAACAAGTCATAAGTCTTTGGGGGTGGTCGTGTTGCTTAATAAATCCGCCGTTCTGGCTACCGCACTGATTACAATTTGTGCAGCAAGTGCAGCCCATGCACAGGGCACGCCAGATCCGCAGACCGTATCGGTCACGCAGGATCAGCAGGTGGCGCAGGGTACGCCCGATGCGGCGACCACGCCGGCGGCGCCCGAGAAGGAGGCCTGGAAGGCTCCGTTCGGCGGCACCGCCGGGCTCGCCGTCCTCAACGAGTACTCCTATCGCGGTATCTCGCAGACCCAGCGCCAGGCCGCCGTCCAGGCCTCGCTCGGCTACGAGACCCCCACCGTCAGCGAGAAGATTCCGCTCAGCGCCTATGTCGGCGCCTGGGGCTCGAACGTCGACTTCCCCAACACCGGCACCTGGGCCGAGATCGACGTCGTCGCCGGCCTCAAGCTCAAGCTGATGGACAACAAGCTCACCTTCGACCTGGGCTACATCCGCTACAACTATCTCGGCGCCCCCTCGAACCTGTTCTACGACTTCAACGAGTTCGGGCTCGTCGCCGGATACGATTTCGGCGTCGCCCAGGTCGCCGCCGCGGTCCGCTACAGCCCCAACTTCTTCGCCAACTCCGGCAACGCCTGGTACAAGTGGGCCTCGGTCACCGTTCCGATGCCGTTCCTCTACGTCAACGAAAACGTGGCGTTCAAGGCCTTCGGCACCATCGGCAACCAGTATGTCGAGCGCTTCACCAACTACGGCATTCCCAACGACAATTACTGGGACTGGCAGCTCGGCCTCGTCGTCTCCGTCTACGGCTTCGACCTCTCCGCCGCCTACACGGGCACCAACCTGAGCGTCCAGGACTGCCTCGGCACCCAGAACTGCGCCAGCCGCGTCATCGTCGGTATCTCGAAGACGTTCTGATCCAGCCACACCGACGCGGCCTCACCCGGGGCCGCGTCGCATTGACCATAGAGGGTTGCCGCCCTTCGGGGCGGCTGCCATCTATGGCCGATGGATAGTCGTCCGTCCGGCACTCCCTCTTTCGACCTCGCCATCGTCGGCGCGGGCCTCAATGGCAGCCTTCTCGCCCTGGCGGCCGGCGAAGCGGGTCTTTCGACCGCCCTCATCGACCGCGTCCCGCTGGCCACCCTGGCCCAGCCGGGCTTCGACGGCCGCACCACCGCCGTTGCCTTCACCAGCCAGCGCCTGTTCGCCGCGCTCGGCGTCTGGGACGAAATCGCCCGCGAAGCCGAGCCGATCCGCGACATCCGGATCTCCGATGCCGGCCACGACGGGCGCGCGAGCCGGTTCTTCCTCCATTTCGACCATCGCGAGGCCGCCGAGGACCCCGAGACGGCCGCACCGATGGGCTGGATCGTCGAGAACCGGTTCCTCCGCGAAGCCCTGCTGCGCCGGCTCGCCGCGTGCCCGAAGGTCGAGCTCGTCTCGCCCGACGAGGTGGTCGAGAGCGAGCGTGGGACCGATCGCGCCGGCCTGATGCTGAAGAGCGGCCGTCGCCTCGCCACCCGCCTGATCGCCTCGGCCGAGGGCCGTCTCGGCTCGATGCGCGAGGAGGCCGGCATCGGCGCGCGCAGCTGGTCGTACGAGCAGATCGCCATCGTCCTGGTCGCGCACCATGCCCAACCCCATCGCGGCGTCGCCCAGGAAAAATTCCTGCCCGGCGGTCCCTTCGCCATCCTGCCGATGACCGACGGGCCGGCAGGCGAGCACCGCTCGTCGATCGTGTGGACCGAACGGTCCGATCTCGCGCGCCGCCTGCTCGAGCTCGACGAGCCGCGCTTCCAGGCCGAGTTCGCGCGGCGGTTCGGCGACCATCTCGGGCCGGTCGCAGCGGCGGGGCCGCGCTGGTCCTATCCGCTGCGCCTCGTCCATGCCGAGCGCTACATCGACACGCGCCTGGTGCTGGTGGGCGATGCCGCGCACGGCATCCATCCGATCGCGGGCCAGGGCTACAATCTCGGCGTTCGCGACATCGCGGCGCTGGTCGAGGTGATGGTCGACGCCAAGCGGCTGGGCCTCGACGTCGGCGGCGCCGATACGCTGGAGCGCTACGCGCAATGGCGCCGGGCGGATAATCTCACCATGGTCGCCGCCACCGACCTGCTGAACCGGCTGTTCTCCAACGACATCGCGCCGCTCCGCCTGGCGCGCGACGCGGGTCTCGCCGCCGTGAACCGCGTGCCGGCGCTGCGCAAGTTCTTCGTGCGCCACGCGATGGGCCTGGTCGGCGACCTGCCCAAGCTGATCCGGGGCGAGCGGCCCTAGGCCTGCGTCAGTTCAGCGAGACCAGGCTGCGAAAATCCGGCGATGCGATCAGCTTCTGCAATACGTTCTGCACGGCCGGGAAGTAGGCATCGGCGACGCGCTTGCAGGCGGTCACGGCTGCAAAGGCGCCATCGAATGCGTAGTGCTCCTGCACGCTGATGGACCTGCCGTTTGACGAGCGGACCGTAAGCCAGATGTCCCAGTAGGCGACCGTCGAGGAAAAAGCGAGTTTGTCGAGCGTTCCCGTCAGGGTCACGCTGCCACTGTCAGCGTAGACGCCGGCGATCTTCAGTTCGTCGATGAAGGCCTTGCGGATATAGGCTGCGAAACCCAGGCGGTCGGCAGCCGTAATGGGACCTGCCGCACGACAGCCGTCGCTGAACTGCTGCGCCTCGGCGAAGGGGCCGACCGCAATCTGGGCAGGCGCCAGGCTCTTCAAGGCGACAATATTGTCGGCAGACATTCCGTAGCGAGGCGCCGAGTAGGTCTCGCATCCGGCAACGAACAAAGCCAGCGCCACGAACAACAGACCACGCACGCCCATTCACGTCCCCCAACGTCATCGACGCGATCTTCTCGTGCGTCTTGCTATCGGACGTTTAGGCGATGCGTTCGCGCGCTGTCAACAAACCGGTCGCCCAACTGGACTCTTTGCACATCCCACCCTATCTCAGGGGCCAATTTCAAGGACATTCGCATGGCCACTCCCCAGACCTCGGCGCAAGTGCCCGTCACCGTGCTCACCGGCTATCTCGGCGCCGGCAAGACCACCCTTCTCAACCGCATCCTGAGCGAGCAGCACGGCAAGAAATACGCCGTCATCGTGAACGAGTTCGGCGAGCTGGGCATCGACAACGACCTCGTGGTGAATGCCGACGAGGAAGTCTTCGAGATGAACAACGGCTGCATCTGCTGCACCGTGCGCGGCGACCTGATCCGCATCATCGAGGGGCTGATGAAGCGCAAGGACAAGTTCGACGGCATCCTGGTCGAGACGACCGGCCTCGCCGATCCCGGTCCCGTCGCGCAGACCTTCTTCACCGACGAGGACGTCAAGGCCAGGACGCGGCTCGACGCCATCGTCACGGTCATCGACGCCAAGCACTTCTTCGGCCAGCTCGAGCAGGGCAGCGAGGCCGAACAGCAGGTGGCCTTCGCCGACGTGATCCTGCTCAACAAGACCGACCTGGTGAGCGCCGACGAACTCGCGAAGGTCGAGGACAGGATTCGCGGCATCAACCGCTACGCCCGCATCTTCCGCACGGAGAAGAGCCAGATCGGTCTCGACGCGATCCTCGACAAGGGCGCGTTCGATCTCGGCCGCATCCTCGAGTTCGAGCCCGATTTCCTGCACAGCGGCCACGACCATCATCACGAGGACGAGGTCCGCAGCCTGTCGATCACCGCCGACCGGCCGGTCGATCCCGACAAGTTCCAGAAGTGGATGGGCGCGCTGCTGCAGATCAAGGGCGGCGACATCTTCCGCAGCAAGGGCATCCTCGCGATCGACGGTGCGCCGCGCCGCTACGTCTACCAGGGCGTCCACATGATGATGGACAGCGACTGGGGCACGCCGTGGAAGGACGGCGAGAAGCGGTCGAGCAAGCTGGTCTTCATCGGCCGCAACCTCGACGGCGACAACCTGCAGCGTGGCTTCGAAGACTGCCTGAAGTAACACCGTGAAGATCGATCTCGACAATCCGGCCTGGATGGACACGCTTCCGCCGGCCCGCTCCCTCGCCGCCGACGCGCCTGTCGCCGCCTGCGCCTTCAACCGCGACGGCACGACCGCAGCGTTTGCGCTGGGTGACGGCCAGGTCCGCCTCCTGCCGGCCGACATCAAGGCGGCCGCGCCCGACGCGGCGGACCCGCTGCACAAAGGCGTCGTGCTGGCACTGGTCGGCGATCCCGCCGGCGACGGCTTCGTCAGCGGCGGCGACGACGGCCGCGTGCTGCGCATCGCCGCCGACGGCACGGCGACGGAGCTGCTGGCGCAGAAGGGCAAGTGGATCGAGCATCTCGTCGCGCACAGGACGGGCGCGGTCGCCGCCTCGGCCGGCAAGACCATGTTCCTGTTCCGCGACGGCGAGGTCCGGGAGTTCGGTCCGCACCCGAGCACGGTGGCCGGTCTCGATTTCAGCAAGGACGGCAGCCGCGTCGCCTGCGCGCACTACGGCGGCATCACCGTGTGGAGCCTCAGCAAGGACGTCGCCCTGCCGCCGCGCCGCTTCGCCTGGCAGGGCAGCCACGTGGCGCTGCGCTGGAGCACCGACGGCAAGTTCATCGCCACCGGCACGCAGGAGAACGACATCCATGTCTGGCGCGTGGCGCAGGCCACCGACATGCGCATGCAGGGCTATCCCGCCAAGGTGAAGTCGTTGTCCTGGACCGCCGACGCGCGCTGGCTCTATACCTCCTCGCAGCCGGTCTTCACCGCCTGGCCGTTCTTCGGCAAGGGCCCCGAGGGCAAGCCGCCGCTGCAGTTCGGCGACGAGGGCGCCGGACTCATGACCGTGGTCGCCGCCCATCCGTTCGAGGGTTTCGTGGCCGGCGGTTTCGACTCCGGCGAGCTCCAGCTCGGCGACATCCGGACCAAGGCCTCGGTGGTGCTGAAGATGGCCGATGGCGCGGCCATCACCTGCCTCGCCTGGTCACCCGACGGCTTCAAGCTGGCCGTCGGCAACGACCGCGGCGATCTGCTGACGATCGACCTGCGGCGCTGAACTTTCCTCCCCATTCAAATGGGGAGGTGGCGACGTCTTACGTCGCCGGAGGGGTCATGCATGACCCCATCGCGCTCGTGAGACGAGGGCACTTCCCCCGCTGACGGGGGAAGAAAAGAATCCTACCCTCTTCGCACCATCGCGCGGTGCGAGATCAGGCAGAGGATGCCTGCGATGCCCATCGCGGTCGTCATCGGCGCGATGGTGCCGTCGAAGGTCTGGCCGACGATGGCGCCGAAGATCGCGCCGGACCCGAACGTCATGACACCCATCAGCGACGACGCCGTGCCCGCCATGTGCGGGTAGTGCTGCATCGCCATCGCCGTCGAATTGGGCGCAACCAGGCTCAGCGTGGCGATCTGGAAGACCATGCAAACCAGAAAGGGCCACAGGCCGATCGTGCCGTACCGTGCCTCGATCCAGCCCATGACCATCGCCGCCACGCCGGACACGGCCGGAACGATCACCGCGACGCGCAGGATGCGCCCGGCGCCCAGGAGGCGCACGAACCGCGCATTGAACAGGCTGCCGATGGTCATGAAGACCACCATGCCGCCGAACACCACGCCGTAGAAGCGGGGCGAAATCCCGTAGCGCTCGATGAAGACGAACGGCGATCCCGAGATGTACGAGAACAGGGCGGCGAACATGAAGGACGAAGTCAGGGCATAGCCCATGAAGGTGCGCGTGCTCAGCAGCTCGCCGAACCGCTTCAGGATCTGGGTGAACACCAGCGGCTGGCGATACTCCGGCTTCAGCGTCTCGGGCAGTTGGAACCACGCGACGACGAAGGCAACCACGCCGGCGCCTCCCAGCACCCAGAAGATGGCACGCCAACCGGCAAACCACATCACCTGGCCACCGATCACAGGCGCCAGCATCGGCGCGATGGACGTGCAGGCCATCATGAGCGACATGGCGCGCGCGGCGTGATCTTTTTCAGCCAGGTCGCGGACCATCGTGCGCGCCAGCACGACGCCGCCGCAGGCGGCCAGGCCCTGCAGGAAACGCAGGGTGATGAGATGGCCTGCCGCCGCCGCAAACGCACAACCGATACTCGTCAGCACGTAGACCACCAGGCCGATCAGGATGACCGGGCGGCGGCCGAACCGGTCTCCCGCGGGGCCATAGAAGATCTGCCCCACGCCGAAGGCGATCATGAAGGCCGACAGGGTGAGCTGGATGTCGCCGGCCGAGGATTTGAGGTCGACCGCAATCACCGGCAGGGCCGGCAGGTACATGTCTATCGAAAGCGGGGTGAAGGCCGACAACAGAGCCAGCACCGCCAGGAGCAGCGGCGACAGGGTCGGACGAGCGGTGGTGTTCATTGCGCGGTGGCTCTACAGGCATCCATGGCGTCTCGCCATGCTATAAGCGGACCATGACGTCGCTGCCTGCCCTGTCGGAAACGCAGATCCGCCGCTACGCGCGACATATCGTGCTGGCGGAGATCGGCGGCGTCGGCCAGTCGAAGCTGATTGCCGCGAAAGTCCTGGTCGTCGGCGCCGGCGGCCTCGGCGCACCCCTCCTGCAGTATCTGGCCGCCGCCGGTATCGGCACGCTGGGTGTGATCGACCATGACACGGTCGACCTGTCGAACCTGCAGCGCCAAGTCATTCATCGCACCTCCGACGTCGGCATCTCCAAAGTCGAAAGCGCCCGCCGCGCGCTGGCAGAGATCAACCCGGAAGTGCGCGTGCAGACCCACGACGAACGCCTCACGGCGGAGAATGCCCGGCGCGTCATCGAGGGCTACGACCTGGTGGCCGACGGCAGCGACAACTTCGCCACGCGCTATCTGCTGAACGACGTCTGCTTCCGCTTGCGCAAGACGCTGGTCTCGGCGGCGATCCTGCGCTTCGACGGCCAGATCTCGACCTACAAGGCATGGCAGGGCGCGGGCCATCCCTGCCTGCGCTGCCTCTTTCCCGAGGCGCCGTCGGAAGACGCCGTCCCGAGCTGCGCGCAGGCCGGCGTTCTGGGGGCGCTGGCCGGCACCCTGGGCACGCTGCAGGCCACCGAGGTGGTGAAGGAGATCCTGGGCGTCGGCCGCTCGCTCTCGGGATCGCTGCTGATGTACGACGCGCTCAACGCCTCCTTCGAGACGCTGGCGATCACCAAGCGACCCGGGTGCCCGACCTGCGGCCCCTCTGCCGGAGCAGCCCCGTGAGCGACGGCGGCGTTTCCGTCATCCTGCGCTCCGACGAGTACGAGAGCGTCCATTACGGCCTGGCTCTCGCAGCCGCCGCGCTGGCGGTCAACAAGCCGGCCGTCCTGTTCTTAACCATGGGCGGCATCCGCGCCCTGCAGGGTTCTCCGCCGGCACTGCGCGACTGGGAGCGCGACGCCCGCAACCGCGCGCACGGCGTCGGCGACTTCGAGACGCTGCTGCAGGCCTGCGTCGAGCTTGGCGCGCGCCTGATCGTGTGCGAAATGGGCCTGCGGTCGCTCGACATCGATCGCGCGAGCCTGCGGGCCGACGTCCCCTTCACGGTCGCCGGCATCGTGACCTTGCTGGAAGAGACCAAGCCGGGCATGCACCTGGTTTCACTGTGACCTTGTGGGAGACTTCATGACATCCGCCCCCTTCGACGTGCTGGGAATCGGCAACGCCATCGTCGACGTCATCTCGCGTTCCGACGAAGCCTTCCTCGGCAGGCACGGCCTGGTGAAGGGCAGCATGATGCTGATCGACGAGGAGCGCGCCGAGCAGCTCTATGCGGGCATGGGCCCCGGCATCGAGGTGTCCGGCGGCTCCTGCGGCAACACGATGGCCGGCATCGCCTCGTTCGGCGGCAAGGGCGCCTATATCGGCAAGGTGCGCAACGACCAGCTCGGCGGCGTGTTCGGCCACGACCTCAAGGCGACCGGGGTGTCGTTCGAGACTCCGCCCGCGACCGACGGACCGGCGACCGCGCGCTGCCTGATCCTGGTGACGCCCGACGCGCAGCGCACGATGAACACCTATCTGGGTGCCTGCACCGGTCTCGGGCCGTCCGACATCGACGCCAAACTGGTCGCCTCGGCCCAGGTCACCTATGTCGAGGGCTACCTCTGGGACGCGCCGGCCGCCAAGCAGGCGGTGCTCAAGGCCTTCGACGCCGCCCGCGCCGCGGGCCGCAAGGTCTCGATCACGCTGTCGGATTCCTTCTGCGTCCATCGCTATCGCGACGAGTTCCGCGACCTGATTCGCAACAAGGTCGACATCCTGTTCGGCAACGAGGCCGAGATCAAAGCGCTCTACGAAGTCGACACCTTCGAACAGGCGCTCGCCGAAGCGCGCAAGGAAGCCAAGATCGCCGCCCTCACGCGCAGCGAGAAGGGCTCGGTCGTGATCAAGGGCAGCGAGACCTACGAGGTCCCGGCCGCGCCCGTCGCCAAGGTGGTCGACACGACCGGAGCAGGCGATCTCTACGCCGCGGGCTTCCTGTTCGGCTTCACCCACGGCAAGCCGCTGGCCGAATGCGCGCATCTGGGCGGCATCGCCGCCGCCGAGGTGATCTCCCATGTCGGCGCCCGGCCGGAGCAGGCGCTGAAGGGCCTGATTTGAGCGCTGACACACAGCCGCGGGGATGGCGGGAGTCGCTCGCGACCTACCGCCATCCCCGCGTCCTCCAGTTCCTGTTTCTCGGCTTCTCGGCCGGGCTGCCCTTCCTGCTGGTCTTCTCGACGCTGTCGGCGTGGCTGCGAGAATACGGCATCAGCCGCACCGCCATCGGCTTCATCAGCTGGATCGGCATCACCTACTCGTTCAAGTTCGTCTGGTCGCCAGTCGTCGATCGCGTCCCCCTGCCGCTGCTGACGCGGTGGCTGGGGCGACGACGCTCCTGGATGCTGCTGGCCCAGAGCGGGATCGCGGGCGGCCTGCTCGCCATGGCGTTCTGCGACCCGCGCACCGACCTGTGGTGGATGATCGTGTTCGCCCTGGTCGTCGCCTTCTCCTCGGCCACGCAGGACATCGCCCTCGACGCCTGCCGCATCGAAGCGACCGATGCCAGCCTGCAGGGCGCGACGGCCGCGACCTACCAGCTCGGCTACCGCATCGCCGTCCTGGCCGCCGGCGCGGGCGCCCTCTACGTGGCGCAGTTCGTGTCCTGGACGGCGGCTTATCAGACGATGGCGGCGCTCGGCCTCGTCGGCATCCTGACGACGCTTCTGATCTCGGAGCCGGAGCGCCGCGCCACAGCCGGAACGACCGAACTCGAAGGCAAGGTCGCCGCCTTCGCCGCGGGTCTCGGGGCCATGCCCGATTGGGCCCGCAAGGCGCTGATCTTCGTCTATGGCGCCATCGTCTGCCCGTTCGTCGACTTCTTCGCGCGCTTCCGCTGGATGGCCGTCCTGCTGCTGTTGTTCATCGGCCTGTTCAGGCTGTCGGATATCGCCATGGGCGTGATGGCCAACCCGTTCTACATCGACATGGGATTCAGCAAGGACCAGATCGCCGACGTATCGAAGATCTACGGGTTCGTCATGACGATCCTGGGCGCGCTGCTGGGCGGCGCGCTGGTCTTCCGCGTCGGCGCGGCGCGGCTCTTGATGCCCGCGGTGTTCCTGATCGCGGCGAGCAATCTCACCTTCTCCTGGCTGGCCTGGGTGGGCGAGCCCGACCTGAGGATCCTCACGGTCGCTATCAGCGTCGACAACCTGGTCGGCGGCATGTCGGGCTCGATCTTCATCGCCTTCCTGTCGGGGCTGACCAACACGGCCTACACGGCGACGCAGTACGCGCTCTTCACCTCGATCATGACCCTGCCCGGCAAGCTCCTCGGCGGCTCCTCGGGATGGGTCGTGGACAGGCTGCAGGAAGAATTCACCGCCACCCACAAGTTCGGCGGCTACGCGATCTTCTTCATCTATACCGCGCTGCTCGGCCTGCCCGCGCTGGTTCTGGCGGCGATCGTGCGCCGGCACTTCGAAAAAGAAACCCCTCCTTCCTGACGGAAGGAGGGGTCAGTGGCTCGGCTGCGGTATTCGTCTCCGAGCCGGGGAACCGGCCCGTCCCGGGGAGCGGGGCGTGGGATGCCTGCAAGGAACGGGCGAAGCCTGTCTAGGCCGCCGACGCTACAAAACCGTTACTGGGCGTGTGGAAAACCCGGCGGCACAACGGGCTCGCCACGACGCGACGGATCAGCCCGGCGTCGAATCGAGGGCGTAGCCGGCGGCGCGAACCGTGCGGATCACGTCGGCATGGTTGTCGCCGTTGAGCGCGATGCGCAGGCGACGAATATGGACATCGACCGTGCGGGCCTCGACATAGACGTCCTTGCCCCACACCGAGTCGAGCAGCTGCTCGCGCGAGAAAACGCGGCCGGGATGTTCCATGAAGTGACGCAGCAGTCGGAACTCGGTCGGCCCGAGATGGAGCGGCTTGCCCCCGCGCGTCACCCGATGGGCCACCAGGTCCATGACGATGTCGGCATAGGACAGCGCCTCGTCGGCCAGCGCCGGCCGGATGCGCCGCAGCACGGCACGGATGCGCGCCACCAGCTCGGTAGGCGAGAAGGGCTTGGGGACATAATCGTCGGCGCCGGCGTCGAGGCCGCGCACGCGATCACCCTCCTCGCCGCGTGCCGTCAGCATGATGATCGGTACATTGGCGGTCGAGGTCTGACGGCGAAGCTGGCGGCAGACCTCGATGCCGGACATCAGGGGCAGCATCCAGTCGAGCAGGATGAGATCGGGCACGTCCTCCTGCACGGCGCGCAGCGCCTCCTCGCCGTCATAGGCGACGGCGACCCTGAAGCCCGACTGCTCGAGATTGTAGCGCAGCAGCTCGACCAGCGCCGTCTCGTCCTCGACGACCAGCACATGCGGCTTCATCGAAGAAGTGTGCGCGTCGCGCCGCGCGGGGCTGGTGGCGACCATCGTCACGGCGTCGGACCCGCCGCAGCGCCCGTCGTGGCGTACATCGCCGCGCTGCCCTTCGGCCGATCCTCCTCGAAGCCGTGGCCGGTCGCCCGGAAGCTCACCAGTTCGGCGATGTTGGTGACATGGTCGCCGGCGCGCTCGATGTTCTTGGCCATGAACATGAGATGCGTGCACCCGGTGATCGTGCGCGGATCCTCCATCATGTAGGTGAGCAGCTCGCGGAACAGGCCGGTGTAGACCTGGTCGATCTCCTCGTCGCGTTCCCACACGTCGCGGGCCTTGGCGACGTCGCCCTGGGCGAACGCGTCGAGCACGTCCTTGAGTGCCGTGCGCACCAGCCGGCCCAACCGATCGATCCCGGCGATGGCCGAAGTAGGCGCCGCGGTCTGGCTCAGCACGATGCTGCGCTTGGCGGTGTTCTTGGCATAATCGGCGATGCGCTCGAGCGCGGCGGCGATCTTGATCGACGACAGGATGACGCGCAGGTCGACCGCCATCGGCTGGCGCAGGGCCAGCAGCCGGACGGTCTGTTCCTGCACCGCCTCGTCGAGCGCGTCGACGCGGGGATCTTCGACGATCACCTTCTCGGCGATCTCCGTGTCCCGCTGCCGCAGCGCCCGCAGCGCCTGGGCGAGCTGGCTTTCCGTCAGTCCGCCCATTTCGCTGATCGTGGCGCTCAGCCGTTCCAGCTCCTCGTCGAAGCGCTTCAGGGTATGTTCGGGCATCGTTTGTCCCTTCTTCTCGTTCACGTCGCGGCTCAGCCGAACCGGCCGGTGATGTAGGCCTGGGTGCGCTTGTCGGTCGGGGTGGTGAACACCGTGGCCGTCGGGCCGAACTCGACCAGTTCGCCGAGATACATGAAGGCGGTGAAGTCGGAGACGCGCGCCGCCTGCTGCATGTTGTGGGTCACGATCACGATCGTGTAGTCCTGCTTCAGCTCGTCGATCAGCTCCTCGATCTTGGCCGTCGAGATCGGATCGAGTGCCGAGCAAGGCTCGTCGAACAGGATGACCTCGGGCTTCACGGCGACGGTGCGGGCGATGCAGAGGCGCTGCTGCTGGCCGCCCGACAGGCTGAGGCCGCTGGCGTTCAGCTTGTCCTTGACCTCCTCCCAGATGGCGCCGCGGCGAAGCGCATGCTCGACCCGGCCGTCGAGTTCCGACTTGGGCAGGTTCTCGTAGAGCCGGATGCCGAAGGCGATGTTCTCGTAGATCGTCATCGGGAATGGCGTCGGCTTCTGGAACACCATGCCGATGCGCGCGCGCAGGAGGTTGATGTCCTGGCCTTCGCGCAGGAGGTTGTCGCCGTCGAACATCACGTCGCCGGTCGCGCGTTGGCCCGGATAGAGGTCGTACATCCGGTTCAGGATGCGCAGCAGGGTCGACTTGCCGCAGCCCGAAGGCCCGATGAACGCCGTCGCCTTGTTGGCGTAGAGCGACATGGTGATGCCCTTGAGCGCCCGGCTGTCGCCGTAGAAGAACTCGAGGTTCTTGAGCGTGATCTTGGGCGTCAGCTTGGAGACGTCGAGCTTGGCGTGGCTGGCGACGGGAACGGCGACGCTGGGCGTTTCCGTGGATTGCATGGACATCAGGATTTCCTCGCGGAGGTGAGCGAACGGGCCAGGATGCTGAGACCCAGCACGGTGATGGTGATCAGGAGCGCGCCGGTCCAGGCGAGCTTCTGCCATTCGGCGTAGGGCGACAGGGCGAACTGGAAGATGACCACAGGCAGGCTGGGCATCGGCGCATTCATGTTCATGCTGAAGAACTGGTTGTTCAGGGCGGTGAACAGGAGCGGGGCGGTCTCGCCGCTGATGCGGGCGACGGCCAGCAGGATGCCGGTGACGATGCCGGCCTGTGCGGCGCGATAGGCGATGCGGACGATCATGTGGGCGCGCGGCAGGCCGATCGAGGCCGCCGCCTCGCGCAGCGTGTCGGGCACCAGGCTGAGCATGTCCTCGGTCGTGCGGACGACGACGGGGATCACGATGACCGCCAGTGCGACGGCGCCGGCCCATCCCGAGAAGTGGCCCATCGGGGCGACCAGGATCTCGTAGACGAACAAGCCGATCACGATCGACGGCGCGCTGAGCAGGATGTCGTTGATGAAGCGCACGACGCTCGAGAGCTTGTCGTGACGGCCGTACTCCGCGAGGTAGGTGCCGGCGAGGATGCCGATCGGCGTGCCGATCACCACCGCCAGCACGGTCATCACGATGCTGCCCATGATTGCGTTGAGCAGGCCGCCCGCCGCGCCCGGCGGCGGCGTGTTCTCGGTGAACACCGAGAGCGAGAGCCCGCCGATGCCCTTGTAGAGCAGGACGCCGAGGATGAGGACCAGCCAGCCCAGGCCGAAGATCGTGGCGGCGAGCGCCATGCCCTTGGCGATGGCGTTGCGGCGACGGCGGCCCGCGTAGAGCGGACTGTCCATGGCGGCCGTCTTGGAGGCAGTGGTAGCCATGATCTTACTTCCCTCCCTGCCGCTGCAGGCGCATCAGCATGTAGCGGGCGATCGCCAGCACGATGAAGGTGATTAAGAAGAGGATGAGGCCGAGCGCGACCAGCGACGAGGTGTAGAGGTCGCCCACCGCTTCGGTGAATTCGTTGGCGATCGAGGCGGAGATCGTCGTGCCTGGGGCGAACAGCGAGGCCGAGACGTGGTGGGCGTTGCCGATCACGAAGGTGACGGCCATCGTCTCGCCCAGCGCGCGGCCCAGGCCAAGCATGAAGCCGCCGATGACGCCGACGCGCGTGAATGGCAGGACGACGTAGCGAAACACTTCCCACGTCGTGCAGCCGACACCGTAGGCGGCTTCCTTGAGGACCGGCGGAACCGCGTCGAACACGTCGCGCGAGATCGAGGTGACGAACGGCAGAACCATGATCGCCAGGATGAGGCCGGCGGTGAACATGCCGATGCCGTAGGGCGGGCCCGCGAACAGCGTCGACAGGATCGGCACGTTCACGAAGGTATCGATGAAGAACGGCTGGACGTATTGCTGCAGGAACGGCGCGAAGACGAACAGGCCCCAGATGCCGTAGATGATGCTGGGGATGCCGGCCAGCAGCTCGATGGCGATGCCGATCGGTCGGCGCAGCACCTTCGGGCAGAGCTCGGTCAGGAAGAAGGCGACCATCAGGCCGACCGGCACCGCGATCAACATCGCGATGAAGGACGTAACCAGGGTGCCGAAGATTGGCGCCAGTGCGCCGAACCGCTCCGTCACCGGGTTCCACGATTCGTCGAACAGGAAGCCGAAGCCGAACGTGCTGAGCGCCGGAGCCGCGCCGTAGATGAGGGCGATGATCACGCCGCTCAGCAGGGCGAGCACGGCGAGCGATGCACCGCGCGTCAGCCCGTGAAATATCGTGTCGGTCAATCGCAGGCGTCGAAGCACCGCCGCCCGCGAGGCGGACGCCGCCGCCGGCGCGCTTGCGCCCTTCAATGCAACTTCACTCACGTCGCGCTCCCCCGAAGCCATAAGCCCCCCAAGAATGAAGGGCGGGTGTCGCCACCCGCCCCGTCACCATCTAGTTCGTCGGCGAGTACAGCGGCTTGCCGCTGGCGTCTTTGATTTCAGCCGCCCACATCTTCATGATGTCGTTGACGACGTTCTGGGGCATCGGCACGTAGTCGAGCGAGTCCGCCATGGCGTCGCCCTTGGTGTAGGCCCAGGCGAAGAACTTGAGCGCCTCGGCCGACTCCGCCATCTTTTCCGGCTTCTTGTACATCAGGATCCAGGTCGCGGCCGCCATCGGCCAGGACTGGTCGCCCGGCTGGTTGGCCAGGATCACGCCGAAGCCCGGCTGGGACTTCCAGTCGGCGTTCGCTGCGGCGGCCTGCACCGTATCCGAGCCCGGGGCGACCGCCTTGCCCGCCTTGTTGATCATCTTGGTGAAGGTCATCTTGTTTTCTTTGGCGTAGGCGTATTCGACATAGCCGATCGCGCCCTTGGTCTGCGCCACGTTGCCGGCAACGCCTTCGTTGCCCTTGGCGCCGATGCCCACCGGCCACTGCAGCGCCGTGCTGACGCCGACCTTCGTCTTCCAGTCCGGGCTCACCTCGGCCAGGTAGTAGGCGAAGTTGTAGGTCGTGCCCGACCCGTCCGAGCGACGCACCGGCACGATGGCCTGCTTGGGCAGCTTGACGTTGGGGTTGAGCTTGACGATCGCCGCATCGTCCCAGGTCTTGATCTGGCCGAGATAGATGTTTGCCAGCGTCGGCCCGTCGAGCACCAGCTCACCGGGCTTGATGCCTTCGAGATTGACGATCGGGGTCACGGAACCCATCACCATCGGGAACTGCACCAGACCCGAGTCATCGAGGTCCTTGCCCGTCAGCGGCGCGTCGGTGGCGCCGAAGGTCACGGTCTTGGCCTTGATCTGCTTGATGCCGCCGCCCGAGCCGATCGACTGGTAGTTGAGACCGTTGCCGGTCTCCTTCTTGTAGGCGTCGGCCCACTTGGCGTAGACGGGGTAGGGGAAGGTGGCGCCGGCACCGGAGATGTCGATGGCATAGGCAGCCGCCGGGGAAAGCGCGAAAGCTGTCGCGAGGACGATCTTGGTCAGGTTCACGGGGTTTCTCCTTCGTTGAATTTCGAAGCGCCCGTCATCTAGGAGCCGTACGTCTCTCTCATATGACTGATATATGACAATCCGGTTACAAGGGCGGCCTGCCGCACAGGATAGCTTCGCGTCGATCCTGAATAATTGATCTAAATCAATGGGTTGTAGCCCCGGGGCCAAGACCGGCGGGCCGTCACACGAATTTAACGCTGCGCCCTTGGAACGGTAACGCAGCGCCACGAAGGTGCGCCTCTTTCGAGAGCACCCCATGTCCTCCAACCTCACGATCGCGCGCCGCCAGCGCTGGCTTTCCGTGCTCGCAAAGGCGCCTGGCGCGCGGCTCGCGGTTCTCTGGCAGGGGCTCGGGGCGCGGCCCTCGTACACGGTCCTGCGCCGCCCCGAGATCGGTCTCGTCATGGTGCAGGGCCGCATCTCGGGCACCGGTGCTCCCTTCTGCGCCGGCGAGATGACGGTGACGCGCGCCGCCGTGCGTCTCGACAGCGGCGAGATGGGCTTCGGCTACGTTCGCGGCCGCGATGCGCGCCATGCCGAGATCGTCGCCGCGGTGGATGCGCTGGGCCAGCGCGCCGAATGGGTCGAGACTCTCGAAGCCGCGATCGTGACGCCGCTCGCCGACGAGGCCGAGGCCCGCCATCGCCTGGTCGCCGCCCGGGCCGCCGCCACCCGGGTCGACTTCTTCACCGTCGCGCGTGAGGCCGGCGCATGAGCGCGACGCTCCTCGCCCCCGGCTTCGCCGATCCCTCGCACGATGCGCAGCGCCTGTTCCGCGGCGTGCTGAACGCCTTCTCCCATCCCGGCCGTATCGTCGACTTGCCGGATGCGCCGGCCGGACCGGGCACGCTCAGCCCGGCGGCCGCGGCCTTCCTGCTCACCTTCGCCGATCGCGAGACGCCGCTCTGGCTCGAAGCCGGGGTCGACAAGCAGGAGGTCCGCGACTTCCTGCGCTTCCATGCCGGCGCGCCGCTCGTCCAGGCCCGCGAGGCCGCGACCTTCGCCGTGATCATCGGCGGCGGCGGTGAGCCCTTCGCCGGCTTCGCCATCGGCACCGACACCTATCCGGACCGCGCCGCGACGCTGGTGATCGAGGCGCCGGCGCTCGAAGGCGGCCGGCCCACCACCTGGCGCGGGCCCGGCATCGACGGCGAGGTCAGGGTCGCGATCGACGGGCTGGGCGACGGCTTCTGGCCGGCCTGGGCCGCCAACCATGCGCTCTTTCCCTGCGGCGTCGATCTCGTCTTCGCCTCGGGATCCCGACTGATCGCGCTGCCGCGCAGCGTCGCCGTGGAGGCCTGACCATGTATGTCGCGGTCAAGGGCGGCGAGACCGCCATTGCCCATTCGCTGGATCTCGTGGCCGACAAGCGTCGCGGCGACCGTGACGTTCCCGAGCTGTCGCTCGACCAGATCGACCAGCAGCTCGGCCTCGCGGTCGACCGCGTGATGACGGAAGGCTCCTGCTACGACCGCAGCCTCGCGGCGCTGGCCATCAAGCAGGCCCGCGGCGACCTGATCGAGGCGATCTTCCTGCTGCGGGCCTATCGCACCACCCTGCCGCGCTTCGGCGCGTCGGAGCCCCTCGACACCACCCGCATGGTGGCGGAGCGCCGCATCTCCTCGACCTTCAAGGACGTGCCGGGCGGCCAGATCCTGGGACCGACCTACGACTACACCCACCGCCTGCTCGACTTCTCGCTGGCCGCGGCCGACGAGCGCCCCGAAGCGCCGACCGCGCCGGCCGATGCCACGCACGCCCTGCCGCGCGTCGGCGACATCCTGCAGCGCGACGGCCTGCTCGAACCGCCGCCGTCCAACGATGACGGCGAGGCGCTCGACCTGACGCGGGACCCGCTGGTGCTGCCGGCCAGCCGGCCGCTGCGCCTGCAGAACCTGGCGCGCGGCGACGAAGGCTTCCTGCTGGCGCTCGGCTATTCGACGCAGCGCGGCTACGGCAACAACCATCCCTTCGTCGGCGAGATCCGCTACGGCCACGTACCGGTGTCGTTCGTGCCCGAGGAGCTGGGCTTCGCCATCGAGATCGGCGAGATCGAAGTGACCGAGTGCGACATGGTCAACCAGTTCGCCGGCTCGCACGACGTGCCGCCGCAGTTCACGCGCGGCTATGGCCTGGCCTTCGGCCATGCAGAACGCAAGGCGATGGCCATGGCCCTGGTCGACCGCGCCCTGCGCGCCGACGAACTGGGCGAGGCCGTGACCTCGCCCGCGCAGGACGAGGAATTCGTGCTGGCCCACAGCGACAACGTCGAGGGCTCGGGCTTCGTGCAGCATCTCAAGCTGCCGCACTATGTCGATTTCCAGTCCGAGCTGGTGGTGGTGCGGATGTTGCGCGCCGAGGTCGAGAAGCGCCGCGAGCAGGCTGGTCTCGCCCAGGCGGCGGAGTGAACCATGCCTGACGCGACGATCCACGACACGCAGGGGCAGGACGGCGCCTACAACTACGCCTACCTCGACGAGCAGACCAAGCGGATGATACGCCGCGCCATCCTGAAGGCGGTGGCGGTGCCGGGTTATCAGGTGCCGTTCGGCGGCCGCGAGATGCCGCTGCCCTATGGCTGGGGCACCGGGGGCATCCAGGTGACCGCCGCCATCATCGGGCGCGAAGACACGTTGAAGGTGATCGACCAGGGCGCCGACGACACGACCAACGCCGTCTCGATCCGCCGCTTCTTCGCGCGGGTGGCCCAGGTCGCCACCACGACGCATACGAAAGAAGCCACCATCATCCAGACGCGGCATCGCGTGCCCGAGACGCCGCTGACGGACGGCCAGATCCTGGTCTTCCAGGTGCCGATCCCCGAGCCGCTGCGCATGCTAGAGCCGCGCGAGACCGAGACCCGGACGCTGCATGCGCTGTCGGAGTACGGCGTCATGCAGGTGAGCCTGTACGAGAGCATCGCCCGCCACGGCCGCATCGCCAAGACCTACAACTATCCCGTGATGGTGAACGGGCGCTACATCATGAGCCCCTCGCCCATCCCGAAGTTCGACAATCCCAAGCTCGACCGCAGCCCCGCACTCCAGCTCTACGGCGCGGGCCGCGAGAAACGCATCTATGCGGTGCCGCCACACACGCCGGTGAAGAGCCTCGACTTCGACGACCATCCGTTCGAGGTCGAGACCTGGACCGAGAGCTGCGCGCTGTGCGGCTCGACGGAAAGCTTCCTCGACGAGATGATCGTCGACGACACCGGCAAGCGCCTGTTCGTCTGCTCCGACACCGACTATTGCGAGAGCCGGCGATGAGCGCTCCGCTGCTCTCCGCGCGCAACGTCGGCAAGCGCTTCGGCGGCAGGATCGCCTGCCGCGACGTGAGCTTCGACCTGTGGCCCGGTGAGGTGCTGGGCATCGTGGGCGAATCGGGCTCGGGCAAGACGACACTCCTCAACTGCCTGGCCGGCCGCCTCGTGCCCGATGGCGGCTCCGTCACCTACGAGACAAGGTCGGCGGGCAGCGTCGACGTGCACCGTCTCTCGGAAGCCCGCCGCCGGCTGCTGGCGCGGACCGAATGGGGCTTCGTGAACCAGGACGCCCGCGAGGGACTGCGCATGGGCGTCAGCGCCGGCGCCAACATCGGCGAGCGGCTGATGGCGGTGGGCGCGCGCCACTATGGCGAGATCCGCGGCCAGGCCGCCGACTGGATGGCGCGGGTCGAGATCGACATCGAGCGTCTCGACGACCGACCGGCCACCTATTCCGGCGGCATGCGCCAGCGCCTGCAGATCGCGCGCAACCTCGTGAGCAATCCGCGGCTGATCTTCATGGACGAGCCGACCGGCGGGCTCGACGTCTCGGTGCAGGCCCGCCTCCTCGACCTGCTGCGCGGCCTGGTCGAAGGCCTGACTCGGTCGGTCGTGCTGGTGACCCACGACCTCGGCGTCGCGCGGCTGCTGACGCACCGGTTGATGGTGATGCAGGGCGGCGCGGTCGTGGAGCAGGGGTTGACCGACCAGGTGCTCGACGATCCGCAGCATCCCTACACCCAGATGCTCGTCGCCTCGATCCTGCCGGTCTGACGTGAACATGACCTCCTCCCAGCCCGCCCTGCGCGTCTCTCGGCTTGCCAAGTCCTTCACCGTCCACGCTCAGGATGGCCTGACGCTTCCCGTGCTGCGGGACGTGTCGCTGGCCGTCTCGCCCGGCGAGTGCCTGGCCCTGGTCGGTCCGTCGGGCGCCGGCAAGAGCACCTTGCTGCGCTCGCTCTACGGCAACTATCGCGCCGACTCCGGCTCGATCCGCGTGCGTCAAGACGATGCCTGGACCGAGCTGGTCGGCGCCGAGCCGCGCACCGTGCTCGACGTGCGTCACCGAACGATGGGCTTCGTCAGCCAGTTCCTGCGGGTGATCCCGCGGGTCTCGGCCGTCGATGTCGTGGCCGAGCCGCTGCGGCGGCGCGGCACCGATCCCATCGAGGCGCAGCAACGCGCGGAGTTCCTGCTCGCCATGCTCGGCATTCCCGCGCGGCTGTGGGCGCTGCCGCCCGCGACCTTCTCCGGCGGCGAACAGCAGAGGGTCAACATCGCCCGCTCGCTGATCGTCGACTACCCGATCCTCCTGCTCGACGAACCGACTGCCTCGCTCGACGTCGCCAATCGCGACGGTGTGGTCGAATTGATCTGCCAGCGGCGCGACGCCGGGGCCGCCATCGTCGGCATCTTCCACGACAGCGATGTGCGCGATGCCGTCGCGACCCGCGTGCACGAAGTCCTCCCCCCTGCCTCACTTACCCCAGCCTCACTGGCCGGAGTTTCCCCATGAGTTTCGAGACCATCCTGACCAATGCCCGCGTCGTCACCGCCGACGCGGAGTTCGACGGCACGATCGTCGTGCGCGACGGACGCATCGTCGAGATCGACACCGAGCGTTCCCATGCCGCGGGCGCCCTCGACGTCGAAGGCGATTATCTCGTGCCCGGCCTGGTCGAGCTACACACCGACAACATGGAGAAGCACTTCGCCCCGCGACCGGGCGTGAAATGGCCGAGCGTTTCGGCGGTGATGGCGCATGACACCCAGATCAGCGCCGCCGGCATCACGACGGTGTTCGATTCACTGGCCCTGGGCGATGTCCACGGCACATCGGATCGGGTGAGCAACCGCGAGCGCATGATCGAGGCCGTGTGCCTCGTCAACGACCGGCGGATGACGCGGGCGGAGCACCACATCCACCTGCGCTGCGAGATCACGGCCGACGATGCCGTCGAGGCCGTCGACAAGTGGATCGACCTGCCGCTGGTCGGCCTGGTGTCGATCAACGACCATACGCCCGGCCAGCGCCAGTTCCTCGATCCGGAGAAGCTGAAGCAGTACTACAAGGGCAAATATTCGATGACCGATGCGCAGTTCGAGGAATTCTCGGCCCGCGTCACCGAGCTTCATCACCGAAATGCCGTGAAGCACCGCAGCGAGATCGTGAGCCGCGCCCAGGCCCGCGCCCTGCCGATCGCCAGCCATGACGATGCGACCCACGGCCATGTCCAGGAAGCCGTCGCCAACGGCATGACCATCGCCGAATTCCCGACCACCCGCGAAGCCGCCCAGGCCTCATGTGACGCCGGTCTCGCGGTCCTGGTCGGCGCCCCCAACCTGGTGCTGGGCGGTTCGCACTCCGGCAACATCGCCGCCATCGACCTGTTGCGTGCCGGCCATGTCGACATCCTGTCGTCGGACTATGTGCCGGCCAGCCTGATGGAGAGCGTGTTCAAGCTGCCCTCGTCCGGCATCGGCATTTCGCTGCCGCAGGCCGTTCGGCTGGCGACGCTCAATCCGGCGCGCGCGGTCGGCCTCGGCGACCGCGGCGAGATCGCGCTCGAGCGACGCGCCGATCTGGCTCGCGTGCGCACCGTCGACGGCGCCGCCGTCGTGCGTGCCGTGTGGCGCGAAGGCGAACGCGTGGTGTGAGGCGGGAACCGGTCATGGAAGGCTCTCTCGTCTATGTCATGGGTCCCTCCGGCGCCGGCAAGGACTCCGTTCTCGGTCGCGCACGCGCCCTGTTGCCGCCCGACGCGCCCGTGGTGTTCGCGCACCGCTACATCACACGACCGGCCGACACCGGCGG
>JAESFK010000408.1_pt1 | contig 24003 bp, 21 predicted proteins | sample 9269391 | NCBI WGS metagenome assembly JAESFK01 (sample SAMN14506231, study PRJNA617097) | algae metagenome | isolation source: Drouetiella hepatica UHER 2000/2452 and co-occurring heterotrophs from... | place: Slovakia: Slovak Paradise National Park, Hrabusice, Kosice Region | collected 2000-01-01
GGGGCCTCTATTGCTCGTGTCCCGCGTCCCCACTACACGAACGGGGAAAGGATAGCCCCGCGAATTATTCCCCCGCGTCGTTCACCGCCGCCGGAGCCGCCGCCAGCTTCGCCAGCGGACGCGCGGCTTGCTCGACGACCGGCAACACGGCAATCTCTTTGTCGCCCGTCTCGATATCGAGCGCCTCAAACCGTTTCGCCTGCGTCAATACCTGCGATTCAAAGCTGCCGACAAAGGCGTTGTACGCGCCCGTTGCCTGATCGAGATTGCGCCCGACCTTGGCGATGTGCGACCCCATCACCGACATGCGCGCATACAGCTCCTTGCCCAGCGCGGCGATCTCGCGCGCTTGGTTGGCGAGCTTTTCCTGCCGCCACACCGCCGCGACGGTGCGCGCGATCGCGATCAGGTTGGTCGGGGTCGCAAGCAACACCTTGCGCTCGAACGCATAGTCCCAGAGCGTCGGATCCTGATCGAGCGCCGCGGCAAGGAAATGTTCGCCCGGCACAAACATCACGACAAAATCGGGCGTATCGTCGAACTGGTTCCAATAAGCTTTGGCGCCCAGCGTGTTGACATGCGCCTTCATCGCCGCGGCGTGGGCGGCGAGATGCAGCGCCTTTTCGCGCTCCTCGACCGCACCGAACGCATCCTGATACGCATTGAGCGACACTTTGGCGTCGATCACCAGGCTTTGCCCGCCCGGCACCTTGACCACGACATCGGGGCGCAGCCGGCCGCCGTCACCGTCGGTGACGCTAACCTCGGTCTGGAAATCGGCGTGTTCGGACAGGCCGCAGCTTTCGAGGACGTTCTTGAGCTGCTGCTCGCCCCAGCGACCGCGCGCCTTGGGGGCGTTGCGCAGCGCGTTGACCAGCTTCGCCGCCTCGCTCGACACGCGTTCGGTGCCTTCGCGCATTGCCGCAATCTGACCGTGGAGCAGTCCGAAAGCGTCGCGCCGCTCGGCCTCGACCTTGCCGACCGCCTCCTCATATTTCTGGAGCCGCTCGTGGACGGGCGACAGCAGTGCTTTCAGATTCTGCCCCGCAGTCGCTTCGCTTTCTTTGAAGCGTGCTTCGGCGCGTTCCAGAAACGCTTTTTGCGCGCCGTCGAGCATCACCTGCCCGACTTCGCGAAACTGCGTCGTCAGCGCCGCCTGCGCGTCCTTCAGCTGCGTGATCTGCGCATCATGCGCGGCGTCGCGCGCGCGTTGTTCGCTGAGCAGCGAGGCGAGCTGGATGTCGGCGGCTTTGCGCGCTTCGGCCTCGGCGGCAAGGTCGGTGACCGCAACCTTGAACCGCTCCGCCAGCCCGTCGCGCTCGGCCTTGAGCGCGCCCGACTGACGGCCAGCAAACAGCCAGCCGATCAGACCGCCGATGGCGAGGGCAACAAGGGCGACGAGAAGCGACATTCCATCCATCAGCGGAACATAGGACGAACGCCGCCCGTCTGGCTAGCCGCAAATTTCCGGCTCAGAGCAAATCGCTCGAAACATCGAGTTCGCGCACCCGCCGCTTCTGGCGCGCCGCATCGACCAGCGTGCGCAATTCTTCGCGCCGCGCCGCCGCCCCCTCGATATGCGGGATCACCAGCGGTCCGTCGCGCGTCGTCTCGTCGCTAGAATCGATCCCGATGGTGCCGATCCCCGCCCATTGATTGATCAGCGTGAAATCCATTCGCACATTTTTGACGCGATACAGCTCGATCTCGTCGATGCTTTTGACGAAGATACCCTTGCGCAGGATCAGCCGGCCGGCGGTCAGTTCATACGTGACCGCAAGATTATGAACCCAGACCGCAAGGATGATGATGAAACCGACGCCGACGAGGCAGAGCAGCAATGTCAGCCATCCCAGCAAAGTGCCGCGCAGCCACCCCCAGGTCGATGAACGGAAACGGTCGAGGACTTCGGGCATGGGCGTCTCCTTCGTTCAGATAAGATAGATCACAACATAGCGCGCGACCAGCAGCGACAGGATCGCGATGCTCCAGCGGCGATCCTTCACGACCATCGCGGCCACCATCAGCGCCACAAGGACAAGGGTCATGATCCACGCAATCGGGCGCGCGAGGCTTGCCGCCAGATCGGGCAGCGACAGATAATAGCCCAGCTGCGCCACCAGCAGCACCAGTAGCAGCCCCAGCACGATCCGCCGGACGCGGAAATAATGGACGTCGAGATTGGCGAATCCCTCAGGATGCGAGGGAAAGACCAGCCGCGCCGCGAGGAAATAGACGCTGGCAAAGGCGGCGACCGCCATCAGCGTGGTGGTCGACACCGCGATACTGGTGCGCGCGGTCCACGCTGCGCTCCAGAAGGATAACAGGTCGAGCATCACGAAGATCGCGAGGAGCGGGGTCAGCCAGCCGATCGAAAATGCCTCGCGCTCGGCCTGCGCCGCAAAGCGCACCTCAAGCGCGCGGCCAAGCCCCCCGAGCAGCTCGACCATCGAAAGCCCGAGCAGCAGGCTGTAGAGCGCGAAGACGAATTCGAAATCGCTCATGACGCACCCCATTGCTCGGGCAAGATCGCGCGGTATGCCTCGACCCCCGGCGCGCCGCCGACGACCATGCCCTGCGTCAGTAGCCAGTAATGGCGGACGATTTCGGCCTGCTGCTCCAGCCCGTAGCGATCCAGCAACCAGCCGGGTTTCAGGCTGTAGCTGTAGGTCGCGAATGGGTGGCGCATCAGCACCAGATACCAGCGCCCGCGCGTTTGCGCCTGCCACACATGAACCATTTCGTGGATGAACAGCCCTTGCAGCCGCTGCGACGCGGCGCTGAAATCGTCGCAATACAGCTCGCCATGCGGGTTGAAATGCAGACTGCCCATCGGCGCCATGACGACACCGCGCGGCTGGAAAAATATCCATTTGTGATGGCAGATGCGGACGCGGTCATAGGCGATCGCACCGCCAAACACCGTCCGTGCTAGCGCGACCTCGCCGCTGGTCAGGGGCCGCGAGGCGCGCGACACCTGCGCTTACTTCTTCGCCGCGTCCGATGCCGCCTTGTCTTCGCCATGCCCCATTGCATCGTGATCCATCGCCGCCTCGCCGCCCGAGACACCTTCGGCGGGCTTGATCACCATGTCGAACAGGATGCGTTCATTGGCGTTGTTGGTGAACACAAACGCCATCGGCAGCTTGCCCGCGCGCACCGCGGCGCCGTTGATGTTCCAGATCATCAGATGCTTGCCGCCCTGCTTGAACACCAGCTCGCCCTTGGCCGGGACGGCGGCGCGTTCGAGCGGTTTCATCGTCATCATGCCATTTTCGCGCACGCTTTCATGCATCTCGACCCGCTGCGCGAGGTCGGTGGTCACCGCCACCAGTTCGACCGGCTGCGGCCCGCCCTCGACGCGGAAATAGCCGACCGCGGGGCGATCGGGGGTTGCCCCCATCACGATATGGCCGCTCACGACATTGAGCTGCGGCCCCTTGCCCAGATTTTCCTCGCAGGCGGTCAGGGTAAGCAAGGGGACGGCGAGAGCGAGGACAGCGAAAGCTTTCATTTTGGGAGGACTCCGTGACGGTGCATGATTTCGCATCCCCGATAAGCCCTCAAAGCCCTTGTGCCAAGGATAAGCGCACCTATATCGCGGCCTGAAACCCCGAATGGGACCCACGACCGACGCGCCTTTTCAGGGCGTCACAGAAGCAACAAGGACGAGTAACAAATGGCAAAAGTGATCGGGATCGACCTCGGCACCACCAACAGCTGTGTCGCGGTGATGGAAGGCGGCAAGCCCAAGGTTATCGAAAATGTCGAAGGCACGCGGACGACGCCGTCGATCGTGGCCTTTGCCAAGGATGGCGAGCGCCTGATCGGCCAGCCGGCCAAGCGCCAGGCGGTCACCAACCCCGAAAACACCGTGTTCGCAGTGAAGCGCTTGATCGGTCGCCGCTTCGACGATCCGATCACCAAGAAGGACACCGAACTGGTTCCCTACACGATCGTCAAGGGCACCAACGGCGATGCGTGGGTCAAGGCCGGCGGCGAGGATTATTCGCCGTCGCAGATTTCGGCCTTCATCCTGCAGAAGATGAAGGAAACCGCCGAGAGCTATCTGGGCGAAACCGTGACGCAGGCGGTGATCACCGTTCCCGCTTACTTCAACGACGCGCAGCGTCAGGCGACCAAGGACGCGGGCAAGATCGCGGGCCTCGAAGTGCTGCGCATCATCAACGAGCCGACCGCCGCAGCGCTCGCTTACGGCCTCGACAAGACCGAGAACAAGACGATCGCGGTTTATGACCTTGGCGGCGGCACGTTCGACATCTCGATCCTCGAGGTCGGCGACGGCGTGTTCGAAGTGAAGTCGACCAACGGCGACACCTTCCTGGGCGGCGAAGATTTCGACAGCAAGATCGTCGAATTCCTCGCCGACACCTTCAAGAAGGACGAAGGCATTGACCTGCGCGGCGACAAGCTCGCGCTCCAGCGCCTGAAGGAAGCCGCCGAAAAGGCGAAGATCGAACTGTCGTCGGCCGCGACGACCGAGGTCAACCTGCCCTTCATCACCGCCGACGCCAACGGGCCGAAGCATCTGGTCAAGACAATCACCCGCTCGGACCTCGAAAAGCTGGTCGAAGAGCTGGTCAAGCGCACCCTGGAACCCTGCAAGAAGGCGATCAAGGACGCCGGGATTTCGGCGAGCGCGATCGACGAAGTCGTCCTCGTCGGCGGCATGACGCGCATGCCGCGGGTGCGCGAAGTCGTGAAGGATTTCTTTGGCAAGGAACCGCACACCGGCGTGAACCCTGACGAAGTCGTCGCGATCGGCGCCGCGATTCAGGCGGGCGTGCTGCAGGGCGACGTCAAGGACGTGCTGCTGCTCGACGTCACCCCGCTGTCGCTGGGCATCGAGACGCTGGGCGGCATCATGACCAAGATGATCGACCGCAACACGACGATCCCGACCAAGAAGTCGCAGGTTTACTCGACCGCTGACGACAATCAGTCGGCGGTGACGATCCGCGTCTTCCAGGGCGAGCGCGAAATGGCGCAGGACAACAAGATCCTGGGCCAGTTCGACCTGGTCGGCATCCCCCCCGCACCCCGCGGCGTGCCGCAGATCGAGGTGACCTTTGACATCGACGCCAACGGCATCGTGTCGGTCCACGCCAAGGACAAGGGCACCGGCAAGGAGCAGCAGATCAAGATCCAGGCCAGCGGCGGCCTGTCGGACTCCGACATCGACCAGATGGTCAAGGACGCCGAACAGTTCGCCGAAGAGGACAAGGTTCGCCGCGAAGCGGCCGAGGCGAAGAACAACGCCGAAAGCCTGATCCACTCGACCGAGCGCCAGCTGATCGAGCATGGCGACAAGGTCGATGCGGCGCTGAAGGCCGAGATCGAAGCAGCGGTGGCCGAAGCCAAGACCGCGGTCGAAGGCGGCGAACCCGCCGCGATGACCGAAAAGTCGCAGGCCTTGGCACAGGTCGCGATGAAGCTGGGTCAGGCGATCTACGAAAAGGAACAGCAGGCCGCCGCGTCCCCCGGCGCCGATGATGCTGGCGAGACCAAGGCCGACGAAGATGTCGTCGACGCCGAATTCTCCGAAGTCGAAGACGACAAGAAATAAGAACTCCGCTGCCGGGTCCGTGGCTCACGGATCCGGCAGGCCGGAGGGGGCCTTTGACCTATGTCACTCGACATCGATTATTACGAACTGCTCGAATGCGAGCGCACCGCTGATGATGCGACGCTGAAATCCAGCTATCGCAAGCTGGCGATGAAATATCACCCCGACAAAAATCCGGGATGCCACGACAGCGAAGCGCGCTTCAAGGCGATCAGCGAAGCCTATGACTGCCTGCGCGATCCGCAAAAGCGCGCCGCCTATGACCGCTTCGGCAAGGACGGCGTGCGCGGTGGCGGCGGGCCGGGGGCCGGGGCCGATTTCGGCGACATCGGCGATATTTTCGAATCGATCTTCGGCTCGGCGTTCGGCGGCGGGCGGCAGCAACGCGGCCCCGCGCGCGGCGCCGACCTGCGCTACGACATGGAAATCCGGCTGGAGGACGCGTTCAGCGGCATCACCCGCGAGATCCAGGTCGATGTCGCGGCGCGCTGCGATGCCTGCGACGGATCGGGCGCCAAGCCCGGCACCCAGACCAGCCGCTGCGCAACCTGCGCCGGCCATGGCAAGGTCCGCGCACAACAAGGTTTCTTCATGGTCGAGCGCACCTGCCCGGCCTGTCAGGGCGCGGGCGAGGTCATCGCCGACCCGTGTGGGCAGTGCCACGGCGAAGGCCGCGTCGACCGGCGCAAGACGCTGACCGTCAATATCCCCGCCGGGGTCGACGAAGGCACCCGCATCCGCCTGTCGGGCGAAGGGGAGAGCGGCGCGCGCGGCGCGGCGCCGGGCGACCTCTACATCTTCCTGCACATGGCGCGGCACAAGGTGTTCGAACGCGAAGGCACGACCTTGTTCACCCGCGCCCCGATCAGCTTCACCACCGCGGCGCTCGGCGGCGAGATCAGCATCCCCGGCCTCGACGGCGCCAAGCACGACATCAATATTCCCGCGGGCATCCAGTCGGGCAAGCAACTGCGCCAGCGCGGCGCCGGAATGCCGGTGCTCAACGGCCGCGGCCATGGCGATCTGGTGGTACAGGTCGATGTCGAAACACCGACCAAGCTCAGCGCGCGGCAGAAGGAATTGCTCGCGGAGTTTCGCGAGACGGAGACCGGTGACGAATGCCCCGCAAGCCAGGGCTTTTTCGGGCGCATCAAGGATATGTGGGACGATTTGCGGGATTGACTATTCTTCCCTCTCCCCTTGCGGGAGAGGGTTGCGAAAACTTGGCAGCTTGCTGCCTAGTTGAAGCTGGGTGAGGGGTTGCGGTCCACAGGACCGCGCGAGCTTCGCTCGCAACCCCTCATCCAACTGCGGCTAGTTCGCTTTGCTCACAAGCCTTCGTATCCTTCTCCCGCAAGGGGAGAAGGGGTTAGCGCTCGCCAATCTCACCCCTCAACTCATCAATCAGCGTCCTCACCTTCGGCAACCGCTCCTCCTCCTCATCCAGTATCGCGTGGAACGCGCGCCGCTTGATCGCCTTTAGCTCGTCCGTCGACAACGCATGCTCGCCCCCAACACTGCTCGCGACGATGTCGATCAGCCGGTCGGCACCATGCAGCCGCCCCCAGAGATAGTCGTTTTCGCGGTACGCGCGGCTGAAGAAGGCGCCGAAGCTGTTGAACTCGATGCCCTTGAGCATCGCCGCGGCGCCGCCGGTGCGGATCGCCGTCGCGTCGGAGGGCGAGATGCGGTCGATCTTGATCGGATCATATTCGTCGAAGCCCTCGCCCTGCAGCAGCGGCAAGGTCGCGATGTCGTAAAAGGGGTAGCCGAGATAGGCGAGGAGCAGCGTCCGCCGGTCGTCCTTGGGCATCGCCGCGAGCGCAGCGGCGATCAGCGCATCCGCCTCACCGTCGATCGCCGTCAGGTCGCGCCGCGCCGCGACCGCGTCAATCCAGTCGCCCGGCCCTGCGTCGGCGGGCAGGTCGAGGCCCGCGAGCCACGCATCGCCCTGCCGGTCGAGATAGAGGCCCAGCGCGGTGAAGATCGCCTCGCGCATATCCTCGCACACCGGATCGCGGCCGTCGCGCGTCGCCTCGACCGCGGTGTCGAGCTCGCGCGCCAGGAAACGCAGGCGGCGGATGCGGAACCCCAGATCATGGGTGCGAAAAAAGGCGATCGCGTCGCCGCTCGCCCCGGCGCCCTTCTTACCCGAAATGCGGTCGAGCCCGCGCGCCCGCGCCTCGTCCCACAAGCCAAGCCGCCGGTTCGTCTGATGGACCGCGCCCTCGGGCGGCAGCAGCCGGTCGATCAGCGACGCCAGTTCCTCGATCACCGCCGACAGTTTGAGATGGCCATAAGGTGCATAGGCAAAGCCCGCGCGCGCCGCCGCCTGATCCTGCGCCTTCGCCCGCCATTTTTCGAGGCGCGCGACCGTCGGCGTGTCGAGGAAGAAGGTGCTGCCGAACAGCGCCGCGACCTGTTCCTCGACCTCGACCTTCATCGCGTCGACGATATGCTGCATGCGGCGGATGCGGCGCGACATGCCTTCAATCGCCTCGACATTTTCGCGGATCGGCTGTTCGCGCGGGATTTCGGACAGCGCACCGAGGATCGTCGGCAGGAAACCCGGCAGCCGCGCCTCTTCGGTCGCTGCGGGCTTACCGAAGCTGATCGAGCGGTAATCGGGCTTGGGGTCGATATAGACGAAACGCCGGTCGATCTCGCGCCGCGCCGGGCGCTGTTTCAGCGCTGTGATCGCGGGGCGGAAGGGCGCGTTGGCGAGCACCGAGCCGTCGATCAGCACCCGGTCGGCCGGATCGCCCTCGGCGGTCGCGGGTAGCTGGGTGCGGATGAAGGTATCGCGGCCCGGCCACGCGATCTGCCGCTTGTCGAGCACCCGGTCGAGCTCGCGCAAGGTGAAGGGCGGAAAGGCACCCGGAAAGCTGGCGGTCGCGCGTGCCGCGGCGGTGAGGCCGGGGACGTCGTCGAGCCGCGCTCCCGTGCGGCTATCCTCACGAAAATGCAGCATCAGCCGATGCTCGTCCTCGGTCACGCGCGCCGGACTGTTGAGCGCCAGCGGGACACTGTGCCCAGCAAAATCGGTGACCGACACGAACAGGTCGACCGGCTGGCCATCGGGCACCAGCACCGGCCCGCGCGGCCCCTGCTCCATCGCGTCAAAGGCATCGAGCAGCAGGTTCACAAAGGTCTCGCCGCCGAACGGCGGTTCGAACCAGCGCGCCCGCACGAAGCGCGACAGCTTGGCGCGCACCTCGTCCTGCGCGCCATGCCCGACGGTGCGGTCGATGACATTGCCGCGCTTTTTCATCATCCACCCGGCAATCGGCACCGCCCAGAATTTGGTCGCCGCCGACAGCGGCCGCGCGTCGGGATCGATCAGCTTGTCGACGTCGGCGCTGTCGAGCCACAGGTCGGTGAGCGGGTCGAGCGATTGTCCCGTCGCCAGCGCCCGCGCGAGGAAAATACCGTTGATGCCGCCCGCGCTGGCGCCCGCGACGATGTCGGCGAGGACGCGCAGGCGGACGTTGCTGCGCGTGGCAATGGCGGTGAGCAATTCGCCATAGACCGCGCCCGACCCTTGCTGGGGGGCGCCGTCATGAAAGGCGCGCGACGCGGCGGCGAGGCGCCAGACTTCCTTGGTGATGCCGTGCATATAGACGGCGAGGCTGATGCCGCCGTAGCAAATCAGGGCGAAGCGCAGTTCCTTTTCCCGCATCGCCCGGATGATAGCGCGGTTTCGCGATCGACGTCACCCTCTATGGTTCGGGATGCTTGATTGGGCGTGGGGCGCAGACTTGCCCGATCCTCCCTGTCGCGCAGCGATGGGGAGGGGGACCGCTTGCGAAGCAAGGGGTGGAGGGGCCGCGACTTCAGCGCCAAAGCCCCTCCGTCAGCGCTTCGCGCTGCCACCTCCCCATGGCTTCGCCACAGGGAGGATCAGTAACCGCACACGACCGCTCCCCGCGTCTCCCGGAGAACAGAGGGGAGAATAGCCTTGCATCTGCAAATCGCTCGCATTAGCGGCGCTTCGAATAGGAGTTAAGAATGATTCGCAAATTGCTCGTCGCCGCGCTCGCCTCCACTGCGTTGTCCGCCCCCGCCTTTGCGCAGGACGCCGCCAACGACAGCGCCGCCGGCGAAGACACGATCATCGTCACCGCCGCGCGGACCATCCTGCCGCCCAGCGCGCTGCCGCTGACCATCGACATCATCGGCAAGGATGCGCTCGACCAGCAGCTCGCGATGGCGGGATCGGTCACCGACGCGGTCGCCAATCTGACCCCCAGCTTTTCGCCGACGCGCCAAAAACTGTCGGGCGCGGGCGAGACGCTGCGCGGGCGTTCGCCGCTCTATGCGATCAACGGCATCCCGCAATCGACCCCGCTGCGCGACGGCAGCCGCGACGGTTTCACCATCGACGGCTTTTTCGTCGACCGCGTCGAGCTGATCTATGGCTCGAACGCCTTGCAGGGCATCGGCGGCACCGGGGGCATCGTCAACCAGGTCACCGTCGGCGCGCCGACCGAGGAAGGCATCAGCGGCCGCACGTTGGTACAGGGCACCGCCGACAATGATTTTTCGAAGGCCGGGATGGGCGGCAAGCTGGCGGGGCTGGTCCAGTACAAGGCCGGGGCGTTCGACGCGACGGTCGGTGCTGCCTATGAAATTCGCGGCGTCTTTTCGGACGCCAAAGCCCGCCCGGTCGGGCTCAACCTGACGCAGGGCGAAACGCAGGATTCCAAGACGCTCTCGCTGTTCGGCCGCTTTGGTTACGAACTGTCGCCCAGCGCGCGGATCGACCTGATCGCCAGCCGCTTCGAGCTCAAAGGCGACGGCGATTATGTCGCGGTGGCCGGCAACCGCACGCTCGGCACCCCGACCAGCGCGGTGCGCGGCAACCCGCCGGGCAAGTCGGCGCAGAACCGCACCGAAAGCGTCGCGTTGTCGCTGACCGACACCGACCTTGGCGGCGGCAATCTGGTCAGCCAGATCTTCTTCAACCGCAGCCGCGACACCTTTGGCGGCGAAATCGCGACGCAGGCGGCGTTTCAGGACATCCGCATCGCCCCGATCGGCACCCTGTTCGACCAGTCGCAGAACCGCAGCCGCAAATTCGGCGGCAAGCTCAGCTATGAACGCGGCCTCCCCGGCTTCGACGATCTGACCCTGACCTTGGGCTTTGACGCCTTGTGGGACACCACCGAACAGCGGCTGATCGCTACCGGACGCACATGGGTGCCGCCGACCGATTTCCGCAGCCTCGCGCCCTTTGCGCAGGCCAACCTCAAATTGTTCGACGGCCTGATCCGCGTCGCGGGCGGCGCGCGCTATGAAAATGTGAAGATCAAGATCGACGACTACACGACGCTGGCGACAACGACCACGCCGCGTGGCGGGGTGTCGGTCGCAGGCGGATCGCCGACCTTTGACGATGTGCTGATCAACGGCGGCGTCATCATCGAGCCGATCGACGGCATTCGCGCTTACGCCAGCTATGCCGAGGGCTTCACCGTCCCCGACGTCGGGCGCATCACCCGGTCGATCGGCACCGCCGGGGTCGACATCGACACTTTCCTCGACATCTCGCCGATCGTGTCGAACAACCGCGAGATCGGGTTTGAAGTCAAGCGCGGCCCGCTCGACGCCAGCGCCTCCTATTTCTGGTCGTCGAGCGACAAGGGCCAATTGCTGATCGCGCGTCCCGACCGCACCTTTGACGTCCAGCGGCTGCGCGTCGAAATTCAGGGGCTCGAACTGAACCTCGGCATCCAGACCCCGATCGACGGATTGAAGCTCAATGTCGGCTATGCGCATCTGATCGGGCGTTTCGACAGCGACGCGGTGCCCGATGGCATCGTCGACAGCGACCTCGACGGCACCAACATCTCGCCCGACCGCCTTAACCTCGCGGCGAACTACAACAGCGGGCCGTTTTCGGCGCGCGTCCAGACGCAGGTCTATATGAAGCGCCGCTTCGACAGCAAGGCACGCGCCGCCGACGACGCCAACCCGCTACGCCCGCTGAAGCTCGCCGACAATGATTTCGGCGGCTACACGCTGACCGACGCCAATGTGCGATACCAGACCGGGATTGGCGGGATCAGCCTGTCAGTGCAGAATCTCTTCAACAAGCAATATATCGACTATTCGAGCGACACGCGGCTGCCGACCGACCAGCTGTCCTACTTCGCCGGGCGCGGACGGACCTTCACGCTGGGCTGGGATTACCGCTTCTGATGATGAAGCTGCTCGACACGCTGCACCGCTGGACCGGGGGGCTGATCGGCCTTGTCCTCGCGCTGCTCGGCCTGTCGGGAGCGATCCTCGTTCACAAGGAAGAGTGGATCGGCCTGCCGCATGCGGGCGACGCGCAGGTCACCAATCTCGCGACGGTCGCGGCGACGACCGAAAAGCTGATGGCGATGCCCGGCGATCCGCAGGGGATCATCTATGCCAGCCAGCGTCTCGGACTGCACCAGATGCGGTTCGAGGATGGCGCGGGCCTTTACGCCAGCCAGTCGGGCGAGGTCGTGGCGCGCTGGGCGAGCCAGTGGGAGCGGCCCGAAATCTGGCTGTTCGATTTCCACCACCATCTGTTCACCGGCGATGCGGGCGAATGGGTGATCGGGATCGCGGGGCTGGCCGGACTGTTCTTTGTCATTTCGGGGGTGATCCTGTGGTGGCGCACCCGCAAGACCTTCAAGCTGCGGCTGTGGCCGAAACGGATGACCCGCCCCGCGATCGTCACCCAGCACCGCGACCTTGGCGTCGTCGTCGCGCCGCTCCTCCTGCTCTCGGTCATCACCGGCACGATGATGATCTTTCGCCCCTTTGCGGCGATCATTGTCGCGCCCTTCGGCCCGGTTTCCGAAACCGCAAAAGCGCTCGAACCGCCGAAATATAAGGGCGGGCCGCTGGCCGCCGATCCGGACTGGACCGCGATGCTGACCAGCGCCCGCGCGCGCTTTCCCGATGCCGAGTTCCGCATCCTCAGCAAGCCGCGCCAGCCCGGCGACCCGATCAGCCTGCGGATGAAACAGCCCGGCGAGTGGCTGCCCAACGGGCGCTCGACGCTGTGGTTCGATGCCGGGACGGGCAAATTGCTCGGCGCGCGTGATGCGCTGGCGATGCCGGCCGGAGCGCAGGCGTTCAACATGGCCTATCCGCTCCACGCGGCAAAGGTCGGCGGGCTACCCTATCGGCTGCTGATGACCGGATCGGGACTTGTGCTGGCGTTGCTCGGCAGTCTGACGGTGTGGACCTTCTGGTTCCGGCGGCCGAAACCCGCAAAGCGGGTGGTCAAGAAGGCGGCGCTGGCTTCGGCATAACGACAAGCAAGCGTCTGCTTCGGGGTGGTCAGGGGACAGACAGGTTTTGGCCGGCTGCCCTATGAAGTGGCCATACCATACAGATGATATAGACGACGTTCGAAACCTCTGACAAAAACATCGGACGCATGGGGGCGACTGATGAAGTATGATGATGCATCGTGGCACTACGGCGGCGACTTCCCCGCTCACCTGCCACCAGAGGCCGGATCAACGCACATTGCCATTTTCGTCGCTTGGTGTGTGCTGAACGGTATGGCGAGCGACCTTCATACCGACGACGGTGCTGAACTTCTGTCGAAGCTTAATGCGCGAAACATCACCCCAGCGCAGTGGTTTATTGCGGCCTGTGATGAGAAATTCACCGACGAAGACTTAACAGATCAAGGCAACGAGTTCGCGGCTGCCTACTATGGCGCAGGAGGCAAGCTGGCGTCCGATCCAAACGCCTACCTCGCCGACTACGAAAAGAAATTCTCGCAGTTCGAAAGTCTTTACGAGGTTTCTGACACTTGGGACACCTATGACCGGATCGCGCCTCAGATTGCGCTGAGGTTCAAGAAGTGGTCGAAACCCCAATGGTGGAAGCGGTTGTTTTAACGTCCGCTTTCAGGAAGCGATATCGGCCAGATAAACGGCTAAAGACGGTCGCTAGCGGCCATCGCGAACCTCCGCGCTTTCCTATTTTACCCGCCGCCCTATATCCTCCCCCACCCATGACCCGCGCCCGCGTCCTTCTCCTGACTGCCGCCCTCGGCCCGCTCGACTATCGTGTCCCGCAGGGCAGCGAGGCGCCGCTCGGCAGCGTCGTCATTGCCCCGCTCGGCCCGCGGCGGATGGGCGGCGTGGTGTGGGAGGATGCGAGTTTTGGCGCGCCCGAGGCGGTCGGCGACAATCGCCTCCGCAATCTTTACGAAGTCGTCGCCGTCCCGCCGATCGCGGCACCGCTCCGCCGCCTCGTCGAATGGACCAGCGACTATTATCTCGCCCCGCCGGGGTCGGTGCTGCGCATGGTGCTGCCGGGGGTCGCCTTTGCCGACGCCAAGCGCCCGATCGTCGAATATCGCGCCACCGGCGAATTGCCCGCCCGCATGACCCCGCAGCGCACCGTCGCCATCGAAGCGATCGGCGACCGGCAGGGCATGGTGCGCGAACTCGCCGCGCTGGCCGAGGTCAGCGACGCGGTGATCCGGGGTCTCGTGAGCACCGGCGCGCTCGAAGCGGTAACGGTCTCTGCCGACCAGCCCTATCCCGAGCCCGACCCCGCTTTCGCGCCGCCCGACCTGTCCGCCGAACAAACCGCCGCCGCCGCGCAGCTGACCGCCGCCGTCGCCGCCGAGAGATTCGAGACGCTGCTGCTCGACGGGGTCACCGGATCGGGCAAGACCGAAGTCTATATGGAGGCGATCGCCGCCGCGATCGACGCGGGCAAGCAGGCGCTGGTGCTGCTCCCCGAGATTGCGCTGACCGAACCGATGCTGACCCGCTTCGCCGCACGCTTCGGCTGCGAACCGGTGGCGTGGCACAGCGGCCTGCGCTCGACCGAGCGCCGCCGCGCCTGGCACGCGATCGCCGCAGGTGAAGCGAGGATCGTCGTCGGCGCGCGCTCGGCTCTGTTCCTGCCCTATGCCCGGCTCGGCGTCATTGTCGTCGATGAGGCGCATGAAACGAGCTTCAAGCAGGAGGACGGCGTCCATTATCACGCGCGCGACGTCGCAGTGATGCGCGGGCATTTCGAGGGGTTGCCGGTGGTGCTGGCCAGCGCCACCCCGGCGCTCGAAAGTCTCGCGATGGTCGAGGCGGGGCGCTATCGCCACATCGTCCTGCCCGCGCGCTTCGGCGGCGCCACCCTGCCCGATCTCGCCGCGATCGACATGCGCAGCGACCCGCCCGACCGCGGCCGCTGGCTCGCGCCGCCGCTCGTCGATGCGCTCGCCGACCGCTTGGCCAAGGGCGAGCAAAGCCTGCTCTTCCTCAACCGCCGCGGCTTTGCGCCGCTCACTCTCTGCCGCACCTGCGGCCACCGCATCCAGTGTCCCAATTGCACCGCGTGGATGGTCGAGCACCGGCTGGTCCACCGGCTCGCCTGCCATCATTGCGGCCATGTGATGCCGCCGCCGCGGCTGTGCCCCGAGTGCGACGACGAGGACAGCCTGGTTGCCTGCGGCCCGGGGGTCGAACGCGTCGCCGACGAGATTGCGCTGCGCTTTCCCGCGGCGCGCGTCGCAATCGTCACCAGCGACACCTTATGGTCGCCCGCCAAGGCCGCCGAGTTTGTCGATAATGTCGAGGGCGGGCTGGTCGACATCATCATCGGCACCCAGCTCGTCACCAAGGGTTATCATTTCCCCAACCTCACCCTCGTCGGGGTGGTCGACGCCGACCTCGGCCTCGACGGCGGCGATCTGCGCGCGTCCGAGCGCACCTTTCAGCAGATCGCGCAAGTCGCGGGGCGTGCCGGGCGCGGGGTCAAGCCCGGCGAGGTGTTGATCCAGACGCGCGTGCCCGACGCCCCGGTGATGGCGGCGCTCGTCGCCAACGACCGCGACGGTTTCTATGCCGCCGAGGCCACAGCGCGCAAACAGGCGGGCGCGCCGCCCTATGGCCGCTTCGCCGCGCTGGTCATTTCGTCCGAAGATATCGAGGTCGCGCGCGGCGTCGCGCAGCGGCTGGGCGCTAAAGCCCCCGTTGCCGAAGGGCTCGCAGTCTATGGCCCCGCCCCCGCGCCGCTCGCGATGCTCCGCGGCCGCCACCGCTTTCGCCTCTTGCTCCACGCCCCGCGCAGTTTCGATCTGCAAGGCACGATCCGCGACTGGGTCGCCAGCATCGACTGGCCCAGCAAGGCGCGGCTCGCGATCGACATCGATCCCTATAGCTTTGTCTGACCCTCAATAATCGGGTTCGGCGCCGCCCAGGACTTGGCTCGTCTGCCCGGTCAGCCACGTCATCGCGGCGGCCCACGGCTGGTGGCCGTGGCTGATCCGCGCGACACCTAGTTTCGCCAACTCCTTGTGCGTCGGTCCGCCCTTGCCGCGCAGGATGTTCACCGGCAGCGGTGAAGCATCGCAGATCGCGGCGATGCATTTGGGATCGAGCAGAAATGGCACGAACAGCGATCCTGCCCCCGCGTCGGCATAGGCGTGCGCGCGTTCGAGCGTCGCGGCGACCAGCGCATCACCGTCCATTGCGACATCGGCGCCGCGGAAGGTGTCGCAGCGGGCGTTGACGAAGATGCCGGTGTCGCTCGCGGCACGATAGCGCGCGACGGCTTCGGCGACGGGCAGCAGCTCGGTCTGGCCAGGCAGCCGGTCCTCCATGTTGATCCCCGCCGCACCGGCTTCCTTCGCGCGCGCCACCGAGGCGCCTACCGCCGCCCGATCGGCGCCATAGCCCGATTCCATGTCGATCGTGACCGGCAGGTCGGTGACCGCCAGAATGCGCGCCAGATTTTCGAACACATCCGCGAGCGGAAAATCCTCGCCGTCGGCGCAGCCCTGCGCGCCCGCGACGCCGAAGCTGCCGGTCGCGATTGCCTTGGCGCCTGCCGCCGCGACCGCCTTGGCGCTCCCGGCGTCCCAGATGTTGACGAGGATCAGCGGGTCGCCGGGGATGTGGAGCGCGCGAAATTCAGCAATCTTGTCGGACATCAGAAGCTCTCCCTTTTCAGCAATTCTTCCTTGATCGGCAGGCCGTAAGCATAGCCGCCGAGCGTCCCGTCGCTACGTACCACGCGGTGGCACGGGATCAGCACCGCGACGTTATTGGCGCCATTGGCGCTGCCCGCGGCGCGCACAGCCTTGGGCTTGCCGACTGCGGCGGCGATGTCGGCATAGCTGCGCGTCTCGCCCGCCGGGATTTTCCTGAGCTCGCGCCACACCGCTTCCTGGAAGGCAGTGCCTTTCACGTCGATCGGGATATGGTCGAAACCGTCAGTAGGGGCTTCGACCGCGGCGACAACCTGTTTCAACAGCGCCGCAAACTCATCACCGCCCTCGACCAGATCGGCGGCAGGGAAACGCTCCTCCAGCGCCGCGCGCCCCTCGGCGAACGATAGGCGGCACACCCCCTTGTCGGTCGCGGCGACCAGCATGTCGCCCAGACTCGTCGGCACCACCGCCCAGTGGATCGTCACGCCCTTGCCGCCGTTGACCCACGCCGAAGCCGTCATGCCCATGCGTCCCTCCATATTGTCATAGAATCGCGACGGCCCCGAAAAGCCCGCGTCGTAAATCGCATCAGTCACCCGCGCGCCTTCGCTCAGTGCCTGCCGCGCGCGTTCCTCGCGCAGCGCGCGGGCATAAGCGGCGGGCGACAGTCCGGTGTGGCGGGTAAAGACGCGCTGGAAATGCGTCGGCGAATAGCCGGTGCGGCTCGCCAGATCGGCGAGCGCCAGCGGTTCCTCGCTCGCCTTGATCGCGTGGATCGCCGCCAGCACCGCGCCCTCGTCGCGGGCGACATCGTCGGGCAGGCAGCGCTTGCACGGGCGCAGCCCGTCCGCGCGCGCCGCCGCGCCGTCGGCAAAGAAGCGGACGTTCTCACGCAAGGGATGCCTCGCCGCGCAGCTCGGCCGACAATAGATGCCGGTGGTCAGCACCCCGGTCACGAACCGCCCGTCGAGCGCGCGGTCGCGGCGCAGCACCGCTGCCCAGCGCGCATCGTCGGTCATGATCTCGGCGGCGCTCATACCCCGTCCCTCTCGATCCGCGCCGCGAAACAGCCATGCGCGGCGTTGTGGGCGTCGATATAGGCGATGCCCGCGTCGGCGAACAGGTCGCGGATCGCCGCATCGGCCTCGCCCGGACCCGCGAGCCGTGCGGTTTGTAACATTCCGGCGGCATCGAAGCCGCGTAGCGCAATCGGCCGCCCTACGAACACCGGTGGCACATCGTCGCGATAGGTCGCGGCGGTCACGCCCGGCCGCACATAGATCGCATAAGCACTGCGATACGGCGTTTCGACATCGTGGCTGGTGTGATGGAGCAGGATCAGCTCCTCGCCCGCGCGCGCATCCTGCAGGCTGATCCGGCACGGGAACCCCATGTCGGCGATTGCCGTAACGCGGCGCGCGTTGATCGCGGCGAGTTCGGTCTCGTCCATCGCGAACAGCGGGGCAAAGCGGTCGGGGCTGAGTCCGTGAATCTGGTATGTCATCGCATCGTCCTTTCTGACTGTAGGACCCGCTATGCCGCAGCCCCCGGCGGACCGCGTCCCGATGCTTGCGGTCAAACCTTTGCCCATTGGTGTGTTACTGTATTATATCATTGACTCACCTATAAGTGCAGCGCATGAAGGCCGCCTGAAATGGGGAGTTGGGCCATGGCCGCCACCGACGCATCGATCGCACCCGCAAAGCCCGCCCGCCGCACCGACTGGCTCGGTCGCGCTGCGACCTTCTGTTATCTGACCATCGCCGCCGGGCAGCTGCTGTTCGTGGCGTTCATCCTGCTCTATTATTATGCGCGCACGCTCTCCGGAAATTTTGCCGGGTGGAACGACAAGCCGATCATCACCGGCTATGTCGCGGGCGACACCGCGGGCAATATCTTCTTTGCGGTCCATGTGCTGATGGCGGCGGTCATCACTTTTGGCGGGCTGGTCCAGCTGGTCCCGGCGATCCGCAGCCGCTGGCCCGCGGTGCACCGCTGGAACGGGCGGCTCTATATGCTCAGCGCGCTTTCGCTGGCGCTCGGCGGCTTGTGGATGACCTGGGGGCGCGGCAGCTGGCTCGCGCTGGCGGGCGCCTTCGGCATCACCCTCGACGCGTTGCTGATTGTCGGTTTCGCTGCGCTCGCCTGGCAGGCCGCGCGCCACCGCCAGTTCGTTGATCACCGCCGCTGGGCGATCCGGCTGTTCGCGGTCGCCAGCGCGGTGTGGTTCATGCGCGTCGGCTATATGGCGTGGGGGATGGCGACCGGCGGCGCCGGGATCGGCAAGGCGCTCGACGGTCCATTCGACATCTTCCTCGCCTTTGCCAATTCGCTGATCCCGCTGGCGATCGCCGAAATCTATCTGCGCACCGGCGCGCGCGGCACACCCGCAGCGCGCAAGGGCGTCGCGGCACTGCTGGTCGTCTGCGGCTTCATCATCCTCGCGGGCAGCGGCGGGGCGTGGATGATGATGTGGGGGCCGTATATCTAGCCCGCTTGCCTTCACGCCGCGCCCGGCTAGGGTGCGCCACATGACCCGCCTCCTCCCCCTGCTCCTCGCCCTCTTCGCCTTCATCCTGCCCGCGCACGCCGCCGACGACATCAGCGCCGCGTCGCGCAGCGTCGTGCGCGTCGTCACCGTCGCGATGGTCGACGGCGAAGTGGTCGGGTTCGGGCATGGCAGCGGCATCGCGATTTCGCCGACGCGCATCATCACCAACGCGCATGTCGTCGAATCGGCGGTCAAATATCCGAACAATGTCGCGCTCGGCGTCGTCCCGTCAGAGGGGCAGAAAAGCTATGCCGCGAAACTGATCGCGATCGACACCGCACGCGATCTGGCGCTGATCGAAATCACCGAGGCGCGCCTGCCCGCCGCCGCCATCTATACCGGCCCGCTCGAATCGGGCGCCGATATCGTCGCGCTCGGCTATCCGGGCAATGTCGATCTGGCGACCGCGCGCAGCGCCAACGACTATATCACCCCGCGCACGCCGACGCGCAGCGAAGGCAATCTGTCGAACACCCAAAGCGTCGACGGGGTCGCGATGCTGATCCACACCGCCAAAATTTCGCGTGGCAATTCGGGCGGCCCGCTCGTCGATGCGTGCGGGCGCGTTACCGGGATCAACACCGCAATCACCCGCGCCGACGATGGCGATTCGCCTTTTGCCTTTGCGATTTCCGCACGCGAACTCACACGCTTCCTGACCGACGCCGATCAGCAATATGCCAGCATCGGCACCCCCTGCCTGTCGCTCGCCGAAGCCGATGCGCGCGACCGCGCCGCGATGGATGCCGAATCGCGCGCCAGCGCCGAAGCCAATGCCGCGAAGAACGCCGTCGCGCAGCTCGACCGCGACCTCAAACAGGCGCGCGCCGAGGAGGAAGCCTTGGCGTCGCGCGAGAACCGCATCGCGCTCGCCGGGGTACTGTTCGTCATCGGCGCGCTCGCAGCGGGAGCAGGGCTGCTCTTTTACAGCCAGCAGAATATGCGCAATGCCAAGATCGCGGGCGGCGCCGGCGCGGTGCTGATGCTCGGCGCGGCAATTCTGTTCGTCACCCGCCCCGATGCGCGCGCCGAGAGTGCGGGGGATAGCGCGCCAACCGCCGCTACCGCCGAAACGAAGCTGGCCGAGGGCAATTTCCTCTGCACCATCCGCACCGACCGCAGCCGCATCACCGTATCGGCGACCACCGACGTGCCGGTGAGGATAGGGGCGGGCGGCTGCGTCAATGATCGCACCCAATATACCAAGGGCGCCGACGATCGCTGGCAACGCATCCTGGTTCCCAATGAGGAAGCGACGGTCACCGTCGCGTCGATCGATGCGACGGGCCGCGACTATCGCGTCGACCGTTATCTGCTCGATGCCGAGGCGATGACCAAGGCGCGCGAAATCCGCGCCGGGGTGACCCTCAAAAGCTGCACCGCCGACCCCGATTCACTCGCGGGCCTCGCCGCGCAGCAGGACGCGATCCGCAGCGCGCTGCCCGCCAGCCCGAACGAGCGGCTGGTCTATCGCTGCCAGCCAGCCAGCGGCGCTGCCGCAGCGGACAAATAGCAGGTCAGGGCATCTGGGCGATCCATTGCTTCAAAATCGCCTGCGCCGCCGCGGTATAGGCCAGTTCATGCCCCGCCCCCGGCACCAGCACCACCGTCGCATCGGGTCGCGCGCGCCGTAGCCGCGCCAGATTCGCGGGCTTGACCAGCGTATCGGCGTCGCCGTGCATCAGGAATACCGGCGCCTTCACCCACGCCAGCTTGCCCGCATTGTCGAAGCGGTCGCGCACCAGCCAGCACGGGACGAAAGGCATCGCTTCCCCAACGACATCGGGCAGGCTGGAAAAGCCCGACACGAGCATCAACGCCGCGACATCGTGGCGCAGCGCGATTTCGGTCGCCGGTCCCGACCCGATCGAATTGCCGACGACGATGACACCGCGCGCCGCGATGCCTTCGGCCGCCAGCCAGCGCATCGCCGCGTCGCCGTCGCGGTACAGCCCCGCCTCCCCCGGCGATCCGGGATTGCCGCCATAGCCGCGATATTCGACGAGCAGCAGCCCGTTGCCGTTCGCCGCGAACCCGCGCGTCGCCTCGATCGCGCCGAGCAGATTGTCGCCATTGCCGTGGAAGAAAAGGATGGTGCGCTGCCCCGGCTGCGCCGCGCGGTAGAAGGCCGAAAGCCGCAGCCCGTCATCGGTCTGCGTGTGCACCAGCCGGAAACCCGGCGGCGGCGCCTGCGGAAATTGGCTCGGCGCCGGAAAAATCAGCCGCCGCTGCTGCGTGTAGAGCAGCGCCGTCGCCGCCACGACAAGAACCAGGACGAATAAACCAAGCTTGGCGAAGCTCACCCCCCGCAAGCCTTGAACAGCATCAACGTCCGCTCTTTCGCCAGCTCGGCGCTCGGTTCGTGATAATCCTTGCGGCGGTCGCTGTTGAAACCGTGGCCCGCCTCATAGACAAAAACCTGTGCGGTCGGATGGTCCTTGGCGATCAGCGCCTCGACCCCTTCCATCGGGATGCCGCCGTCGAAGCGGCCGAAATGGGCGATGGCGGCGCAGCGCGGCGCGTCGTCCTTGAACATCGTCGGCACCAGGCTGCCATAATAGGCGCTCGCCGCAGCGACATCGGGGCTGATCTGCGCCATCCGCCACGCGACCGAGCCGCCATAGCAAAAGCCGGTGATAAACACCGGGCCTTTCGATTTGAGCGCATCGATGCACGTCTGCGCATCCTTCAGGCTCTGCTCGAATGGGTGCAGCTCGCGCGCCAGCTGCACCGCGCGCTCGAACTGCGGCCCCGAATAATCGCTCTCGAACCCCGGATGCTTGCGGTCGAACAAGGCGGGGGACAGCACCTCATACCCATCGGCTGCATATTCGTCGCACAGCTCGCGGATATGATCGGTGACCCCGAAAATTTCCTGCACCAGCACCAGCCCGCCGCGCCGCTCTCCCTCGGGCTGTGCATGATAGACCGCTATTTCGGCGCCATCATCCATCGCCATCCGAATCATCTCGCCCATCGGCCTACCCCTCATCCGTTCGGCGCCGGTCCAAATCCGGGGGCGGCCGAAGCGCAGTGCTTATTTCTTCCATGTTTTGAAGAAAGAACAGCCCGCCGACAAGCGTCGTAGGGAAATTTCACGCCGACACAAAATCCCAAGCAAGTTGGTTTATTTGCGGACTTGAGAAAGCGCGCCGAATAGTGAAAACGTGTGAGCGGGAAGCGGGGGTGCCTTATGGATGAGAAGATATTCTACCAGAGCGGGGCTGTACGCGTGACGAACGCTCGCTTCATAGTCGCCAATCAAACCCACGCCATGAACGGCGTGACTTCGATCGCTCATGTTGAAAATCCACCTCAGCGCACTGGACTCGTCGTCGCTTTAATTCTCGGCCTGCTTTTGTTAATCGCGGGCGACGGGGGAATGCGAGTGTTCGGTTTTCTTGTAGCAGCATCTTGCGGGTTCGTCCTTTACAACCAGAAGACCACGCACGTGGTCGTACTGCGGAGTTCTTCCGGCGAAGTAAAGGCGTTGTCCGATACGGACGAAACGCACATCCGCAAGGTTGTCGAAGCCTTGAATGATGCCCTGATCCATCGAGGTTAGCCCGAGGCGCGAGACGCGGGAACGCCCAAACAAACCAGTTTTGTCGACGCGACAAGGGGAGACTCTGATTCACCCCACCCCCGCCTTGCATTGCAGCAAAATCGTTGCTAGGCGCGCCGCGACTTCGCTGCGGGGGATATTTCCGAATATCCGCTTAAAACCCGCGCGGCCCATCCCCCACGGGATCGTAGCAAAGGACTTTCACGCGTGGAGAATTCCGGCGGCATTCAAGGCAACATCACGGCGGGCCTCGCGGGCCGCTATGCGGTCGCTTTGTTCGATCTGGCACGCGAATCGAACGCGATCGACGCGGTCGCCAAAAGCCTCAGCGACCTGCGCGCAGGCCTGACCGAATCGGCCGACCTGTCGGCACTGATCGCCAGCCCGGTTGTCGGGCGCACCGATGCCGCCAACGCGGTCGGCGCAGTGGCCAAGGCGATGAAACTCGATTCGCTGACCGCCAAATTCCTCGGCGTGCTCGCCGAGAATCGCCGTCTGGCTGACCTGCCCAAGATGATCGATGCGTTCGACGCGATCGTCGCCGATCATCGCGGCGAAGTGACCGCCAAGGTCACCAGCGCGCACCCGCTTTCCGCCGAGCAGCTCAAAGAGCTGACCGCGAACCTCAAATCCCGTGTCGGGCGCGACGTTTCCGTCGCGACGACCGTCGATCCCGCCATCCTCGGCGGCCTCGTCGTCCAGCTGGGCAGCCAGCTGATCGACGGCAGCATCCGTACCCGTCTCAATAGTTTCGCCCAGGCGATGAAGGGCTGAAAGCCCGCACGCCAAAATGCCCCGATGAAAGGCTAAACAATGGAAATCCGCGCCGCTGAAATCAGCAAGGTCATCAAGGACCAGATCGCCAATTTCGGCACCGACGCCACGGTCAGCGAAATCGGTCAGGTGCTGTCGGTCGGCGACGGCATCGCCCGCGTCCACGGCCTCGACAATGTCCAGGCCGGTGAAATGGTCGAATTCGCCAATGGCGTGCAGGGCATGGCCCTGAACCTCGAAGCCGACAACGTCGGCATCGTGATCTTCGGCAGCGACGCCGAGATCAAGGAAGGCGACCAGGTCAAGCGCACCGGCACGATCGTCGACGTCCCCGTCGGCAAAGGCCTGCTCGGCCGCGTCGTCGATGGCCTCGGCAATCCGATCGACGGCAAGGGCCCGATCAAGGCCGACAAGCGCATGCGCGTCGAAGTCAAGGCGCCGGGGATCATCCCGCGCACCTCGGTTCACGAACCCGTCCAGACCGGCCTGAAGGCGCTCGACGCGCTCGTCCCCGTCGGCCGCGGCCAGCGCGAACTGATCATCGGCGATCGCCAGACCGGCAAGACCGCCGTCGCGATCGACACCTT
>JAESFK010000409.1_pt1 | contig 23846 bp, 20 predicted proteins | sample 9269391 | NCBI WGS metagenome assembly JAESFK01 (sample SAMN14506231, study PRJNA617097) | algae metagenome | isolation source: Drouetiella hepatica UHER 2000/2452 and co-occurring heterotrophs from... | place: Slovakia: Slovak Paradise National Park, Hrabusice, Kosice Region | collected 2000-01-01
CGTGGAGGACGGCGGCCTGCTCGGTCGGCACGTAGAGCTCCCAGCCGAGCTCACCGACGTAGGTGATCCGGGTCGCGCGCACCCGGGTCCGTCCGAGGTCGACGAGCCGCGAGGTGCCGAACGGGTGGGCCGCGTCGTCCAGGCGCGCGGGCGTCAGCCGCGACAGCAGCTCGCGCGAGCGCGGCCCCATCACGCCGAGGACGGCGTACGCGCTCGTGACGTCGACGACCGCCGGGGCACCCACCCGGTGCCGCGCGAGGTGGTCGAGGTCGCGCCGGGTCGTCGCCGCGCTCGAGACGACGAGGAACTCCTCGGGGCCGGTGCGGGTGACCGTCACGTCGGCCTGGTACCCCGCCGACGAGTCGAGCATCCCCGTGTAGACGGCTCGGCCGACGGGGACGTCGACGTCGGCGGTGCAGACCCACTGGAGGGTCGCGAGGGCATCCGGGCCGGTGACGAGGTACTTGCTGAACGAGGTCTGGTCGAAGACGGCCACGGCCGAGCGGGTGGCGCGCTGCTCGGCGTCGCACCAGTCGGCCCACGCCGGGCGCTCCCAGGAGTAGTCGAGCCGCGCCTCCTCCCCCGTCGGCGCGAACACGAGCGGCCGCTCCCACCCGTTCCGGCTGCCCATGACCGCACCCATCGCCCGGGTCCGGTCGTACAGCGGCGAGCACCGCTGCGGCCGACCGGTGTCGGGCTCGCGGTTCGGCCACGGGACGGCGTAGTGCAGCCCGAGCACCTCGGCCACCCGCGAGCGCAGCCACGACCGGTTCGCCGCCACCGCGGGGAAGCGGCGGATGTCGACGGCCACGAGGTCGAGCGTCGGCTCACCCGCCACGACCCACTCCGCGAGGGCCCGCCCCGCCCCTCCCGCCGAGGCGATGCCGACCGAGTTGAACCCCGCCGCGACGAAGAACCCGCCGCACTCCGGGGACTCGCCGAGGAGGAACTGGTTGTCGGGCGTGAACGACTCGGGGCCGTTGTAGAACTTGCGGATCCCGGTCTCGGCGAGCACGGGCAGCCGGTGGATCGCGCTGTCCATGAGCACCTCGAAGTGCTCCCAGTCCTCGTCGAGCAGCTGGAACTCGAAGGGGTGCGGGATGTCCTCGGGCGCCACCCACGGCTTGGCCTCGGGCTCGAAGCCGCCAACGAGCAGCCCGCCGACCTCCTCCTTGACGTAGGTGTAGCCGTCGGGGTCGCGCAGCACCGGGAGGTCGCGGTGCACGCCCTCGACCTGGTCGGTGACGACGTAGAAGTGCTCGGCGGAGTGCAGCGGCACGTCGACGCCGGCCATCGCCCCGACGAGCGGCGCCCACTGCCCGGCGGCGTTGACGACGACCTCGCACTCGACGGCACCGTGCTCGGTGACCACGCCGGTGACGCGCCGCCGGTCGCCCCGCTCCTCGACCCGCAGTCCGGTGACCCGCACGCGCTCGGCGACCCGCACACCGAGGGCCCGTGCACCGCGAGCCAGGGCCTGGGTGAGGTCGGCGGGGTCGGCCCGGCCGTCGCCCGGCAGCCAGATGGCCCCCTCGAGGTCGTCGGAGCGGATGAGCGGGTAGCGCTCGGCGGCCTGGGCCGGGGTGAGCAGCTCGCAGTCGAGGTCGTAGGCGACGGCACTGGCCGCCGTGCGGCGCAGCTGGACCATCCGCTCCGGCGTGCGGGCCAGGGTCAGCCCCCCGCAGACGCGGTACCCGGTCGAGAGCCCGGTCTCGGCCTCGAGCCGCGCGTACAACTCGGTCGACCAGCGGACCAGCCGCGTGCCGGCCTCGCTGGCCCGCAGCTGCCCCACGAGCCCGGCCGCGTGCCACGTCGTGCCGCACGAGAGCGTCCCCTGCTCGAGGACGAGCACGTCGGTGACCCCGAGGTGGGCGAGGTGGTAGGCGACCGAGGCCCCGATGACCCCACCGCCCACGACGACCACCCGCGCGCGCTCCGGCAGCGCCACGGCACTCACCGGCCCGCCACGGCGGCGAGCAGGCCCTCGAAGCGCGGCCCGTGCGCCAGCTCCCGCGCGGGGTCGAGCTTGGCCATCGCCCACTCCCTGAAGTCGAAGTCGATGTCGCTCGCCCCCTCCTGGATGACCCCCCACAGCGTCCAGCCGTAGCGCGCGAGGAAGCCCCACAGCTCGGCCCGGGCGGCGTCGGCCGCGTCACGACGACCGTAGTAGGCGGCACACAGCTCGGCGAGGGCGTCCGGCCCGAGGCGCGCCTCGGCCACCGCGTTGCCCAGCTCGAAGGACGGCTCGTTCATCCCGGAGTACTCGTAGTCGATGATCCTCAGGTCCTCGCCGTCGTCGAGGACGTTGGCGGCGAGCAGGTCGTTGTGGCACGGGACGAGCCGTTCCGGGGCCAGCGCGAGGGCCTCCTCGGCGCGCACCGCCCACGGCTCGAGGTCGAGGTACCCGTCGGGGAGCGAAAAGCCCTTCTCCTGCACCACGGCGAGGTACCTGCGGCGCAGCTCGGTCATGTCGAAGCGACCGACGAAGCCCGGCCCCGAGTGCAACCGCCGCAGCGCCGCCGCCAGCCTCGACAGGTTCGCCGCGACGTCGGCGTCACCCCACGTGCGCCCGGGCAGGAACGCGACGACGAGCACGCCGCGACCGCCGAGGTAGTCGACCACCGGGGCGCCGACGCCGGTGGCCGCCGCGGCGAGCGTGTTGACGAACTCCGCGTGCCGGTCGACCCCGAGCAGGCCGGTGTCCGGGGAGGAGATCCGCACGACGACGTCGAGCCCGGAGGGGGTGCGCACCCGCACGTTGTGGTTGGTGAGCCCGCCGGGCAGGGGCGTGGTCTCACGCTCCTGCCCGGCGAGGACGGGGATGCCGTCGAGCACCGTGTCGTCGGTGCGGGTCACGGTGGCGGCCCGCGTCAGGCGAGCGGGTCCCCGGGCTTCCAGTCGTGCTCCTTGCCACCGTGCGCCGTCTTGCCGTGGTGCTCGAGGGCGATCTCGTCGGCGCTCGTCATGCCCGCGGGCAGGTCGATGGTCGTCTTGGGACCGGTGAACCACTTCTTGGCCGACAGGTGCCAGCCGATCCAGAGGAGGAGCAGCGTGGTGCCCATGAGGATCGGGGCGTAGTTGACGAACTTCCACTCGAACGCGTCGTTGAGCGGGTTGGCCGCCGGGGTGAACGGCAGGATGAAGTACACCGAGATCACGGCGATCTCGGCCACGGCGACCGGGGCCATCCACTTCCACTTGTTCCCGAGGTTCCACCTGCCCTGGGGGAAGGCGTCGCCCATCCGCCAGCGCAGGAAGATCGGGATGGCGAAGGCCGTGTAGAGGCCGATGACACCGATCGAGACGACGGCGTAGAACGCCACCGGGACGATGAGGGGGGCCTCCTCGGTGCCGAGGTTGACCTCGACGAGTGCCGGCAGGGTGATGACCGCCGCGATGACGGACGAGACGATGACGGCGTTGGCCGGCACCTTGCGGGCGTTGAGCCGCGCCCACGTCGACGAGCCCGGCACCGCGCCGTCCCGGCTGAACGCGAAGAGCATCCGGCTCGTCGACGTCATGCAGGCCGCGGTGCAGAACACCTGGGCGATGCTCGCGATGAGGAGGACCGTGCCGGCCCACCCGGACGAGAGGGCCTGGTTGAAGATCACCGCGACCCCGCCACCACCGGCCGTGACCGCCTCGGGGTCCTGGACCGCGAAGAGGAAGGCGAGGAGGAGGAACCAGCCGCCGATCGCCGAGTAGAAGATCGAGCGCCAGATGCCCTTGGCCGCACCGTCGGCGGCACCTTGGGTCTCCTCGGAGAGGTGGGCCGAGGCGTCGAACCCGGTGATCGTGTACTGGGTGAGCAGGAAGCCGAGGGGCAGCACGTAGAACCAGAACCCGAGGCCGCTGTCTTCCCCACCGGCCAGGCCGCCGCTGTTGTTCACGCGCATCGTGAAGACGTCGTTGATGCTCATGTGCTTGTCGGGGAGGATCACGAGGATCGCGATGATGACCGCCGCGCCGATGACGTGCCACCACACCGAGACGTTGTTCAGCAGCGCGAGCAGGTGGCCGCCGAAGATGTTGATGAGCGCCGTCACGAGGAGCACGACGAGGAACATGATGAACACCCGGGTCAGCGAGTAGCCCGCGGCCCACGACTCGCTCATCGTGCTGAACGACAGGTCGAAGAAGGTCGCGGCGCCGTAGGCCACCGACGCGTCGATGGCCAGCAGCCCGATGAGGTTGAGCCATCCGGTGTAGTACCCGGCCTTGGCCCCGCCGAGCTTGGCGGCCCACCAGTAGATGCCTCCTGACGTCGGATAGGCCGAGACCAGCTCGGACATGCAGAACCCGATGACGAGGATGAAGATCGAGATGAGCGGCCAACCGATCGAGATGGCGATCGGGCCGCCGTTGTTCCAGGCCTGCCCGAAGGTCGTGAAGCAGCCGGCGAGGATCGAGATGATCGAGAAGGAGATCGCGAAGTTGGAGAAGCTCGACCAGGTGCGGTTCAGCTCCTGCTTGTAGCCCAGTGAGGCGAGGTGGTCCTCGTCGCTGCTGCTGTGGTCGGTCGTCCGGGACGTGCTCACGTGCACCTCTTGGTGTCCAGAAGCGGACCATTGGTCCGGGGCGGATCGAGTGCTGCTCAGACAACACCCGGCGCTCCCCGGCTGTCAATGGTTCCCAGGAGGACCATTTCGGTGGTGGACGAGGCCATCCACCACCGACACCGCGGCCGTCAGGCCAGCCGGGTCAGCCAACCGTGGGTGTCCTCGGCCCGGCCGTACTGGACGTCGAGCAGCGCCGCCCGGATCGAGCGGGTCACCTCGCCACCCTCGTCGCCCGCGGTCGACGGCGCCGAGCCGCCCTCCCAGCGCAGCTCGCCGACCGGGGTGACGACCGCCGCAGTGCCGCAGGCGAACACCTCGGTGATGCTGCCGTCGCCCACGCCGTCCTTCCACTCCTCGATCTCGATGCGCCGCTCCTCGGGCTCCAGGCCGAGGCCCTTGGCGAGCTCGAGGATGGAGCTGCGGGTGACGCCCTCGAGGATGGTGCCGGTGAGCTCCGGCGTCAGCAGGCGCCCGTCGTCGGTGACGAGGAACAGGTTCATCCCGCCGAGCTCCTCGATGTACGTGTGCGTCGCGGAGTCGAGGAACACGGCCTGGTCGCACCCGTTCTCGATGCCCTCGAGCTGGCCGGCGAGCGACGAGGCGTAGTTGCCGCCGGTCTTCGCGGCCCCCGTGCCCCCGGTACCCGCACGCGCGTAGTGCTCGGAGATCCACAGCGTGACCGGCTTGAGGCCGCGCGGGAAGTAGGCGCCCGCCGGGGAGGCGATGACCGAGTAGGTCACCTCGTTGGCCGGACGGACCCCGAGGAAGGCCTCGGAGGCGTAGAGGAACGGACGCAGGTACAGGCTGGTCTCCCCCGTGCCGGCGGCCGGGACCCACGGCTCGTCGACCTCGACGAGGGCCTTGAGCGAGGCGAGGAAGTCGTCGGTGGGCAGCTCGGGGAGGGCGAGGCGGCGGGCGCTGCGCTGCATCCGCTCCGCGTTGGCCTCGGGCCGGAAGGACCAGACCGAGCCGTCCGCGTGACGGTAGGCCTTGAGGCCCTCGAAGACCTCCTGGGCGTAGTGCAGCACGGCGGCGCTCGGCATGATCGTGATCGGGCCGTAGGGGTGGATGCGGGCGTCGTGCCACCCGTCGTCCCGGGTCCAGGTGGCGCTGGCCATGTGGTCGGTGAAGTGCACCCCGAAGCCGGGGTTGGCGAGGATCTCGGCGCGTCGCTCGTCGCTCACCGGGTCGGGCCGGCGCTGGACGTCGAAGGTCAGGCTCATGGGACGGGTCGGTCCTTTCCTCGGGGCGCGACGATGCGTTCCCCGGCAGATTATCGGGTCCCGACATTCTCTCCGGATGCCGGAACCTTCAGTGACCTGCCGGTTGCAACCGGCAGGTCACCGAACCTTCCGGCATCCGGAGGGACAGTGGTGGCGGGTCGGGGGTGGTGCGGCCGGTCAGAGACGGGCGGCGATGGCGTCGCCGACGGCGCTCGTCGAGCGCGGGTCACTCCCCCGCTCGGCGAGGTCGGCGGCCACCGCCCGCTCCACCCGGGCGGCGGCCGCGGGCAGGCCGACGTGCGCGAGGAGCATCGCGACCGAGAGCACCGTGGCGGTGGGGTCGGCGATGCCCCGGCCGGCGATGTCGGGGGCCGAGCCGTGCACCGGCTCGAACATGCTGGGGTAGCGGCCCTCGGGGTTGATGTTGCCGCTCGCGGCGAGCCCGATGCCCCCCGCGATCGCGGCGGCGATGTCGGTGATGATGTCGCCGAAGAGGTTGTCGGTGACGACGACGTCGAAGCGGCCGGGGTCGGTCGTCAGGAAGATCGTCGCGGCGTCGACGTGCTGGTAGGCGGTCTCGACGTCGGGGAACTCGGCACCGACCTCCTCGACCGTGCGCCGCCACAGGTGGCCGGCGTGGGTGAGCACGTTGTGCTTGTGGACGAGGGTGAGGTGCCGGCGCGGCCGGGCCGCGGCGCGGGCGAAGGCGTCACGGACCACCCGCTCGACCCCGAACCGCGTGTTGACGCTGACCTCGGTGGCGATCTCGTGCGGCGTGCCGACCCGCAGCGCGCCGCCGTTGCCGGTGTACGGGCCCTCGGTGCCTTCGCGGACCACGACGAAGTCGATGCCGTCCGGCGCGACCCGCTCGACGGCCAGCGGGCTCTCGACCCCCGGGTAGAGCTTGGCCGGGCGGAGGTTGACGTAGTGCTCGAGGGCGAAGCGCAGCGGGAGGAGGACCCCTCGCTCGAGGACCCCGCTGGGGACGGTGGGGTCGCCGATGGCGCCGAGGACGATGGCGTCGTGGCCCTTGACCTCCTCGAGCACCGAGTCGGGCAGCGTCTCACCGGTGGCGTGCCAGCGGCGCGCCCCGAGGTCGTACTCGGTGGTCGTGACCGTCGGGCCGTCCTCGCCGAGGACCGCCTCGAGCACCTTGAGCCCCTCGGCCACGACCTCCGGGCCGATGCCGTCGCCGCCGATGACGGCGAGGTCGAGGGAGGTCGGCACCGGGGCATCCGTGGCGTCGGTCATGGGGTCAACTGTAGGAAGGGGGTCCCGGGATGCGGACGGCCGTCCCAGCCCGCGGAACGCCCCGCAGGCTTCAGGCGCTGCCCGCACTCCCCCGCCCCCCGGCGCGGACCAGGCTCCCGAAGGCGACGACGAGGGCGACGTTCACCGGGACCGCCACGGCCGGCAGGTTGCCGATGTGGGCGAGCGGCCAGCCGAGCGTCGCGACGAGCACGAGCGCACCCTGCCACCGTGCTCCGAGGCGCCACAGCGCGGCGCAGGCCAGCGCCAATGACGTGGCTCGGGGTGTGGCCGGTCCCGCTCGCCCTCGGTCTCACGACGCTGGGCGTGCTGTGGTTCCCGGACGGACGGCTGCCGTCCCCCGGGTGGCGGCCCGTGGTGGCCGTGGCCGGCGTCCTGACCGCGATGTCGTGCCTGCTCTCCGCGCTGTGGCCCGTCGGCTACGAGGCGGCCGGGGTCGTGGTCGCCCATCCCATCGCGGCAGCCTCGTCTGCCCCGGTCGAGACGCTGTGGCAGGTCGTCGCCACCCCCTCGTTCGTGGCCCTCCAGCTGCTCTGGGTCCCCGCCCTGGCCGCCCGCTGGCGCACCGGGCGCTCCGGCCGCGAGCTCGGGTGGTTGCTCTCCGCCGTGGCGGTGGCCGCCCTCGCCCTCGCGACCGGTCTCCCCGTCAGCGGGTCACCCCGCGCCGGGCTCCTCGCGGCCTGCGCGGTTCCCGTCGCCGCGGGGCTCGCCATCGTCCACGGACGCCAGGCCGCCGTCCGGTCGGCACTGTCGTGGCTGTCGAGGTCCGAGCCCGACGCGGGCCGGCTGCCGGCCGACCTCACCGAAGCGGTGGCCCGGGCCCTCGCGGCCGACGAGGTCCGGCTGTGGATCGGCACCGAGCAGGTGCTGCGGGTCGCCGCGGTGTGGCCCGCGGCTGCGACCCACCAGGGGGCCTCGACCCTGTCCGACCTCGCCGCGGCGACCGGGGCGGTCAGCCAGCCCCTGCGGCGCGACGGACGCGTCACCGGTGCCCTGGAGGTGGTCCGCGACGCCCCGCTGTCGCGCTCGGACGCCCGGCTCCTCACCGAGCTCGCCAGCCAGGGCGCCCTCGTCGTCGAGCACGTGACCCTCGCGGCCCTCATCGACCGCCAGCGCCGCGCCGGTCACCTCGACGGGCTGACACCCCGCGAGCGCCAGGTCCTCGAGCTCATCGCCCGGGGCCTGTCCAACGCGGCGATCTGTGCGGAGCTGCACCTGAGCATCAAGACCGTCGAACCCCTCGTCGGGACCGTCTTCACCAAGCTCGGGCTGCACGCGGACTCGGCGAGCAACCGCCGCGTCCTCGCGGCCCTGGAGTACCTGAGGGCCGGCCCCTGACGCACGGACGGGCGGCACCCGCGTGGGTGCCGCCCGGTCCGTGGGGGTGGTGCTCAGTCGTCGGAGTGGCCCTGGTCGCGCAGGTCCATCGACTCCTGGAGAGCCTGGCGGGCCATCTCGGCCTCGGTCGTGGTCGTCTCGTTCATGGGATGTTCTCGCAATCCGCGGCCGGGGCCGCACGTCGGGTGGTGGTTCCGGAGCTCGAGCCAGCGGTGGGCCGGCGAGCGGTCAGCGACGTCGCGGGGTCTCCGCGGCGAGGGTGCTGACTACCGGACCTCGCCGCGGCCGGGAATGAGGAGTACCACGCGCCGCGTCATGCCTCGACGGTACGTGGACGTCCTAGTACCGGTCATCCCACTTTCACCATGTGGACGTTCTCGCGACGAGATCCGCGTCACAGCCTCCGTCGACGACCGTTTCCGTCATCCGATCGCCCTCGAACCGCTGGATGCGTCAGTCGGTGCCGGCGGCGTCAGGACAGTGGACGAAGGTCCACTGGATCGGCGCGCGACGGCGCTGGCACGCTGGCTGCCGACGAAGGGGACCGATGCGCATCCGCTACCTCATCCTCAACGCCTACGGGCGCGGGGGGACCATCCGCTCCACGCTGTCGATGGCCAGCGTCCTGGCCGAGCGCGGCCACGACGTCGAGGTCGCCAGCGTGCTGCGGTACGCCCGCGAGCCGCTGATGCCGGTCTCGCCGAAGGTCCGCATCGTCTCCCTCACCGGGCACCGCCCGCGGTGGTCGAACCCGGGCAGCCCCCGGTCCGCGGCCCGGTGGGCGAGCCGCAACACGCTCCGCCGCGTCGGGACGGTCCTCGGTGCGAGCAGCGACCCCCGCGTGGGGCAGCTCTCGCGGGCGACCGACCACTGGGTGCGGCGCTGGGTGCGGGCCCAGGACGACGCGGTGCTCGTGGGCACCCGGCACTCCCTCGTCCTCGCCCTGGCCCGCTGCCGCACCGACCGCCAGGTCGTCGTCGGGCAGGAGCACAACCGGCACCGCAGGGACGCGACGAGCCGTGCCGCCTACTCCACGGACTACCTCGACCTCGACGCGCTCGCCGTGCTCACCGAGGGCGACGCCCGCTCCTTCCGGGGGGTGGTCGGCGCCGGCCTCCCCGTCCACGTCGTCCCCAACGCCGTCCCGCACGGCTGGTCGCCCGCACCCGCCGACCTCGCCACCCCGGTGGCCCTGGCCGCAGGCTCGCTGGTCTCCCGCAAGGGCTTCGACCTGCTGCTCACGGCGTGGGAGGACGTGGCCCGCCGGCACCCGCACTGGCGGCTGCGGATCGTCGGCGGCGGGCCGCAGCAGGCCGAGCTCGAGGCGATGGTCGCCGCAGCCGGGCTCGGCGCGTCGGTCACCCTCGTGGGGGCCTCGGACGACGTGGCGGGTGAGATGTCGGCGGCCTCGGTCTTCGTGCTCAGCTCGCGCTCGGAGGGGCTGCCGATGGTCATCCTCGAGGCGATGGCCACCGGCCTGCCGGTCGTCGCGTTCGACTGCCCCACCGGGCCGCGGGACCTCGTCGTCGACGGCGTGACCGGGCTCGTCGTGCCACCCCGGGACACCGGGGCGTTGGCCGAGGCCCTCTCTCGCGTCGCCGACGACGAGGCGCTGCGCCGGCGGATGGGAGCGGCCGGCGCCGACCGGGCTCGCGAGCACTACTCCCCGCCGGCCCTGGCCACGCGCTGGGAGGAGCTCTTCGGCGAGCTCGGCGACGCCCGCGGGCTCGGGATCGGCCGCTGACCGGTCCCGCGGCTCGGAGCACGCTCAGGGGCGGGTCCGGGACCGCTCCGGGCCGACCCCCATGGCCGGCCCCTGCTCCCCCGGCCGAGCATGGAGGCATGACCCGCCGTGTGCCCTGGTTCGCCGTCGCGGCCGTGCTCGGCACGCTGCACGCCGCCGCGAGCCTGCACTGGGCCCTCGGCGGTGACGTCCTCGTCGAGACGGTCGGTGCGTGGGCGCGGTCGTGGCGCGACAGCTCACCGGTGTCGGCCGGCCTCGCGCTCGGCACCATCGGTCTGGGCAAGCTGGCCGCCGCGTGGGTGCCCTGGGTCGCCACCCGGCGCGGCGGCCCGCGGCACGGGCTCCGCCTCGCCGCCTGGCTCGGCGCCGGAGGCCTGGTGGTCTACGGCCTCGCGAACGTCCTGGCCGGCGGGGTGGCGCTCACCGGCCTCCTCGGTCCGCTGGAGGACCCCGCCGCGACCCGCGGTCACGTCCTCCTGTGGGACCCGCTCTTCCTCGCCTGGGGTCTCGCGCTGGCCGCAGGGCTGTGGACCACACGCGGACGGCGGCCGGCCCCCGAGGGAGCCGGCCGCCGTCCGGACCGGGTCGACCTCAGACGAGGTTGACGACCCGCACGGTGTCCGCGCCGATCTCGCGGCCGATCGCGGAGACGACCTCGTCGGGGATCTCCCGGTCGACGGTGAGGGCGACCATCGCGGTGCCGTCGGCGTCGTGGGGCGAGACCTGCATCGCGGCGATGTTCACGTCGGAGTCGCCGAGGAGGCGGCCGATGGAGCCGATGACCCCCGGCCGGTCGACGTAGGAGAAGAACGCGAGGTGCCGGCTGAGCGGGACCTCGAGGTCGTACCCGTGGACGCCGATGACCTTCTGGACGAGCTTGGGCCCGGTGAGCGTGCCGGCGACCGAGACGACCGTGCCGTCGGCGAGCGTGCCGCGCAGGGTCGTGACGTTGCGGTAGTCCTCGCTGCTGGAGTCCGTGACGAGCCGGGACTGCAGCCCGCGCTCCTGGGCGAGGAGCGGCGCGTTGACGTAGGTGACCGGGTCCTCGGTGATGTCCGTGAACAGTCCCTTGAGCGCCGAGAGCTCCCAGATGGAGACGTCGTGGGCCGTGATCTCGCCGCGGACCTCGACGTCGAGCTGGACCGGCACCGAGCCGGCGATCGCGGTGAACACCCGGCCGAGCTTCTCGACGAGGTCGATGCCCGGGCGGACCTCCTCGGCGACCGCGCCCCCGGAGACGTTGACGGCGTCCGGCACGAGGTCGCCACCCAGGGCGAGGCGCACCGACTTCGCCACCGCGACACCGGCCTTCTCCTGGGCCTCCTCCGTCGAGGCACCGAGGTGCGGCGTGACGACGACGGACTCGAACGCGAAGAGCGGGCTGTCGGTGCAGGGCTCGCTGGCGAAGACGTCAAGCCCGGCGCCGGCGACCCGGCCGTCGGCGATGGCCTCGGCGAGCGCCTCCTCGTCGAGCACCCCGCCGCGCGCGGCGTTGATGATCCGGACGGACGGCTTGACCTTGCCGAGGGCCTCCTTGCCGATGAGGCCGATCGTCTCGGCGGTCTTCGGGAGGTGGATCGTGATGAAGTCGGACTGCGCGAGCAGCTCGTCGAGGGTGACGAGGTGGGCACCGAGCTGGCCGGCGCGCTGCACGGAGACGTAGGGGTCGTAGGCGAGGATCTCGACGCCGAAGCCCTTGAGCCGCTCGGCGACGAGCTGGCCGATGCGGCCGAAGCCCACGATGCCGACCTTCTTCTCGAGCAGCTCGACACCGCCGTACTTGCTGCGGGCCCACTTCCCGCCCTTGAGCGCCTCGTTGGCCGGCGCGATGTTGCGGGCGCTGGCCAGGAGCAGCCCCACGGCGAGCTCGGCGGCGGAGGTGATGTTCGAGGTGGGCGCGTTGACGACCATGACACCGGCCTTGGTGGCCGCCTCGACGTCGACGTTGTCGAGCCCGACGCCGGCCCGGGCGACGACCTTGAGGTTCTTCGCGGCGGCGAGCGCCTCGGCGTCGACCTTCGTCGCCGAGCGGATGAGCACGGCGTCGACGTCGGCGATGGCCGGGAGCAGCTGGGAGCGGTCCGCGCCGTCGGTGTGGCGCACCTCGAAGTCGGGTCCGAGGGCGTCGATGGTCGCGGGCGAGAGCTCCTCGGCGATGAGGACGACGGGCTTGGTCACGTGAGATGTCCCTTTGCTTCGGTGTGTGGTGGGGGTCCGCCGATGCGGGTGACTGCCGTCCGGCACGCCGCTGTGCCGGGGTGCTCCATCGTAGGTGCCTGCCAGCATGTGGACACCGGTGACCACCATGTGATCGTCGTCGCGCTCAGCCCTCGGGCCCGAGGCTGTCGACCCTGCGGCGCAGCCGACGCGCGGCCAGCACGACCGCACCCACGAGCGCGACGACGCCGAGCAGCCACCACCACGGCACCCGTCCGAGCGCTGCGTCGACCACCGTGAGCCCGACCGTCGTGTAGACCACCGCCCAGACCAGCGCCCCGAGGACGACCGCGGGCAGGAAGCGGCGCAGCGGCATCCGCAGCATCCCCGAGGAGGCGTTGATCGCGGTCTGGAGCCCGACGGTGAGGAACCCGAGCGTCACCGCCGGGGGCCCGACCTTCCGGACGAACCGCTCGGCGCGGAGCACCGAGGGCCGGTCGAGGTGGTGCGACCAGCGGCTGCGCGCTCCCCCGGCGCGCACGCCGCGCCCGATCCAGTAGGTGGCCGTGCCCCGCACCGTCGCCCCGATCCAGAACGCGACGAGGACGACCCAGAAGGGCCAGCCGTCGACGAGGTCGCTCACCCCGTCAGCCTAGGTCCGCCCGGCCGGGGCGCCGGACACCCCGGGCCCGTCCGGTCGACCGACGAGGACATGCCGCGCACCCTCGCGGGCGCGCGGCATGTTCTCGTCGTTCGTCGAGGTCAGCGGGCGGCGGAGCCCTCGACGTAGTCGGCGTCGCGGTCGGAGTCGACCCAGGCCATCAGCTTGCGCAGCTCGCGGCCGGTGGCCTCGATGGGGTGCGCGGCACCCTTGGCACGCAGCTCCTGGAACTCCGGTGCGCCGGCGTCCTGGTCATCGATGAAGCGCTGGGCGAACGTCCCGTTCTGGATGTCGCCGAGCACCGCCTTCATGTTCTCCTTGACCGACGGGTCGATGACCCGCGGGCCGGAGACGTAGTCGCCGTACTCGGCCGTGTCCGACACCGACCAGCGCTGCTTGGCGATGCCGCCCTCGATCATGAGGTCGACGATGAGCTTGAGCTCGTGGAGGCACTCGAAGTACGCGACCTCGGGCTGGTAGCCGGCCTCGACGAGGGTCTCGAACCCGTACATGACGAGCTGCGAGGCGCCGCCGCAGAGCACGGCCTGCTCGCCGAAGAGGTCGGTCTCGGTCTCCTCGGTGAAGGTCGTGCCGATGCCGCCGGCCCGCAGGCCGCCGATGGCCTTGCCGTAGGACTTCGCGACGTCCCAGGCCGAGCCCGAGGCGTCCTGCTCGACGGCGAGGAGCACGGGCACGCCGCGACCGTCGACGTACTCGCGGCGCACGATGTGACCGGGTCCCTTGGGCGCGACCATGAGGACGTCGGAGCCGGCCGGGGCCTGGATGTAGCCGAAGCGGATGTTGAAGCCGTGGCCGAAGAGCAGGCCCGCCCCCTCCTTGAGGTTCGGGGCGACGTGCTCGGCGTAGACCCCGCGCTGCACCTGGTCGGGCGTGAGGATGACGACGAGGTCGGCCTCCTTGACGGCGTCGGCGACGGAGAGGACGGTCAGCCCCTCGGCCTCGGCCTTCGCGCGGCTCTTGCTGCCCTCGCCGATGACCGCGACCTTGCGGCCCTGGATCACCGACAGGTCGGCGTCGTCGTCGTAGTACATCTCGGCCATCGGAAAGGCCTCTCCTTCGTGCTCGGGTGGGGTGCTGGGTCTGCTGGTGGACTCTAGGCGGTGCGCGCTCAGGCGGTCCGGAGCGCCCGGTCCGTGATCGAGCGGGGGCCGCGGCCGATGGCGACGACCCCGGACTGGACCAGCTCGCGGACGCCGAACGGCTCGAGGACCTCGAGCAGGGCGGTCAGCTTCTCGGAGGTGCCGGTCGCCTCGATGGTCAGCGACTCGGTGGCGACGTCGACGACCTTGGCGCGGAACATCTGGACGAACTCGAGCACCTGGCTGCGGGTGGCGGCGTCGGCGCGGACCTTGATGAGCATCACCTGGCGCTGGACGGCCGAGCCGGGCTCGAGCTCGACGACCTTGAGCACCTCGACGAGCTTGTTGAGCTGCTTGGTGACCTGCTCGAGCGGCAGGTCCTCGACGTCGACGACGACGGTCATCCGCGAGACCTCGGCGTGCTCGGTCTCGCCGACGGCGAGGCTGTCGATGTTGAAGCCGCGCCGGGAGAACAGCGCCGCGATGCGCGCGAGGACGCCGGGCTTGTTCTCGACGAGGACGGACAGGGTGTGCTTGCTCATGGCGGTGCTCCTTCAGCGTCCGTCGTGGTCGGCGTCGGTGTCCTGCTCGAGCGCCTCGGAGTCCTCGCGGTCCCACTGCGGCGCGGTGTCGCGGGCGACCTGGATGGCGTCGTTGCTCACGCCGGCGGGGACCATCGGCCAGACCATCGCGTCGCGGTGGACGACGAAGTCGACGACGACCGGGCGGTCGGTGACGGCCATCGCCTGACGGATCGTCTCGTCGACGTCCTCCGGTGTCTCGCAGCGCAGCCCGACGCAGCCGTAGGCGTCGGCGAGCTTGACGAAGTCGGGCACCCGCGAGCCGACCGAGGTGTGCAGGTCGGTGTTGGAGTACCGCTCGTTGTAGAAGAGCGTCTGCCACTGCCGGACCATGCCGAGCGAGCTGTTGTTGATGACCGCGACCTTGATCGGGATGTTGTTGATGACGCAGGTCGCGAGCTCCTGGTTGGTCATCTGGAAGCAGCCGTCGCCGTCGATGGCCCACACGACCCGGTCCGGCTCGCCCACCTGCGCGCCCATCGCGGCCGGCACCGAGTAGCCCATCGTGCCGAGGCCGCCGGAGTTCAGCCACGCGTTCGGCCGCTCGTACTCGACGAACTGCGCCGCCCACATCTGGTGCTGGCCGACGCCCGCGACGTAGACCGCCTCCGGGCCGGCGAGGGCGCCGAGCCGCTCGATGACCAGCTGCGGCGAGAGCGAGCCGTCGCCGGGCGAGGTGTACCCGACCGGGAAGGTCTGCTTCCAGCCGGCGACCCGCTCGCGCCACTCGGAGTAGTCGCCCCCGCGGCCGGCCTCCATGTCCGCGTCGACCGCCTCGGCGAGGTCGGCGATGACCGCCCGGCAGTCGCCGACGATCGGCACGTCGGCCTTGCGGTTCTTGCTGATCTCGGCCGGGTCGATGTCGGCGTGGATGACCTTGGCCTCGGGCGCGAAGGTCGAGAGCTGGCCGGTGACGCGGTCGTCGAAGCGCGCACCGATGGTGATGAGCAGATCGGACTTCTGGAGCCCGGTGACCGCCGCGACCGAGCCGTGCATCCCCGGCATGCCGAGGTGCAGCGGGTGGCTGTCGGGCAGCGCGCCGCGGGCCATCAGCGTCGTGACGACGGGGATCTGCGTCAGCTCGACGAAGCGCCGCAGCTCCTCGCTGGCGCGGGCCCGGATGACGCCGCCTCCGACGTAGACCACCGGGCGCTCGGCGGCCGCGATGAGCCGTGCGGCCTCGCGGATCTGCTTGCCGTGCGGGCGGGTCACCGGGTGGTAGCCGGGCAGCGCGATCTTCGGCGGCCACGAGAAGGTGGTCCTCGCCTGGAGGGCGTCCTTGGAGATGTCGACGAGGACGGGGCCGGGGCGCCCGGTGGCGGCGATGTGGAACGCCTCGGCGATGACCCGCGGGATCTCGGCGGGGTCGGTGACGAGGTAGTTGTGCTTCGTGATCGGCATGGTGATGCCGCGGATGTCGGCCTCCTGGAAGGCATCCGTGCCGATGGCCGAGCTCGCGACCTGCCCGGTGATGGCGACGATCGGCACCGAGTCCATGTAGGCGTCGGCGAGCGGGGTCACGAGGTTGGTCGCGCCCGGTCCGGAGGTGGCCATGCAGACGCCGACCTTCCCCGTCGCCGCGGCGTACCCCTCGGCGGCGTGGCCGGCACCCTGCTCGTGCCGGACGAGGATGTGGCGCACCTTCACCGAGTCCAGGAGCGGGTCGTAGGCCGGGAGGATCGCGCCGCCGGGGATGCCGAAGACGGTGTCGACCTCCATCGCCTCGAGCGAGAGCACGAGGCTCTGGGCCCCGGTGACCTCGACGGGGGTCCGGGCCCGGGCCTGCTGCGCGACCTGCGCAGGGCTCGGGGCGGGGTGCAGGGCTGCCGGGGTCGCCGGTCGGGTGTCGCTCACGTCGGGGTCACCGCTCTCTGGTCGCCGTGGGGGCTGTGGGTCGTGGTCCGCGCACAAAAAAACCCTCCAGTCCCGTGGCGGGACGACGGAGGGAGCGCGCCTGGTGCGTGGGCGTCAGGCGCGCTGCGGAAGTACGAGGACTCGGGCCACGTGGACACTGTCGTCCCGCGCCGGTCCGCGTGTCAACCTGCGAGACGGCCGGTCCCACGATCCGGGCACGTGGCGCTGGTCACCCGGGCACCCCCGGAGGCCCGCCGGCGCCGACCGACGGCCACCCCTCGCGCGCAGCGGTGTCCCGGCCCTACCGTTCGGACCATCCGTCAGACCCTCCCGGAGGTGTTGCCGTGACCGTCCCGTGGCCACCACCACGCGTGCTGGTGATCGCGACCGCGGTCGTCGCCGTCGTGGGGGCGCTGGCCGGGGGCGTCGGGTGGGTAGCGGGACCGGCCGCGGCCCTCGGCATCCTCCTCGGCGCGATCGGGGTCCTCTCGGCGTCGGTCACCGACGTCGGCACCGGCACGCGGGTCCTCGTCGCGGCCCTGGCGACCGCCTCGTTCGCGCTCGGCCACCTCGCCGCCGGGCACGCGGTGCTCGCCGGCGCGGTCGTCGCCGCCGCGGCCCTGGCGCCGGCGCCGCTCACCGCCCGCGCGGCACGTGTCGGCACCCTCCTGCCGGTGCTCGCCGCGCTCGGCAGCGGGCTGCCGCTCGGTGGGGCCGGCTGGGCGGTGGCGACGTGGGTCGGGGTGGGGGCGCTGGCCGTCGTCGCCCTCGGCGTCGTGCTGCCCGTCTCCGTGCCGCCCGAGCCGGTCCCCCGTGAGGAGGCGCTGCGGCACGCCGTCGCCACCGCCCTCGTCGCCGGCGCGGGCACGGTCCTCGCCACGAGCCTCGGCCTGAGCCACGGGTACTGGCTCGTCGTGGCCGTCGCCCTCGTGCTCGCGGCCTCGCGCGACCAGACCGGAGCCCAGGCACGGCACCGGGTCGTCGGCACGGTCGTCGGGGTGCTCGCCGGGGTGTCGGTCGTCGCGGCCGCACCCACCCTCGTCAGCCTCGCCCTCGCCGGAGTCCTCACCGTGCTGGGCTTCGCGTGGACCGTGGTGCGCGAGACCCGCTTCGTGGCCGCAACGAGCAGTGCGACCGTCGTCCTCGTCGGCTCCGGCGGCCTCGTGGGTGCCGGCGCCGGGCTGGCGGCCGAACGGCTGCTCCTCACCGCCGCCGGCGCCGCGTGCGCCGCGGGGGCCGTCGCCCTGCTCCACCGCCAGGAGGTGTCCGCGTGAGCACCGAGATGCTCGTCTTCGGAGTCGTCGTCCTCGTCCGCTTCCTCCTGCCGCTGGCCATCCCGCGGTGGCCGCTGCCCGCGATCCTCGCCTGCCTCGTCGTCGACGGCGTCGACCAGACCGTCTTCCAGACCTTCGGCTTCGACCCGCCGGGCTACCAGGGCTACGACAAGGCGATGGACGTCTACTACCTGGCGATCGCCTTCCTCGCCTCCATGCGGAACTGGACGCGCTCGGCGGCGGCGGACATCGCGCGCTTCCTCTTCCTCTACCGGATGGTCGGCGTCGTGGCGTTCGAGCTGACCGAGTGGCGGCCGCTGCTGCTCATCTTCCCCAACACCTTCGAGTACTTCTTCATCGCCTACGAGCTGGTCCGCACCCGGTGGGACCCGCGCCGGTTCGACCGCCGCTGGTGGATCGTCGTCGCCGCCCTCGTCTGGGTGGTCGTCAAGCTGCCGCAGGAGTACTGGATCCACATCGCCCGCCTCGACCTCACCGACACCATCGCCGACGTGCCCTGGTTCGCGCCGGCCCTCGTCGCGGCCCTGCTGGCGCTGGGAGCGGCGTACTGGTTCGCCGTGCGCCCGCGGCTCCTCCCGGTCGACCACGGCTGGCGCTGGACGGCCGACCCGGCGCCGGAGGCGATGGACACCGCCGCCGAGCGCGACGCCTGGATGCTCGCGCACTACCGCGTGTGGTCCTGGCCGACCCTCGAGAAGGTCCTGCTCGTCGGGCTGCTCTGCGTCATCTACGGGCAGATCCTCCCCGGCCTCGACGCCTCCCCGCTCGAGGTGCTGGCCTTCACCGGCACCTACGTCCTGCTCAACGCGGCGATCGGGCTGGCACTGGTCCGCCGGATCGGGAGCCGCGAGGGCGTCGTCGCCGCGTTCGGGCTGCGACTCGGGCTCAACGTCGTCGCCGTCGTCGTCGCACGGATGGTCCTCGGCACGGGCGCGATCCCGTTGTGGGGCACCCTGTTCTTCCTCACCCTGCTCGCGTTGCTCGTCACCCTGCACGACCGGTGGGCGCCGGTGGCCGCAGTGCGTCGTGAGGAGGACGAGGCGGCCCCGGCCCCGGCCTGAGGACCCTGCTCAGATCTGCGCGTGCGCGAGCTGGCCGAGCATCTCGGGAGCGCGCCGGTCGAGCCTCCGTCCGCCGAGGACGACCCCGGCGGCCAGCAGGACGGCCCCGTACGCGGTGCTGAGCACGAACACGACCCACCGCCACACCGGGCTGTCGGCCGTCAGGGCCGCGGCGACCCCCACCGGCAGGACGAGCAGCAGGGGCCCGACGAAGGAGACGATCGCGGTGAGGCAGCCCTGGGCCGCGCCGCCGGAGGACGCGGCGAACGGGTTGCCGCCGGTGCGCGGCGCCGTGCCGGGCAGCACCGCCCCGACACCGACGGCGAGCCCGAGGCTGGCGAGGAAGGCCGCGAGCGCGACGCTCCCCCACGCGACGACCGACGAGATCAGGCCGAGCGAGACCGAGACGACGAAGGTGAGGACGAGCACCGGCCCGAACACGAGCGTCGAGGCCAGGGCCCGTCCGAGCCGGTCCTCCCACCCGCGGACGCCGGCGCTGACGTGCATCCACCACGCGGGCCCGTCGAAGGCGAGGTCGTTCATCAGCGTCAGCCCGGCGAACACCGCGAGCGTGACGACGCCGGTCCCGGCGAACGCCCCGCTGCCGGTGAGCGCCGACTGGAAGACGAAGAAGACGGGCAGCACGGCGGTGCGCAGGGCGATGCTCACGAGCCGGCTGTCGCGGTACCAGGCCCGGATGCGGCGGGCGGCGATCGTCGCGGTCGGGCTGTGCCCCAGGACCGCCGGCAGGAGGCGGGCGCGGCCGATGCGCTGGCCGCCGCTGGCCGTCATCGGCGAGGTGAGGGTGCGCCCGAGCTGGCGGACCCACACCTCCCAGAGGAGGACGACGAGGGCGACCGCGAGGACGAGGTGCACCGCGGCCTGCGCCCAGCGGCCGGTGGCGACGTCGTAGGGCAGCCCCCAGGACCAGCCGAGCGGGGTCCACGAGGCGACCCGGGCCGACTCCCCGGCGTCGAAGGCGCGCAGGTCGGTGCCGACCGACCCGGTGGTGAGGACCAGGTTGAGCACCAGCGGCAGCAGCGTGACGAGCGAGACGACGACCGCTCCGACGAGGCGACCGCCCCGGCTGCCCATGACCCGGGCGAGCGCGCTCGTCACCGCCCGCGACCCGAGGATCGCCGTGAGCGTGCCGAGGGCCGCCGCGACGAGCGCCGCCGGGACCGCCGCGGGGTGGCCGGCCCAGGCGACGACCTGGGCGAGGGAGAGCAGGACGAACATCATCGCCGGGATGCCGGTGTAGGCGGCCGCGAGCAGACCGCGGGCCAGCTCGCGGGCGCGCAGCGGCAGGACGGTGAAGCGCGCGGGGTCGAGGACGTTGTCGACCCCGGTCGCGACGAGGCTGAGCACCACCCACATGAGGGTGAAGGTCGCGAACAGGGGGACGGTGAGGGCCGTGAGCCGCAGCGGCCGGGCGGCGAGCAGCGCGATGCCGGGCCCGAGGACGCCGACCACCCCGAGGGCGACCAGGCCGCCGACGACGGAGGAGGTGAGGTGCAGCGAGCTGCGGCTCATCGCGGTGCGCCACATCGTGAACCGGAGCCGGACGACGAGGAGGGTCACGGGCGGCCGCCGGTCATCCGCCGAGCCAGGTGAGCCCGTCGCCCGACACCTCGCCGGCGCCGACGAGCTCGAGGAAGCGCTGGTGCAGCGAGCCGCCGGCGGTCAGCGCGCCCACCGTGTCGTCGGCGAGCACCCGGCCGCCCGCGACGACAGCGACCCGGTCGCAGAGCCCCTCGACGAGCTCCATCACGTGGCTCGACATGACGACGGTGCCGCCCGTGCCGACGTAGCGCCGCAGGATGGTGCGGATGGCCTGCCCGGACACCGGGTCGACGGCCTCGAACGGCTCGTCGAGCACGAGCAGCCGCGGGGCGTGGATGAGGGCCGAGGCCAGGCTGATCTTCTTGACCATGCCGGCGCTGTAGTCGGCGACCACGGTGTTGGCGTCGTCCGCGAGGTCGAGCACGGCGAGGAGCTCCTCGGCCCGGGGACGGCTCTCCCCCACCGGCATCCGTCGCAGGTCGGCGACGTAGTGCAGCAGCTCGCGGCCGGAGAGCTGCTCGAAGAGGCGCAGCCCGTCGGGCGAGACCCCCATGACCGCCTTCGCGGCGGCGGGGTCGGCCCAGACGTCGAGCCCGAGGACGCGGGCCGTGCCGCCGTCGGGGCGCAGCAGCCCAGTGGCCATCGACAGGGTCGTCGTCTTGCCGGCCCCGTTGGGCCCGACGAGGCCGAAGAGCGAACCGCGCGGCACCGTGAGCGACAGCTCGTGGACCACCCGCCGCCCCCGGAACTCCTTGACGAGGCCGACGAGCTCGAGGGCCGGAGCCTCCCCCCGGACGTCAGTCACACACGGCCCCCGTGCTCGCGCTGCGGACGAGCTTGCGGTACTTCGCGAGGACCCCGCGGGTGTACTTCGGCTCGGGGTGGGTGACGCCCTCGGCCCGGCGGCGCTGCAGCTCATCGTCGTCGACGAGCAGGTCAAGGGTCCCGGCGGCGACGTCGAGCCGGATGCGGTCGCCGTCGCGGACGAACGCGATCGGGCCCTCGTCGACGGCCTCGGGGGCGACGTGCCCGACGCACAGTCCCGTCGTGCCGCCCGAGAACCGTCCGTCGGTGAGGAGGAGGACGTCCTTGCCGAGACCGGCCCCCTTGATGGCCCCGGTGACGGCGAGCATCTCGCGCATCCCCGGGCCGCCCTTCGGGCCCTCGTAGCGGATGACGACGACGTCGCCGGCGGCGAGCGTGCCGTCCTCGACGGAGTCCATCGCCGCCCGCTCGCCGTCGAAGACCCGGGCCGTGCCCTCGAAGACGTCGGAGTCGAAGCCGGCGGACTTCACGACGGCCCCCTCGGGCGCCAACGAGCCCGAGAGGATGGTGATGCCCCCGGTGCGGTGGATCGGCTCGGACATCGCCCGGACGACCTTGCCGTCGACGTCCGGCGGGGCGATGTCGACGAGGTTCTCGGCCATCGTCCTGCCCGTGACGGTGAGGCAGTCGCCGTGCAGCAGACCGGCGTCGAGCAGCGCGCGCATGACGACGGGCACGCCGCCGACGCGGTCGACGTCGGTCATCACGTAGGCGCCGAAGGGCTTGACGTCGGCGAGGTGCGGCACCTTGGCGCCCACCCGGCGGAAGTCCTCCAGGGAGAGGTCGACCTCGGCCTCGTGCGCGATGGCCAGGAGGTGCAGCACCGCGTTGGTGGAGCCACCGAAGGCCATGACGACGGCGATGGCGTTCTCGAACGCCTCCTTGGTCATGATGTCGCGCGCGGTGATGCCGCGGCGGAGCAGCTCGACGACGGCCTCGCCGCTCTTGCGGGCGAACCCGTCCCGGCGACGGTCGGTGGCCGGCGGGGCGGCCGAGCCCGGCAGCGACATCCCGATCGCCTCGGCGACCGAGGCCATCGTGTTCGCGGTGTACATGCCGCCGCACGCGCCCTCCCCGGGGCAGATGGCCCGCTCGATGGCGTCGACGTCCTCGCGGCTCATCAGCCCGCGGGAGCAGGCGCCGACGGCCTCGAAGGCGTCGATGATCGTCACGGTCCTCTCGCTGCCGTCGCTCATCTTGGCGATGCCCGGCAGGATCGACCCGGCGTAGAGGAAGACCGAGGAGAGGTCGAGGCGCGCGGCGGCCATGAGCATCCCGGGCAGGGACTTGTCGCAGCCGGCGAGCAGCACCGAGCCGTCGAGCCGCTCGGCGTTCATCACCGTCTCCACCGAGTCGGCGATGACCTCGCGGCTGACGAGCGAGAAGTGCATCCCCTCGTGGCCCATCGAGATGCCGTCGCTCACCGAGATGGTGCCGAACTCGAGCGGGTAGCCGCCGCCGGCGTGCACACCGTCCTTGACGGCCTTGGCGAGCCGGTCGAGGGAGAGGTTGCACGGCGTGATCTCGTTCCACGAGCTCGCGACGCCGACCTGCGGCTTGACCCAGTCGTCGTCGCCCATCCCGACGGCGCGCAGCATCCCTCTCGCGGCGGTCTTCTCGAGGCCGTCGGTGACGTCGCGGCTGCGGGGCTTGATGTCGGGGGACGTCGTCATGTCCGTCATCCTAGGTTCGCTGGACGCCGACCGCCGGGGCATCCCGCCGAGTGACCCGCCCGGACGAGACGGCGTTCAGCCCGAGGCGGGGACGAGCCGCCAGTAGCCCACCGAGAGCGACGTGGCCACCGTCATCCAGAGGGCGTAGGGCACGAGGACCCATCCGGTCCAGGCCAGCGACCCGCCCGCGACGACGACGAGCACCCACGTGAGGACCGCTGCGACGGCGAGCGCCACCGCGGCCCGGCCGAGCTCGTGCGGCACGTAGAACTCGTGGGCCCAGGCCAGCGCCGCGACCACCGAGGCCGCGAGCACGGCGAGGAAGCGCACCGACTCCCCGGTCGGTCGGGTCCAGGCGATCGCCGTGCCGGCGACCCCGAGGGCCAGGAAGTTCAGTGGCCAGGCGACACCGAACACCCACGGCGGCGGCTGCCACGGCGGCTTCGGGAGGGCTGCGTACCAGCCGGGGTCGGCGGACACCCAGCGGCCCGAGAGCACCGCGTACAGCGCGACGACCCCGAGCGTGGCCGCGACGAGCAGGACCCGTCCGCTCACGAGTCGGCCGGGGCCGGTGCGTGAGCCGGGGCCGGCGCCTGGGCCGGGGCGCCGACCCTGCGCGGCCACCAGAAGCGGTTGCCGAGCAGCACGCCGACGGCCGGCACGAGGAGCGTGCGCACGACGAGGGTGTCGAGGAGGACCCCGACGCAGATGATGACGCCGAGCTGGGCCAGGACGACGAGCGGCAGCACCCCGAGGACGGCGAAGACGGCCGCGAGGAGGATGCCCGCACTGGTGATGACGCCACCGGTCGCGGCCAGCGCGCGGAGCATCCCCTCGCGGGGTCCGTGGCCGCGCGACTCCTCTGCGGCCCGGGTCACGAGGAAGATGTTGTAGTCGACGCCGAGCGCGACGAGGAAGACGAAGGCCAGCAGCGGCACCCCCT
>JAESFK010000410.1_pt1 | contig 23817 bp, 24 predicted proteins | sample 9269391 | NCBI WGS metagenome assembly JAESFK01 (sample SAMN14506231, study PRJNA617097) | algae metagenome | isolation source: Drouetiella hepatica UHER 2000/2452 and co-occurring heterotrophs from... | place: Slovakia: Slovak Paradise National Park, Hrabusice, Kosice Region | collected 2000-01-01
GTCGATGACGTCCTCGACGCTGGGCCGCGCGGGGTCGACGTACATCCGGGCCGTGCTGATGCCCTCCTCGAACATCGCCTTGCGGGCCCGCTCGTAGGCGCTGTCGCCGGCCGTCCGGTTGCGCACCGCGCGGGCCGAGGCCATCCCGAAGGACTCCTTGTACTGCCGGCCCTGCTCGTCGGTGTAGAGGTCACCCGGCGACTCCAGCGTGCCGGCGAACCACGAGCCGACCATGACGTTGGAGGCACCCGCGGCGAGGGCGAGGGCGACGTCGCGGGGGTGGCGGACGCCGCCGTCGGCCCAGACGTGCTTGCCGAGCTCGCGCGCCGCGGCCGCGCACTCGAGCACCGCCGAGAACTGCGGGCGGCCGACGGCGGTCATCATCCGGGTGGTGCACATGGCCCCCGGGCCGACCCCGACCTTGACGATGTCGGCGCCGGCCTCGACGAGGTCGCGCGTGCCCCGGGCCGAGACGACGTTGCCGGCGACGAGGGGGATGCCGAGGTCGAGCGCCCGCACGGCCCGCAGGCTCTCGAGCATCTTCTCCTGGTGGCCGTGCGCGGTGTCCATGACGAGCACGTCGGCGCCGGCCTCGGCGAGGGCCGCGGCCTTGCCCGCCACGTCGCCGTTGATGCCGACCGCCGCGGCGATGCGCAGCCGGTCGGAGGCGTCGACCGCCGGGGAGTACAGGTGGGCGCGCAGGGCGCCGGCCCGGGTGAGCAGGCCGACGAGGCGGCCGTCGACGTCGACGACCGGGGCCAGCCGCCGCCGGGCGTGCGAGAGCGTGTCGAAGGCCTTCTCGACGTCGACGCCGTCGTCGAGGGTGACCATCTCGCGGACCATGACGTCGGCGAGCTGGGTGAACCGGTCGACCCCGGTGAGGTCGGTCTCGGTGACGATGCCCACCGGGCGCTCGCCCTCGACGACGACCGCGGCCCCATGGGCCCGCTTGTGCAGCAGCACGAGCGCCTCGCCGGTCGTCGTCGTGGGGTCGAGGGTGATCGGGGTGTCGTAGACGAGGTGCCGGCTCTTCTGCCAGGCGATGACGTCGGCGACGACCTCGGTCGGGATGTCCTGCGGGATGACGGTCAGCGCGCCGCGGCGGGCGGTGGTCTCGGCCATCCGGCGCCCCGCGATGGCCGTCATGTTGGCGACGACGAGCGGGATGGTCGTGCCGGTGCCGTCCGAGCTGCGCAGGTCGACGTCGAGCCGGCTGGTCACCGACGAGCGGCCGGGCACCATGAAGACGTCGTCGTAGGTCAGGTCGTGCTGCGGCAGGAGGTCGTTGAGGAAACGCACGGCACCAGCGTAGGTGCGTCCGGGCAGTGTGGATGGGGCAGGATCGGCCGGGTGAGCCTCATGGCAGTGACCCCGGCCGACGAGCGGCGCCGCGTCGGCCTGCGCCGGATGAGGCTGCTGGCCCTGTCGCTGCTGCTCCTCGCCGCGGTCGTCTTCGTCGCGACGCTGCGCCTCGACCACGACGGGGTGTGGGGGTACGTCAACACCGGGGCCGAGGCGGCGATGGTCGGTGCGCTCGCCGACTGGTTCGCCGTCACCGCGCTGTTCCGGCACCCGCTCGGGCTGCCGGTGCCGCACACGGCGATCATCCCGAAGCGCAAGAACGAGATCGGCCGCAACCTCCAGGAGTTCGTCACCGAGAACTTCCTGACCGAGGAGATCGCCCGCGAGCGGCTCGCGGCCGCCCACGTCAGCGAGCGGATCGGCCGGTGGCTCGGGGTGGCGACGCACCGGCGCCGGGTGCTCACCGAGGCCGTGCGGGTCGCGCGGGCCGGGCTCGGGCGGCTCGACGACGACGAGGTGCGCACCCTCGTCGAGGACTTCCTCGTGCCGCGGCTCGTCCGCGAGCCGGTCAGCCCCATCGCCGGCGCCCTGCTCGAGGGCGTCGTCGAGGAGAGCACGCACCACGGTCTCGTCGACCTCGGGCTCGAGCAGCTGCACGACTGGCTGCGCGACAACCCCGGCACCTACACCGAGGTCCTCACCACCCGCGCGCCCTGGTGGACCCCGCCCTGGCTCGACGAGCGGGTCATCGGCTGGACCTACGACCAGGTCCTCACCTGGCTGCGCGAGATCCGCCGCGACCCGCGCCACCCCGCCCGGCTGGCCCTGGACGACCTGCTGCGCACCCTCGCCCACGACCTCCAGCACGACGCCGCGGTGATGGAGCGGGCCGAGTCGCTCAAGGAGCGCCTGCTCACCCACCCGCAGGCTGCGGAGACCGCCGTCGGGCTGTGGCGCTCGTTCCGGGCCTCCCTCGAGACGGCGATGGACGACCCGGACTCGTACTTCCACCGCCGGGGCGACGAGCTGCTCGAGCACCTCGGCGAGCACCTGGTCCACGACCCGGAGTGGTCCTCGGTCGTGGAAGCCCGTCTGGGGGAGGCGGTCTCGTTCGTCGTCAACACCTACGGCAGCGAGCTCGCCGAGGTCATCTCGGTGACGGTCGACCGCTGGGACGGCAAGGAGGCCGCCGAGCGCATCGAGCTGCACGTCGGCCGCGACCTCCAGTTCATCCGCATCAACGGCACGGTCGTCGGTGCGCTGGCCGGCCTGGTCATCCACGGCGTGGGGCAGGCCATCTCCTGACGGTGGCCGCCGGCGCTCCGGGACCGTTGGCAGGAGACCGCGCCGCCGCTAGCGTGGGTTCGCCCACCGCGAGCGTGGGCCCCGGCGAAGGGATCTGGTCATGGCAGGCAAGTTCGAGGTCTACAAGGACAAGGCCGGCAAGTTCCGCTTCCGCCTCAAGGCGAGCAACGGCCAGGTCATCGCCACGGGCGAGGCCTACGAGACGAAGGCCAGCGCCATGAACGGCGTGGCCTCGGTGCAGAAGAACGCGCCCGGCGCCACCATCGACGACCAGACCTGACGGACGCCGACGGCGCCTAGGCTCGGTGGGTGACCACCCGACCCACCGAGACCGCGGAGCCCGGCGCAGGCCGCCGGTTGCTGCCGGCCCTCCTGCTCGCCGCGGTCGTCTTCGGCGCGCTCGACGCGTTCTGGCTGACGGTCGGCTCCGGCGCGCTCTACGACGAGCGCATCGGCCACCTGCTGGCCGAGCGCCCGAACGCCGGTGCGGCGGCGGCCTTCTACGTCGTCTACCTGCTCGGCTTCGTCCACTTCGTGCTGCGGCCGGCCCTGGCGAGCGGGTCGCTCGGTCGAGGCGTGCGCGATGCGGCGGCGTTCGGCGCCGTCACCTACGCGACCTTCGACCTCACGTCGATGGCCGTCTTCCGCGACTTCCCGCTCGTCGTCGTGCTCGTCGACATCGCGTGGGGGACGGTCCTGTGCACGGTCACCGCGACGGTCACCCTCGGCGTGCTCCTGCGCCGCACCGCCCGCGCCTGACCGCTGGTCGCTGACCCCGGCATCCCGTACCCACATCGACCAATAGGTCGCTCGGGGTACGCCCGCCGCGACCCCGGGAGTACCCACATCGACCTATTGGTCGCTCGGGGTACGCCGGCCGCAACCCCGGGAGTACCCACATCGACCTATTGGTCGCTCGGGGTACGCCGGCCGCGACCGTCTGGAACGGTCGGTCAGCGCTTCTTTGGCGGGAGCGGGAAGAACATGCTCGTCCGCTGCTGGTACTCGGGGTAGCCGGGCCGCTTGGCCATCTCCGACTCGAGCAGCCTCGCCCCGGTCGCGAAGGCGAGGAAGTAGGTCATGACGACCGGTGAGAGGATGGTCAGCACGCCCGGCCAGGCCTCGGCGGCGATGACGAACAGGCCCCACCAGACGGCGGAGTCGCCGAAGTAGTTCGGGTGGCGGGTCCAGCCCCAGAGGCCTCGGTCCATGACCTTGCCCTTGTTCGCGGGGTCGGCCTTGAACGCCTTGAGCTGGGCGTCGCCGACCGACTCGAAGGTCACGCCGACGAGCCACACGACGACACCGACGGCGGCGACCCAGCCGAGCGCGGTGTCGGTGGCCGCGGCCACCTGGAGCGGCAGCGACACGAACCACGCCGCGACACCCTGCGTGACGAAGACCTTGCGCACCGCGAAAGCGAACCGCTTCTCCGGCGGCTGCGACGACAGCATCTTCTCGTAGCGCGGGTCCTCGCCCGCCCCGAGCGCCCGACCCCGGATGTGCCACGCCAGCCGCCCACCCCACAGGGTGACGAGCACGGCGAGCACCAGCGAGCGCGTCGAGTGCTGGCCGAGCGCGAAGGCCACCCAGCCGATGGCGACGAACACCAGGCCCCACGTGATGTCGACGACCGCGACCTTGCCCAGCCGCCTGGCCACGACGGCCGTGACGGCCATCGCGACGGCCGAGGTCAGGAGCGAGCCCAGCAGGACGACGACGAGCGTGCTGCCCGAGAACGTGTCGTCCATCAGCGGGCCGGGTCCGAGACGACGGCCGGGCCGCCGGGTCGACGCAGCAGGAGCTGGTCGACGCCCATCCGGTTGTCCCGGAACGCCTGCGAGCCACCGACGAGGTAGAGGCGCCAGACCCGCGCCCCCTCCTCGCCGATGAGCTCGACGGCCCGGTCCCAGTTCTCCTCCAGGGTGCGGGCCCACGCGTCGACGGTCCACACGTAGTGCTCGCGCAGCGCGTGGACGCCCCGGATCTCGAAGCCGGCGTCCTGGAGGAAGTTGAGGGTGTCGCCGACCGGACGCATCGTCATGTCCGGGGCGATGAACTGCTCGATGAAGGGGCCGCCGCCCGGGTGGTGCCCGGCGAAGCGCGACATCTGCTGGACGAGCACGTACCCGCCCGGGCGCACCGACCGGTGCAGCACCGACGCGTACGTGTCGTAGTTCTTCTCGCCGACGTGCTCGCCCATCTCGAGCGAGGCGACGGCGTCGAACGGCTCGTCGCGCACCTCGCGGTAGTCCTGGAGGCGGATCTCGACGCGGTCCTGCAGCCCGCGCTCGCGGATCCGCTCGTCGATGAAGGCCTTCTGCTCGGCCGCGATGGTGACGCCCGTGACCTGCGCCCCGAAGTGCTCGGCGGCGTACAGCGACAGGGAACCCCAGCCGCAGCCGACGTCGAGGAAGCGCATCCCCTCGGAGAGACCGACCTTGCGGCAGACCATGTCGAGCTTGGCGGCTTGGGCCTGCTCGAGCGGCATCTCGGGGCCGTCGGCGTAGAACGCGCACGAGTAGGCCATGTGCGGGTCGAGGAGGAACTCGTAGAACTCGTTCGACAGGTCGTAGTGGTGGCTGATGGAGGCGCGGTCACGGGCCAGCGAGTGCAGCCGGCCCTTGACGACGGCCTGGGTGGCCGGCGGCGCCGGCGGGCGGGCCAGGGCCCCGGTGTCGCGACCGAGCCGGACGAGGTCGGGCAGCAGGCGGGCCACCCGGGCCGGCGTCAGCGGCGGCAGCGACCGGGCGGCGACGGTGTCGCGCACGAGGTCGAGGGCGTCCCCGACGTCGCCGTGGACCTCGAGCTCACCGGTGACGTAGGCCTGCGCGGCCCCGAGCTCGCCCGGGTGCCAGAGCAGCCGGGTCAGGGCCTGCGGGGTGCGCAGCTCGACGAGCATCCCGTCGGCGGGACCGGCCTCGGACCCGTCCCACGTCCGCAGCCGGACCGGAAGCGGCCCACCGAGCAGCGGCCGCAGGGCGGCCTCGATGCGGGTGGCCGCACCGCTCCTCGTCGTCGTGGTCCGGCCGGTGTCGGTGGTCGTCACGTGCTGCTCCTGGGGTCGGGGGAGGACGGGTCGGGTCGGTGGGGCGGCGGGGGCACGAGGCCTCCGCGCGGTGTCACGACCGGGGTTCGGAGTCCGCGGGCGCGCCGGATTCCTCGCGGGAGTCCTCGCGGGACTCCTCACGCGCCAGCCGGCGCTCGCGGGTGGCGGCGGTGAGCAGGGCCACGTCGGCGACGAGGTCGGGCCCGAGGTGCATGGCCCCGATCTCCTCGAGGACCCTCGGCGTGGTGCCGCGGCCGGCGAGCCAGAGCGGGTGCTTCTCGGCCAGGCGCCGCAGCGCCGGGCCGTGCGCCCGGAAGCCGGAGGGCCGGCGGGAGGCGAGGACGACGGCGTCGGGGCGGGTGAGGTCGGCGGCCGAGGCCAGCGAGGCGATGGGGGTGTCCGGGCCGAGGTAGCGGATGCGCCACCCGGCACGCCCGAGCAGCACGCCGAAGCCGAGGAGGATGATGTCGTGGAACTCGCCCGGGGGACAGGCGAGCACGGCCACGGGCCCGGTGCCGATGCCCCACGTCAACGACAGGGCCCCGAGCCGGCGCCGGACGAGGCTGCTGGCGAAGTGCTCCTGGGCGATGCCGATGCGACCGAGCTCCCACATCTCGCCGACCCGCACGAAGAACGGCACGAGCACGTCGACGATCGCGCTCTCGACCGAGCGGTCGAGGAAGGCGGTGTCGAGGACGGCGTGGGCGCGGTCCTCGTCGAGGGCGGTGACGGCGTCGAGGAGCTGGGCGACGAGCACGGGCGGGTCGGCGCGCATGGTGTCACGCACCGGCTCGGTGCTGCCGAACCCGCCGTCGCCCTCGGCCGGCGCACCCATCGCGGCGGCGGCCCCGGCGCGTTCGGCGGCGAGCACCTGGCGGGCGGCCTCCATCGCAGAGACGCCCTGCTCGCGCAGGGCGAGCACCTCGCGCACGCGGCGCTCGTCGTCGGAGCCGTAGAGGCGGTAGCCGCCGGGGGAACGGACCGGGTCGAGCAGGTTGTAGCGGGCCTCCCAGGCGCGCAGGACGTGCGTGCTGACACCCACTCGGGAAGCCAGCTCGCCAATCCGCATCGACGGGGGGACCGAACGCCTCACACGGCCACGGTAAGCGCTGGCCAGAGATTTGACAAACCTTTGACGAAGGTCGACGGAAGGTTCTACGGTGCTGCCCATGCCGCCCACCCCTGCGGAGCGACACCCCGCTCCCGAGCGCATCGCCGTCGTCGGGGCCGGAGTCTCCGGGCTCACCGCGGCGCACGTGCTCTCCTCCCGCCACGACGTCACGCTCTACGAGGGTGACTCGCGCCTCGGCGGCCACGCCCACACCCACACGGTGCCCACCGACCACGGTGACCTGCGAGTCGACAGCGGCTTCATCGTCCACAACGACCGCACCTACCCGTACCTGCGCCGGCTCTTCCGCGAGCTCGGCGTCGAGGCCCGCGACACCGAGATGTCGATGAGCATCCGCGACGAGTCGACCGGTCTCGAGTACGCCGGCGGCCGCGGGGTCAAGGGCTTCGTCGCCCGCCCGCGCCAGCTCCTCGACCGTGAGTACGTCGGGATGCTCCGGTCCGTCAAGCGCTTCCACACCCTCGCCGCCCGCTTCCTCGAGCAGACCGACGACGAGGACACGACGACCTACGGCGAGTTCATCCGCGACGCCGGGCTGCCCGACTCCTTCACCCGGCTCTACGCGGTCCCGGTCGTGGCCTGCGTCTGGTCCAGCGGCGAGGGCCAGGCCCTCGACTACCCGGCGCGCTACCTCTTCCGCTTCCTCGAGCACCACGGGATGCTCTCCATCGGCGACTCGCCCCAGTGGATGACCGTCGTCGGCGGCTCGCGCACCTACGTCGACCTGCTCGCGGCGAGGCTGCCCGCCGTTCACGTCGGTGACCCCGTCACCTCGGTGGCCCGCACCCCCGACGGTGTCGAGATCCGCACTGCCGGAGGCCGACTCGACCGCCACGACCGCGTCGTCGTCGCCACCCACGCCGACGACGCCCTGCGCCTGCTGGCCGACGCAACCCCCGTCGAGAAGGAGGTCCTCGGGGCCTTCCGCTACTCGCAGAACGAGACCGTGCTGCACCGCGACGGTTCCCTGATGCCGCGCGCCCGCCTGGCCCGCTCGTCGTGGAACTACCTCGTCGGCGACGACCCGTCGAAGGGCGCCGTCGTCACGTACTGGATGAACCGCCTCCAGGGCCTCCCCGCGGAGGAGCCGTTCTACGTGACCCTCAACGCCACCGACCGGATCGACCCCGGTAGCGTCGTCGCCACCATGCAGTACTCCCACCCCCTGTACGACGTCGACGCCGTGCGTGCCCAGCGGCGGATCCCCGAGATCACGACCGAGCGCACGGCCTTCGCCGGCGCCTGGCAGGGCTGGGGATTCCACGAGGACGGCTGCCGCTCGGGGGTCGAGGCGGCCCGGGCCCTCGGGGTCGACTGGTGACCCGATGACCACCGTCGCCGACCTCCCCGTCCTCCCGGCGCTCGTCGTCGGACGGGTCCACCACACCCGGCACCGTCCGGTGCGGCACTCCTTCACCCACCGGCACACCCAGTGGCTCGTCGACCTCGACGCGATGCCGCGCCTGCCCCGCTGGCTGCGCCCGTTCGCCGGCTTCCGCGGCGAGGACCACCTCTCGGGCAACCCCGGCATCGCCGCGCTCAAGGCCAACGTCCTGCGGGTCCTCGAGCGCGACGGCGTCCCCACCACGGCACGCGACCGCGTCGTGATGCTCGCCCACGCCCGCACGCTCGGCCACGTCTTCGACCCGATGAGCGCCTTCTGGGTCTTCGCCCCCGACGGCGACCTGCGCGCCGTGCTCGTCGAGGTCCACAACACCTACGGTGGCCGGCACGCCTACGTCCTGCGCACCGACGAGGGCGGTCGCGCCGCCATGGACAAGGACTTCTACGTCTCCCCGTTCAACGACGTCGAGGGCGAGTACGCCATCCGCCTCACCCTGACGCCCGACACGGTCGGCGTGGCCATCCGGCTGCGCCTCCACGACGAACCACTGGTGACCGCGACCGTGACGGGCGCGCCGAGGCCGGCGACGACCTCGGCGGTGGCCCGGACCGCGCTGCGGCACCCGTTGATGCCCCAGCGGGTGAGCGGGCTGATCCGGGTCCACGGCATCTGGCTGTGGCTGCGGAGACTGCCCGTCCGCCCCCGCCCCGAGAACTCCCTGGAGAGCGTGCGATGACCACCGCCGACACCCACCGCCTCGAGATCGCCACGCCCCGACTGGGGTTCCCGCACGTCCTGACCCGGGGGTCGGTCGCCAAGGCCATCACCGAGGTCGCCGTGCGCCCGATGGCGATCCGGATGCGCTACCCCGACGGCACCGAGGTCGGCGCCGGCGGACCGGACAGCCCGGTCCTCGACGTCGTCCGCCCCCGCGCGCTGTTCCGCCGGCTCGAGGCGCACCCGAAGATCGGCCTCGGCGAGGCGTACATGGCCGGCGACTGGCGTGCCGCCGACGGCACCGACCTCGCGCAGGCCCTCATGCCGTTCGCCGCCCGGATGGGCGCCCTGGTCCCCAAGCCGCTGCTCTCGCTGCGCGGGCTCGTCGACCGGGCCATCCCGCGCCACCAGCGCAACACCCTCGAGGGCTCGCGCAGCAACATCAGCGCTCACTACGACCTCTCGAACGACCTGTTCTCGGCGTTCCTCGACCCCTCGCTCTCCTACAGCTCCGCGCTCTTCGACCCGGCCCGCCCGGTCGCCGAGCAGGACCTCCACGGAGCCCAGCTGCGCAAGATCGAGGCGATCCTCGACGCCGCGGACGTGCGCGAGGGCTCCCGCGTCCTCGAGATCGGCACCGGCTGGGGCGAGCTGTCCATCCGCGCCGCCGCCCGCGGGGCCACCGTCACCTCGGTCACGCTCTCGGCCGAGCAGCGCGACCTCGCCAACGAGCGGATCGCCGCCGCCGGGTACTCCGACCGCATCGAGGTCCTGCTCCAGGACTACCGCGAGACGACGGGGCAGTTCGACGCCATCGTCAGCGTCGAGATGATCGAGGCCGTCGGCGAGGAGTACTGGGAGACCTACTTCCAGCAGATCGACGAGCTCCTGGCCCCCGGTGGCGCGGTCGCCATCCAGGCCATCCTCATGGAGCACCACCGGCTGCTGGCCACCAAGGGCTCGTTCGGCTGGATCCAGAAGTACATCTTCCCGGGCGGTCTCATCCCCTCCCTCCAGGCGATCCGCGACGTGACGCGTGAGTCGACCACCCTGCGGGTAGAGAGGGTGCAGACGTTCGGGGCCGACTACGCGGAGACCCTGCGTCGGTGGCGCGAGACCTTCATCGCCCGCTGGGACGAGATCGAGCACCACGGCTTCGACGGCACGTTCCGTCGGATGTGGGAGTTCTACCTGGCGTACTGCGAGGCGGGCTTCGCCACCGGCTACCTCGACGTCGCCCAGATCCGCTTCACCCGCCAGGAGGACCGATGACCACGACCGTCGAACGCACCATCCGCACGAGCACGAGCGCCGAGGAGGTGTTCCCCTACCTCGCCGACTTCCGGAACGCGACCGAGTGGGACGCCGGGACGGTGTCGTGCGAGCGCGTGTCCGGTGACGGCGGCCCCGGCACGAAGTACAAGAACGTGTCGAAGTTCGCCGGCAACACCGTCGAGCTCGAGTACACGACCGAGGAGGTCTCGGCGCCGCGCTTCGTCATCGTCGGCCGCAACAAGACGACGACCAGCCACGACACCATCACGGTCCGCCCCGACGGCACCGGCGCGGAGGTCACCTACCGCGCCGACTTCGAGTTCACCGGCCTGGCCCGCTTCCTCGGCCCGGTCATGACGCCGCTGCTGGGCCGGCTCGGTGACCGCACGGCCGCCCAGCTCAAGGAGGCTCTGGACCGCCGGTGAGCGACACCTCCGGCGCCGGCCGCCGCGCCCTGGTCACCGGGGTCACCGGGTACATCGGGTCCCGTCTGGTCCCCGAGCTCCTCGAGCGCGGGTGGACGGTGCGCGTCCTCACCCGGGACGCGGCGAAGGTCGGCGACCGCTGGTGGCTCGAGCAGGCCGAGGTCGTCGAGGGTGACGCGACGTCGCGGGCCACCCTCGCCGAGGCCCTGGCCGACGTCGACGTCGCCTACTACCTCCTGCACTCGATGGACAGCGAGGGCGGCTTCGTCGAGCGCGACCGCGAGATGGCCACGACCTTCGGACGCGCCGCGTTCGAGGCCGACGTCTCGCGCCTCGTCTACCTCTCCGGGCTGCACCCGCACGAGGGCCCGCTGAGCGACCACCTCGCCTCGCGCGTCGAGGTCGGCGACCTGCTGATGTCCAGCGGCGTCCCGACCGCGGTGCTCCAGGCGGCCATCATCCTCGGCTCGGGGTCGGCGTCCTTCGAGATGCTCCGGCACCTCACGAGCCGGCTGCCGGTGATGGTGACGCCCAAGTGGCTCGACAACCGGATCCAGCCGATCGCGGTCCGCGACGTCCTGCACTACCTCGTGGGCGCGGCCGACCTGCCGCCCGAGGTCAACCGCACCTTCGACGTCGGCGGCCCGGACGTGCTGACCTACCGCGAGATGATCACCCGGTTCGCCCGGCTGGCCGGGATGTTCCCGCGCACCATCGTCACCGTGCCCGTCCTCACCCCGAGGCTGGCCAGCCAGTGGGTCGGGTTCGTGACGCCGGTGCCCACCGGCCTCGCGAAACCCTTGGTGGAGAGCCTGCTCCACGAGGTGGTCTGCGAGGAGTCCGACATCGACGAGCTCGTCGGGGCGCCCACCGGGGGTGCCCTCGGGTTCGACCGCGCCGTCACCGACGCCATCGCCGGCGACGACGCCGACCCGCGCCCCGAGCCGGGCACCGTCGACCCCGCCCGCGTCACCGCCGCCGACCCCGCGTGGGCCGGGGGAGGTTCCGGGTCCTGAGGTGGGCGCGGTGAACCCGGTCTCCGAGCTGCGGGCCTTCGTCCGGGCCGCCCTCGTCGACCCCGTGCCGCGGGACCACACCGAGTCCGACGACGCCTTCCGGCGCCGCCGGCGGGTGGCCGTCGTCACCCTCCTGCTCGGCGCCGGCATCCTCGGCTGGGCCCTGCGCATCGAGCCCGGCGACCCCACCTTCTACGTCGCCACCTTCGCGCTCGCCGCGGTCTGGGCCGTCGGGGCGTTCGCGTCCGGGCCGCTGCACCTCGGCCGGGCGCACCGCCGGGCCGGTGACGGCCAGAGCCGTGCCGTCGTCCAGTCGCTCGCCCTCGGGGCGATGCTCCTCGCGCTCTTCCTCGCGGGGTCGGTCGTCGTCGCCCAGGTCCCGTTCCTGCGCGACCCCGTCCAGGAGCTGCTCGACCACGCCCGTTTCGGGTCCCTCGGGGTCGTCGCCGCCATCACGGTCGTCAACGGCGTCGCCGAGGAGCTGTACTTCCGCGGCGCGCTGTACGCCGGGGTGGGCCGGCGCCACGCCGTCGCCGCGACGACCGTGGTGTACGCGCTGGTCACGGCCGCGTCCGGCATCCCGCTGCTCGTGCTCGCGGCGGCCCTCGTCGGGCTCGTCGTCGGGCTCCAGCGCCGGGTGACCGGGGGCATCCTCGGGCCGGTGATCACGCACCTCACGTGGTCGCTCGGGATGCTCTTCCTCCTGCCCTTCGCCCTCGACCGCTTCTCGTGAGGAGTCCTCGACGATGACCGCCGTGCTCTGGCTGCGCCGTGACCTGCGGCGCCGGGACCACCCGGCGCTCCTCGCCGCCCGGGAGGCCGCGGGCGACGGCGACCTCGTCGTCGCGTTCGTGCTCGACCCGCGCCTGTGGGACGGCGGGGGGCCGGTGCGCCGGGCCTGGCTGGCCGCCACGCTGCGGGCCCTCGACGAGTCGCTGGACGGCGGGCTGACGCTCCTGCACGGTGACCCGCGCTCGGTCGTGCCCGCGCTGGCGAAGCGGGTCTCGGCGTCGTCGGTGCACGTCTCGCGCGAGACGACGCCGGCCGGGGTGCGCCGCGACGAGGCGGTGCGCGACGTGCTCGGCGACGGGGTCGAGTGGGTCGAGACGGGCACGCCCTACGCGGTGGGCCCGGGCATCGTGACCAATGGCTCCGGCGACCCCTACAAGGTGTTCACGCCGTTCGCGCGGGCGTGGCGCGAGCACGGCTGGCCCGAGCCGGCACCGACCCCGAGGTCGCTGGAGGTCCGGCACGCGCGCAACGACGCCGACGCCACCGCCGCCCTCGACGCGGCACTGTCGGCCCCCGACCTCCCCGAGCTGCCACCTGCGGGCGAGGAGGCGGCCCTGCGGCGGTTCCGCGCCTTCCGCGACGACGCGCTCGGCGACTACGCCGGCGACCGCGACCTGCCCGCCGTCGATGCGACGTCGCGGATGTCGCCGTACCTCAAGCTCGGTGTCGTGCACCCGCGGACGCTGCTCGCCGAGGTCGCCGACCGGCGAGGGTCCGGGGCCGACACCTTCCGCGACGAGCTGGCCTGGCGCGAGTTCTACGCGGACGTGCTGTGGCACAACCCGCGCAGCGCGTGGGAGGACCTGCGGCCGGCCCTCTCGGGTATGCGCTACGACGAACCCGAGGACGCCATCGAGGCGTGGAAGGCCGGTCGCACGGGCTACCCCGTGGTCGACGCCGGGATGCGCCAGCTGCTCGCCGAGGGCTGGATGCACAACCGGGTCCGGATGATCACCGCGAGCTTCCTCACCAAGGACCTGCACGTGTGGTGGCCGGTGGGGGCCCGCCACTTCCTCGACCGGCTCTGCGACGGCGACGTCGCCTCGAACAACCACGGCTGGCAGTGGGTGGCGGGCACGGGGACCGATGCCTCGCCGTACTTCCGCGTCTTCAACCCGGTGACCCAGGGCGAGAAGTTCGACCCGTCGGGCGAGTACGTGCGGCGCTGGGTCCCCGAGCTGCGCCACCTCGAGGGCAAGGCCGCGCACCAGCCGTGGAACCACGAGGACGGCTACGCCCACGGCTACCCCGAGCGGATCGTCGACCACGCCGCCGAGCGCCAGGAAGCCCTCGACCGGCTCGCCGCCACCAAGCGCTGACCCTCGGCCGTACCCCCATCGACCAACAGGTCACGTCGGGTACGCCGCCCGCTCGGCTCGCGTCCCCACATCGACCAATAGGTCACGTCGGGTACGCCGCCCGCTCCGCACGCGTCCCCACATCGACCTATAGGTCACGTCGGGTACGCCGCCCGCTCCGCATGCGTTCCCACATCGACCAATAGGTCACGCCGGGTACGCCGGGGCGCGCCCGTGTCGAAGGCTTGTCTAAGGTTGGGCGTTTTCCACACACGGACTTGGGGAATCCCTGACCCCCCGGTAACCTTTCCTGCAGACGAGGGGAGTACTTCCCAAGCCCGTTTTCGGTCAGTACGAGCGCTCCACGGCGCTCCCGGTGCGGCACCGCCCCGGCGGTGAAGGAGACCTCAGGACAGTTCCACCGTGCCCTGAGGAGACCCATGTCATCCCTTCCCACGCTGCTCGCAGCCGCCGAGCCGGCCGCTGCCGAGACCTCCGTCGGGACCCCCCTGCTCTGGGGCGTGACGATCGGCGCCGTGCTCGCCCTCTTCGCCCTCGACTTCCTCCTGACCCGCAAGCCGCACGAGGTGTCGATGAAGGAGGCCGTCGGCTGGTCCTCCTTCTACATCGCCCTCCCGCTGGCCTTCGGTGTCTACATCTGGACGCAGTACGGCGGTGACCGCGGGCTCGAGTACTACACCGGCTACCTCGTCGAGAAGTCGCTCTCGGTCGACAACCTCTTCGTCTTCATGCTCCTGCTGACCGCCTTCGCGGTGCCCAAGGAGCTGCGCCAGCGGGTGCTGCTCATCGGGGTCGCGGGCGCGCTCATCCTCCGCGGCATCTTCATCGCCCTCGGGGCGCAGATGATCGCGATGTTCTCCTGGACCTTCCTGCTGTTCGGCGCGATCCTCCTCGTCACCGCGGTCAAGGTCCTCAAGGACGCGATGTCGCACGACGACCAGGCCGTCGACATCGGCTCGCTGCGCTCGGTCAAGGTGCTCCAGCGCTTCTTCCCGGTCGTCGAGGACTACCGCGGCCCGAGGCTCACCGTCATCGAGGCCGGCAAGCGCGCCCTGACCCCCCTCGGGCTCGTCGCCGTGGCCCTCCTCGCCACCGACATCGTCTTCGCCGTCGACTCGGTCCCCGCCGTGTTCGGCATCACCGGCGACGCCTACCTCGTCTTCGCGACGAACGCCTTCGCCCTCCTGGGGCTGCGCGCCCTGTACTTCGTCCTCGAGGGCGCGCTGGGCTCGCTGGTCCACCTCGGACACGGCCTCGCGGCGATCCTCGCGTTCATCGGCGTCAAGCTCGTCCTGCACTGGGCGCACGGCATCTGGCCCTCGACCCCCGAGGTGCCCACGCTGGCCTCGCTCGGTGTCATCGTCGGCATCCTCGTGACCGTGACCATCACGAGCCTCCTCGCCAAGCGGCGGGCCGAGGCGCGCGGCGAGGTCGTGGACGACGAGCCGCTGGAGACGGTCGGGTCGGACCGGAACTGACCCCACCACGGCCGGGGCGTGGGCGCCGCTGGTGCGCCCACGCCCCGGTGCATACGGTGGAGGCGTGAGTGCACCCGTAGCCCCGGACCGTGCCGTCGACCGCGACACCTGCTCGGCCCGGGTCCTCGACGAGGGGGCGCTGGTCCTCGGCTGGGCGCCGGCCGGCGCGGCGCCGGTGCTCTTCGCCCATCCCTACGTCCCGGTGCGGGCCGGAACGCCGCCGCACGCGGGGATCCCGGTGTGCTGGCCCTGGTTCGGCGCCGGGCGCGACGGGGGGATGACCCCCTCGCACGGCTTCGCGAGGTCGGCCACGTGGACCTTCCTCGGGGAGGAGGTCGACAACGACGCCACGGTGCTCAGCCACCGGCTGACCTCCGACGACGCCACGGACCCCGCGTGGCCGCACCGGTACCGGCTCGACCTCGTCGCCCGCCTCGGCCCGTCCCTCGAGCTGACGCTCGCCACGACGAACACCGGCGACGGGCCGTTCGTCGTCGAGGAGGCCCTGCACGCGTACCTCGCGGTGGGCGACGTCCGGCAGGTCTCGCTCGCCGGGCTCGACGGAGCGTCGTTCCACGACAAGGTGACCGGCGAGGACCACACCCAGGAGGGCGACCTCGTGCTCACCGGGGAGACGGACCGGGTCTACCGCAGCACGGCCGACGTCGTCGTCTCCGACCCCGTCCTCGGCCGCCGGCTCACGGTCTCGACCGACGGCGCCGCGGACCGCGTCGTCTGGAACCCGGGGGCCGGGAAGGGCCCCGGCATCGCCGACATCGGGGACCAGTGGCCGCGCTTCGTCTGCGTCGAGGCGGCCAACGTCCTCGGCGACGTCGTGACGGTCGGCCCGGGGGAGACCCGTTCGATGAACTACCGCCTCACCGTGGAGGACCTGTGACCAGCTGGCTCGACACCCCGACGCACCGCGAGTGGCTCGGACGAGGGCTCGCCGACGTGCTCGGCTTCTCGCTCGGCTCGATCCGGCCCGACGGCGGCTTCCACCACCTCGCGGGAGACGGCACGCCGCTGCCCGGCCGCACGCCGCAGCTCTTCCTCACCGCCCGGATGGCGTACACGGCCGCCGCGGGGGTGCGGCACGGCGTGCCGGGGTCGGGCGAGCTGCTCGACCACGCCATGTCATCGCTCACGGGGCTGCACGCCGACCCGGTCCACGGCGGATGGCTCAGCGAGCCCGGCACCGAGACCCGCAAGATGACCTACGACCACGTGCACGTCGGCCTCGCCGCGTCGAGTGCCCTCGGCGTCGGACATCCCTCCGCCGCAGCGCTGCTCGAGCAGGTCGTCGAGGTCGTCGACACCCACCTCTGGGACCCCGCGAGCGAGGCGCTGCTCGAGTCCTTCGCCCCCGACTGGTCCGACTCCGAGGACTACCGCGGGGCCAACGCCAACATGCACGGGCTCGAGGCCTTCCTCGCGATGGGCACCGCCACCGGCGACGCCGTCTGGCACCGGCGTGGGCTGGCCATCGCCGAGCGGCTCATCGACGGCGCCGCCCGGGGGCACGACTGGTTGCTGCCCGAGCACTACACGACCGGGTGGGAGGAGCTCCCCGAGTACAACCGCGACGAGCCGAACCACCCGTTCCGGCCGTACGGCGCCACGTTCGGGCACTCCCTCGAGTGGGGGCGCTTCCTCCTCCAGCTCGACGAGTCACCGCTCGTGGAGTCGCCGGCCTGGCTGGTCGAGGCCGCGGACGCCCTGGCCCGCCGGGCGCTCGACGGCGGCTGGGCCCTCGACGGGCGCCCGGGCCTGGTCTACACCGTCGGCTGGGACGGCCGTCCGGTGTCCGACGTCCGCCTGCACTGGCCTGTCTGCGAGGGGATCCAGCTCACCGCGTCCCTCGTGCGCCGCACCGGCGACCCCCACTGGGAGGCCTGGTACCGGCGCCTCTGGGACCACGCGGCGCGCTACTTCGTCGACGAGCGCGGGACCTGGCGCAACGAGCTCGACGGCGCGATGGAGGAGGCCGGAACCATCTGGCCCGGGCGTCCCGACGTCTACCACTGCGGCGGCGCGCTGGCCGGCCCGCTGGAGGTCTGACCGCGCCGGAGCGCGCCGGACAGCGGTGTCGCTCAGCCGAGGACGACGAGCGCGTCGGGGTCCTCGGCGGGCAGGTCCGGCCAAGCCGTCGCCGTCACCTCGAAGCGGGTCGGCCCGCTCGCGCCCCCGAGGCCGGTGAGGATGGCGACGTCGGCGGCGTCCCGACCGGTGCCGATGCGCACCATCGAGGCCCGCGGCGCCAGCCGGGTCGCGTCGAACAGGTGCCACGCACCGTCGACGGCCATCTCGACGACGGCGTGCGCGTCCATCGGCGACAGCCCCGGGGCGTACACCGAGACGTAGCGGGCGGGCATCCCGAGGGCCCGGGCCAGGGCGACGACGAGGTGGGCGTAGTCGCGGCAGACGCCGCGTCCCCCGAGCATCGGGGTCAACGCGTCGTCGGTGGCGGTCGTCGAGCCGGGCTCGTAGGAGAGGCGGTCGTGGACCCACGAGACGATGCGGCGCGCACGCTCGGCATCCCCCTCGACCCACCCGAACTCGCTGCCGGCGAAGCCCTCGAGCCGGTCACTGGGGCAGTACCGGCTGGGCAGGACGTACTGGAAGGCGTCGGCCTCCGAGACCCGTTCCGCGGCACCGGTGGTCAGTGACACGCGTGCCTCGTAGGACAGCGTGACGGTGCCCTCCGGAGCGTCGACCACGTGCAGGCGGGTGCCGCGGTCGAGCTCGATGACGTGGTGGTCGACCGGTTTTCCGCCCGGCCCCGTGACGGTGAGCGTCTCGTCGCGCTCGAGGCCCGCGGCGACGGCGACCGACGTCGCGAGCCGGCCGGCCTGCTCGACGGGGATCTCGAGCAGCGTGGTGACGACGGCGGTGGGGGAGGGGATGGTCTCGGGCATGGTGCCTCCGGTCAGCGGGAGCCCGGCGTGGGGTGTCGCCGGGCTGCGGGCCACGCGCGTCGTCGGGGCGCAACCGCTGGGGCGACCGTAGCAGCGGCAGACCGGGGCGCCCTACCCTGAGGCATGGGACTCGTGGACCTCGTCGCCGGCCGCCCGCACGCCACCCCGCACGCGGAGGCCCTCGCGCACGCCGAGCAGGGGGTCACCGTGTACTGGCGCCCCGGCTGCCCCTTCTGCGCCCGGCTCCGGATGAGCGTGCGCGGCGACCGCGAGCAGGCGCGTTGGGTGAACATCTGGGAGGACGACGACGGCCGCGCGTACGTGGCGAGCGTCAACGACGGGAACGAGACCGTGCCCACGGTGGTCATCGACGGTGTGCCACACACGAACCCGGACCCCTCGCTCGTCCGGACGGCGCTGCGCCGCTGAGCGCCGGCGGGCTCAGAACCAGCCGAGGCCCTCGGCGACGAGGAGCAGCCCGAAGATCGCGAACAGGGCGGCGGCCCCGTACTTGATGGCCTTCTCCGGCAGCTTGCGGCCGAGGACCGCCCCGACCCCGATGGCCAGCGCGTCGGCGGCGACCATCCCGACCGTCGACCCGACCCAGGTGCCGAACCAGCCCTCCTGCGTCGCGAGGGTGATGGTGGCCAGCATCGTCTTGTCGCCGAGCTCGGCGAGGAAGAACGCGGCACCGACGGCGACGATCGCGGCGCCGGTGCTGCGGCGGGCCTTGTCGGCCTCGTCCTCGGTCAGCTCGTCGCCGCGCAGCGTCCAGGCGGCGAAGGCGAGGAAGGCGAGCCCGGCGACGACCGAGATCGCGCCCTGGTACTCCGCGAAGGCCGTGCCGACGGCGGCGCCCAGGCCGACCGAGACGAGGTGGACGACCGCGGTCGCCGCGGTGATGCCGATGAGGACGTCCCGGACGCGGTAGCGGGTAGCGAAGGTCATCGCCATGAGCTGGCTCTTGTCGCCGAGCTCGGCGACGAAGATGACGGCGGTGCTCAGCAGGAAGGCGTACATGTGGTGGTCTCCTCGCGCTCCCGGCCGAGGAGCGTCGGGACGCGCCTTCGGCCAGGCGCGCCCGTGTGTCGATGGGTGCTGCAGCTGGCCGAAAGTCTCGTCCGCCACCCGAGGTGGCCCACCGCACCGGACCCGGGGGTCAGTGTGTCGACGCGGCGATTGGGGACTACTCCCTTTCGGACTCCACGGTAGCCGGGGAGGCGCGACACGGCGAAATCGCTCACAGGCGGGTCCCGTAGGTTGGGACTGCTCGACGTGGCGCCGCCGGCGCCGCGCGACCCGGGCGTGAGGACGTGATGACGGTGGCCGGCTCGGAAGGTCTGTCCCTGGGGTACCGGTTCGGCTGGCGGGTGCGCTACGCCCTGACCAGCGTGTTCGGCCCCGCCCAGCTCGGCACCGAGAACGACCCGCAGGAGCGGCTGCGGCGCGAGCGCGCACGCCGGGTCGAGCAGGCACGGCGAGAGCGCTCGACCGGCTGACGCCCTCCCGGGGAGCCGGAGTGGCGCGGCTCACGGCATAGCCGCGGTGGGGTGCGTCGTTGGACATCGTCGTGACCCTGACCGACCCCACCCCGGAGGTACCCGTGTCCGACTCCTCGTCCGCCCCCCGCGAGGTCCGCCTCGTCTCCCGCCCCGTCGGCTGGCCCGAGCCCAGCGACTTCGAGCTCGTCGAGAGCGACGTGCCGGCCCTGGCCGAGGGGCAGCTGCGCGTGCGCAACGTCGTGATGTCCGTCGACCCGTACATGCGCGGCCGGATGAGCGACGCCAAGTCCTACGCCGCCCCGTTCGAGCTGGGCAAGGCGATGGAGGGCGGCGCCGTCGGCGTCGTCGAGGAGTCGCGCGCCGACGGGTTCGCCCCCGGTGACCACGTGCTCCATGGGCTCGGCTGGCGCGAGGTCGCCGTCCTCGACGCCACGGCGGCGCGGGTCGTCGACGTCGAGGCCGCCCCCGCCTCGGCCTACCTGGGCATCCTCGGGATGACCGGACTCACCGCGTACGCCGGGCTCACCCGCATCGCCGGGCTGAAGGAGGGCGACGTCGTCTTCGTGTCCGGTGCCGCCGGCGCCGTGGGTGGTGCGGTAGGCCAGATCGCCAAGGCCCTCGGCGCCTCGAAGGTCATCGGGTCGGCGGGGTCGCCCGAGAAGGTGCGCCACCTCGTCGAGGACCTCGGCTTCGACGAGGCGTTCTCCTACCGCGACGGCCGGGTCTCGACCCACCTGCGCGAGCTCGCGCCCGACGGCATCGACGTGTACTTCGACAACGTGGGCGGCGAGCACCTCGAGGCGGCCATCGGGTCACTGCGGCTCGGTGGGCGCATCGCCGTCTGCGGGATGATCTCGGTCTACAACGACACCGAGCCCGCCCCCGGCCCGCGCAACCTCGCCCGCCTCATCCAGACCCGCGGGAAGATCGAGGGCTTCCTCGTCGGTGACCATTACGACCTGGCCGGCGAGTACTTCGGCCGCGCGGCCGGATGGCTCGCCGACGGCACGCTCACCTCCCGCGAGACCTTCGTCGACGGCCTCGACCACGCGGTCGACGGCTTCCTCGGCGTCCTGCGCGGCGAGAACACCGGGAAGATGGTCGTCCGCCTCTGAACAGTTGCCGGCGTGGCGAGTCGATGACCTCAGCACCGGACGGGGCTGACGAAGGAACCAGGTTCCGTGCGCCAGAACGCTAGTCTGGCGCCGGCGCCCTGGGCGAATGGTGCCCAAGCGGGGGAGGGACAGATGGAGGATCGGACGCGCGTCGCCGTACTCATCGACTGCGACAACATCAGCCACCGGTGGGCAGAGCCGATCCTGGCCGAGGCCGCGAAGCGCGGGACCTTGAACATCAAGCGGGCTTACGGTGACTGGAGTTCGACTCATGTTGCGGGGTGGTTCGAGCAGATGAGTGGTCTGGGTCTGGGGGCGATCCAGCAATCACGGATCAAAGGAAAGAACTCCACCGACACAGCGCTGGTGATCGACGCCATGGACCTTCTGTACTCAGGACACGTGGACCTGTTCTGCATCGTCTCCAGCGATGGGGACTTCACTCGCCTGGCCACTCGTCTCAGGCGTAACGGGCTGCGGGTGTTCGGCATCGGGGAGCGCAAGACACCGGAGGCCTTCCGCAACGCCTGCGACCGGTTCACCTTCGTCGAGGTGCTCATCGGCGAGCGCCTGCCGGTGGCGCCCCCGGACGCCGCGAGTGTCGGCCTGCCCGAATCCCAGCCGCAGGTTGAGGTCGTCACTGGACTCGTCAACGAACCCGAAGGCGTGTCACTGCCATCGCTCGTGGACGTCTTCTCTCCGGCCGTCCGCACCCACGCGAGAGACGACGGATGGGCCCTGTTGTCGAGCGTCGGCTGGTACATCGTCAACAACAACTCGTCGTTCGATGCGCGCAACTACGGGTTCGAGCGGCTTGGGCTGCTGGCGAAGTCGCTGGACTTCCTCGAAGTGGCCAGCCTTCCCGACGCTAGCGGTTCGCCTCAGACGTGGGTACGTCTTCGGCGACCTACGTGATGGTGGGCCCCGTGGGGCTCGAACCCACAACCTACGGATTAAAAGGTCACGGCACCCCGTGTCAGACAGGCTCATCCGGTCGCTCGACCTGCGCTTTCGAGCCCAGCCTACGTTGATGAGACGCCGTGACACAGCATGCAACTGCACCGCAACTGCACCTCTGGGTATCAGGTGTGGTTCGCTCAGACGAGCGACGGAAATGTCGACGTCGAGCTCGTGCTCCCCGGTTTCACGGAGCGCCCCCCGGGTTACTTCGCGCACCGGCATAGAAGGGACCATCCGCGCGAGCTGCGCCGAGGTTGCGACTGACACCTGAACCTGCGCTACGCTAGGACCCATAGTTCCCCACCGTCCCTCGGGATTGGTGGGGTTTTTTCTTCTGACGAGGAGTGCCATGTCTCCAGTGCCCGCGCCTCCAGGACTGCGGGCCGCAGTCGTCATGGACTACCAGAACGTCCACTTGGTGGGGCACGAGGCCTTCCCAAGCGCACGACACGGCGATCGCCGCGAGTGCCTCGTCGATCCCCTGCTCTTCGCTCAGCAGCTGCTGAGTCAGCGCAACGCCAACCAGCGCCCGGGCTTCCCCGACGCCCAGCTGCGGGACTTGTGGGTCTATCGCGGTCTCCCCTCGAGCGAACACGATCCGGATGACAACGCTCGAAGCCTGGCCCAGAAGGTTCATTGGGAGCGCGACCCACGAGTTCATGTCAGTCTGCGCCCCCTGCGGTACAGGGTGGAACGGGACGCAACCGGACGTCCGCTGCGTGACATCCACGGGCGCATGACCGTGATCGAGAAGCGCGAGAAGGGGGTTGATGTGCTGTGCGCCTTGGCGACGGTCCGAGAGGCAGCTCGTGCAGATATCGACCTGGTCGTGTTGGCGTCGTCGGATAGCGATCTGGAGCCGGCCATCGACGAGGCGCGCGTGCTGGGGACGGCGAAAGTCGAGACATTCAGATGGGACTCACCTGATTCGTTCGTCTACCAACTGAGGGCCGGGGACAGGTCCAGGCCGGTGTGGTGCACTCGGCTCGACGAGAAGGCCTTCCAGGCGTGCTGGGATCGAACTCCCTACTGAGCGTCGTCGACGTGCCTATGGCTTGAGCGCGGCGAGGCGAGCGGGCGATTGGCACCCTCCGCTCGGTTCGGAGAGAGTCGCGGATTGGCAGGCAGGTACTTCAGGGTTGCCAGTGAGAGGCACCCGCCATCGGCGACGACCGCGGGTCTCGCATGGCCGGAAGCAGTTTCTGCGCCAGATGGTCGACCTGGGTCTCGATGTCGGCGAGTGGGCGTGTGATGTCGACTGCGTGGATGTGGATGGTGACGTCGGCGCCGAAGATGTCGTACGGGTCGGGTTGTGGGTCGCCGGCGGCGTAGATGAGGTGGCCGGTGCGAAGGCCCAGCCGCGCGCAGTAGGTCACGAGCTGGTAGGCGTCGGCGTTGGGAAAGCTGCCCTTGTCGTCCAGGAGCTTGTACTTGGTGTCGGCCACGGCGGCGGGGCGGCCGTTGAGGCCGTACCACACGAGGTCGGGACGGATGGTGAGTCGCCCGAGGGTGTCTAGCGGCATGGTGTCCTGGCCGGCAAGCCCGTGCGTCCGTTCGCGCAGTAGTCGGGTGACCAGTGCCTCGAAGAGCCAGGCCATGTTGACGACGAAGCCGCGCGTGCTGGTATCGCCCTTGTCGTGCTCGACGCCGGCATGGGCCAGCGCGATGTCGGCGAGATGGAGCAGCCGGTGCAGACGTACGTTGAGCCGCGTGGGCACCCACGCACGCCACCGGGTGCCCGCCGGCGGCACTCGGGCATCACCCAGCATGCGGTCCAGGCGCAGCAGCCCCTGCCGGGCCGCGGCCGGGACACCGGGCTGGGCGAGGAGGACCTGGGTGGCCGCACGAAGACGACGGTTGTCATCGGTGTCGAGGGTCCACTCGTCGACGGTGACCTAGAGCGGAGCCGGGAGGCCGTACCGGCGCAGGTACTGCTCGCGCATCCGCAGCCGGCCGCGCAGGACGGGGAGAGTCTGGTCCTCGGCTCGGTAGCCGCGCAGAGGTCCTGCGGCCATCGCGGTCGCCGCCTCGAGCGAGAACAACATCGCGGGCACTGCGGAGAGGTCCGCGGCAGTGCCGACGTCGACGTACTCGGCGTCGATCTTCAGGCCCGAGACGCCGTGGGCGCGGGCCAGCAGCGTGAGCACCCGGACCAGGCCCATCTTCG
>JAESFK010000411.1_pt1 | contig 23587 bp, 16 predicted proteins | sample 9269391 | NCBI WGS metagenome assembly JAESFK01 (sample SAMN14506231, study PRJNA617097) | algae metagenome | isolation source: Drouetiella hepatica UHER 2000/2452 and co-occurring heterotrophs from... | place: Slovakia: Slovak Paradise National Park, Hrabusice, Kosice Region | collected 2000-01-01
CGGCGTGGCCGGGGCAGTCGACGTGGGCATAGTGACGGTTGGCCGTCTCATATTCCACGTGCGCGGTGTTGATCGTGATGCCGCGAGCCTTTTCTTCCGGCGCAGCGTCGATGTCCGCATAGGCCATCGCCTTCGCACCACCGGCCTTCGCCAGCGTCATCGTGATCGCCGCCGTCAGCGTCGTCTTGCCGTGGTCAACGTGACCAATCGTACCGATGTTGCAATGCGGCTTGTTACGTTCGAACTTTTCCTTGGCCATTCTCTTCTCTCCGTCCCCTGAGCAGGGGCTCTATCCAGTTTATCAGGGGTGAAGGCGGAAAATATCCGCCGGTTTATCCAAAGTTATCAGGCGGAATACTTCTTGATCACTTCGTCGGCGACGTGTTGCGGCACCGGCTCGTAGTGGTCGTACTGCATGGTGAACTGGGCGCGTCCCTGCGACATGCCACGCAGCGTGTTCACATAGCCGAACATGTTGGCCAGCGGCACGAAGGCGTTCACGACGGTGGCGTTGCCGCGCATGTCCTGACCCTGGATCATGCCACGGCGACCGTTCAGGTCGCCGATGACCGAACCCAGGTATTCCTCGGGGGTCACGACCTCGACCGCCATGATCGGCTCGAGCAGCTTGGGCGAACCCTTTTCCTTCAGTTCGCGGAAGGCGGCGCGGGCCGCGATTTCGAACGCCAGCACGCTGGAGTCGACGTCGTGGTATTTGCCGTCCGTCAGGGTCGCCTTGAAGTCGATCAGCGGGAAGCCCGCCAGCAGACCCTGGTCCTTGATGGAGTTCAGGCCCTTTTCGACGCCGGGGATGTATTCCTTGGGCACGGCACCGCCGACGATCGAGTTCTCGAACACGAAGCCCGAGCCCGGCTCGCCGGGTTCGAAGGTCAGCATGACGCGGGCGAACTGGCCCGTACCACCGGTCTGCTTCTTGTGGGTGTAATCGATGTCGACCTTGCGGCCCAGGGATTCACGATAGGCGACCTGGGGCTGACCAATGGTGGCCTCGACCTTGTAGGTGCGCTTCAGGATGTCGATCTTGATGTCCAGGTGCAGCTCGCCCATCCCCTTCAGGATGGTCTGGCCCGACTCGTGGTCGGTCGAGACGGTGAAGGACGGATCCTCCGACGCCAGCTTGGCCAGGGCGACGCCCAGCTTTTCCTGGTCGGCTTTGGTCTTGGGCTCGACGGAGATCTCGATCACGGGAGCCGGGAATTCCATCTTCTCCAGAATGACCGGCGACTTCAGCGGATCGCACAGGGTGTCACCGGTGCGGGTGTCCTTAAGGCCGGCCAGGGCGACGATGTCGCCGGCGAAGGCTTCCTTGATGTCCTGACGGTCGTTGGAGTGCATCTGCAGCATGCGGCCGACACGCTCGCGCTTGTCGCGCGAGGAGTTCAACAGCGACATGCCGGTTTCCATCTTGCCCGAATACAGGCGGCAGAAGGTCAGCGAGCCAACGAAGGGGTCGTCCATGATCTTGAACGCCAGAACCGACAGGGGCTCGTCGTCCGAAGCCTTGCGGGTGATCGGCTCTTCGGTCTTGAAGTCGATGCCCGGCGTCGGCGGGATGTCCAGCGGCGACGGCAGGTAGTCGACCACGGCGTCCAGCAGCGTCTGCACACCCTTGTTCTTGAAGGCCGAGCCGCACAGGATCGGATAGAAGGAGCCGTTCAGCACGGCCTTGCGGATGCACTTCTTCAGCACTTCGACCGAAGGCTCGGTGCCTTCGAGGTAGGCTTCCATCGCCTCGTCATCCAGTTCGACGGCGTTATCGATCAGGTACTGGCGGGCTTCATTGGCCTTTTCGACCAAGTCGGCAGGGATTTCACCGACGGTGAAGTTGGCACCCAGGGCATCGTTGTCCCAGACCACCGACTTCATCTCGACGATGTCGACCAGGCCGGACAGGGTGTTCTCCGAACCGATCGGAAACTGGATCGGCACGGCCTTGGCGCCCAGACGGTCACGGATCGACTGAACCGAGGCGTCGAAGTCGGCGCCGATCTTGTCCATCTTGTTGACGAAGACGATGCGCGGCACGCGGTATTTGTCGGCCTGGCGCCAGACGGTTTCAGTCTGGGGCTCAACGCCGGCGTTGCCGTCCAGAACGGTCACGGCGCCGTCGAGCACGCGCAGCGAACGCTCGACTTCAATCGTGAAGTCCACGTGGCCGGGGGTGTCGATGATGTTGAGGCGCTTTTCTTTCCAGTAGGCGGTCGTCGCGGCGGACGTGATCGTGATGCCGCGCTCCTGCTCCTGGTCCATCCAGTCCATGGTAGCGGCACCGTCGTGGACTTCGCCGATCTTATGGTTCTTGCCGGTGTAATACAGGATCCGCTCGGTCGTTGTCGTCTTGCCCGCATCGATGTGGGCCATGATGCCGAAGTTGCGGTAGTCTTCGATTTTGTGCGTACGGGCCATGAGGCGTGCCTTGAAGTGAGTTCAGGACGCGTCTGGCGCCCTCGGGAAGATCGTCTTTTCGGATAAGCGAGCGCGGGCGATTTAGCTCAAACCGCCCGCGCCGGAAACCCTTAGATAGTCAACGCAAGTGACGCTTTGAAGGCGTTTACCAGCGGTAGTGCGAGAAGGCGCGGTTGGCTTCCGCCATCTTGTGCGTGTCTTCGCGCTTCTTGACGGCAGTGCCGCGATTGTTGGACGCATCCAGCAGCTCGGCGGCCAGCTTTTCCGTCATGGTGTTCTCGCCACGCTTGCGCGCGGCGTTGACCAGCCAGCGGATGGCCAGGGCGCGACGACGGTCGGGGCGAACCTCGACGGGCACCTGATAGGTGGCACCACCGACGCGACGCGAGCGCACTTCGACGGACGGGGCGACGTTGTCCAGGGCCGAGTGGAAGGTCGCGACCGGCTCCTGGTCCTTCTTCTTGTCGGCCAGGATGTCGAACGCACCATAGACGATGTTCTCGGCGACGGCCTTTTTGCCCTCATACATGACGTAGTTCATGAACTTGGTGACGATCAGATCCTTGTACTTGGGATCCGGCAGAACTTCGCGTTTCTGGGCGCGGTGACGACGTGACATGGGATTGGCCTTCTAAAGACGTATCGAGGGGTCCGGCTCTCGCCGACAAATGGAATGGCGGAGCGCTTACTTCGGACGCTTGGCACCGTAGTGCGAACGGCGCTGCTTGCGGTCCTTGACGCCTTGCGTGTCGAGCACGCCGCGCAGGATGTGGTAACGCACGCCGGGCAAGTCCTTGACGCGGCCGCCGCGGATCAGGACCACCGAGTGCTCCTGCAGATTGTGGCCCTCGCCGGGGATGTAGCACACGGCTTCGATGCCCGTGGTCAGGCGAACCTTGGCGACCTTACGCAGAGCCGAGTTGGGCTTCTTGGGGGTCGTCGTATAGACGCGGGTGCAGACGCCGCGGCGCTGGGGGCAGCCCTTCAGGGCGGGCACCTTGTTGCGGACCGGCTTGGGTTGGCGCGGCTTGCGGATCAGCTGGTTGATAGTCGGCATAGAGGTCTCGTCTCTTTCAAATCGGTGGAGGCGTGTGCCTTTCGGCCGGAGCGCCTCGTGAGCCTTCTTTTCGGACGACGCGATTGCGCCGCCCCGGGTTGAGTTTCGAGCCGTGAGATGACCGCCAAACGAAAAAACCGGAACGCGCGCTTCGGGCGTTCCGGCGGGACACAGCCCGTCCGCTCAATTGTCACGATCCCGACGCCCGGCGAACCGGACACCTCGAAAGTGCGCGGTCTCTACGCCGGGGGGGACGGTTTGGTCAAGCCTTTACAGCCGCCAGCTAACCCTGCCCATCACGACTGTGCGCTCGGGCTGCCCATCAACCAGCAGGGGAGAACCACGGAGGCGAGCATACAAAGACAGGGTAGCCGCAGAAAATCCTAGGTCGGACGACGGATCGAACATGATCAAATCCCCTCCCCACAGGGTCTGAAACATTACTGAACAGGCTTCCGGAACACCATTGGCAGACATTATACAAATCACTGTGGAGTCGGCGTTTACACCGGCCATTTCAGCTTGCCTCGGGTAACTGGCCGCCATGCTTTCAGCCGTCGGCGTTCCCACGATCCGGGGCACGACAATACGTGTTGCGTCAAATGCAACACCGGGTGGACGCTCAAAGATTACCCGAACAATTTGACCGGCGCTGGGGCGACCATCAGCATCGAGCGGCTGGGCCTTTAAGCGAACTGCCAAGTGAGTAGATCGAATCACTGCTCCAAAGAAGTCGGCATGTTCCTTCGTACCGAAAGCCGGCCCTTGTTCAGAAGGGGCGCAAGCATAAAGAAAACCGTCTGCGCGGATCAAACAATCCACTCCTACTGACAGCATTGAGCCCGCAGCGCTTTGGCGAAACGTCCGATAGTCAACATCGGCGGCACCCACTTCCCACTGGATTTTTTCCGAAATGATGCGGTTCGTGAGTTCGGGTATTTGCGGGACAGGGCCGACTGAGACAGCCCCGTCCATGACGGCTTCCCAACGTTGTATCTGCTGTGATGACGCGCCGACGACGGACGAAGTGATTGCCGACCCCACAAACGTTCGCGAGACACAACCGCTCAAGGCAGCCACCAGCAAAAACGCACAACAGAATCGCAGACCGAGCATATTTTGCCCCCGTGACATCCTTTTTCGTATCACCACTAGATACAAAGCGCTGCCATATTTGTTGTTTTCCCTGCACCGACTTGCCCATCGGATTGAAACCGAAGGCAATATCCCGTTCCCTGCTGCGCTTCGACAAGGATGCCGACTAGGCCGCATTAAAGCCACGCTGCCACCTTCCCCTGTGCCAAATGGGGTCCAGGGGACGAACTAGCGTGGTGCACGTTTTGAGGTGGGGATTGCCCGAGCGTTGGCGTAAGCCTGCACTGGTCGCCGGGTCGGTGCTCTTCCACGTTGTCGTGCTGGCCGTTCTCGGTCTGCAAGCCGTCGAAATCGGCGAGGCTCCAAGCCCGCCACAGCCACCCATCGTCTTCCTGGATATCGCGCCTCGCCCAATGCTGAAGGACGAGACGGCGCGGGTTCGTCCGACACCGTCAGTAACAACGCCCGACCGTCTGACCTTGCCCGATCAGGCTGCAGCCGCCAACCGCGCCCTACCCCTGCGCAATCCGCGAGAGGAGGAGCAGGCTCAGGGCCTGCCAAATGCCCCCAGTCCGCGCGTGGGGACACCTGCGCCTGGCGTTCCCGCACCGCCGACCTCTGCCGCGTCGGGCGGCTGGACCGTGCGGCCGGAGACCCAGGGCGACCGGGTGCAGCGCGGCCTGAACACCAGTGCCCTGGCCTGCCGCACGCCGCAGTTGCTGACGCCCGCCGAGCAGGCCCGCTGTGACGAGCGAATGGCCAATGCGGCGAACAGCACCCCGTCCATGCGCGGCTCGGGCGATCCCGATACGGACAACCGCTTCGCCAGACAAGGAGCCGCCCGTCTGGCCGAATATGAGGCGCGTCGTCGCCCGCTGTCTGGAGGGACAGGCAATGTGGGTGTGCAAGAAGGCCCCGGCTCCAACTTCGGCACGGGGGTTGCGGGTGCTCATCTGGATCCGTCACTTCGCCCCGACAGCACCACCAACATCCGCACGCGCCGCGATGGGCAGCGCGCCAGCGGGCAACCGATGGTGCCCGGCGGTGGCGGGTTTGCGCGGGAATAGCCTGTCCTCCCTCTAGCCGTCGGGCGACTGGGAGGAGAGTCAAACACTCCGCACTCAAGCAGTGAGGGTCCGCGAGCCGAGCGCTAGCGCCCAAAAAGAAAGACGGCCCCGTTTCCGAGACCGTCTTCTTCAGTTCAGTCTGAATGCGAAGATCAGCTTTCGCTGCCCTCCAGCTCCAGGGCCAGATCGGCCGGCAGTTCCTCGATGGCCTCTTCGCGGGCGGACGTCAGGACGGCGTCGCGCTCGTTGGCGATCTTCTGCAGGCTGCGGAGGTAGGCCCCCGTGCCCGCCGGGATCAGGCGACCGACGATAACGTTTTCCTTCAGGCCTTCCAGCATGTCCTTCTTGCCGTGGACCGAAGCGTCTGTGAGGACGCGGGTGGTCTCCTGGAAGGACGCCGCCGAGATGAAGCTGCGGGTCTGCAGCGACGCCTTGGTAATGCCCAGCAGGACGGGCTGGGTGGTGGCGATCCGGCCCCCACGCTTCTCGACCTTGGCATTTTCCAGAACGGCTTCGGCCACTTCGACGGTGTCGCCACGGATCAGGGTGGTTTCACCCGAATCCAGGATTTCCACCTTCTGGAGCATCTGACGGACGATGACTTCGATGTGCTTGTCGTTGATCGGCACGCCTTGCAGTCGGTAGACCTCCTGCACTTCGTTCACCAGATATTCGGCCAGCGCCTCGACGCCCTGGATGCGCAGCAGGTCGTGCGGATCCGGGTTGCCATCGATGATGTAGTCGCCCTTGGTGATCAGATCGCCGTCGTGGACGGAGATGTGCTTGCCCTTGGGGATCAGGAATTCGACCGGTTCGGCCTGGTTGCCATCGGCGTCCAGTTCCGGCGTGATCTTGATGCGACGCTTGTTCTTGTAGTCGCGTCCGAATTCCACGCGGCCGTCCATCTCGGCGATGACCGCACAGTCCTTGGGACGACGGGCTTCGAACAGCTCGGCCACTCGCGGCAGACCGCCGGTGATGTCGCGCGTCTTGGCACCCTCGGTCGGGACGCGGGCGATAATCTCGCCCGGCTTGACCACATCGCCGTTGGCGACCGACAGAACGGCCCCCACGGGCAGCAGATAGCGGGCGTCGGAGCCCGAGGCCAGCTTGGCATAGGCGTCGCCGTTGGTGACGCCCATGGCCGGACGCAGGTCCGCTCCACGCGGGCTGGCACGCCAGTCGCTGACGACGCGCTGGGCGATACCCGTCGCTTCGTCGGTTTCCTCGCGCACCGACAGACCCTCGACCAGGTCCTCGAACCGGATCACACCGCCGACTTCCGTCAGGATCGGAGAGGTATAGGGGTCCCACTCGGCCAGGCGCTGGCTGCGCTTGACGTCCGATCCCTCGACCACCCGCAGACGGGCGCCGTATGGGATCTTGTGGCTCTCGCGGTCCTTGCCGTCGACGACGATGGTGACGACGACGTTGCGGCTCATGGCCACCAGATCGCCGTGCGCCGCCTTGACGGTCGGGCCGGTGATCTTGGCGACGCCAGGGTTGGTAGCCTCGTAGAACGAGGTTTCCGCCACCTGGGCCGTACCGCCGATGTGGAAGGTCCGCATCGTCAGCTGGGTACCGGGTTCACCGATCGATTGCGCCGCGATGACGCCGACCGCTTCGCCGATGTTGACGTTGGTGCCGCGCGCCAGGTCACGTCCGTAGCACATGCCACAGATGCCGGCCTCGGCCTCGCAGGTCAGGGCCGAACGGACCTTGATGGACTGCACGCCCGCCGCGTCGATGACCTCGATCTCTTCTTCCTGCAGATAGGTGTCCGCAGGGAACAGGATCTTGTCGCCACCCGGCTCGCGGATGTCCTCGGCCGCATAGCGACCCAGAACCCGCTGACCCAGCGAGACCAGCACGTCGCCGCCTTCGACCACGGCACGCAGGGTGATGCCCCGCGTCGAGCCGCAATCGTCCTCGGTGACGATGGAGTCCTGCGCCACGTCGACCAGACGACGCGTCAGATAGCCGGAGTTGGCGGTCTTCAGCGCGGTGTCGGCCAGACCCTTACGGGCACCGTGGGTGGAGTTGAAGTATTCGAGGACGGTCAGGCCCTCCTTGAAGTTCGAGATGATCGGCGTCTCGATGATCTCGCCGGAAGGCTTGGCCATAAGGCCCCGCATGCCGCCCAGTTGCTTCATCTGGGCCTGCGAACCCCGGGCCCCGGAGTTGGCCATCATGAACACCGAGTTGATGTCGGGGTTCTCGCCCTTGATCAGGACGCGCGGCTGGGCGATTTCGCCCATCATCGCGTCGGCGATCTTGTCCGTGGCCTTGGCCCAGGCGTCGACGACCTTGTTGTACTTCTCGCCCTTGGTGATCAGGCCGTCGGCGTACTGTTGCTCGTACTCCTCGACCTGGGTGCGGGTGTCCGCCACCAGTCCGGCCTTGGCCGCCGGAATGACGATGTCGTCCTTGCCGAAGGAAATGCCGGCCTTTGCCGCCTCGCGGAAGCCCAGCTGCATCATCTGGTCGGCGAAGATGACCGTCGCCTTCTGACCGCAGTGGCGATAAACCTGATCGATCAGGTTGCCGATTTCCTTCTTGGTGAGGTTCTTCTCAAGCAGGCGATAGCCGATGTTGGCGTTGTGCGGCAGCAGCGCACCCAGCTTCATCCGGCCCGGCGTCGTGTCGATCACCTTGGTCAGGACGTCGCCTTCGGCGTTCATCTCGGTCCAGCGGGCTTTGATCTTGGTGTGCAGCGTGACGACCTTGGCGTCGAGCGCGGCATCGATCTCGCCCATGTTGGCGAACAGCTTGCCCTCGCCGGGTTCGCCTTCCTTGACCAGCGACAGGTAGTACAGACCCAGGACGATGTCCTGCGACGGCACGATGATCGGCTTGCCGTTGGCAGGCGACAGGATGTTGTTCGTCGACATCATCAGGACGCGCGCTTCCAGCTGAGCCTCGAGGCTCAGCGGGACATGAACGGCCATCTGGTCGCCGTCGAAGTCGGCGTTGAACGCTGTACAGACCAGCGGGTGCAGGCGGATGGCCTTGCCCTCGATCAGCTTGGGCTCGAACGCCTGGATGCCCAGACGGTGAAGCGTCGGCGCGCGATTCAGCAGGACCGGGTGCTCGCGGATGACCTCGTCCAGGATATCCCAGACTTGTGGCTGCTCGCGCTCGACCATGCGCTTGGATTGCTTGACGGTGCCCGACAGGCCCTTGGCGTCAAGGCGCGCATAGATGAACGGCTTGAACAGCTCGAGAGCCATCTTCTTGGGCAGGCCGCACTCGTGCAGCTTCAGTTCGGGACCCACGGTGATGACCGAACGACCCGAATAGTCGACGCGCTTGCCCAGAAGGTTCTGGCGGAAGCGGCCCTGCTTGCCCTTCAGCATGTCGGCCAGCGACTTCAGCGGACGCTTGTTCGCGCCGGTGATGACGCGGCCGCGACGGCCGTTGTCGAACAAGGCGTCGACGGATTCCTGCAGCATCCGCTTTTCGTTACGGATGATGATGTCCGGCGCGCGCAGCTCGATCAGGCGCTTCAGGCGGTTGTTGCGGTTGATGACGCGGCGATACAGGTCATTCAGGTCGGAGGTCGCGAAACGACCGCCGTCCAGCGGCACCAGCGGGCGCAGTTCTGGCGGGATGACCGGAACGACGGTCATGATCATCCACTCGGGCTTGTTGCCCGATTCCAGGAAGGCCTCAATCAGCTTCAGGCGCTTGGACGCCTTCTTCGCCTTGATCTCGGACGGGCTGTCGGCCAGCTCGCCGCGGTGACGCTCGGCCTCGGCATGCAGGTCGATGCCGATCAGCAGGTTGCGTACGGCCTCGGCACCGATTTCGGCGGTGAAGCCGTCATCGCCGTATTCGTCCTGGTAGCGATAGAACTCGTCTTCCGTCAGCAGCTGGTTCTGCTTCAGCGGGGTCAGGCCCGGCTCGGTGACGATGTAGTTCTCGAAATACAGGACGCGCTCGACGTCCTTCAGCGCCATGTCCAGCATCAGCGAGATGCGCGACGGCAGCGACTTCAGGAACCAGATGTGCGCGACCGGGGCGGCCAGTTCGATGTGGCCCATCCGCTCGCGGCGAACGCGGGCCAGGGTGACCTCCACGCCGCACTTCTCGCAGATAATGCCCTTGTATTTCATACGCTTGTACTTGCCGCACAGGCATTCATAGTCCTTGGTCGGGCCAAAGATACGGGCGCAGAACAGGCCGTCACGCTCGGGCTTGAACGTACGATAGTTGATGGTTTCCGGCTTCTTGATCTCACCGAACGACCACGACCGGATCTTCTCTGGCGAGGCCAGGGCGATCTTGATCTGATCGAAGGTCGGAGTGACCGGAAGCGGGTTGAAGATGTTCAGGACGTCCTGGTTCATCTTGTTTTCCTTCTGCGGGGATTCCCGCGAAAATTCAGACAGTGGAGAGAGCGAAAGACCGTCCCTCCCCGCTTTCGCGGAGAGGGTTCATCGGATCGGTCAGCTGTTCTCCAGCTCCACGTTCAGGCCCAGCGAGCGCATTTCCTTGACGAGAACGTTGAAGCTCTCGGGGATGCCCGCCTCGAAGCTGTCGTCGCCACGGACGATGGCCTCGTAGACCTTGGTACGGCCGGCGACGTCGTCGGACTTCACCGTCAGCATCTCCTGCAGGGTATAGGCGGCACCGTAGGCTTCCAGAGCCCAGACCTCCATTTCCCCGAAGCGCTGGCCACCGAACTGTGCCTTGCCGCCCAGCGGTTGCTGGGTAACGAGCGAGTACGGCCCAATCGAACGCGCGTGGATCTTGTCGTCGACCAGGTGGTGCAGCTTGAGCATGTAGATGTAGCCGACGGTGACCGGGCGCTTGAACTGCTCGCCGGTCTGACCGTCATAGACGATCGACTGACCCGAGCGGTCGAGACCCGCCTTCTCCAGCAGGTCCTCGATGTCCCCGATGTGGGCACCGTCGAAGACCGGCGTGGCGAACGGCACACCCTTGGACAGGTTCTTGGCCAGTTCGATCAGCTCCTCTTCCGTATCCGGCAGAGGCGTCTCGGGGCCATAGATGCTGGTCAGGTGATCGACCAGCGCCTTCTTCTGTCCGCCCTGTTGCCAGGCTTCCAGCAGACCCTGGATCTGCTTGCCCAGACCGGCGGCGGCCCAACCCAGGTGGGTTTCGAAGATCTGGCCGATGTTCATGCGCGACGGCACGCCCAGCGGGTTCAGAACGACATCGACCGAGGTCCCGTCTTCCAGGTGCGGCATGTCCTCGATCGGCAGGATCTTGGAGATAACGCCCTTGTTGCCGTGACGGCCGGCCATCTTGTCGCCGGGCTGAAGCTTGCGCTTCACGGCCACGAAGACCTTGACCATCTTCATCACGCCGGGGGGCAGTTCGTCGCCGCGTTGCAGCTTCTCGACCTTGTCCTCGAAGCGGCGGTCCAGTGCCTTGCGGGCGTCTTCGAACTGCTTCTTCATGGCCTCGAGCTCGCCCATGGCCTTCTCGTCGTCCAGGGCAATCTGCCACCACAGGCCGCGCGACAGTTCGCCGAGCTTGTCCTCGGTGACTTCACCGCGACCCAGGCCCTTCGGACCCGAGGTGGCGTTCTTGCCCAGCAGCAGAGGCTTCAGGCGACCATAGACGTTGCGCTCCAGGATCTTGAGCTCGTCATCGCGGTCCTTGCCCAGGCGCTCGATTTCCGAACGCTCGATGGCGATGGCCCGCTCATCCTTGTCGACGCCGTGACGGTTGAACACGCGCACGTCCACGACCGTACCGGCCACGCCGGGCGGTAGGCGCAGCGAGGTGTCGCGCACGTCCGAAGCCTTCTCGCCGAAGATGGCGCGAAGCAGCTTCTCTTCCGGGGTCATCGGGCTTTCGCCCTTGGGCGTGACCTTGCCGCACAGGATGTCGCCCGGCTGGACCTCGGCACCGATGGCCACGATGCCTGCTTCGTCGAGGTTGCGCAGGGCCTCCTCGCCGACGTTGGGGATGTCGCGGGTGATCTCTTCCGGCCCCAGCTTGGTATCGCGGGCCATCACCTCGAACTCGTCGATGTGGATCGAAGTGAAGATGTCGTCGCGCACGATGCGCTCGGAGATCAGGATCGAGTCCTCGAAGTTGTAGCCGTTCCAGGGCATGAAGGCGACGAGGGCGTTGCGGCCCAGAGCCAGTTCGCCCAGGTCTGTCGAGGGACCATCGGCGATCACGTCGCCGACCTTCACTTCATCGCCCACACGCACGATCGGGCGCTGGTTGATGCAGGTCGACTGGTTGGAACGCTGGAACTTGGACAGGCGATAGATGTCGACGCCCGAACGGCCGGCATCCAGTTCGTTGGTGGCGCGGACCACGATCCGGGTACCGTCGATCTGTTCGACGACGCCGTCACGCCTGGCGACCACGACTGCGCCGGAGTCCACTGCCACGACCGCTTCCATGCCGGTGCCGACCAGCGGTGCGTCCGACTGCACCAGAGGCACGGCCTGACGCTGCATGTTCGCGCCCATCAAGGCCCGGTTGGCGTCATCGTTTTCCAGGAACGGGATCAGGGCCGCAGCGACCGAAACGACCTGTTTCGGAGACACGTCCATCATGTCCACGTCGGCACGGATCAGCAGTTGAGAGTCGCCGTTGATCCGACCGGGGACCAGCTCCTCGACGATCATGCCGTCCTTCAGCTCGATGTTGGCCTGGGCGATCGTGTATTTCGCCTCCTCCATGGCCGAGATGTAGACCACCTCGTCCTGGGCCTTGCCGTCCTTCACCCGGCGGTACGGGCTCTCGATGAAGCCATACTTGTTCACCCGGGCGTGGGTGGCCAGCGAGTTGATCAGGCCGATGTTCGGGCCTTCCGGCGTTTCGATCGGGCAGATGCGGCCATAGTGCGTCGGGTGCACGTCGCGGACTTCGAAGCCAGCGCGCTCGCGCGTCAGACCGCCCGGGCCAAGCGCCGAGAGGCGACGCTTGTGGGTGATCTCGGACAGCGGATTCGTCTGGTCCATGAACTGCGACAGTTGCGACGAACCGAAGAACTCACGCACGGCGGCGGCGGCCGGCTTGGCGTTGATCAGGTCGTGCGGCATGACCGTGTCGATATCGACCGAGGACATGCGCTCCTTGATGGCGCGCTCCATCCGCAGCAGGCCGACGCGGTACTGGTTTTCCAGCAGCTCGCCGACCGAACGGACCCGGCGGTTGCCCAGGTTGTCGATGTCGTCGATCTCGCCGCGGCCATCCTTCAGGCCGACCAGAATCTGCAGGACCTTCAGCACGTCGTCCTTTTGCAGAACGCGGATTTCGTCGGACACCTCCGGCGTTTCCAGACGCATGTTCATCTTGACCCGGCCCACGGCCGACAGGTCGTAACGCTCGCTGTCGAAGAACAGCGAGTTGAACATGGCCTCGGCGGCCTCAGGGGTGGGCGGCTCGCCCGGGCGCATCACGCGATAGACGTCGAACAGCGCGTCCTCGCGGCCGGTGTTCTTGTCGATGCGCAGGGTGTTGCGCATGTAGGCCCCGACCGTGACGTGGTCGATGTCCAGCACGTCGATGGTGGTGAAGCCGTGGCTTTCCAGCAGTTCGATGGTCGGCGCGTCCAGCTCGTCACCGGCCTCGGCATAGATTTCGCCGGTTTCGTAGTTGACGGCATCGGCGGCCAGATAGCGGGTCAGCAGGGCATCGGCGGCCAGCGACAGCGACGAAGTCGTCTCACCCAGCTTCTTGGCCTGGCGGGCACTGATCTTGGTGCCGGCGGCGGCGATCACTTCGCCGGTGTCGGCGTCGACCAGATCGAACTCGGGCTTCACGCCTCTCCAGCGCTCGGCCTTGTAGGGCGTGACCCAGCCTTCGCCGCGCTTCTCGTAAGGCACGGTGTCGTAGAAGGTCTTGAGGATTTCCTCGCCGTCCATGCCCAGGGCCATCAGGAAGGTCGAGGCGGGCAGCTTACGGCGACGGTCGATGCGGGTGTAGACCACGTCCTTGGCATCGAACTCGAAGTCCAGCCACGAACCCCGGTACGGAATGACCCGCGCGGCGAACAGCAGCTTGCCCGAGCTGTGCGTCTTGCCCTTGTCGTGGTCGAAGAAGACGCCCGGCGAACGGTGCATCTGCGAGACGATCACCCGCTCGGTGCCGTTGACGACGAAGGTGCCCTTGTCGGTCATGAGCGGGATGTCGCCCATGTAGACGTCCTGCTCCTTGATGTCCTTGACCGAGCGCGCGCCGGTCTCTTCGTCCGCCTCGAACACGATCAGGCGCAGCTTGACCTTCAGCGGCGCGGCATAGGTCATGTCGCGCTGGATGCACTCCTCGACGTCGTACTTCGGCTCTTCGAACTCGTAGGAGACGTATTCCAGGATGGCGCGTTCGTTGAAGTCCTTGATCGGAAAGACCGACTTGAACACCGCCTCGATGCCTTGATCCTTGCGCGGACCGCTGCGCACTTCGCGCTGCAGGAACTGCTCGTAGGAAGCGCGTTGGACCTCGATCAGGTTCGGCATCTGGATCGCTTCGGGGATACGCCCGAAGGAGTGGCGGATGCGCTTCTTGCCGGTGAACGAGGTGGCGGTGGCGAACTGACCGGGGGCGGTGAGTTCAGCGTTGGTCTTGGCCATTCTGTCTTCCCAATACGCCGCCCCAACTCCAGAGAATTGGCAGGCAGCGATAAAATGCAGCAGCCACGGTTCACCGCTCGGTGACCCGTGACCATCGGTTTCGGCGTCCACCCTCGGGCCTCGCGGCACCAGGACACCTGAAATGTAGGGCTCCCTTGGGGAGGAGCGCGTCTTCGCTCGGTCGGAGGGCGACGGACCGGGCCTCGACGCTTTCGCGCGCGGACTCATGGAGTTCTGCGGAGCGCGGACATATACGCCCTTCTTCGGCGAAATAAAGGCCCCGATCACACCGGATCGGCCGCAGAGCGAAGATTTTTCGCCGCCGGTGTCGATCCAGCCATCCTCCGCACGTCTCCTTATCGACGCGGGATCGCCGCGCCGCCCCGAAAAACAGGATGACGCTCATGATCCGTACCACTCTGACATCGCTGGCCGCCGCACTGGCGCTCGGCACCTCGGCCCACGCCGAGGAATTCGCCCTGTTCGTCTATGAGACCCCCGCCGACTTCGCCGCGCGGGACGACGCCGCCCGCGGCCCCGGATACTGGGGGGCCTATGCCGAACTGGCCGAGGCGATGGGCGCGGCGGGGATCGTGCGTGGTGGTGGCCCTCTGACCGCCCCGGCGCTTGGCTCCCGCGTCGCCGTCAGGGATGGCCAATCGTCGGTGACGTCGGTCGATGGCTCAGGCGAGGCGCTCAGCGGCTGGTTCGTGATCGACGTCGTCGACCGGGCCGCCGCCGAGGCCTGGGCCGCCCGCGTCCCGGCCGCCTCGACCGCCCGGATCGAGGTGCGGGCCGTTCTGCCGACGCCCATGCCGATGAACCCTTGACCCCGGACAAGCGGGGCCGTTCTCTTCGATCGCAAGTTTTTCGTCGCTTGTCGATCCCGTCCGTGCCCGCGCGTCTCCTCATTGTCGGACATCGCATCCGCCGATCGCCGACCCACCTCACGGAGCTCACATGCAATACGTTCTTCTGATCCACGAACCCGAAACCGAATCCTATCCCCAGGGCGAGGCCGACCCCGCGTGGCACGCCATCCTGCAGGCCCACACCGAATACGGCGGCCAGATGCATGGTGCCGGCGTCTTCGTCGGCGGCGCAGGCCTGAAATCGGCCAGCCTGGCCACCACCGTCCGCGTCACGCCCCAAGGCCGCACGGTTCACGACGGCCCCTTCGCCGAAACGCGCGAGCAGTTGGGCGGGCTGTATATGATCGACGTGTCCGATCTGGACGCCGCCATCGACTGGGCCAAGAGGCTGCCGATCGCCGGCAACGGGTCCATCGAGATCCGCCCCCTGCTGCCCCCGCCGCCGATGCCGGGCTGATCGGCGCACCTTGAGCCTTCTCGACCAGACCTTTCGACAGACCGGCGGGCGCGTCATCTCTGCGCTCGCCGCGTCCTTCCGCGATCTGGACCTGGCCGAGGAGGCCTTTGCCGAGGCCTGCGCCCGTGCTGTCGAAAAATGGAGTGACGCCCCGCCCGCCGATCCCGCCGCCTGGCTCTATGCCGTCGCCCGGCGCTGGGCGCTTGACCGCTATCGGCGCCGCGCCACCGCCGCCGCCTGGCGTCCCGATGCCCGCCCGCCCGAACCGACGCCCGAGGACCAGGTCATGGCCATGGACGACCCCATTCCTGACGAGCGACTGCGTCTGATCTTCGTCTGCTGCCACCCTGCCGTGGCTCCGGAGGCCCGCGCAGCCCTGACCCTGCGGACGGTCTGCGGCCTGACGACGGCGGAGGTGGCGACCGCCTTCCTGCTGCCCGAGCCGACCCTGGCCCAGCGGCTGGTCCGGGCCAAGCGCAAGATCGCCGAGGCCGGGGTGCCGTTCGACATCCCCGCGCCCGAGCACTGGCCCGAGCGGATGGATGCCGTCCTGTCGACGCTGGAGGTCGCCTATGCCCAGGCCCATGCTGACGCGGCCCTCGCCGGGCCCCATGCGGATTTCGCGCGCGAGATGCTGCATCTGACCGACCTGCTGACGCGGCTTGTCCCTGATGACCCCGAAGTCCTGGCCCTCGCCGCCACGGTTCGCTTCACCGAGGCGCGCCGCCCGGCCCGGCTGGCCGCAGACGGGGCCATGACGCCGCTGGCCGACCAGGATGTGCGTGACTGGAACGCCGAGCTTTGCACCCAGGCAGAGCGTATGCTGACGAGTGCCGCAGCCCTGGCACACCGGAACCGCCGCCCGCCCGGCCCACGCGCGCTGCAGGCGGCGATCCATGCGGTCCACGCCGACCGACGTCGATCCGGCCTGATCGACTGGCGCGCCATCGTCGGTCTGTATGATGCGCTTCTGACCCTCCGCGACGATCCGGTGATCCACACCAACCGCGCCATCGCTGTGTCGGAGGTTCGGGGTCCGGCCGCAGCCCTGTCGCTTCTGGACGCCGCGTCTCAACCAGATTGGCTACCCTGGCGGGCCGCGCGTGCCGACATGCTGGTGCGTCTGGGTCGGGGGAACGAGGCGGTGGCCGAATACGAGGCGGCTCTCGTGCTGCAGCCCTCCCCTGCCGAAGCCCTATTCCTCGCCGCCCGTCGCGCTGCTAGCGTCAACGTATGACTCGCACCCCGCTTCTTGCCGCCGTCGCCCTCAGCCTGACCCTCGCCGCCTGCGCCGGTGCGTCCAGCCAGCCGACGATGAACCTCGATTTTTCGGGCAGTAACACCCAGGAAAACTGGAACGCTGGCAATGCGGCCTATCTGGTCGTCAACAGTGCCAGGCGCGGCTGGACCACGACCGAGAGCGGCCTGCAATACCGCCGCGTCGGACCGGCCAAGCCGGGCGGCAAACAGCCGATCGCCACCGACACGGTCAAGGTCCACTATCGCGGCACCTTCGTCGACGGGCGCGAGTTCGACAGCTCCTATGCCCGCAATGAACCCGCCGAGTTCCCGCTGAACCGCGTCATAAAGGGCTGGACCGAGGGTGTGGCCCTGATGCGTGAGGGCGAAACCTTCGAGTTCGTGATTCCCGCCTCACTCGGTTACGGCGACCGCTGGGTCGGCGGCGACGACCTGCCCCCCAACTCCACCCTGCTGTTCGCGGTGGAACTGCTGGAAGTTCAGCCCGCCGCCTAGGCTGAGATTACAGGATTGTAATCTTTTCGACCGTTCGTCGGGTTGACCCGCGAGGCCTGCCGTCGTGATCTCCGGCTCCCCTTTTCTGCCGGAAGTGCCCGATGATGCGTCCCCTGCCCCGCCTGAGCCTGTGCGCTTCCGCCTGCACCGCCGCCCTGATCATGGCGGCCCCGGCCTGGTCACAGACCCCGATACTGACCCAGCCGCAGGATGCAGCCCTGGCGCTTCCGCGTTCGCAGCCGGCCATCCCGGCCCCGACACAGGCCACCTTCCCGGGCGTGATCCGCTATGAGGCCGACGTCACCGACCGCGACCGGCGGATCATCAGCGTGCGCCAGACCATCCCCGTTCCGGCCGCGGGTACCTTCACCCTGCTGTATCCCGAGTTCCTGCCCGGCAACCACGCCGACACAGGTCCGATCCAGCTCATCTCCGGGCTGACGGTCACCGCGCCGGACGGTCGACGGCTGGAGTGGCTGCGCGACACGGTCCAGCCCCACGCCTTCCACCTGGACGTCCCCCAGGGCGTGACGGAAATCCGGGTCGAGTTCCAGTGGCTGACCCAGCCGGACGGCGGTCCCTGGCGGGTCGTCCAGACCCCCGGCATGGTCAATATGCAGTGGGAAAAGGCCGTCCTCTATCCGGCCGGCTATGCCGCCACCGGCATTACGATCGAGCCTTCGATCCGCCTGCCCGAGGGCTGGGGCTACGGCGTCGCCCTTGACACCGTTTCCAACGAAGGCGGCCTGGCCACCTTCGCACCGGTCAGCCTCTATACCCTTGTCGACAGCCCGATGTTCGCCGGGGCCCACTATCGCCGATTTGCGCTGGACGCCGACGGAGCCTCGCCGGTCTATCTCAACGTGGTCGCCGACAAGGCCGAACAGCTCGAACCGGCAGACGGGTTGATGGCCAAGTTCGACGCCATGGTGGTGCAAGCCGACCGCCTGTTCGGTGCCCGGCCCTTCGACCGCTACGAATTCCTGGTCGGCCTCACCAATCAGCTGGGCGGCATCGGGCTGGAACACCACCGGTCGTCAGAGAACACCCTGGCCCCCGATTTCTTCACCCGCGGCACCGGATCGCTCGGTTCGCGCCAGCTGCTGCCGCACGAATACGTCCACTCCTGGAACGGCAAATACATGCGACCGGCGGACGAGCAGACCGCCAACTACAATGTCCCGACCCAGAACACCCTGATGTTCGTCTATGAGGGCCTGACGTCCTACTGGGGTGAGGTGCTGGCCGCCCGCGCCGGTCTGGTGACCAAGGACGAGACCCTGATCGGCATGGCCGGTCATGCCGCCTTCTACGAGAACCAGCCGGGGCGCCAATGGCGGGCGCTGCACGACACCCAGAACCACAACCTGCTGGGCTATCGCGTGCCGGGCAACTGGCCGTCCTGGATGCGCACCACGACCGACTATTACGACGAGGCCCTGCTGGTCTGGCTGGATGCCGACACCCTGATCCGCGAGGGCACCAACGGGCGGCGTTCGCTCGACGATTTCGCCAAGGGCTTTTTCGGCCGCCTGGACGGCGAGGTTCAGACCCGCGGCTATACCTTCGAGGAGCTTGTCGCGGCCCTGAACGACGTTCATCCTCACGACTGGGCCGGCTTCCTGCGCGGTCGCCTGGATGCGGTTGGACCCGAAGCCCGTGCGCCACTGAATGGGATCTCACGCGGCGGCTACCGTCTGGTCTATGTCGACAGCCTGTCCGACGCCGAAAAACGTATCCAGACCGGCTGGGCCAATGACTTCCAGTATTCCCTGGGCTTCAGCCTGTCGTCGACCAATCGTATCGGCGGCGTGCGCTGGGGCAGCGTGGCCTATGACCAGGGTCTGGGGGCAGGTTGGGACGTGATCGCCGTAGGGGATCGCGCCGCATCGGCCGAGGCCCTGCGGGAAGCCATCACGGCGGCGAAGGGTGGTTCGGAACCCCTTGTGATGACCGTCAAGAACGGTGACCGCATCCGCACCCTGTCGATCCCCTATCACGACGGCCTGCGCTATCCGCGACTGGAGCGGGTCGAAGGCACACCCGACCGAATGGGCGATATCCTCGCCCCGCGTCGCCGCTAGGACCTGCCCTCCCCGTTGGCATGTGCCGCGGGGAGGACAACCGTTCCTACTTCAGCAACGCCAGCAACGCCTCTGCCGCGCCTTCCGACGACGCCGGGTTCTGGCCGGTAACCAGCTTGCCGTCGGTCAGGACGTAGGAACCCCAGTCCGCGCCCTTGGAATAGTCGCCGCCATTCTGTTTCAGCACGTCCTCAAGCAGGAAGGGCACCACGTCCGTCAGGCCGACGCCCTCCTCCTCGGTGTTGCTGAAGCCGGTGACCTTGCGGCCCTTGACCAGAAATTCGCCGTCGGGACCCTTCACATGACGCAGGGCGGCAGGGGCGTGGCAGACGGCTCCGACGGGCTTGTCGGCCTTTGCAAAGGCTTCGATCAGGGCGATCGAGGCCTTGTCCTCGGCCAGGTCCCACATCGGGCCGTGACCGCCGGGATAGAAGACGGCGTCATAGTCCTCAGCCTTGATCTCTGACAGCGGATGGGTCGAGGCCAGGGCCGCCTTGGCGTCGGCGTCGCCCTTGAACCGCTCGGTCGCTTCGGTCTGGGCGTCCGGCTCGTCGCTCTTGGGATCCAGCGGTGGCTGGCCGCCCTTGGGCGAGGCCAGGGTGATGTCGGCCCCCGCATCCTTCAGGACGTAATATGGGGCCGCGAACTCTTCCAGCCAGAAGCCGGTCTTCTTGCCGGTGTCGCCAAGCTGGTCGTGCGACGTCAGGACCATCAGGATTTTCATGGGGTCAGCCTTTCGGGTTCGGGGAGAGACGGCATGTGGGAAGCCCACGCCGTCGATGCCACGACCCAAACGAAAACAGGCCCGGAGGTTTCCCTCCGGACCTGCTCATTTCGCAAACCCAGACGCGCATTGCGCGTCGGGGTCAGACCAACTTCCCGATCTTACTTGATCTGGACCTTGGCACCGGCTTCGGTCAGCTTCTTGGCGACTTCGTCGGCGTTCTGCTTGGAGACGTTCTCGACGACGTTCTGAGGAGCGCCTTCGACCAGGTCCTTGGCTTCCTTCAGACCCAGGTCCGAACGCACGCCGCGCACTTCCTTGATCACGTTGATCTTTTTGTCGCCACCGTCCAGCAGGACGACGGTGAACTCGGTTTGCTCTTCGGCAGCTTCGGCCGGAGCAGCAGCGCCACCGCCAGCAGCGGCGACGGCGACCGGAGCAGCGGCGCTGACGCCCCACTTTTCTTCCAGCAGCTTGGACAGTTCGGCAGCTTCGAGGACGGTCAGCTTGGACAGGTCTTCGACGATCTTGGACAGGTCGGTCATGGAGTAGATTCCTTCGGAGGGATTGGGTTCAGAGTAGAGGGTGTGCGGAGATGAAAGAGGCGGTTCCGCTTACGCGGCGTCCTTCGTGGCATAGGCGTTGAACACCCGTGCCAGTTGGCCGGCCGGGGCCTGAACCACACCGGCGATGCGGGTCGCAGGCGTGTTGAGCAGGCCGAGGAACGAAGCGCGGATCTGATCCAGCGACGGCAGTTTGGAGAGAACCTCCACGCCCTTCGCGTCCAGAACCTTCTCACCCATGAAGCCACCCAGGACGACGAACTTGTCGTTGGCCTTGGCGTATTCAGCGGTGATCTTGGCGGCCGTCACCGCGTCGTCGGCATAGGCGATGCCCACGGGACCCTTGAACAGGCCGTGGTAGTCGCTGCCTTCGTCGGCTTCGAGCGCCTTCAGCGCCAGGCGGTTCTTGACCACCTTGAACGTGCCGCCCGCAGAACGCAGGCGACCACGCAGGTCTTCCATATCCGCAACGGTCAGACCCAGATTGTGGGTCACGACCACGGCACCCGCGTCGGCAAAAACGCCCTTCAGCGTTTCGATCGACTCGGCTTTTTGTGCGCGATCCATTGCGGTCTCCAGTCTTGCATTCGCCGACGGGCTTATTCCCGACGGCGGATTGGTCAGAACACCGCGCATCGCTGCGAAGCGTTCGGGCCGGTCGTATTGTCCGAAGGAGGCTTGCAACCCCGACCTGACCGGATACCGGTCGCGTCTGGCGTCGTCTGCATCCCCATCTCCCCACGGCGTCAGAGGGCTCTCTGACATTTATGGCCTGGGTGACCCCCAGACCCCGAAGTTCTCGGACAGGACCGTCAGAGCCGGTAAGGCCCAGACGGCGAAGGGGCGCTCTATACACGGCTCGCCACCAAACTCAAGCACCGGCTCTTCACAAGCGGCGCGGAAGAAGGTCACATCCCCACGAACGGGAGCGACACCATGACTGAGTCCATCCAGACGGCCGCACCCGAGGCCACCGGTCGCGACAGTCTGGGCCGAGCCGCCTCGCTGCTGCTGTTCCCGATCCGGCTAGGCATCGGTGCCATACAGGGACTGGCGCTTTGGTGGCTATATCAGGCGGCGGACATGGGGCTGGTCTACGGGCGCGACGCTGTGCGGGGCTGGCCCGCCAACGAACCGACCCTGTTCGCACCGCTGGTGCTGGTCTTCCTGTTTGTCCCGGTCCTGTTGCTGGCCGGTGTGGGCCGCATGCGTGCTCGGACCCTCGCCATCTGGGCTATCGCCGCCACCACTACCCTGGCCCTCCTTGGTTGGCATGACGTGGCGCGTCAGAGTGCCGACACTCTCTACAGTCCACCCTTTTTCACCTTCCCACTTTTCCTGTTCAGCGCGACCGCCCTGTTTATCGGCCATCACCTGATCCTGCCTGCCGATCTGGAGCGGCGCTGGATCGCGGCCTTCCCGACCTATTTCGACACGGCCTGGAAAGCTGGCGTGCAACTGGGCCTGTCCATCGGCTTCACCGGGGCCTTCTGGCTTCTGCTCCTGCTGGGGTCCGAACTGTTCAAGGTCATCGGTCTGACCTTCCTCAGCGATCTGATCGGCGAGGAGTGGTTCACCATCCCCCTGACCTGCCTGGTCTTCCCCGTGGCGGTTCACCTGACAGACGTGCGTGACGGCCTGATCCGGGGCGTGCGGACCGTCGTGCTGATGCTGCTGTCCTGGCTGCTGCTGGTCATGACGGTGCTGGTCGCGGGCTTTCTTCTGGCCCTGCCCTTCACCGGCCTTGAAGGTCTCTGGAACACCGGTAGCGCGACCGCCCTGGTCCTGTCCGCCGCCGCGGCCCTGATCATCCTGATAAACACCGCCTATCAGGACGGCCGCCCCGACAACCTGCCGCCCGCAGTCCTGCAGATTGCCGTCCGCGTCGCCGCCGTTCTGATCACGCCGCTGATCATCCTGGCCTTCTGGGGTCTCGCCCTGCGCATCGGCCAGCATGGCCTGACGCCGGACCGGATCATCGCCCTGGCCTGTGCCGTCGTCGGCCTGGCCTATGCCGTCGGCTATGGCTTTGCAGCCCTGCGGCCTTTCTGGCAGCGTGACGCCGCCTGGATGACCCCTCTGGAGCGTACCAACGTCTGGACCGCCGTCCTGGCCGTCGCCCTGATACTGGCCCTGTTCAGCCCCCTGGCCGACCCCACCCGCTTGTCCGTCAACGATCAGGTCGCCCGGCTGGAGCGTGGAGCGGTCGCTGTCGACCAGTTCGACTTCCGCTTCCTGCGCTTCGAGAGCGGCAAGGCGGGGTTGGCCGCTCTGGACGCGCTTTCACGCTCGACCGACCCCGCCATTGCCATGCGTGCCAAGAACGTCGCCGCAGCCACGGATCGCTACGAAGACGCCGTAACGGGAAAGCCCAAGCGCAAGCCCGTGTTGGAAATTTTTCCTGCCGGCAGCGCCTTGCCTGACGGCTTTTTGGTCAACGTCGGGTCAGATGACAGCCGTCACTCCTGCACCGCGGACAATCTATGCGTTGCGCGAGTCATGGACCTGAACAGCGACAGCACCCAAGAAGTTCTGATCGCCAACAGCTACAACATCACGCTCTGGGTGCGTCGGACCGGTGGAGTCTGGAAGGACGTAAGTAATCTCAAGGTCAGCCTTTGCGCCGATCGCGAGCAGCCAAAAGACTACAGGGATGTGCTGCGATCAGAAGATTTGAAGCCCGCTCAGCCAGAATGGCCTGATCTGGATTTCGCAGGCCAGCGTCTCGAAAACGATACCCGATCGGTCTGCTCAATCGAACGGGAAGAGATCAGGCCCATCACCCGTTAACCCCCCGCTCACCCTGCCCGACCACCCGATCTTCACCTTGTCGGGCCTAAAACGTCCCGGAATGAGCCAGTCCCGCTGAACGAGGACCGGCCACGATCTGTGATGTTTGAAGGGTGTTTCCGCATGGCCAAG
>JAESFK010000412.1_pt1 | contig 23561 bp, 20 predicted proteins | sample 9269391 | NCBI WGS metagenome assembly JAESFK01 (sample SAMN14506231, study PRJNA617097) | algae metagenome | isolation source: Drouetiella hepatica UHER 2000/2452 and co-occurring heterotrophs from... | place: Slovakia: Slovak Paradise National Park, Hrabusice, Kosice Region | collected 2000-01-01
CTGAGCGCGGGCACGACCGCGACGCTCGAAGCTTCGGGCGCGATCAGCCTCGGCCATGTCGGCGCGACGACAGGCGACCTCTCGATCACCTCGACGGGCGCCGGCATCAGCGCCGCCAGCATCGACGTCGGCGAAGACGCGACCTTGACCGCGGCGACATCCGTCTCGGTGACGAACAGCCTGACCGCGGGCGGCGCGGCCAGTGTCACCGCCAGCGGCGGGACGCTCGGCCTCGGCAACTTGGGCGCGGGCACGACCGCGACGCTGGAAGCCTCGGGCGCGATCACGCTTGGCCATGTCGGCACGACGACAGGCGACCTCTCGATCGCCTCGATGGGCGCCGGCATCAGCGCCGCCAGCATCGAGGCCGGCGGCGACGCGACGTTGACCGCAGCAACCTCCGTCTCGGTAACGGGCCTGCTCGGCGCGGGCGGCTCCTTGACCGTCACGGCGAGCAACGGTGCGATCCAGGCTGGCGACTTGACGGCCGGCGGCTCGCTCACGCTGACCTCCGCGGCCGCCCTTGTGCTGGACACGGTGTCGAGCCTGCTCGGCAGCGTCTCGCTCACCTCGACGAGAGCTGGCGTCAGCGCGGCCTCCGTCGATGCCGCCGGTTCCGCAACGCTGGCGGCCGCGACCTCTGTGTCCGTCACCCATGGCGTGACGGCTGGCGGCGCGGCGAACATCACCGCCGGCAGCGGCACGCTCGACCTCGGCGGCCTGAGCGCGGGCGGAAACGCGGCGCTGACGGCGTCGGGCGCGATCACGCTCCGCAATGCCGGCTCCGCGACTGGAGACCTTTCCCTCACGTCGTCGACGGGGGCCATCACGGCCGGTGTGCTGACGGCGCGCAATCTCGATGCGACCTCGGCGGCGGCGCTCTCCCTCACGGCTGTCGACGCCAGCGAAAACGCGACGCTGCGGGCCGCGACCACGCTGTCGGTTCTCCGGCTCGCCAGCGGCGGTTCGGCACGGCTCGCGGCAGGTGGGACGATCGCGGCCGGCAGCCTTGCGGCGGAGAACGATCTCGACCTCTCGGCCGGCGCGGGCATTGCCTTCGGCAGCGGTGCGTCGCGCTCGGGCGGCATCACCATTGCCTCCCAGGGCGGTACGGTCCGTGGCGACAACCTCGACGCGGCCGGCTCCGTGATAGTGCGCTCACCGGGCGATCTCGCTTTCGGCCAGGTGAGGGGCGGCACGGATGTCGCACTGCTTTCCGCGGCCGGTACGATCCAGATCGGGACGCTGACCAGCGGGCGCGATGCCGAGCTGCAGGCGCGCACGATCAGCTTCAGCCTTGTCGACGCCGGCCGCTCGGCGACGCTCTCGGCGGATGGAGAGATCGCCGGCGCGCGGATCGTCGCGACCGATATGCTGACGCTGCAGGCTGGCCGCAGCGGCCAGGGTTCGATCGCGATCGACATCGGCGCGGCGCGGGCGGCCGTCATCGGCGCTCCCGACGAGGTCAAGCTCGGACGGTTCGGCGCGGGCGACAGCATCGTCATCCTCGGCACGCGGATCGCCGCCGACATCGTCCAGCTTCCCGGTGGGGCGGGGCTGCCGTTGGCGCTCGACATCGGGGGGTTCCGCGAGCGCACCGCCAGCCATGTCGATCTCGAAATCGAGACGCAGCGTTTCCGGATCGGCCGCTTCGACAGCGTCGACAGCCTGCTGACGACGACCGCGAGCGATTTCGCCATCGCCGAGGCCTTTGTCCCTGGCGCCCTGAAGGTGACGACGCCGATCATGACCATCTTCGCCAACAACCGCAGCCTCGCTCCGGTCCGCGGTTACGACGTGCAGCTCTACCCGAAGGGGCGTCCCTTCTGGCTCGACGTCGACGGCAAGCGGCTGACGACGAACGCCTTCATCGTGGGGGTCGATACCGATGTGGTCGACGTGCCGCCCTCCAGCGGTGGCTCGCTCACCCGTGACATGGCGCGGCTCGGCGTCGTGCTGCCGACGGGGCTCTCGTTCGGCGAGATCGCGCGCGGCTTCGTGCTGGGAGCGGATGGTCGCTGGCGCAGTGCCTCCGAGATGCGCGCTGTACCGCCCGGCACGGGCGCACCGACCGAGCCGCTGGTCAACCTCGACGGCTTCAAGGAGCTGCCTTGAGCCGTACGAGACGTTTTGCCTGCGCTTACATCCTGGGTCTTGCCGCCGGCTGCCTGACAGGGCCGGCGTCTGCGCAGATCGTGCCGCAGACGCTGGAGAACGAGGCCGCGCGCCAGCGACGCGAGATCGAGCGCCAGACCGCGCCACTGCGCCAGCGTGGTCCGGCCGTGATCGCTCCGACGCCGGGGCCGAGGCTCGAATTCCCGGCCGGCGGCGCAACCGTCGTGCTGAAGCGCATCGATTTCGACGAGTCGCGTTTTCTCAGTGCAGCCGAACTCGATGCCATTCGGGCGCGCCATCTTGGCCGCAGCATCGACCTTGCGGGGATCGGCAAGCTCGTCCAGGAGGTCAACGACCTCTATGCCGAGAAAGGCCAGATCACGGCGAGTGCCGTGCTGCCGCCGCAGAAGCTCGAAGGCGGTGTCCTGAAGGTCAAGCTCGTCGAAGGCCGTGTCGGCAAGATCGGCATCTCTGGCACGGTCCAGACCTGGCCCTGGTACATCCAATCGCAGGTGCCGATCGGTGAAGGCGCGGTCGTCGATGCGCCCGCCCTCAATCGTTCCGTCTCGCTCTTCAACCGGCTCAACGAATTGCAGATCAGGGCCCAGCTCGGCGCCGGCGCCAGCTTCGGCCTGACGGATCTCGATCTCGCAGTCGCCGAGCCGGCGCGCAACGTCATCCAGTTCTCCTATGACAATCAGGGCGTACTTTCGACGGGGCGCTATCAGGGCACGCTGTTCCTGCGCCATCACAACCTGCTCGGCATCGACGACCGGTTGGTGCTCTACGGATCACGGGCGCGCGGCAGTATTCTCGGCAGTGCCAGCTACACGCTTCCGGTCTCGCCCTGGGGCACGCGGCTCGGCGTCAGCTTCACGCGCTCGGGCTTCAACATCGTCAACGGCGCGATCCGCGAATTGCGGCCCGAGGGCATCTCCGAGAGCGGTGCGCTGACGCTGTCGCAACCGGTCTTCGCCACCGACGCCATTCTGCTGCAGGCGACGGGCGCGCTCGGTCTTGGCCGCGGCCGCAGCAAACAGCTCGACATCGCGACGGTCGAGAGCAGCTATACCCGCAGCATGGCCGGCCTCGCGCTGAACGTGACGCTGCCGAGCCTGACGCATTCCACGACCGCGAACTGGACCCAGGTCGCTCATGAGGACAAGCTCTCCGGCGCGAACCGGAACTTCACGATCTGGACCGGAAACACGACCTCGGTCTGGCGGGTGACGGACGATCTCTACGGTTCGCTCACCGGTGCCGGCCAATACACCAGGGAGACGCTGCTGCCCGGCGACCAGATCTTCCAGATCGGTGGCCCGACGACGGTGCGCGGCTATCCGATCGGCGCCGCCTTCGGCAATTCGGGCTTCTACGCCCAGGCGGAACTGCACTACCTTCTGCCCGATCCCCTGCAGCAGCTCGAGGCCTTCGTCTTCCTCGATCATGGCCGGACCTATCTCAACGCCTCGATCAGCATGCGCGCCACTTCGGTCGGCGCGGGCCTGATCTGGCGCCCGATCGACTGGGTCTCGCTCGAGGGCGGGGTGGGGCGGCCGCTCGAACGCGTTTCGCCTGTGCAGCGCGACGTCGAGCTCTATTTCCGGCTCACGCTGCGCAAGACCATCTGAGTTTTCGCAAGACTATCTGAGCCTTTGAAGGAACCGATCATGGCGCCCCTGCCGCTCTTCTACTCCAGCATCGTCGTGCTCGACCGCAACACGCATCGCGAGGCGCGCGTCGCGCCCGCCGCGCAGCCCTATGCCTTCGCTGTCGGCGCCCATGTGCTGCCGGCGCTGATGCCCGAATTCGCCATGGGCTGCCGCGACATGCCGATCCTGTTTCTGGAGGAGGACGGCCGCTATTCGCCGCTGTTCATGGTCGGGATGCGCCCCGGCGAGAGCTGCCTCATTGATGGCGAGGGGCGTTGGCGCGGCCAGCATGCGCCCGCCTATATCAGGCGCTATCCGTTCATCGGCGGTGAAGTCTCGGCACAGCAGCAGGTCGTCTGCGTCGATGGCGGCTTCGCCGGCCTCGACGACGAAAGCGGCGAGCGCCTGTTCACGCAGGAGGGGGGGCCGGCAGAGGCGTTGCAGCGTGTGGTGGCGTTCGTCGCCGACTATGCCGATGCCGCGGCCCAGACGGCCGCCTTCACGGCCGAACTCAAGGCGCTCGACCTTTTCCAGACGATCAATATCGAGATCCGCTCGCCCGATGGCACGAATTCGAGTTTCGCGGGTTTCGCCGCCATCAGCCAGGAACGCCTCAACGCGCTCCCCGACGAGGCCTGGCTCTCGCTGCGGCGGAAAGGCTATCTCGGGCCGATCCAGGCCCATCTGATCAGCCTGACGAATTTCGCCTTGCTGGGCGAACGCGCCCAGAAGATCTGAGCGCCGGCGATCGCCTGCTCAGTCAGCGGGCGAAGCGCGGCATAGGACGCAGGTCCCGGATGTGAGAGCATACGGCATGATCCGAATCATCGCCGCAACGCTCGCAGCCTCCTTCCTGTTGACGATGCAACAGGCCCAGGCATCGGACTCGTGCCGCCCGACCCGCGATGGCAAGGACCGCGTTTCGCCCGCCAATGGCTGCCCGAGCGGCTATGTCATGCGCGGTGCCTGCTGCGAGTCGATCAACACGATGTCGCAATCCGGCACCGCCGTGAAGACATGTCCGGCGGGGACGGTTTCGAGCCTCGGCGTCTGCGTCGCCAAGAAGTGATCTTTCGGCAGCATTCTGCGGCGCAGATCTAGCTTGCGGCGGTTTTGCCGCCGGGCTCGGATAGGCACGAGCAACGAGGATACGCCCCATGAAGATCGCCGATGTGCGCGCCAATGCCTTCGCGATGCCCTTGAACAATCCCGCCTACCCGCGACCGCCCTACAAGTTCTACAATCGCGAATTCGTGGTCATCAACTACCGGACCGACCCCGAGCGGCTGCGCGCACTCGTTCCCGAGCCGCTGGAGGTCGTTGGCGACATCGTGGCCTATGAGTTCATCCGCATGCCGGATTCGACCGGCTTCGGCGACTACACCGAGACTGGGCAGGTCATCCCGGTGCGCTTCACCACCGCTTCGGGCGAGGTGCAGGAGGGTGGCTATGTCCACGCCATGTATCTCGACGACAATTCACCCATCGCCGGCGGACGCGAGATCTGGGGCTTCCCGAAGAAGCTGGCGACACCGAAGCTGGCGCATGAGCAGGAGACGCTCGTCGGCACCCTGCATTACGGCTCGGTCCTCTGCGTCAGCGCCACCATGGGCTACAAGCACCGCGAACTCGATCTGGCGCCGCTGGCCAAAGCCATGGCCAAGCCTGCTTTCATGATCAAGATCATCCCCCATGTCGACGGCTCGCCGCGCATCTGCGAACTGGTGCGTTACTACATGGAGGACGTCACGCTGAAGGGTGCCTGGTCCGGCCCTGCCGCGCTGCAGCTCTTCGAGCATGCGATGTGCGACGTGGCGCGACTGCCGGTGCGCGAGGTCGTCTCGGCCAGCCACTACGTCGCCGACCTGACGCTGGGCCTCGGCGAGGTGGTCTTCGACTATCTGAGCGAAGCGGTTCCCGGCTGAAGTGTGCCGCGTTTAGATGGCAGCGCCCGTCATCCCGGACGCAGCGAAGCGGAGATCCGGGATCCATTCCTGAACCTCGACTGGAAGCGCTCTGGAATGGATCCCGGGTCAAGCCCGGGATGACCGCGCGGTTCCATGCAAAATCAGCATGCTCCAGAACCGGCGGGGATCAGTCGCGATAGGCCGGCTCCTCGGTGTCGAGCTGGCGGCGGATCGAGGCGAGATGGAGCCGTGCCGATTCCGGATCGCCCTCGCGCATCTGGCGGGCGGCGGCCTCGGCGATCTCCCGCTTCACCGGCAGCACCGCGCGACCGGTCGAGAGCGCGATGGTCTGCACCTCGCAGGCACGCTCCAGATAATAGAGATCGTCCCAGGCCTCGGCGATGTTGGGGCCAAGGACCATAACGCCGTGGTTCTTCATGAAGACGATGTCGGCGTCGCCGACCGCGGCAGCGATGCGATCGCCCTCGCTTTCGTCGAGGGCAAGGCCGTTGTAGTCGCGGTCGAAGGCCGTGCGGCCATAGAACTTGAGCGCGGTCTGGCCGGCGAAGATCAGGGGCTCGCCCTCGGTCATCGAGAGCGCGGTCGCGTAGGGCATATGCGTGTGGAAGGCGACCTTGGCGCGCGGCAGGTTCTTGTGGACGCGGGCATGGATGTAGAAGGCGGTCGCCTCGGGCTGGCCCTCGCCGGCGACGACATTGCCGTGGAAGTCGCAGATCAGCAGGTGCGACGCGGTCAGCTCGCGGAAAGCCCAGCCATAGGGGTTGACGATGAAGAGGTCGTCATAGCCCGGGACGAGCGCCGAGAAGTGGTTGCAGATGCCCTCCTCGAAGCCATAGCGCGCCGCCATGCGGAAGGTCGCGGCGAGGTCTCGGCGCGCTTCCCAGACGATGGCTGCATCGAGGCCCGGCTGGTTCGGACCGGGGGCATGGGCCGGATTCGCAGCAACTGCCTTGAGGGAATGGGCCATCGCAATCTCCAATCGAAGCGTGAACGCAGTGAAGCAAGCCTCAGGCCGTTGGCAAGCGCCGGCGAACGATGCCGGCATGGAAGCGCATGCCGTGGATCAGGCCGGCATCGTCGAAATCATAGCGCGGGTTGTGCAGCGGGGCGCTGTCGCCATTGCCGAGGAATGCGAAGCATCCGGGCACATGGTCGAGAAAGCGGGCGAAGTCCTCCGAGCCGGTCGAGGGGGCCGAGACGACGGAAACCTTGTCCGCTCCGAGCACCTCGCGCGCGACTGCCAAGGCCTCCTCGACCAGCGCCTGGTCATTCACGAGAGGCACGAATTCGCGCGTGTAGGTGGTGGATTGCTCCACATTGTAGGCGCGCGCGATGCCGTCCGCGATGATCCGCATCTGCCGCTCGATATCGGCGCTGACCTCGGGGGCGAAGCTGCGGGCGTCGCCGAGGATCCGGGCCTGACCGGGCAAAGCGTTGCGCGTGCCGTCGGTGATCAGCTCCGTCACCGAGACGACCGCAATGTCGGACGGGCTCAAGCGCCTGGAAACGATGGTCTGGAGGCTCGTGACGAGCGCACAGGCGGCGACGAGGGTTTCGTTGCCCGAATGCGGGCGGGCGGCGTGTCCGCCGATGCCCGTCAACACGATCTCGAAATTGTCTTCCGCCGACATGATCGCCCCAGGCTTGGTCTGGAAGCGGCCGATGGCGAGCCCCGGCGCGTTGTGCAGCCCGTAGATCTCCTCGAACGGAAACCGCTCCATCAGGCCGTCGTCCAGCATGGCAAGCGCGCCGCGACCCCATTCCTCTGCGGGCTGGAAGATGAAGCGCACCGTGCCGTCGAAGCCGGCATCCGCGGCCAGCAGTTTCGCCGCCCCGAGCAGCATCGCCGTATGGCCGTCATGGCCGCAGGCATGCATGACGCCTGGATTCCGGGATCGATAGGGTGGCTCGCCCTGTTCCGGGATCCGCAGCGCGTCCATGTCGGCCCTGAGCGCGATCGCACGGTTGCCGTTGCCGCGTTTCAGCGTGCCCACGACACCGGTGCCGCCGACGCCCTCGATGACCTCGTCGAGGCCGAACTCGCGGAGCTTGGCCGCGACGAAGGCGCTGGTGCGCGTCTCCTCGAAGCCGAACTCGGGATGAGCGTGAAAGTCGCGCCGCCAGGTGGTCATCTCCGCCACCAGCGCGTCATGGTCCAGCATCGTCATCGCGGGTCTCCATCCTGCGTTTCGCCGTCATAGGGCGTGGCTCGCATCGAGGGGCGCCGGCAGAACGCGTCATGCCAGGCGGCGAGCCGCGGCGCCCGCCTGCGGAAATCCGGCATGTCTCGGAATTCGAGCCAGGCCAGCGCCGTCGCCAACGCGATCTGGCCGATGGTGACCGACCCGGCGAACGGCGCCTGCGTCTCCAGATGGGCATAGGCTTCGACCAGTTTCGCCGCCTGTCCCTGGGCCAGCGGCGGATAGCGCAGTGCTTCCGGGCGCCGCAGCGTCTCCCAGCGCAGCGCGATGCCGGCATCGCACAGCCCCTGGGCCAGCGCCTGCAGGCGCAGCGCCTCGTAGCGGCCCGGCCCGTCGCGCGGGATCAGCGAGCCTGCGCCGCCGAGCCGGTCGAGATAGTCGCAGATCACGACGGAATCGAAGAGCGCGCCGGCATCCGGCGTCAGCAGAACCGGCACCTTCCCGAGCGGATTGGCCGCGAACACGGCATCATTGCGGTTGGTCGGGCTGGTCTCGTGGTGGACGACGTCGAGGCGCTCAGTGAGCCCGAGTTCATAGGCGCTGACCAGCACCTTGCGAGCATAGGGCGAATGGCTCTGGTAAAGCAGCGTCAGCCTGTCCGCCATCACGCCCCCCGGCCCGCGACCTCGTCCGGCGTCAGCCCGACGAGCTCGGCATAGCGGCCCGGATCGGTCGCGCCTTCGGTGACGACCACGAAGATGCGCGAGGATCCGTCGAGTTTCAGTGCGGTTCGCGCCTGCGGATCGCGCAGGGCCGCGATCAGCCCGGCAAGCCCGGCCCCGCCGCTTTCGCCGGCGACAACCGCCGGATCGCCGCCGACCGGCCGGGCCAGTCGGTTCATCGTCTCGACCGCGACATCGTCCTCGACGGTCATGAAAGCGTCGGCGGCGCGCTCCAGCACGCGCCAGGCGAGCGGCGACGGATCGTAGCATTCCAGCATCGCCATCACGGTCGGCTCGTCATGGGCGACCTTGGTCGGCTGGCCGGCGCGGGCGCTCTCGAAGATGCAGGCGGCGCGCGCCGGATCCACCACGGTGAAGACCGGCCGCTCCGCGCCGAGCACCAGCGCCAGATGCGCCGCGATCGCAGCGGCGATGCCGCCGACGCCAGCCTGGACGAAGACATGAGTCGGCGGCGCGGGCAGTTGCGCGAGCGCCTCGCGGATGATCGCGGTGTAGCCCTGCATGACCAGGCCGGGGATGCGCTCATAGCCTTCCCAGGCGGTGTCGGAGACGACCGTCCAGCCGCGCTCAGTCGCGACGCGCGCCGCCTCGACGACAGATTCGTCGTAGGTGCCCGTGACCCGCACGATCTCGGCGCCGAAGCGCGCGATCGCCTCGGCTCGCGCCGCGCTGACCCCGCCATGCACGAAGATCACCGAACGCGCCCCGACCAGCGCGGCTCCTTGTGCGACCGAGCGGCCGTGATTGCCGTCGGTGGCGCAGGCGAAGGTCATGCCAGCCGCGACCGCCCGGACTGCGGGCGAGGTCAGGTCAGCCTCGCCGAAGCTGCGCCCGTGCCGCTCGGAGGCTGCTTCCAGCACCAGCCGGGCGACGGCATAGGCGCCGCCGAGCGCCTTGAAGCTGCCGAGGCCGAGTCTTTGCCCCTCATCTTTGGCGTGGAGCGCGCCGACGCCGAGCTCGGCGGCGAGGCCGGGCAGGGCGACCAGCGGTGTCGGCCGATGCTCTGCACGCTCAGCAAGATGCCGCTCGATTGCGTCGGCCCCTGCGGCACCTAGCGTCTCGGCATCGGCCGGATGGAGCGGCTGCCGATACGCGGCGAGCGAATTGAGCAGGAGCATGCAAGGCCTTTCAGGATGTGACGTCGAAAGGATATTGCGGCGGCAGCGAAAAAGGCGCTCCAATTGCCGGGCCGTTTTGCAAGTTTGTTTCAGGATGCATCGCTTGGCCGAGCCGACCGCTATCGCACTCGACGCCTTCGACCGGGCGATCCTCGCCATCCTGCAGGCCGACAACACCACGCCTCAGCGCGTCATCGGCGAGCAGGTCAATCTCTCGGCCCCGGCGGTGCAGCGCCGGATCAGGCGCATGGAGCGGGACGGCGTCATCACCGCGAATGTCGCCGTCGTCGAGCCGGCCGCGCTCGGTCATCCGATCACGCTGTTCGTCGAGGTCGAGCTGGTCAGCGAGACGGCGCCCGACATCGATGCCGCCAAGCGCGCCTTCCTGGCCGCGCCCGAGGTGCAGCAGTGCTACTATGTGACGGGCGAGGTCGATTTCATGCTGGTCGTGCTCGTGCCCAGCATGGCGGCCTACGAGGCGCTGACGCGGCGGCTCTTCTTCGCCGACGCCAATATCCGCAGGTTCAAGACCTTCGTGGCGATGGATCGGGTCAAGACCGGCATGCGCGTTCCCATCGGCTAGCCAGGAAAGCTGCGCAGCGCTCGATCGCAGGCGGCTCGGTCGTGAGAGCCGGCCAAATCGCTCACCAAGGCATCGCGCGACTTGATCGGCATCTCGTTGCTGAGCCGGCTACCTGTCTAAAGGCCGATCAGAGTCCGACGAGTTGCCCGCCGTCGACCACGATGGTCTGAGCGGTGACCCAGCTCGCCTTGTCGGAAGCGAGGAAGAGCACGACCTCGGCAACCTCCTCAGGCTTGCCCATCCGGCCGAAGGGGATGTTTGCAAGCGTCGCCTGATAGAGTTCGGGGTTCGACGTCTTCCGGTCCTCCCAGGTGCCGCCCGGGAACTCGATCGAACCGGGCGCGACGCAGTTCACCCGGATGCCATTCCGCGACAGCATCTTCGCCTGGCTCGCCGTGTAGTGCATCACGGCCGCCTTGATCGCGCCATAGGGCGCCGAGCGCGACGAGGCCCGCAGAGCCGAGATCGACGAGACGTTCACGATCGACGAACCCGGTTTCATGTGGGGGATAGCCGCATGGCTGCCGCGGACAACGGCCATCATGTCGACGTTGAGCGAGGCCGCCCAACCCTCCTCGTCATCCGAGTGGCCGAATCCGGAGGCGTTGTTGACGAGGACGTCCAGGCCTCCGAGAGCCTTCACCGCCTCGGGCACGTAGGCCTCGATCGCATCCGCGTCGGCGAGGTCGACGCTGGTCCCGTGAGCCGTGACGCCGAGCGTCTCGATCTCCCGGCGGGTCGCTTCGAGCGGTCCCGCCCCCCGAGCGCAGATCGAAACGGATGCCCCGCCCGCCGCGAACCCGAGCGCGATGGAGCGTCCGATGCCACGGCTGCCGCCCATCACGATGACTCGCTTGCCGGTGAATTCCTTGGCCATGATGGCATTTCCTTACTGATTGCGCGTGGGCAGCTTTATAGCCCCGGTGAAGGGCTCGGATTCAAGTCCCGCCGCATGCCGTGCTGGATTGGGTAGCCGGCGGGTGAGCCCGCCCCCGGGCCTCGCCGACTTGACGGCAGACGGCGCGAGCGGACCTAACGCAGGCCGGTCAAGAAGGTCCGCTCTTGGGATGCCGCTTGATGCCCGCAATGGCGCGAGCCGGTCATGTTGGCTCGTCAATGCGAGGTCGGCTTTACACCATCTCGGACATTCGTCATTCGGAGAGGCCTGGGTTCTGCCGCTCAACCGCGAAACCGGGCCGATGTGGCCGCGTTGGACATGCCGCCGCCATGCGAAGCCCGACCGGCAGACATGCAACTTGATGCCCTCCCTTGCGAGCGTGAGGGCGCGCCCTCATCCCAGCCAAGCTCGGCGGGAAGTGGGCTAGAATCGGCGCGTCGCCGCGTTTTGTCCGCGCGTCGGCGCCCGCCGGGGTACACGGGTGGACGCAGTCGCATGCCTTTGCGTGCGACTGATGACGTCGCCACTGGACGAAATCTATTGCTGCCCCTGATGACGTCCGCTCTCGGGCGATATGATCTGCCATCTAACGGGCACAAGTGGCTCTTTCCGGACTCTGACGTCGTCCGGTTTCGGGCAGCGTGGCGACAGATGCGGCATGCGAACGACTTCTGGAAACATCTATCGATGCCGGGGCGCAATCTGACCGCGCCGGGTACCCCAAGCACTTCCGGTCCGATCGGCTGGTGAAAAAGCTGATCGGACTGATCCCGCACGCTTGAGCCGGGACTGTCGTTCGTATTCCGGCGACGCGAGCGGATCTCCGCTCTTGATGGGAGCAAAATACTCAAGCGCGGGAAAAATGATCCAGATTTAGCTAAATAAACAGGAGCGATTTCCAGAAATACTGAATACCGGGCAGGCATTTTGCCATAATTTTGAAATACCGACGCGGAACTTTTTGATCACGCAGGCGTTCTCGGATCACTTGACCATCTTGCGGGGTGTCCCTTCCGGCTGGTTCATGCGAAGGAGTACTTCCATGTTCAAGACATTTTTCTTTGTCGCCGTGATCGCTGCCATTCCCGCAACGGCCTTTGCCCAGAATGCTCCGGCAGCCGAGGGTGGCGCGCTAGGCGGCGCGGCGACAGGAGCGGTCGGGGGTGCGATCGTCGGGGGCCCGATCGGGGCCGTCGTCGGCGGGGTAGGGGGCGCCGTGGTCGGCGCGATCATCGGCGACCAGACGCCGCGCTTCCAGACTTATGTCGTGGAGCAGCGTCGCCCGTCATACAGCTATGCCGAGCCGGTGGTCGTCGGTGCGACGCTGCCGAATGAAGGCGTCGTCTATTACGACGTGCCGCGCGAATATGGCGAGACGAGCTACCGCTACACGGTGGTCAACAACCGCACCGTGCTGGTCGATCCCAGGACGGGTCGCATTGTTCAGGTCATCCAGTAAACAGGATCGACTGCCCCGAGGGTGATGGTGCGCTACGCGCCGTCACTGGCCTAGTCGGGTCGGAGGCCCGCTCCAGCAATGGGGCGGGCTTTGGCCCGTTCGATTGCGCGACAGACCGCGCAAGATGCCGCTCGCGACGGGGCCTCGACCCCTCGACACCTGCGCCATTGAAGCCGTCGCCGACCATTGCCGCATCGCCCGACATCCGTCGGCTGATCGTCGGCGATGTGCACGAGGAGACCGATATGGCGCTCGAACAGACCCGCATGCAGATTGTCCCAAAGCCCTGGGGGGCGACCGAGCTGCTGCCCTGGAGCGAAGTCGCCCATGACGGGATTCCGATTGGCGAAATCTGGTTCCAGCGCCGCGATCCGCAGGCGCCCACGCCCGCTCTGCTGCTCAAACTGCTGTTCACGCAGGAGATGCTGTCGATCCAGGTGCATCCCGACAATGCCATGGCACAAGCGATGGGGCTGCCGCACGGCAAGACCGAGGCCTGGTACATCCTTGACGCAGCGCCTGAGGCCACGGTCGGCGTCGGGCTTAAATCGGTGCTCACTGCTGCGCAGTTGCGGGACGCGATTGCGGATGGCTCGATCGCCAAACGCATGCAATGGCGCAAGGCCAGCACGGGTGACGTCATCTTCGTGCCGGCGGGAATGATCCACGCAATCGGACCCGGTCTCGTGCTTGCGGAGATCCAGCAGCGCAGCGATACGACGTTCCGCCTGTTCGACCATGGCCGCGATCGCGAACTCCACATCGAGCATGGCGTCGCGGCCGCCCATGCAGGGCCGGCCGAAGACCAGGCGCCGCCGCAACGCCTGAGCGATGTCAGAACGCTACTTGTTGCAAGCCCCTATTTCGTCCTCGAGCGGTTCATACTGGCCGCGGGGTCTAGCTGGGAGCTCGACGCCAGGCAGGAGACCTGGCTGGTTGTCATCGCCGGCAGCGGCCGGCTCGGGCCGTCCCAGGCCGGCGTCGGCGAGGGCTGCTTCGTAGAAGCCCAGCCTATGCGCATCGCGGCAGGGCAGGATGGCTTGACCTGCCTGGTGGCCTATGCCGCTGCGACACCCAGCCACGATCTTCTGCGCGCTCTCGTCGACAGCGATGCGGTTGCCACTCCCCTCTCGCTTTCGCCGCTCCCTGCACTGGCGGTTTCGCCGCCCCCCTTCACGGAGGCACGATCATGAACCCGCTTCACCGCATCGCTTTCATCGGCAATTCTCTTCCGCGCCGCTGCGGGATCGCGACCTTCACCACAGATCTGCAGCAGGCCGTCGCCTCGTCCGGAGCCGATGTGGACACCTCCATCATCGCCATGAACGATCATGGCCATGGCTACGATTACCCGCCTTCCGTGCATTGCCAGGTCCGGGACGACCGGCTGGAGGACTATGCGCGCGCGGCCGCCTTCCTCAATGACGGTCGGTTCGACGTCGTCTCGCTCCAGCACGAGTTCGGCATCTTTGGCGGCGAGGCCGGAGGTCACATCATGGCGTTGCTGTCGCGCCTGACGATGCCGGTCGTCACCACGCTCCATACCGTTCTGGCCGAGCCGACGCCGCTGCAGCGCAACGTCCTGGAGCGGATCGTCGACGCTTCGACGCGGGTTGTGGTCATGGCCGAGAAGGCGCGCGACCTGCTGCGGACGGTCTACCGGTTGCCCGCCGACAAGATCGAGGTCATCGCGCACGGCATTCCCGACTTCGCCTTCGTCGAGCCCGACGACGCCAAGGCCAGGCTGGGTTTCAGCGGCCGCTCCGTCATCCTGACCTTCGGCCTCTTGTCGCCCAACAAGGGCGTCGAGGTGATGATCGACGCGATGCCCTCGATCCTGCGACGCCGCCCCGACGCGGTGTATGTGGTTCTAGGCGCGACGCATCCTAATCTGGTTCGCGAACAGGGCGAAGCCTATCGCGAAAGCCTGATGAGCCGTGTGCGTGAACTCGGGGTTGAGGATCACGTGATCTTCCTCGACCAGTTCGTCGATCAGGCGACGCTGCTGGGTTTCATCTCGATGTGCGACGTCTATGTCACGCCGTATCTCAACGAGGCCCAGATGACCTCGGGCACGCTGGCCTACAGCTTCGGGCTTGGCAAGGCAGTGGTCTCGACGCCCTACTGGCATGCTCAGGAACTGCTCGCCGACGGGCGCGGCATTCTGGTACCCTTCGGCGATGCTGTCTCGATCGGCGACGAGATCGCCGGCTTGCTGACCGATGAGGGCCGGCGCGAGGCCATGCGCATGCGCGCCTATGCGAGCAGCCGGTCGATGACGTGGGAGCGAACCGCCAAGCGGTACCTCACCGCTTTCGAGACGGCGCGCCGCGGTCGCGTGCTGAGCGTGGTTGCCGGCGCGGCGCAGGCAAAGCCCTTGCCGCAGATGTCGGCGCCGCCTGAGATGCAGACGGGGCATTTTCTGAGCATGTGCGACGATACCGGACTGTTCCAGCACGCCGTCCATTCCGTGCCGGATCGCTCGCATGGCTACTGCGTTGACGACAATGCCCGGGCGCTGCTCCTTGCCTGTGTGCTGAACAGCGCCGGCGAGCCTCGCCTGGCGGAAGCGCTGACAGCGCGCTTTGCCTCCTTCGTCCAGCACGCCTGGAATCCCGATACGCGCCGCTTCCGCAATTTCATGAGCTTCGACCGACGCTGGTTGGAGGATACCGGCTCGGAAGACAGTCACGGACGCACGCTCTGGGCGCTCGGCGAATGCGCGCGCAGCGATATCAGCCCCTCGCGCCGGCGATGGGCTGCCGCCCTGTTCGCGGAATCCCTGCCCGTCGTCGAGAACTTCACCTCGCCCCGTGCCTGGGCTTTCGCCCTGCTCGGCCTCGACGCCTATTGCTCGATCACCGGAGCACCGCCGACAGCAATCTGGTTGCGCACGCTGCTGGCCGACCGGTTGCTTGGCCTGATGTCTGCGGTCGAGACGCCGGACTGGGTCTGGTTCGAAGATGGTTTGTCCTATGACAATGCGCGCCTGCCCCAGGCTCTGATTGCAACCGGGGTTGCGATGAAGGTTCCGGCCTATGTCGAGGCTGCCCTTCGGTCGCTGCGTTGGCTCACCGGTCTGCAGACCACGCCCGCGGGCTTGTTCAGGCCGGTCGGCTCGGACAGCTTCGGCGACAAGCGCTGTGCGCCCAAGGCCTTCGACCAGCAGCCGCTGGAGGCGACCGCGACGATCTCCGCCTGCCTCGCCGCCTGGCGGGCCGACGGTGATCCGCAGTGGCGGGCCGAGGCCGGGCGCGCCTTCGCGTGGTTCCTGGGTCATAATGACCTGTCATCACCGCTGGTGGATCTGGACACAGGCGCCTGTCGCGACGGCTTGCACCGCGACCGGCCGAATGAGAATCGCGGCGGCGAATCCGTGGTATCCTACCTGCTCAGCCTCGCCGAGATTCGCCAGCTAGCCCGTATCAGCGGGGATCGCCCGAAACTGGCGCCGCTTCGGGCCTTGCACGCCTGAGCCTCCGGCGAACGCGCACAAACAGACTGGGGTCGCCTTGTCCCAACGCACCTTCCTGAACCGGCAGGCCCTGTATCTGCGCCCAGACCCTGCGCGGGTCGTCGTGCGTCGGTTTGGCCCGACGCCCGAGCCCAGGGATTTCAACCCGACCGACAAGATTAGGGCGAACCATATCGTCGAGCGGGTTCTGTCGCTCGATCCTGAGACCGCGGAGAGCCTGCTTGCCGAAGTGCTGGAGAATTTCAAGGGTCGGCACCGCAACCTGCTGGAAAGGTTCGAGGCTCGTGCAGACGAGATGGAAGAGGCCTTCGCGACGCATCGCGCATTCACGCAGGTCCAGCGCCGTCTAGTCGGATCCTACTTCCTGCATGAATACTCGTTCGAGGCTGCGGCGCTGTTCAACCCCAGCATCGTTTCGCATCCCGACCAGGCGGGTGCGCCTGCGGGCGGACGCCGCTTCGTCCTGAGCGTTCGCGCGGTTGGGGAGGGGCATATCTCGTCCCTGACGTTTCGCTCCGGATCGATCGCCGCCGATGGCAGCGTCAGTGTCGATCCGACATCGCGCCTGGCCTCGATCGCCACCTTGCGCAACCGGATGGCGCGTCTCGACGGCGAAGATGTCGAGGTCGCCTTCTCGCCCGATGGCGACATCTCCGAGCGGGTGATCTTTCCTGTCACCTCATCTCAGTCGAACGGGATCGAGGACGCACGTTTCGTCGCGTTCGACGAGGGTGGACGGACCGTGTTCCGCGCGACCTACACCGCCTATAATGGCAAGGGCATCCGCTCGGAATTGATCGAGACCAGCGACTTCCTGTCGTTCCGGATGTCGCCGCTGCGAGGCTCTGCTGCCGTCAACAAGGGCATGGCGCTGTTTCCGCGCAAGATCGACGGCCGCTACGCCATGATCGCGCGGCAGGACAGCGAGAACCTCTATTTGATCTATTCCGACGATCTCCTGACCTGGGACGGCGGCGTCGCACTCCTGAAGCCGCGATTCCCCTGGGAGTTCATTCAGATCGGCACCTGCGGCTCGCCCATCGAACTCGACGAGGGCTGGCTATTGTTGACCCACGGCGTCGGGCCGGTCCGGAAATATTCAATCGGCGCGGTGCTTCTCGACAAGGCTGACCCGTCGAAAGTCCTCGCACGCTCGCGCGAGCCGTTTGTCCGGCCGGAGCCCTCGGAACGGGAGGGCTATGTTCCCAATGTCGTCTACACCTGCGGCGCGATGCGGCACAACGACCTGATCATCCTTCCGTATGCCGTCTCCGACACGTTCTGCAATTTCGCGACGATCAAGATTGCCGCCCTGATCCAATCCATGGAACGCTGAAGCTCGGCGATAGGCGAGGGGCCCGTCACCAGCCCCTACCAATTCAAGCTGCCCCAGAAGACTGAAGCGGCTATATTTCTGCTAAAACAACTTTATCGCGAGTTCGAAATTCAGAAAAAACTTATGGTTGACTTTCGGCGCTGTCCGACTATTATTGGGGGGTCGATATTTGTTTGGTTGGCTGTTGTTGTTTCCGCGCTTCGGCGCGCCTCTGACGAAACTCCCTTCGAAAATCGTGGTGACCCCATCGTGCACTCGCACGCTGGTCAACGACTATTGCCAATTGGAGGGTTCGTTATGAGCACCGGCACAGTGAAATGGTTTAATTCCACCAAGGGCTTCGGCTTTATCCAGCCTGACGACGGCAGCCAGGACGTCTTCGTCCATATCTCCGCCGTCGAGCGCGCTGGAATGCGCGAACTCGCAGAGGGCCAGAAGCTCAGCTATGAGATGGTCAAGGACAACAAGTCCGGCAAGTTGGCCGCCGAACAGCTGCAGGCGGCGTAACCGGTATTCAACCGCTCCGATGACCACGGATGTACTGGCATCGACGATGCGGATGGATAGCAAAGAAAGGCCAGGCTTACGCCTGGCCTTTTTCGTACCGCGGGCGCTCAATAGCAACCGCTGGTGAGGAGAAAGCAGATGGTCGAAAACTCGAAATTCCGCGTTCAGGCGGATGCCGCATTCCTCAAGACGCAGACCCAGTCGCTGTCGCGCAATCGAATCCTGTCGGAGACGGATACCGTCAATCTGGCGCGCGACGCCAATACGGCGAGGCTGAAGGAACAGCGGTTGAACAAGGAGGCGCTCGATCGCGCCGCTGCGGCCGCAGTTCTGCCAATGCCGAAAGCTCGCAAGAGCACGAAATCAGCGTGACGGTCGCAGTCGCGTTCTTAGCAGCGCGTTGCGGCGAGCGGCATGCTGGATCGATTGATCGAGATTGAGGCTGGAGCGGCGATCGTCGGACCCAAACTCGTTTTCTCGATGCGCCAGGCCATGTTTGCGGCAATGATCAATGGGGCCAGCCTTGGACATCGACGTGACGCCAAAACCGGGTGAGGCAACCTGGCTGCTTACGGATCTTCTTGGTCGGCCCATGGGGCGTGTTGCCGAAGAACCCACCGGCGAATTCAGGATCGAACCTGCGGGTCAAGCGCTGCAGACGATGGGGTCCATGAAACGCGGCCCCTTCAAGACGCTTGATGACGCATTGGCCGAAATCGAGCGTTCTACCCGCGGCACCTGCAGGCGGGCGCTACGGGACGATCCACCCTGACAGCGAGACAACCTGATGGAGCGGCGTGGCGTCGGATGAAACCGCACACCCAGGAAGCGGTTGGTATGACCACTCCATGGTGGCAGTCGGGCGTGATCTACCAGATCTACCCGCGCTCCTTTCAGGACACGAACGGCGACGGCATCGGCGATCTCAAGGGGATCGCGCGACGGCTCGACTATCTCGCGAGCCTCGGCATCGACGCCATCTGGATCTCGCCGATCTATCCTTCGCCCATGGCTGATTTCGGCTATGACGTCGCCGACTATTGCGATGTCGACCCGCGTTTCGGCACGCTTGCCGATTTCGACGACCTGCTGGCGCAAGCCCATGCGCGCGGGCTCAAGGTTCTGCTCGACTTCGTGCCGAACCATACCTCCGACCGGCATGCGTGGTTCGTGGAGAGCCGTTCCTCGCGCGACGCCTCGAAACGAGACTGGTACCTTTGGCACGATCCCGCCCCCGATGGCGGGCCACCCAACAACTGGATCAGCGATTTCGGCGGCTCGGCCTGGGCGTGGGACGAAGCCACCGGCCAGTATTACTATCATGCCTTCCTGAAAGAGCAGCCGGACCTCAATTGGCGCAATCCCGCCGTGCAGGCGGCGATGCACGAGGTGATGCGGTTCTGGTTCGACCGCGGCGTCGATGGTTTCCGCACCGACGTGCTCTGGCACCTGATCAAGGCAGCGGGTTTTCCCGACAATCCGCCCAACCCGGCCTATCAGCCTGCGATGGGCGATATGCATCGCTTGCTCCAACTCCATTCGACCGACCAGCCCGAAGTACATGCGCTGGCCGCGGAGATGCGTGCCATCGCTGACAGTTGCGGACTGGCGGGGCTGGGCGAGCGTGTGCTGATCGGCGAGATCTACCTGCCGGTCGACCGGCTGATGCAGTACTATGGGCAGGAGCGGGCAGGCGTGCACCTGCCTCTCAACTTTCAACTGATCGATGCGCCGTGGCAGGCGCGCGCGCTTGCGGATCTGATCACCGGCTACGAGGCGGCGCTGCCACCCGGTGCCTGGCCGAACTGGGTGCTCGGCAACCATGACCGGCCGCGCGTCGCCAGCAAGGTTGGTCGGGCGCAGGCTCGCGTCGCTGCGATGCTCCTGCTGACGTTACGGGGCACGCCCACCCTCTATTACGGCGACGAGCTCGGCCTGAGCGATGTCCAGATGCCGCCCGCCCAGGTTCAGGACCCCCGCGAATTGCGCGAGCCCGGGCTCGGCCTCGGCCGCGATCCCGTCCGGACACCAATGCCGTGGGACGGAAACGAGAATGCAGGCTTCAGCACGGCCCCGCCCTGGCTGCCGCTGAATGTTGACTGGCCGCACCGCAATGTCGCTGGGATGACGGAGTCTACGTCGATTCTGGCGCTTTATCGCCGATTGCTGGCTGTGAGGCGCGCACATCCGGCATTGGCAATCGGCGATTTCGCGCTGCTGGACTCTGCAGGCGATGTACTTGCCTATGAACGTCGACACGGGACGCAGCGGCTGATCGTGGCGCTCAATTTCGGGACAGACGCACAGCGCCTGGAATTGCCGGGCTGGGCAAGCAATGGTCGGCCAATTCTGTCGACGATCGCCGAGGCAGCGCTCATCGAGGACGGTGCGCTGCTGCTGCAGGCGGACGAAGGTGTGATCCTCGCGGTCTGATCGCGAGCCAGGGAAGGGTTACCGTTTGCGTATCGCCATGCTGGCGCCGATCTCCTGGCGCACCCCGCCGCGCCATTACGGTCCATGGGAGCTGGTGACCAGCCTCCTGACCGAAGCGCTGGTGGCGCGCGGCGTCGACGTCACCCTGTTTGCCACCAGGGACAGCCAGACGGCGGGCACGTTGGCCGGCGTTTGCCCGGCGCCTTATTCCGAAGATCCCGCGATCGACGCAAAAGTCTGGGAGATGCTCCACGTTGCCCATGTCTTCGAGCGGGCAGGCGAGTTCGATCTCATCCATAATCAGGCTGATTTCGTGCCGCTCGCCTTCTCGCGGCTGGTCGAAACGCCGGTGGTGACGACGATCCATGGCTTCTCCTCGGACCGGATCCTGCCCGCCTTCAAGGCGTATGAGGATCGCGTCCACTTTGTCGCGATCAGCGCTGCCGACCGGCATCCCGATTTGCGCTATGCGGCGACGATCCATCACGGGATCAGACTGGAGGACTTTCCCTTCGATCCGGACGGCAGCGAAGATCTGCTCTTCTTCGGCCGGATCCATCCCGACAAGGGAGCGGCCGAGGCGATCACTGCAGCACGCCGCGCAGGCCGACGGCTGGTCATGGCCGGCATCGTTCAGGACCAGAGCTACCATAACGTGCATGTGCTGCCTGCGCTCGACGATCGTTCCGTGGTTTATCTTGGCCCGGTCGGCGGGGCTGTCCGCACGAAGGCTCTGGGCTCCGCGCGGGCCCTGCTGCACCTCGTCAATTTCGAGGAGCCGTTCGGCCTATCGGTCGTGGAGGCTCTCGCCTGCGGAACACCGGTCATCGCCTCCCGGCGCGGCTCGATGCCCGAACTGATCGAGCACGGCGTAACGGGCTTTCTGGTCGATAGTCTCGACGAGGCTGTGGAGGCGATTGGGCGCATTGGCGAGATCGATCGCGCCGCCTGCCGGGCATCGGTCGCCGCGCGCTTCACTGTGGATCAAATGGCGGATCGATACTGGGAACTCTATCGATCACTCCTTGCATGACGGCCGACCCGCGGATGTCCGAGCGTACAGATCTGTGACCTCAGGCACGGCGGGTCCCGCCGTGCTGGGTTTGTGTCGGTAAGATAGGGCATGCCGCGACTTGGCACGCAATCGTCGCCAACGGCCAATTTGGGCAGGTAGCCGACATAGCCGTGCCGACTTGCGCGGCCTCTGGTGAGGGCTGTTGCTGACATTCGTCGGCCGCGAGAAGCCGTATCCGGCTGCGCAGCATGCGTTGAGAACCCGACTATCTCGCCAATTGGTCTTGTGGCAGCCTTCGGCAAGCGTTTAGGTCCCCAGGCGCCTTCTCTGCCATGCGGGACGGAGTCAGGCCCGAGGCCGAAATGAACTTCCGTCAACTCAAGTATTTCGCGCAAGTGGTCGAGGCGGGGAATATGACGCGGGCTGCCGAGCGGCTCAACCTCGCCCAGCCGGCGCTTGGCATGCAGATCAAGCAGCTGGAAGAAGAACTGGGCGTGATACTGCTCGTGCGCCATTCGCGTGGCACCGAGCCGACCCCGCAAGGGGCGCTGCTCTACGAGCGGACGCTCACGATCCTGAAGCTCGTCGAGGACACTCGTTGCGAGATCATGGCCAGTTCTGATACGGCGACCGAGCCGCTGCGCTTCGGTATCACGCCAAGTCTGATGCAGATGATCGGATCGGAACTCGCCTTGCAAATGGCCGAGAGTGCTCCGAGCGTATCGCTCAGCCTTTCCGAGGAAATGAGCCACCTGCTGATCGAGACGCTGCGCAGGGGCGAACTCGACATGATCCTTGCCTACGAGGTGCCCGATGACATCGGCTACTGGAAGCGGGCGCTCTATCAGGAAGACCTCGTCCTGGTCAGCGCCTCATCTGATCAAAGCCGCACCCCGATACCCTTCGCCGAAGCGCTCGCCGAACCGCTCGTACTGCCCGAGCCGCGCGACAGCGTTCGCGCCCTCGTCGACCGCACGGCGAGAGAGCTGGGGCTTCACATGGAGATCGCGCATGAGATCCGCTCGATCCCCGGTATCAAGACGATGATCCTTCGCGGCGGCGTCGCCGGCATCCTGCCTTTCGGCACCGTCCTTGCCGAGGTACAGGCGAAGACCTTGTCGATCCGACCGATCATCACTCCGACATTGCGACGGACGCTGTTCCTCGCCGGCTCGCACACGGCCGGACGACTGCGCGGTCTCCCGGCCGTTCGCCAGGTCGTGCGCGCGGCGGTCGCAACACTGTCGGACAGCATGGGGTCGCTCGGGCACCCGCTGCAGTCCACGGACAACTGAGGTCTCAGTTTTTCTTAGTGCTGACCGAACGGCTGCGTATTGGATTTCAGCAACGGTTCGCGCTTTCCTTCGGTCAGGAGGAAGACGCGGTCATTGCCTCACGGGCCGCCGTTCTTCATCCGGATAGCCCCCAATCACCATGGGATACCGCTGCGTCTCCCAAGGAGCCCGGCATGCCGAACGACACGACACAGGGCACTATTGCGGAACTGGTGCTTGCGGGCCGGATATTGGCGGCGGAAGGCGTGATCGACAGTTTCGGACATGTATCGATCCGGCACCCCGAACGTGCGGACCGCTATCTCATGCCTCGCGTCCGAGCAGCCGAGCTGGTGACTCGGGACGACATCTTCACCTTCGATTTCGACGATCAGCCCCAGCCTGCAAGCGAAACGCGCGTCTTCGCCGAGCGATGCATCCACAGCGCCATTTACCGCGCCAGACCAGACGTCATGGCGGTGTGCCATCATCACGCGCCCGAGATGATGCCCTTCTGCGTGAGCGGCATCGCACTCGTGCCGGTCTTCCACCTTGGCGCGACCATGGGGGCGACCGTTCCGCTCTGGGATAGCCAGGACGAGTTCGGCGACACGAACCTGCTCGTTTCAACCCGGGAGCAGAGCATCTCACTCGCTCGCGCTCTCGGCTCGAACTGGACAGTCCTGATGCGCGGCCATGGTACGACGGTCGTTGCGCGCTCGATCAGAGAGGTGGTGTTCCGCTCGATCTACGGCGCGCGCAATGCCGAGGTCCAGCTTCGGGCGACGCAGCTCGGCGGCGTGAAATCGCTCACGCCTGCAGAAGCGGCTGCCGCCAGCGATTTCAACCTGAAGGCGTTCGCGATGGACCGGGCTTGGGAACAG
>JAESFK010000413.1_pt1 | contig 23530 bp, 21 predicted proteins | sample 9269391 | NCBI WGS metagenome assembly JAESFK01 (sample SAMN14506231, study PRJNA617097) | algae metagenome | isolation source: Drouetiella hepatica UHER 2000/2452 and co-occurring heterotrophs from... | place: Slovakia: Slovak Paradise National Park, Hrabusice, Kosice Region | collected 2000-01-01
CGGCAGCCTGCTTGACGTTGCCGGCGGCCTCGTTGGCCATACCCTTGATCTTGTCCGTGGTGCTGCCCATCGTCTTGATCCTTCTGGTGAATTTCGTGCCGCCCGGTGCGGCTTGCGACGAGGAAACCAGCGGCCGGGCGGAAGGTTCCAAAAGAAATCCTGGCGCTCCGGTTCCCCCCCCGCTTCGTCACCGACCGACAGGCGCTGCCATGGCTTCGGCCATCTCGCGCAGTGCCTGGCCCGTCTCGATATCGGCGGGGAAGAATGTCTCCAGCGCCAGTTCCGACAGGGTGATGTCGACGGGCGTGCCGAAGACCGTGGTCGTCGAGATCAGGGACAGCGTCACCTCGCCGACCCGCAGCCTCAGCGGCACGACGATGGCCGGCTCGTCTGCGGATACGGGCGCATGTCCCTTTCGGACGGGCGCGCCCGGGACGGGGTAGGTCAGAAGCTCGGCCAGCAGTTCCGCCAGCACGGGGTCTGCCGTCGCCCTGATCTGCTGGCGCAGGCGCGCGATGAGATGCGAGCGCCACTCCTCCAGATTGGCGATCGCAGGCGCGAGCCCACCCGGATGCAGCGAAAGCCTCAGCACATTCACGGGCGGGCGCAGCAAGTCGGGATCGGCAACGAGGGCCAGCAACGGCGCGATCACCGCATTGGCGGCAAGCAAGGTCCAATGCCGGTCCACCGCGAGCGCCGGATAGGGCTCGTGACCTTTCAACACAAGATCGATCGCCGCTTTGGCGGCCTGCAGGCTGGGATCCTCCAGCGCACGCTCGAGATAGACAGGGGCGTAACCGGCGGCCAGCAGCAGGGCGTTGCGTTCGCGCAGGGGCACGCCGAGATGCTCGGCCAGCAGCAGGACCATGTCGCGACTTGGCTGCGAACGGCCGCTTTCGACGAAGGACAGATGCTTCTGCGAGATCTCGGCCTCGAGCGCCAGGTCGAGCTGGCTGAGCCGGCGCAACTGCCGCCAGTCGCGGATGAGATGGCCGATCGTCGGGTGATGATGTCTGTTCATGAGGACGATCCTAGCGGGCGGACCGGCCCGCTCCAATTACCTCCCGCTTAATCGACTGCCCTGCCCGATCCCGTCAGCATGGCCTCCATCGACCCCGAGGCGCCTCACGGCAGCCTCCCAGCCAAGGAGACCGTCCATGTCCATGATCCAGTCCTCGCGCTTCCTGCGGAACGCCCTCGCCCTGGATGCCGCCGCCTGCGCCGCCACGGGCCTGTTGCTTTCGCTGGGTGCCGCACCGCTCGCCGGCCTGTTCGGCTTGCCCGAGGGATTCCTGCGGGGCGCCGGGCTCGTGCTCCTCCCCTGCGCGGCCATCCTCGCCTGGTTCGCCAGCCGCGAAACGCTGCCTCGCCTTGCCGTGTTTGCGGTGATCGGCGTCAACCTGCTCTGGATCGCCGACAGCATCGCCATCCTGCTGGCCGGCTGGTTCGCCCCGACGGGGCTTGGCATCACCTTCGTGCTGGCGCAGGCGGCGGCGGTCGCGGTGGTGACCGAACTCGAGGTGATTGGCCTGAAGCGTTCGGGTTCCGTCGCGAGCATTGCCACTGCCTCTCCATGATCACGCCACGTCCCAAGCCGTGCCCCCTTCGCAGAAAGCGGGCACGGCGATCCGGAGCACGACGGCGGACTGTCACGAAACTGTCATCCACACTCACTAGCCGGTCAACGTGCTGTTTCACTCTCCAGCCGGACAGGACCGTCCCATGCGCAATCCCTTCGTTCTTGCCGCCCTTGCGACCGTCCTGCTCGGCGGCACCGCGCTTGCCGAGCCGATGTTCAACCGCATCGCCACCTTTCAGGTCCCGCTGAACCTGCCGGCGGACCGGGACGCGTCGAAGAAGACCGTCGCTGAGATCATCGCCGCGAACGAGGACGGCACCCTGCTCGCCTACACGGACGCCGAGCAGAAGGCGCTTGGCCTCGTCGACATCACGACGGCGCAATCGCCGAAGCCGGCCGGCTTCGTGCCGCTCGGCGGCGAAACCACCTCGGTCACGATCCTCGGTGACAAGGCTTTCGTCGCCGTCGTCACCTCCGGGGACAACTTCAAGGAGCCGGCCGGCCATCTCGCCACCGTCGACCTGAAGACCAAGCAGGTCGTGGCGACCTGCGATCTCGGCGGCCAGCCGGACTCCGTCACGCTCAGCAAGGACAAGACGAAGATCGTCATCGCGATCGAGAACGAGCGCGACGAGAAGCTGAACAAGGGCGCCCTGCCCCAGCTTCCCGCCGGCAACATCACCCTGATCGGCATCAAGGACGGGGCCATCGACTGCGCATCGCGCCAGGTCGTCGACATGACCGGCATCGCTGCGGTGGAGCCGACCGATCCCGAGCCCGAGTTCGTCGACGTCAATCAGGACGGGCTTGCCGTCGTGACCCTGCAGGAGAACAACCACATCGCCATCGTCGATACGAAGACGGGCAAGGTGGTAACGCATTTTCCGGCCGGCGCAGTCGATCTCAAGGGCATCGACAAGACCCGCGACGGCCAGATCAAGCCGGTCGAGGAACTCAATGCCGTTGCACGCGAGCCCGATGCCGTGCGCTGGCTCGACAATGACCGCTTCGTCACCGCCAATGAGGGTGACTGGAAGGGCGGCTCGCGCGGGTTCACCATCTTCCGCAAGGACGGAACGGTCGAGTTCGAATCAGGCGCCACGGTCGACCGGCTCGCGATGCAGCTCGGCCACTACCCGGAGCGCCGCTCGGCCGCCAAGGGCAGCGAGCCCGAAGGCATCGAGGTCGGCACCTATGGCAACGACAAGCTGATCTTCGTCGGGTTGGAGCGCGCCTCGCTCGTGCTGGTCTATAAAGACGAAGGTCCGGGCAAGGCTCCGCGCTATCTCCAGGCCCTGCCGGGCGGCATCGGGCCCGAGGGTCTGCTGGCGATCCCGCAGCGCAATCTCTTCGTTTCCGCCTCCGAAACCGATGTCGGCGAGAAGGGCGGGGCCCGCTCGGTCGTGACGATCTATGAGCGCGCTGAGCGCCCTGCCGCCTATCCGACGATCGCCTCAGTCGAAGTCGACGGTGCTCCGATCGGCTGGGGCGCCCTGTCGGGCCTGGCCGCGCATGCGACGGCAGCCGGCCGGCTCCACGCCGTCACCGACAGCGCCTATACGCCATCCCGCATCCTTGAGATCGACACCACGCAGAAGCCCGTCCGGGTCGTCGGCGAAACCACGCTGACGAAGGATGGCAAGCCTGCCTCCTACGATGTGGAGGCGATCGCAAACCGGAGCGCCGGCGGCTTCTGGCTGGCCTCCGAGGGCAACCCCGAGATCAAGGACAAGCCGACGCAGAACATCCTGCTGCGGGTCTCGGCCAAGGGCGAGGTCGAGGAAGAAATCCTTCTTCCCGAGGAACTGGCGAAGCATGCGACCCGTTTCGGCTTCGAGGGCGTCGCCGTCACCGGCACCGGCACTGAGGAGACCGTCTGGCTGGCGGTTCAGCGCGAGTGGAAGGACGACCCCAAGGGCAAGACCAAGATCCTGGCCTACAAGCCCTCGTCGAAGACATGGGGCGCTCTTCATTACCCGCTGACCACGCCGGCAGCCGGCGCCTGGATGGGCCTGTCCGAGCTGACCTATCTCGGCAACGACACCTTCGCCGTGATCGAGCGCGACAATCTCTTCGGCGCCAAGGCGGTGAAGACGCTTGCGACCTTCTCGGTGAAGGGCCTGACGCCGGCCGCCCTCGGTTCCGCCACGATCCCGACCGTCGAGAAGAAGCTGCTGCGCGACCTGACGCCGGAGCTGATGGCGCTCGGCGGCTACGGCCTCGACAAGGTCGAGGGCATGACGGTCGACAAGGACGGGAACTTCTTCGTCGTCACCGACAATGACGGCGTCGATGACTCCTCCGGCGAGACGCAGTTCTTCGCATTCGGGAAGCTGCCCAACTAAGCAGGCGCCCTCATGAAAAAGCCCCGGATGCTCTTCGCATCCGGGGCAGTCGCCTGACCGCGATGAGGCCAGGTGGGGAGGAACGTTTACCAGCCGGCCAGGACGTTGCCCTTGAAGCGCTCAGCGATGAAGGCCTTGATCTCGGGCGTGTGGTAGGTCTCGACCAGCGTCTTGACCCAGGGCTTGTCCTTGTCCACGGCGCGCACGGCGATCAGGTTGACATAGGGGCCCTTCGGGTCCTCGCGCAGGATCGCCGAGGTCGGCTCGATCTTGGCGTCGACGGCATAGTTGGTGTTGATCGCGGCGGCCGCGACGTCGGCCAGGGTGCGCGGGGTCTGGGCGGCCTCGACCTCGATGATCTTGAGCTTCTTCGGATTGGCGACGATGTCGGCCGGGCTCGGCTTGAAGCCGACGCCGTCCTTCAGCTTGATCACGCCCTTGTCCTGCAGCAGCAGCAGAGCGCGCCCGCCATTGGTCGGGTCGTTCTGGATCGCGACCGAGGATCCGTCCGGCACATCGGCCCAGCTCTTGTACTTCGACGAGTAGATGCCGAGTGGGAAGTTGACGGTCAGGCCGACGCTGACGAGCTTGAAGCCGCGATCCTTCACCTGATTGTCGAGATAGGGCTGGTTCTGGAAGGAGTTCGCCTCCAGCTCGCCGGCGTCGAGCGCCTGGTTCGGCACGACATAGTCGGAGAACTCGATGATCTTGAGGTCGATGCCCTTCGCGGCCAGCAGCGGCTTCACCTTCTCCAGGATCTCGGCATGCGGGCCCGGCGAGACGCCGATACGGACGACCTGCGTGGTCTGGGCGAGAGCGGGGACGGCAAGAGTGAGCGCCAGGGCGGCCGAGGCGACGAGTGCGGCGCGTCGATTAATGATGGACATGGGATCGGTTCCTTCGGTCGGATTTGATCGTTTGGGCTGAAGAGCGTGAGGTATCGGTTCAGGCGTGGCGCAGGCGCTTGTTGAGCCGGCGGGCGAGATGGTCCCCGATGGTCTGGACGGTCTGGACCAGCACGATCAGGACGGCGACGACGGCGGCCATGACCTCGGGCATGAAGCGCTGGTAGCCGTAGCGGATGCCGAGATCGCCAAGCCCCCCGCCACCGACCGCACCGACCATGGCCGAGAAGCCGATCAGGCTGACGATGGCCAGCGTCAGGCCGAGCGCTATGGCGGGCAGCGCTTCCGGCACCAGCACCTTGCGGACGATCTGCAGCGGCGTCGCGCCCATCGAGCGGGCCGCCTCGACGAGACCCTGGTCGACCTCGCGGATGGCGCCCTCGATCAGTCGTGCGATGAAGGGCGTCGCCGCCACGGTCAGCGGCACGATCGCGGCATTGGTGCCGATCGAGGTTCCCGCGAGCAGACGGGTGAAGGGGATGATCGCGACGACCAGGATGATGAACGGGGTCGAGCGGGTGGCGTTGACCAGGGTTCCGAGCACCGCATTGGTGACCGGCGCCGCGAAGAGCTCGCCGCGCTTGCTGGTGGCGAGGAAGACGCCGAGCGGCAGGCCGAGGACCGTGCCGAGGCCGGCGGCGACCGCGACCATCTGCAGCGTGTCGAGCGTGGCCTGCAGGATCAGGGCGAGGATCTGGGGCGAGATGATCTCAGGAAACATGGCCGATGACCTCCGCCTTGAGTTCGAGGCTGTTCAGCGCGCCGAGCACCGCCGCCAGCTCCGGCTCCCGCGTCGGCACGGAGACCAAGAGGCTGCCGAAGGGCTTGCCGGCGATGGCGTCGATGCGGCCGGCGAGGATGTTGACGTCGACGCCGATGGTCGAGCTCAGCCGGCTGATGACGGGCGCCGTCGCATTCTCGCCGGTGAAGGTGATGCGCAGCACGGTGTCGTCGCCGGGGCGAGCCTGCGCCCGGATGCGCCCAGCGAGATAGGCCGGCAGCTCGACGCCGGTGACCGCCTCGACGAAGCGGGCCGTGGTCGGATGCTGCGGACGCGTCAGCACCGAGAAGACATCGCCCTCCTCGACGATCCCGCCGTCCTCGATCACCGCGACACGGTCGCAGATCTCCTTGATGACGGGAATCTCGTGGGTAATCAGCAGGATGGTGATGCCGAGATCGCGGTTGACCTGCTTCAGGAGGGCCAGGATCGACTTCGTCGTCTCGGGATCGAGCGCCGAGGTCGCCTCGTCGCAGAGCAGGACCTTCGGGTCGGTCGCGAGCGCACGGGCGATGCCGACGCGCTGCTTCTGGCCGCCGGAAAGCTCGGCCGGATAGCGCCCGCGCTTGTCGGCAAGGCCGACCAGATCGAGGAGGCGCGCAACCCGCTCCTCGATCTCCGCCTTCGGCGTTCCCGCAATCTCGAGCGGCAGGGCGACATTGTCGAACACCGTGCGCGAGGACAGCAGGTTGAAATGCTGGAAGATCATGCCGGTGGCGCGCCGGCGGGTCCGCCAGCCCGCCTCGGTCAGGCCGGTGACGTCCTCGCCATCGATCAGGAGACGACCGGAGGTCGCGCGCTCGAGCCCGTTGACCAGGCGGATCAGGGTCGACTTGCCGGCGCCGGAGCGGCCGATGACGCCGACGATGGCACCCTTCGGCACGTCGAGATCGATGCCCGACAGCGCCGCGACGGCACCCTGCGCACCACGGCCGGCATAGGTTTTCCCGATCTGCTCGAAGCGGATGATCGGAGGGATGGGATCCGGCACGGGGCCGGTGCCGACGCGAAAGGCGTCGGGCTTTACGGGAGCGTTCATCATAGCCTCAGAAATGCGCGTGGCAGGACCAATGGGCAAGGCCCAACTGTTCGAGCGTCACGTCACGAATGGATGCCCGGCGCGCCTCGTCGGCCTCGGCATCCTGAACCGGGTCGCCATCGCCCGGCTCGGATGCCGCGACCGGCACCGCCTCGGCGAACCAGTCCGCCAGGCGATGCCAGAGATGCGACAGCAAGCTCACAGCCACCACCTCACGAGGCCAGGCGGGTCGCGTCGTGACGACGGGGTGCGGCGAGCTGCCGGGCCGCAAGTTCGGCTGCGCTCGGCGAGGCAAAGCGGTGGCCCTCGATCGCGTTGAAGGCCGACGAGGCGGCGATGAAGGTGAAATAGCGCTCGTCGCCGCGCCGGCTGACGAGCCCCGCCTGGGTCTCGCCGATCTCGATGATGTAAGCTTGCGGACCCGGCGCTGGCCGGCCGAAATTCTGCTGAAATGTAGTCATGGTTGCGCTCCCGCCGCTGCTGCGGCGCATGTGGACATCTGATGAGACTGGTTTGCGAAGCCGCGCCGGGGCGGCTCTCAGGCCAAATTCAGAGTCGACAACAACAGCTACAGCGCAGGGTGAGCCGGGAAGCCTGACGCGGGATCGCATCGATCATGTTCGTCTCCTATCGAATGGAGCCCACGACCGCGTCGTGGCGCTTTAGCGTTTGGTAACGCGGCGCAAGCTGCTCGCTCAAATCCCCGCGGCCTTTCGGCAAAACCGAATGACAGGATGCAATCTGGCGGGAATCGTCCTGTTTGTCAACTCGATCGTTCTTTTAAAGAAACGACCTTGCAGAGGCTGACCTGCCCGACGCGGCCTCCCGATGAGAAGAAAATTCTCCATCGGCACAGACCCGCCTGCGACGGTGCCGCCGCTTGACGCTGCGAGCCTCTCCGGGCCATCTGCGCAAATGACGTCCGCGATGCCTTTCCTGAGAGGCCTGCGCCACTCCATGCTCGGAGCCTGGCTGGCGGTGTTCTATGCACTGGCGGTGCTGGCGTCCGGGCTGGCGCCGTCGCCCGTCTCGGCTCGCGGCATCACTGAATTCGCACTGCTCTGCTCCGGCCTGGCGCCGCCGGCTCAGGACCTGCCCGACCAGGACCTGCCCGAACCCGCGAGCAACCCGGACCATTGCAAGGGCTGCCCGGTCAATCCGGTTCTGGCAGGGCCGCCGCAGGCCATGCCCGCCGCCCTCGTCCGGGCTTCGGCGCATGCCGTGGCGGATGTCCCGCGCGGCAGCGCAGACGCGCCTCTGGCCATCCTCGGCCTGCCCCCATCGCGCGCTCCGCCGGCGTCCGGCAGCCAGCAGCTCTGAGCTTCGCTAACCGCGGGCCGGTGTCCGACATCGACCGCCGCCCGGCCTGCACGCCTTCAGGCGCTTTGACGCGCCATTCCGATCAGGACATCACCATGACCAAATCCATTCTTGCCGCCCTCGCACTGTCTTTATCGCTGGGCGGAACGGCCCTCGCCCATGACTACAAGGCGGGTCCTCTCAAGATCGATCATCCCTGGAGCCGCGCCACGCCCGGCGGTGCCAAGGTCGGCGGCGGCTACCTCGTCATCGAGAACACCGGAACGACGGGCGACCGACTGGTCTCGGTCTCGGCGCCGTCGATCGCCGGGCGTTCCGAAATCCACGAGATGGCCGTGACCAACGGCGTGATGACGATGCGGCCGCTCGACAGCGGCGTCGCGATTGCACCCGGGAGCAAGGTCGAGTTCAAGCCCGGCGGCTACCACATCATGTTCCTGGAGCTGAAACAGCCGCTCAAGCAGGACGAGCGCATCAAGGGCACCCTGACCTTCGAGAAGGCCGGCCCCGTCGAGGTCGAGTTCAAGGTCGAGGCCGTCGGCGCCCGCGGCAGCACCGATCAGGGCGCACATAAGGGGCATTGAGGCCGCCTAGTTGACGCCGGAACCGCGGGGAACCCCTCTCCTGTAAGGAGAGGGGTAGGGGTGAGGTGTAGGCCCCAAGACCAGCAAGCCGCCACATCGCGGCGACGCAGCGGCAAGGGCACGGCAAGCCCGCCCAGCGACCGCCCCTCACCCTGCCATCTCCCTATGGGAGAGGGTTTCCCGCGCCTTCTCGATTAAGAGTACTGCCTTCAGACCTTCGCGCGCGGATCAACCTTCGCAACGCGTGCCAGCAAATAATCCACCTCCGCCTTGGCGGCCGCGGTGATCGCCGAACCCGGCTTGCGCTGGGCGTCGCTCTTCAGGATGCCACGCTGCATCAGGGTGTATTTGCGCACGGCGAGGCCGACGCCCTGCTGCTGCTCGTAGCGCATCAGCGGCAGATGCGCGTCGAAGATGTCATGCGCCTCGTCGCGCTTGCCGGCCTTCTGCAGCTTGACGACATCGATCAGCAGCTCGGGGAAGGCATAGCCGGTCATCGCGCCGTCGGCGCCGCGCTCCATCTCGAAATCGAGGAAGAGCCCGCCATTGCCGGTCAGGATCGAGATCGCCCGCAGCGAACCGTCCGCCTGGAACCTGCGCAGGGTCGAGATCTTCTCCAGCCCCGGCCAGTCCTCATGCTTCAGCATCACGCAGGACGGGTTGTCGGACACGATCTTGCGGATCACCGCCGGCGTCATGATCACCGAGAGCGTCAGCGGATAGTCCTGGATCACGAAGGGGATGTCAGTCCCGATCGCCTCGACGGCCTGGGCATAGTAGCCGGTGATCTGGTCGTCGGTCCGCAGGCTCGGCGGCGGCGCGATCATCACGGCGGCAGCGCCAAGTTCCATCGACTGGCGCGCCAGCGTGCGCATGGCGGCGAAGCCCGGGGCCGAGACACCGACGATCACCGGCTTGCCCGGCATGCCGGCGACGGCGCGCTTGACGATGCCGAGCGACTCCTCCGGCTCCAGCTTGGGGGCCTCGCCCATGATGCCCAGCACGGTCGTGCCGTCCGAGCCGATCTCGTCATAGAAGGAAAAGAGCTTCTCGGTGGAGGCCCAGTCGAGCGTGCCATCCGGGTTGAACGGGGTCGGCGCGATCGGGAAGACGCCGCTGGCGTCGGGGGTGAGGGTCATGGTCGTGACTTTCTGCGACTTTGGATAGCGGGCGGGCCAATCAGACGATACGGGTGCGGACGGTTCCGACGCCGGCGATCTCGCCTTCGAGCACATCGCCGCGAACCACGGCGGCGACGCCCTCGGGCGTGCCGGTGAAGATCAGGTCGCCCGGCGCGAGCTCGACCAGCCCCGAGAGATAGGCGATCGTCTCCGGCACGTTCCAGAGCTGCTTGGCAAGGTCCGAGCTCTGGCGTGGCACGCCATTGACGACGAGTTCGATCTTGCCGGCGCTGGGATGCCCAATATGGCTGGCGTGCGCGATCTCGCCGACCGGTCCGGAGAAATCGAAGCCCTTGGCCATGTCCCACGGCTTGCCGCCCTTCTTGGCGGCGGCCTGCAGATCGCGGCGCGTCATGTCGAGACCGGCGGCATAGCCATAGACGTGGCTGAGCGCGTCGGCCTCGGCGATGTCCTTGCCACCGGTGCCGATCGCCACGACCAGCTCCATCTCGTGGTGCAGGTCTTTGGTCTTGGTCGGATAGGGCATGTCAGCGCCGTTGATCAGCAGCGCGTCGGCGGGCTTGGTGAAGAAGAACGGCTCCTCGCGATCGGGGTCGCCGCCCATCTCGCGGGTATGCTCGGCGTAGTTGCGGCCGACACAGAAGACGCGCCGTACCGGGAAGAGCCCGCCGCCCGCCACCGGGACGGCCGTCACGGCCGGCGGGTCGATCACGTATTTCGTCATGGCGGAGGCTCTCCTGCGGCACATTTTTCGCCGTCGTTCATGCGTGACGCCGCGCCGCGGAGCAAGACCCCAGTTCGCCAGTGGCATTGCTCGGATGGCATGCCCAACTGTGCCCGAAACCGCCGTTGTGCGCCGCGTCATTGCAACCTAGGCGAATTGCCCCATAGAGTAGGGCCGGGCGGCATGAGCCGACCTGAACTGAGACTGAAGGAACAGCACGTGAGCACGGGTACCGTGAAGTGGTTCAACGAGACCAAGGGTTACGGATTCATCACGCCTGACCAGGGCGGCAGCGATGTCTTCGTGCATATCAGCGCTGTCGAGCGCTCTGGCATGCGTGGCCTGAACGAAGGTCAGAAGATCAGCTACGATCTCGAGGCCGATCGCAAGACCGGCAAGTCCTCGGCGGTCAATCTCAAGACGGCTTGATCTGACACCTAGACGGGAGGCCGATCGGCGGCGTCGCTTCCCGAGCCAATGCGAATCTCTATCGATCTATTCGGACTGAAGACGATTCCCGGCATGCCCGTCGCCCAGATGGCGGCGGTCGAGGGCCCAAGGCCCTCCAGGCTCAGAGCAGAGCCTCCAGGCTCAAAGCAGGGCCGAACGGCACATCCCCGCTGGCATTCTCTCGCTAGCTTCGCCCGGCCGCCGGGCGGAACAGTCGCCCCTTCTCTGCCACCAGCACGATCCCCAGCGCCACCAGCCCGCAGAGCGCGAAGCCCAGCGTGATCGGGACGACCGTGCCGTCGAAATGCTGTCCGATAAAGAAGCCGAGCAGCGCGCCGCCGACCGTGGTGACGAAACCCTGGACCGACGACGCCGTGCCGGCGACATGGCCGAGCGGGTCCATCGCCATGGCGCCGAAATTGGGCGCGACCAGCCCGAAGCAGAACATCGCGCCGGCCTGGAAGACGGCAAAGCTCCAGAGCGATTCGTGCCCGGACAGCGCCAGCAGTGCATGGGTCCCGGTCAGGGCGATATAGGCCAGCAGCGCGCCATGCGAGACCCGGCGCATGCCGAGCCGGACGACGATACGCGAATTGAGCAGCGAAGCCGCCGCCATGCCGAGCGCGATCAGCGCAAAGATGGTCGTGAACCACTCCGGCGCTTGGAAGACATCGACGAAGACCTGCTGGGCCGAGTTGATGAAGCCGAAGAGTCCGCCGAGCACGAAGGCCATCGCCAGCATGTAGCCGACGGCGAGCCGCGTCGTCAGCGTGGTGCGGAAGGCGGCGACGACGGTCGAAACCTCAATCGGCTTGCGATCCTCGGGATGTTGCGTCTCGCGCAGGCTGAGCACGACCCAGAGCATCACCAGCGCGCCGAATATCGTCAGCACGCCGAAGATCCAGCGCCAGGGCGCCACCCAAAGGATCGCCTGACCGATGGAGGGGGCCAGGATCGGCACTGCCAGGAAGACGATCATCGCCAGCGACATGACGCGGGCCATGTCGCGGCCGGAATAACAGTCGCGCACGATCGAGACGACCAGCACGCGCGTCGCCGCGGCACCGACGCCCTGGACGATACGGGCCGCCATCATGGCCTCGAAGGAACCGGCGAAGGCGGCGGCGATGCTGGCAGCGACATAGACCACGAGCCCGAACAGCAGCACAGGCCTGCGGCCGAAGCGGTCCGACAGCGTGCCGTAGACGATCTGGGCGGTGCCGAAGCCGAGCAGATAGGCGGTGATGATCCATTGCCGCTCGTTCGCCTCGGCAATGCCAAGCGCCTCGGCCATCTGCGGCAGCGCCGGCAGCATCGAATCGATGGCGAGCGCATTGGCCGCCATCAGCGCGGCCATCAGCGCGACGAAGGAACGGAAACTCATGCCGTGGCGGGACCCGGCAGGTTGGGAAGCGTCGGTCATGGCAGCCTGTCTACGGGCGCGCTTTCGCCTGACGGCGGACGCGGATGATCGTAAGCCCCTGATCTGCCGCTCTAGGCCCTCGCGAAATGCGTGACAACCCGGCCTGGCCGCGGCTCGCCATGCGCCCGGCGGGCAGCGCGCCGTACCGCAAGGCCCAAGCGAGCCTGGGCCGAAAGCATGTGGTGGATCGCCGGCTTCGTCTGGCGCAGCCGACCTGCTATCGTGCAGGCTGGAACGGGGCGGGGGTTCGATGGTCGAAGCAGGCGGGATGCGACGGGTCGCCATAACGCAGGGCCTGATGACCATCGAAGGCGTTTCGGAGCGGTTCGTACAGGGGCTCGGCCGGCATCTGCGCCTCACCGCCGTTGACCTTGGCCTCGCCCGCGGTTTCGTCAGCCGCGACGGGCGCCTCGACGAAGCCACGCGTATTCTCGGGCGGGCCACGCTGGTCGGCGACAGCCTGCATCGGGCCGGCATGGCGGGCGAGGCCGGCGAGATCGCGCTGACCATCCGCGCCCTGGCCGCCGGCGAAGACGGGCGCATCCTGCTGGTCCTCGGCTTCGACGAAAATGAGGGCGAGACCGGCGCCTTTCGCGCCGAGATGCTAACACCGGCTACTGCGTTCGAGGCCCTGAAGCAGGATATCCTGTCGGGCGTCGCGCAGGTTCTCTCGCTCTCCGCAACGACCAGCCTGTGGGTGCGCGAGAGCCAGCGCGAGGCCGTGCCGGGCCTGCCTGTCGCCTGGCATCTCGGACTGGAGTCCGATGGGCGCCGGAGCGCGCCGGCGCGCGGTCTGGTCGAGACGCTGGACTGGCGCCGCGCGCCTCCGCCCGAAGCGCCCGAAGCTGCCGCCGACGAAGAGCCGCCGGAGGCCTCCGGCGATCAGCTTGGGCGCATCAACTGGAGCCTCAAGCAGATCGCTCTGGTGCTGATGTTCCTGCTGATCGTGGTCGCCTTGAAATAGCCCGCGGCGGCTCATTTTGGCCTGCGGCGGCTTTTTTGCTGGCCTGCCGCGACCTGGCGCTCAGATTTCGTGACGCCTGATGCGCCGGATCATCTCGTTCAGCGCCAGCAGCACCAGCGCCAGGATGAAGGGCAGGATGTAGTAGATGATCCGGAAGATCAGCAGCGCGCCGAGCACATGCTCGAAGGGCAGACGGCTCAGCGCGACCAGCATTGTCGCTTCGAAGACGCCGAGGCCGCCCGGCGCATGGCTGGCGATGCCGACGAGGCAGGCGAAGACATAGACCGCCAGGAAGCTCGGATAATCGATGTTGTGTCCGCCCGGCAGCAGCACGAACAGCACGGCCGCCGCCGCGCAGACCTCGGCCGCGCCCAGGAACATCTGGCCGAGCGTGATGGCAAGCCCCGGCAGCGGCAGGTTCCAGCCGCGCACACGGATGGTGCGTTCGCCGCTCGCGATCCAGGCGAGATAGCCGAGCGTGCCGAGCGCGACGGCCGCACCGACCGCCTGCACCACCAGCGGCGAGGTGCGCGCCAGGATGGCCACGGATTGCGAGGCGTAGAACAGGCTGGCGCAGAGGATCGCCCCCAGCCCCAGCCAGAAGGTCAGCCCGGCAATGACCGTCAGGCTCGCGACCTCGGAGGCGCGCACGCCCTTGGGCGAGTAAATCCAGTAGCGCACGGTGCCGCCGGTCACGATCGGGAAGCCGAGTGTGAAGGAGACCGAATAGCTGGTGAAGGAGGCGAGCGCCGTCGTCCGGTAGGGGATCGACAGGCCGAGCCGCTTCAGCGCCAGCGCGTCATAGCCGGTGAGCAGCAGGTAACTCAGGGCGGTGAAGCCGCAGGCGAGCCCGAGCTGGCGGAGGCTGGCATTGGCGAAGGCGCCGGCGAGCTCGCCCGGCTCGATTTCCTGGATGATGAACCAGAGCACCACCAGCGAGGCGCCGAAGATCACGACGCTGGCGAGCGGCCCGAGCCACCACCAGCGGCTGCGCTTGCGCGCGGGCATTCCTGGCTCTAGCGGGCCGAACGACATACGCACTCATGGTCGGTTTCGCGCAGGAGGCGGAGGCCATCGGCGCCGATTGCGGGCGTGAGGCGCTGAAGGCCCCGGCCGCAGACATAGCGCCTCGCAGCCAATGCACAAGGCGGCGCAGCGCGGCGAATGCGCGCCATGAGCCTGGCGCAGTGCGCACTCCGGCGTTCTTCGCCAACCTGTCTTGGCTCAGCCCGTCTTGCGGAACACGCGCAGCGTCTTGAAGCTGGCGACCTCGTCGACCTGCGCGGTCGTCGCCCAGTCGGCGATGATCGGCTCGGCCGTCGCGTAGGCGAAGGAGCCGGTGTAGAACAGCAGATAGCCGCCGACATCAGTCTGGGCTGTAAAGAGATCGATCACCTCGCGGTCGGTGAGCGCACCATAGGCGTCGTTCGCCTCCGTCCGGAACTCGCAGGCGTGGAACAGCGTGACGATGTCGAAGCGCGGCAGCAGTTTCGCATTGCTGGTGTAGATGTCGCCGAAATAGGCGCTGTAGGTCTTGGTGATCGTCGGGTTGCCGGTCGCGAGCTTGACGAAGGCGTCGTATTCCTTTGGCGAGGCGGTGATGCCGAGCACGGTGCAGTCGAGTTCAGGCTCGGCGCAGCGGATTCCGACATAGTGGTGGCCGCCGGTGCCGAAATGGTAGACGCGCTTGCCCGTCAGGCCTTCCTCCTCGAGCCATTCGACGAAATGAACGTCGCATGGGCACTGCTCGACACGCAGTCCCCAATAGACGTCCCAGATGTTCATCGGCGCGGCGGTCATGACTGTCTGCTCCTGGAAAAGATGATGATCACTCGGCGGGCCCGGCCTGCGCTGGCAGCGCCGCCGGCACGGGAGAATGCTCGGACACGGCCGGACGCGCCGCCATGCGCACCACGCCGCCGGCGCGCTTCAGCAGCAGCCGGTGGGTCGCGGCCTCCGCGAAGCCCGCGCCCTGTCCGAAGGCGATGATGATCGCATCCGGCCGCGCCGCGCGCAGTTCGGTCAGGAGTTCGAGCGCGGCATCGGTGTCAAAGGCGCTGGTCGCCTCGTCGAGCAGGATGATGTCGGGCTTCTCGAGTTCCGCGCGAGCCAAGGCAAGACGCTGGCGGTCGCCGGTCGCCAGTTCCTTGTCCCAATCCCGGTTCTCGTCGAGCAGCGGTGCAAGTCCCGACAGGCCATAGCGGCGCAGGGCACTCTCCAACTGCTCCTCCGGCACCGCCCTGCCGGTCTCCAGAACAGCACGCAAAGTACCCTCCGAGAGATGCAGCTTCTGCGGCACGGCGGTCACGAAAGCGCCCGGCGGCAGCACGATCGCGCCACGGCCCCAGGGCCAGAGGCCAGCGACCGCCTGGATCAGCGCGGCCTTGCCTAGGCCAAGTTCGCCGGAGACGTGCAGCGTCGCTCCTTGCGGCATCAAACAGGAAATGTCCGCGACGAGCGTGCGCCCGTCGCGATCGATCAAGGTGACCTCATCGAGATGCAGCAGGCCGTCGCGGCTGGGGGAGATCGCCAGATGCTCACCCGGCGGCTCGCCGTCGACGCGCTCAAGCGCATCGGCGAGTTCGTTCACGCGCCGCGCCGCCGCCAGCCACTCGGCGATGCGCATGAAGTTGTCGAGCACCCAGTTGAAGGCGTTCTGCACGGCGACGAAGGCGGCCGCGACCTGGACGACCCCGCCGAGCGACATCTCGCCCGAGAGGTATTTCGGCGCCGCCAGCAGCAGCGGCACCACCGGCACGAGCGCGCCGCTGCCATTGGTGATCCAGGTGAGGCGGCCGCGCTGGCGGATCATCGCAAGCCAGCGCCCGACGAGGCTGTCATAGGTCCGCGCCACGGCGCGGCGCTCGCCAGCCTCGGTGCGGGCGAGCGCGATCGTCTCGCCATGGTCACGGATGCGCATGAGCGAGAAGCGCAGGCGCGCCTCGCCCTCGTTGCGCGCGGCGATCAGGCTGGGCAGTCGGCGGCCGACGAAGGTGACGAGGGCCGAGACGAGCACGGCGTAGACGATCGCCGCCAGCACGAGATAGGCCGGGATGACGACGGGCGCGCCGCCGATCCGAAGCGTCAGCGCGCCGCCGATCTCCCAGAGGATCTCGATGAAGGTGATGATGGTGATGACCGCCGAGAGCAGGCCGATGGCGAAATCGACCACCGGCTCGGTCGCCCAGCGGACATCGTCCGCGATCCGGTACTCGGGATTGGCAGGCTCGTAGCCCGAGAGGCTGAGCCGGAAGAAGCGACGCTGGCCGATCCAGCTATTGGCCAGCTTTGCGGTGACCCATTGGCGCCAATGCACCTGGAAAGTTTCGCGCGAGACCAGGATGACGACGCCGAGCCCCGCCACGACCAGGACCAGCACCGGGAAGACCGCCATCGCGATCAGCGCGCTCTCGCTGTCCCGCTTCTCGAGAGCATCGAAGAACCAGCCATTCCAGCGGTTGACCGTCACATTGGCAAAGACGGAGAGAATGATCGCGGACGCCAGCAGCAGGGACCAGAACCAGGCTCGCCCAGCGCCCGGCCCGCGCCAGAAACCACCGGTGAGATGCGCAAAGCGCAGCGCAACCTGCCGGTCGCTCGGCGCAGCCATCGTCACGCCCGGCGTCTCGCTGCGCGCCTGCACGATTTTCGATCATCCCCCTCGGGCCGGTTTTCCGGCACTTGGGACAGGCTGGCTGGTGCCGAATGAACTCAAAATGAACGGGAACAGCTCCCGCGTCGGCCGCGTTCGGCCGCAGAGGATCAGCTAAGGAGGCGACCATGCCACGCGGCGACAAGTCGGCCTACACCGACAAGCAGAAGCGCAAGGCCGAGCATATCGAGGACGGTTACGAGGAGCGCGGCGTTCCGCATGCGGAGGCCGAGCGGCGCGCCTGGGCGACCGTCAACAAGGAGAGCGGCGGCGGCAACCTATCCGGCTGCGGCCGGGAAAAGCCGGACACCAAGGTGTCATCGAAACGCGGCGGCAAGGCCGCGTCCGCTCGCCCCGCAGCCGAGCGTTCCGCCTCGGCGAAGAAGGCCGCCGAGACGCGGAAGAAGCGGGCGTCATAGAACTCTGTCCGTCATGGTCGGGCCTGTGCCGACCACCCAAGTCTTCGCTGGTCGAAGCCCGTGTTCCAGACGTGGATGCTCGGCACAACGCCGAGCATGACGAGAGGGCGGAGGCGCGGCTTGCCTCACCCGCCGATATTGAATGCCGCCAGCGCCGCCATGTTGACGATGTCGGTGTCCTTGGCGCCGAGCGGCACGATCTGGACGGGCTTGTCGAGGCCGACGATCAGCGGCCCGATGACCGTCGAGCCGCCGAGTTCCTGAAGCATCTTGGTCGAGATCGAGGCCGAGTGGAACGCCGGCATGACGAGCACGTTGGCCGGGCCGCTCAAGCGGCAGAACGGATACTGCGTCATCAGATCGCGGTTGAGCGCGACATCGGCCGCCATCTCGCCGTCATACTCGAAATCGACCCGCTGCCCGTCGAGCAGCTTGACCGCCTCGCGCACCTTCTCCGAGCGCTCGCCGGCCGGATGGCCGAAGGTCGAGAAGGCCAGCATCGCGACCTTGGGCTCATAACCCAGTCGCCGCGCCACGCCGGCGGCCTCGATCGCGATCTCCGACAGTTCCCGCGCCGTCGGCATCTCGGTGATCGCTGTGTCGGCGACCAGCACCGTCCGCTCGCGCGAGAGCACGATCGAGACGCCGATGACGCGGTGCCCCGGCTTCTCGTCGATGACGCGTCGGACTTCCTCCAGCGCGATGGAGTAGTTCCGGGTCACGCCCGTCACCATTGCGTCGGCGTCGCCGAGTGCGACCATGGCCGCTGCGAAATGGTTGCGGTCCTGGTTGATCAGGCGCTGGCAGTCACGGAAGAGATAGCCCTGCCGCTGCAGACGCTCGTAGAGATACTGGGCATAGGCCGTGTTGCGCTTCGACAGGCGCGCATTCTGGACGGAGATGCCCTTCGTCTCGAGATCGATGCCGAGGAAGGTCGCGGTTTCGTAGACGCGTTCCTCGCGGCCGACGAGGATGGCGTGGCCGAGGCCCTGATTGACGAAGGAGACGGCGGCGCGGATGACCTGCTCCTCCTCGCCCTCCGCGAAGACGACGCGCTTCGGATAGCGCCGGACACGTTCGAAGATGCGGTTGAGCGTGCCCGCGACGGGATCCCGGCGGGCCGAAAGCTGCGCCTTGTAGGCGTTCATGTCGACGATCGGCTTGCCGGCGACGCCGGTCTCCATGGCGGCCTTGGCGACCGCCATCGGCACGACGTGGATGAGCCGCGGATCGAAGGGCACCGGGATGATGTAGTCCTTGCCATAACGCGGGCGCGAGCCCTGATAGGCCGCCGCGACCTCGTCGGGCACGTCCTCACGGGCAAGCGATGCCAGCGCCTCGGCGGCGGCGATCTTCATCTCCATGTTGATCGTCTTGGCGCGGACGTCGAGCGCACCGCGGAAGATGAAGGGGAAGCCCAGCACGTTGTTGACCTGGTTCGGGTAGTCCGAACGGCCGGTCGCCATGATCGCGTCGTCGCGCACGGCGTGGACCTCCTCCGGCGTGATCTCCGGATCGGGATTGGCCATCGCGAAGATGATCGGGTTCGGCGCCATCGAGGCCACCATCTCCGGCGTCACGGCCCCCTTCTGGGAAAGGCCGAAGAAGGCGTCGGCACCGTCGAGCGCCTGGGCCAGCGTGCGCCGGTCGGTCACGGCCGCGTGGCCGGACTTCCACTGGTTCATGCCCTCGGTGCGGCCCTGGTAGATCACGCCCTTGGTGTCGCAGAGAATGACGTTGTCGGGCTTGAAGCCCATCGCCTTGAGGAGTTCGGTGCAGGCGATCGAAGCCGCTCCGGCGCCGTTGATGACGAGGCGGGTCGTCTTGACGTCGCGACCGGTGAGGTCGAGCGCATTGATCAGGCCGGCAGCAGCGATGATCGCGGTGCCGTGCTGGTCGTCATGGAAGACGGGGATGTCCATCAGCTCGCGCAGGCGCTGCTCGATGATGAAGCACTCGGGCGCCTTGATGTCCTCGAGGTTGATGCCGCCGAAGGACGGGCCGAGATAGCGCACGGCCTCAATGAACTTGTCCGCATCCTCCGTATCGACCTCGAGATCGATCGAATCGACGTCGGCGAAGCGCTTGAACAGGACCGCCTTGCCCTCCATCACCGGCTTGGAGGCGAGCGCCCCGAGATTGCCGAGGCCGAGGATCGCCGTGCCGTTGGTGATGACGGCTACGAGGTTGGCGCGCGCGGTATAATCGTAGGCCTTGGTCGGATCCTCGGCGATTGCCAGCACGGGCACGGCAACGCCCGGCGAATAGGCGAGCGAAAGATCGCGCTGCGTCGCCATCGGCACCGTTGCGACGATCTCGAGCTTGCCGGGCCTCCCCTCGGAGTGAAACAGCAGGGCTTCCTGATCAGTGAAGGTCGGGCGGGTGCGTTTGATCGGCGGCTGGTCGGACATGGGGATTGTTCTTTTTTGTGAGCGTTTCCTAGGGGACGCGGACCATAGGCAAGCCCCCGCGCGCCCACAAGCCGCACTGGCGACGAACGCTTATGTCGCTGGGTTACAGATCAGCCCCAGCGACCGGCCGCAGCCGGTCAGAGGCGGCGGCGCACGCTGGCGACAAAATCGCCGACATACTGGTCGAGGGCGCCAGTCTGCCGCTCGACCGTATGCGCCGCCTCGACGACGAGACGCGCTGCGTCGCCCGTCACGCGAGCCTCATCGCCGACGGAGCCGACATTACTCGTCACGAGCACCGCGCTGCCCGCGACAGCCTGGGCGTCGGCAGCGATGGAGGACACGATGTCCGCCTGCCGGTTCACGACGCGCGCAAGAACGCCGGAAGTCTGCTCGATGTCGCTCATGGTCTTGTCCATGAACGCCACGGCGCCCGAAGCCGTCGCCGCCGCCCCTCTGATCTCCTGGAGCGTATCGGCGATGTCGCGCGTGGCCTTCTGGGTCTGCTCGGCCAGGTTCTTCACCTCGCCGGCGACGACGGCAAACCCGCGGCCGGCCGCTCCGGCGCGCGCGGCCTCGATCGTCGCATTGAGCGCGAGCAGATTGGTACGGGCCGCGATATCCTCGATGAAGTCGAGAACCGCGCTCGCCTTATCGGCGGCAGCGTTCAGCCCCGCGACGTCGCGTTGCGTTTCGCGGACATAGCTCGCGGCATCATGGGCTGCCAGATCGGCATGCTCGGTCTGGCGGGTCAGTTCGCGGATCGAAGCCTCGATCTCCTCAGCCGCTATCGCGACGCTGCCGATGCGGCTCGAGGCGCTCTCGGCCTCCCGCGCTGCCGCGACAGCCCGCTGGGTGGTGTTGTCCGCACTCCGCGCCATGGCACCCGCCGCCTCGTGCATGCTGCGGACCGATTGCCCGACGTCCCGGAGGGCCTTGCCGACCGTGACCTCGAGCTGCCCGGCGAGTTCGTCGAGCTGGCTTCTGCGTGCCTGCTCGATTTCCGCACGGCGGGCTTCGAGCGTCCTCTCATCGGTCACGTCCAACAGGATGCCGTCCCAGATCCTCGTGCCGTCGGGCAGGCGACGCATGGTCGCCTCGCTGCGCATGGCCACGATCGAGCCGTCCTTGCCCTGATAGCGAAGATAGAGGCGCCAATTGTCCTTCTCGTCGAAGCCTGTCCTGCAGAACTCCTCGAAACGCGCCCGGTCCTCGGGGATCATCTTGTCGATCCAGACGCGGGCGTCGCGCTCGACATCCTCCTGCCTGATCCCCAGCAACTCGCCGAGGCCGAAGGAGGCAAAACGATAGCTGACCGTGCCCTCGGGGCTCAGGATGCGCTGATAAAGCGTGCCCGGCACGCGCTGCGCCAGCGTCTTGAATCGGTACCCCATTTCGCGCCGCTCGGCATCGACGACGATCAACAACGCCGACAGCGTCGTGCCGATGACGTTGATGACGAGAACGGTGGGAAACGCCTGGGTCAGGACGTTCCACATCATGTCGCGATTCGGCAGCAGCAGAATCGGGGGAAGCAGGACCACGCCGCTGGCCAGGGCCAGCCATGCGACGTCGCCGCGGACGGGAGGATGCCGCCGCGCCTGGATTCGCCAGTGCATCGCGAGCCCGGCGAGAGCGCTGAGACCGATGCCGGCGATGCCCATGACCATGCCGCCGCCGCCTTCGGAGTAGCGGTAGAGCGAGAGCGCTCCGGCCACCAACCCCGCCACCAGCGGCCCGCCGAACGCTCCCGCCAGCAACGCGGCGATGTTGCGAGAACTCACGACGACGCCTGGTTGCAGCACGAAGGGATGGAGCATGCTGAGCAGACCGGCGCCCGCGAACAGCAGCCCCATCACGAGCCGGCGGGCAAACGGATAGCGCTCAAGCGCCGGCGAGACGACCGTCACCGCCAGCGTTGCCAGCAGGATGAATGACAGGCTCTCGATCAGGGTGACAAACAGCAGCATCAAGCCGTCTCGGTTAACGATCGAACAACCATGGCCGCGATTGCTGAATGACCTCCTAACGCGAGCGTCGTTTACAACGCCAAAACCTAGAGGCGGCGGCGCAGGCTGCCCACGAACTCTCCGACATAGCGGTCGAGCGAAGCGGTCTGGTCGTCAACCTTGCGCGCGACACCAAGAACGCGTTCCGCCGCGCCGCCGGTGACGGAGACCTCGTCAGCAACAGAACCGACACTGGCCGTGACGGCGCTGGTGCTGCCGGCAACGGCCTGCGCATCGGCCGTGATCGTCGAGGCGATGTCGGCCTGCCGGCTGACGACGTCGGCGATAGCGCCCGATGTCCGCTCGATCGCGGTCATCGTCCCCTCGATATGGGCGACGGCATCGGAGGCCGTCGCCGCCGCGCCGCGAATTTCCTGCAGCGTCGCGGCGATGTCGCGCGTCGCCTTCTGGGTTTGCTCGGCCAGATTCTTGACTTCACCGGCCACGACCGCGAAGCCGCGCCCCGCCGCCCCGGCACGGGCCGCCTCGATCGTCGCATTGAGCGCCAGCAGATTGGTGCGCGCGGCGATATCCTCGATGAAATCGAGCACGGAACTGACCTTGTCGGCGGCCTCGCCGAGGCCGGCGACGTCGCGACGGGTCGAACGAACATAGCTCGCCGCGTCGCGCACGGTCTGGTCGGCATGGGCCGTCTGGCGCGTCAACTCGCGAATCGAGGCCTCGATCTCCTCCGCAGCCACCGCGACGCTGCTGACGCGCCGCGACGCGACATCCGCCTCGCGCGTGACCTCGCCGGCGCGCAACGCCGTGTTGTTGGCGCTGCCGACCATCTCGTTGGCCGCCTCGTACATGCCGCGCACCGAGGCCGCGACCTCCTGCAGCGCCTTGCCGACCGTCACCTCGAGTTGAGAAGCGAGGCTGCCGAGCGCCGCCTTGCGTTCATCGTCGAACTCCTGCCGCCGCTGCTCAAGCGTTCGCTCCGCGGTGACATCGGTCATGATCCCGTCCCAGCAGATCGAGCCGTCCGCCAGACGACGTGCCGCGGCGTCGGTCCTCAGCCACACCATGGTGCCGTCGTCCCGGCGGTGGCGACCTTCGAACCGCCACGGCTTCAGTGTTCTCTCGGCAGCGGCCTGGGCGTTGGCCTTCGCCAGGACCTCCCGGTCTTCGGGCACCATCCAACGCAGCCAGCTGTTCGGATCGCGCTCGACCTCCTCGCGCGTGACATCGAGAAACTCCTCAATCTTGGAGTTGGCCAGCTTGTGCTGGATCGAGCCATCCGGCCGCAGGATCTTCTGGTAGAGGACACCGGGCATGTTGGCGGTGCAGGCCTCGAGGCGCAGCAGAGCCTCGACCCGCTGCTGGTCGCTCCTCATGATGTAGCCGACCAGGAAGGTACCGAGCACGTTGACCATCGTCGTGCCCGGCCCGGACAATGCCAGGATCAATTCCGAGGCCCGCGGGAACGGAACCAGGATCAAGATCATCACCACCGGCATCCAGGCGGCGACGAGGCTGAGGCCGAGAAGCCCACGCAAGGACACGGCTCGCCCGCCACGTTGGAGCCTGATCGCATAGGCCACGCCGATGGCCGAACAGAGCACAATTCCGGCTACGCCCGCCGCCGTGCCGCCGCCACCGAGATAAAGCCGCAACGCAGATAGCACGATCGCCGAAACGACCGCCGCGATAGGCCCGCCGAGTGGGCCGGACAGGACGGCGACGATGTTGCGGAAATCGAGGAGAATGCCGGGCTGGACGGTGATCGCGTCCAGCATGCTGGCGCATCCGCCAGCGGAGAGCACAAGCCCGACCACGACCT
>JAESFK010000414.1_pt1 | contig 23481 bp, 19 predicted proteins | sample 9269391 | NCBI WGS metagenome assembly JAESFK01 (sample SAMN14506231, study PRJNA617097) | algae metagenome | isolation source: Drouetiella hepatica UHER 2000/2452 and co-occurring heterotrophs from... | place: Slovakia: Slovak Paradise National Park, Hrabusice, Kosice Region | collected 2000-01-01
CAGGAAGGTCTCCGCGAGAAGCTTCGTCGATGCGGTGAAGAGCGGCTTGCCCGAGAGCCCGCCCGTCTCGTTCTTCGCCGCGCTGCGCAGGCTCTCCGGCCGTGCGATGGTGGTGTTGGAGACGATCATGCCGTCGATGCCGCGCCTGCGCGCCACTGCGACCATGCCGTCGAGTTCGGGCAGGGTCAGGTCGGGGGCGATTTTCAGCAGCATCGGGGTGCGACGGCCCCCCTGGGTGACCTCGTCGCGCGCCTCGATCGCCCGCGCGACCAGCTCGTCGAGCGCCGATTCCGCCTGCAGGTCGCGCAGGCCCGGCGTGTTGGGCGAGGAGACGTTGATCGTCAGGAAATCGGTGACGGCCGCGAGTCGGCGCGTCAGCACGGCGTAGTCGGCCGCGCGATCCGCAGAGTCCTTGTTGGCCCCGAGATTGACGCCGACGATGCCGCCGCGGGCGCGGCGTGCCGCCAGCCGCTGCGCCACGACCTCCATGCCATCGCTGTTGAGGCCGTAGCGGTTGATCACCGCCTCATCCTCGACGAGGCGGAACACGCGCGGCTTCGGATTGCCCGGCTGGGGCAGGGGGGTGACGCCGCCGACTTCGACGAAGCCGAAGCCGAGGCCGAGCGCGCCGTCGACCGCCTCGGCATGCTTGTCGAAGCCGGCCGCGAGCCCGACCGGATTGCTGAAGGACAGCCCGAAGGCCTGGGTGGCGAGAACCGGATCGTCTGCGCCGGGCCGCAGCGCTGGCGCTGCCGCCAGGGCCGCGACCGTTAGGCGGTGAGCGGTCTCGGCATCCATCCGGTGGATCAGGGGACGCGCGAGGTTGAACAGGGAGCCGATCACGCGATGTCCTCCGGAATGATGGGCAGCCCATCCTGGCCTTGCGGCAGGGCCGCGACCCAGCGCACCGCCTTGGGGTCGAGCGCGGCATAGAGATGTGGGAACAGCGCGCCGCCGCGCGAGGGCTCGTAGCGCAGGGCGTCGCCCAGCCTCCGATCGTCCACCGCGATCAGCAGCAGGCCGTTCTGGCCGGCGAAGTGCTTCGCCGCGGTTTCGCGGACCTGCGCCCCGGTCGAGAAATGGATATAGCCGTCGGCGAGGTCGATCGCCGCACCGGAAAAGCGCCCGGCGGCCTCGGCTTCACGCCAGAGCGCGTCGGGGCAGATCTTGTAGATGAGCGGCACGGAAAACCTCGCCGGATGAAGACTGCGGACGGCATAGCGGCTGTCAGGAGCTTTGGGCAATTTTTATCCGCAGCGTCGCTGAAATCAGATTGAAATCTTATACGATAGGGGATATTTCCTATATCTGTCCCCGCCAAGCGGCAACATCCCTGCGAGGTCTCCGCGGTGCTCTCCCATGACCAGATCTGGAGTGCGATCGACTCGCTCGCCCAGCGCTATGGCTTCACCGCCTCGGGGCTGGCGCGCAAGGCAGGGCTCGACGCCACCACCTTCAACCGTTCCAAGCGCGTCGGGCCGGACGGGCGCGAGCGCTGGCCTTCGACCGAATCGATCGCCAAGATCCTCGCGGCCACCGGCGCCTCGCTCGATGAGTTCATGAGCGTGGTGATGCGGCGTGGCGCGGCGCCAGCCCGCACCATTCCGCTGATCGGCTTCGCGCAGGCCGGCTCGGGCGGCTTCTTCGACGATGGCGGCTTCCCGGTCGGCACCGGCTGGGAGGAGGTCGCCTTTCCCGGCGTCGCCGATGAGAAGGCCTATGCGCTGGAGATCTCGGGCGATTCGATGCTGCCGCTCTATCGCGACGGCGACACCATCATCGTCTCGCCGACGGCGACCGTCCGGCGCGGCGATCGCGTCGTGGTCAAGACCGTCGAGGGCGAGGTGCTGGCCAAGCAACTCAAGCGCCAGACCGCCAAGACCGTCGAGCTGGCCTCGCTCAATCCCGACCACGCCGACCGGGTGCTCGGCCTCTCCGAGATTGCCTTCATGGCCCGCGTGATCTGGGCGAGCCAGTAGGGCGCGCCCAGGTGTCAGGCGGCCGCCTGCCGGCGTCCCGGCAGCGTGACCTTGAACACCGCGCCGATGTCCGATGGTTCGAGCGCGATTGCGCCGCCATGCAGCCGCACCAGCTCCGCCGCGACGGCAAGGCCTAGCCCGGTTCCACCGGGCGTGACCGAACCGCGAAAGGCCTGGAACAGGTTCGCCCGTGCCCGCTCGGGTACACCGGGGCCATTGTCTACGACGCGCAGGATCACCGAGCCGTTGTCCCGTTCTGCCCTGACGGCAAGCGTCGGGCGCCCGTTCTCCTCCGCGCCGGCCTGGGTCAGCGCCTGCACCGAATTGCGCATCAGGTTGAGCAGGACGCGCGCCATCTGGTCGGGGTCGCAAGGTGCGATCAGTTCGACAGGCACGTCGTTGCTGAAGCTCATCGGTGTGGCTTCGGACAGGCCGAGCATGTCGGCCTGGTCGGCCACGAGCTGGCGCAGCGCGACATCCTTCAACACCGGCGTCGCTTCGGCCGCCCGGCCATAGGCCAGCGTCGCCTGGCAGAAGTCGATGGCGCGGCCGAGCGTCGCGATCAGCCGCGGTGCGAAGCGCTTGATCTTGGCGTCGCGGGTCTCGACGAGCTGGTCCGACATCAATTGTGCCGCTGCCAGCATGTTGCGCAGATCGTGGTTGATCTTGCTGACGGCGAGGCCGAGTTCGGCGAGGTGCTTCTTGGTCCGCAACTCGCCGGCGAGCGTCATCTGCATGCGGGCGAGCGCACGCTGGGCCTCGCCGATCTCGTCGGCCCGCTGCGTCGGATCGATGATCCGATGCGGATTTTCCGGATCGACCTCGAACTCCATGACGTTGGCGGCGAGCTGGCGGATCGGCCCGACGATCATCCAGTTGAGCGCGACATAGACCGCGACCGCCGTCAGCCCCGAGATCAGTAGCGAGAGCAGCAGCAGAGTGGTCGAGAACTTCAGCATGGCGCGCCGCAACGGCGCCTCGTCGATGACGAGCTCGACGAAATCGGCCCCGCCGACCGCCTCGCCGATGACCCGGATCGGCATGTTCGCAGGCGGCAACACCAGCGTCTCCAGCGCCTCGCCGATCGCCTCCATCCAGCCGAGCGTGCGCAGGTCGACGGTCCGGGAGACGGCAGCCGGTGGCATCGAGTCGAGGCTGAGGAGGCGGCGTGCCCCGCCGACGCGTGCCGCGATGGCGCGCGCACCGACGCCCATCAGCAGGCGATTTTCGCTGCCTTCCGGCAGGCCCTCCTGCGGCGCCCCCTCCAGCACGAGCACCGCGATCTGGGCCGCCGCCAAGCGGTCGTTCAACCAGTTGCGCCGGAAATTGGCGACCGACGGCAGATAGATCAGCACTTGCGCCAGCATGACGAAGAGAACCGTCAGGGCGAGCAGCTTGGCGGAAAGCCCAAGCCGCGTCAGGCTGCGCGGCAGGCTGACGGAAAGCTGGTTCCTGTCGGGTTCATATGGCTGCATCGGCGCGAACCCTACCCGAAACGGCGCAGGAAGCCGATGAGGCGGCGCAGGCCGGGCTTTGCCGCCAGCGGCATCAAAAACGAGGTCGCAGCCCGCTTCGAGACCTCGGACAGGGCCGGATACGGCATGACCAGTTCCGCCATGTCCTGTGCGCTCATGCCGGTCTTCAACGCCAGGCACCAGGGCGCGATCAGGTCACCCGCCTGCGCCCCGACGATGGTGACGCCGAGCAGGCGCCCCTTGGCGTCGGTCACGAGCTTGACGAATCCCTCGGTCTCCCGCGTGGCTCGGGCGCACTCGCTTTCGGCATAAGGCCAGCGCAGCACGCGGATGGCACCGGCCTTGGCGCGCGCCTCGTCCTCGGACAGGCCGACACTGGCGAGCTCCGGTCGCGTTTGCGTCAGGCGCGGCACGTTGCGGACATCGAAGCGGCCGGGTTGGCGAAACAGTGCGTTGCGCAGCACGAGCCGGGCTTGCTCCTCCGCGACGTGCCCGCCGTGCAGCGCCCCGAAGGCTCCTCTGATACAGTCGCCAATGGCGTAGACGCGGCGATTGCTGCTGCGCAGGCCCCGATCGACACGGATGCCGCCGGCCTCGAGGGCGATGCCGGCGAGCTCAAGGTCGAGGGCCTCGATTACGGGCACGCGAGCGGTCGCGAGCAGCAGATGCGTGCCCTCGATGATCTGCTCGGTGCGACCCTCACCCCCGGCGAGGGCGAGCCGCACCCCGCTCCTGACGGATTGTGCCCGCAGGATCTGCGCCCGTTCATGCAAGACGACGCCTTCCCGCAGCAGCGCCCGGCGCAGGATGGCGACCGCCTCCGGGTCTTCGCTGCCGAGCAGGTCTGCGGAATCGATCAGCGTGACCGCGCTGCCGAGCCGGACCATCGCCTGCGCGATGGCGACGCCGGTCGCGCCCCCGCCGAGCACGATAAGGCGCCCGGGCCGGCGTGTCGCCGTCGCCAGGCTTGCATCGGTCAGGCAGGCGATTGCGTCCAGGCCCGGGACGGGCGGCGAAACCTGGCGGGCGCCGGTCGCGATGATGAAGCGCCGCGCCTTGATCGTCTGCTCGCCTACGGCAACGGTGCTGCGGTTGATGAAACGGCCCTCGCCGCGGATGACGGTTGCGCCCAGTGCCGTCATGCGCTCCGCCGAGACATTGGGGGCAGCTGCCGCGAGCACGCGCTGGACATGGTCGTGCAGCTGGGCGTCGTTGACTTCGACCTCGCCAGTGGCGATGCCGAAGTGGCGCGCCTCGCGGACGGCCTGCGCGCGGGCGCCGGCAGCGGCCAGCGCCATGACCGCGCCGCTACCGTTCTGGCCGCCCATCCTGTCGCGCTCGACGATGACGACGGAGACTCCGAACGCCGCTGCTGCCGTCGCCACGGCCAGCCCTGCCGTGCCGGCCCCGATCACGCAGAGATCCGGTGTCAGGGCTGCAGGCTTCGCAAGGGAGGCCGCGCTCAGGCTCACGCCGTCACTCCCGCCCGGTACGGCCAAGACAGCCCGTCACGCCGGCTTGACCGGCCGGGCAATGACGAGAGCCGGCGTTCGGGCGAGATCATGCTGACTCCCAGGCTGCTGACCGATTCCTCTGATGCTGATGCGTTGCCCGATGAGCGGAATCAAGGCCGGATCAGCGGCAACATGGATTGGAAGCAGCGAATCGGCGAAATGACCCAGTGCCGATGGCGCTTGAGGGCCGCCTTGCCGCGCCGTGTTCAGGCGACGTTGCGGCCCTTGCGCGGCATGAAACTGGCCATCGGCTCCGGCCTGCCGAAGAGATAGCCCTGGGCGCGCTGGGCTCCGAGAAGCTGCACGGCGATGCGCTGCTGTTCCGTCTCGATGCCCTCGACGACGACATTCATCGAGAGGCGGCGCGCGAGTTGGCAGACCGCCTCGATGATCGCCTTCGAGGCTTCGCTGGAATGGACGGTACGGGTGAAGCTCTGGTCGATCTTCACCTGCGCGAAGGGGTAGGTCGAGAGATAGGCCAGCGAGGAATAGCCCGTGCCGAAATCATCGAGCGCGAAGGTGACGCCCAGCGTCCGCAGTTCGTCGATCACGCCGAGCGTCGTCTTGTTGTCCTCGATCAGCAGCGATTCCGTCACTTCGAGCGTCAGCCGGCGCGAGTTGAGGCCGGAGGAGATCAGCGCGTCCTTCACCGCCTCGACGATGCGGCGCGGCTCGCGGAACTGCAGCGGCGAGATGTTGACCGAGACACCGACATGCTCGTCCCAGGAGGCCGCGTCCTTGCAGGCCTGGCGGATCGCCCAGTCACCGATCGAGGCGATCAGGCCGGATTGTTCCGCCACCGGGATGAACAGGCCCGCCGGCACCATGCCGCGCGTCGGGTGGCGCCAGCGCATCAGCGCCTCGCGCGAGACGGTCTCCCCGGTCCGCAGGTCGATGATCGGCTGGTAGTAGAGTTCCAGCGAGCCGTCCTCGCAGGCCTTGCGCAGATCGACCTCGATCTCGTGCCGCTCGAGCATCTCCTCGGCCATGGCCGGGTTGAAGAACATCAGCGTGTTGCGGCCGGCAGCCTTCGCCTTGTAGAGCGCCGTGTCGGCATGGCGCAGCAGATCGGCCGGCGTCGCGCCATCGAACGGCGCCATCGCGATGCCGATGCTGGCCGTGACGTAGACCGTCTTGTTGTCGAGGACGAATGCCTTCGACATTGCGTCGATCATGCGCTGCGCGATCATGGTGACGACGGCATGGTTCGCGGCGGGCAGGATCAGCAGGAACTCGTCGCCGCCGAAGCGGGCCAGCAGATCGCTCTCGCGGATGGTGCCGCGCAACCGGTTTGCGGTCTCCGTCAGAACCCGGTCGCCGATGTCGTGGCCCAGACTGTCGTTGACCTGCTTGAAGCCGTCGAGATCGACATAGAGCAGTGCGAAGGACTCGCCCGTGCGCTCCAGCCGGCCGAAGGATTCGGCGATGTTGCTGTTGTACTCGAAGCGGTTGGCGAGCCCGGTCAGCTCGTCGAAGCGCGCCATCTGCTCGATGCGCGCCTCGGTGGCCTTTCGCTCGGTCGCGTCCTCGGTCGACATCAGCACGCCGCCCTCGGCCGCGGGCGCGAAGGTCACGACCAGGACCCTGCCGCCACGCGTCTGGATCTCGCGGCTCGTCGTCTGCTGCGTGCCCTGGATTTCGGCCAGGGCCTCTCTCAGATCGCGCAACTGGCCGGCGGCAACGACTTGCCGCTCCACCAGGAAGCGGCCGATCGCGGTGATCGGCGTACCGGGCAGGGCGAGGGTCTCGGGCAAGCCGTAGAGCGCCTGGTGCGGTGCGTTGCTGACGGCGAGCTTGAGGTCGCGGTCGAACATCGCCAACCCATGGATCATGGTGTTGAGCGCGGCGTCGAGCGTCAGGTTCTGCGAATGCAGGGCCGAGGCCAGCGCCTTCGACTGCTTGGTCGCGTCGCTCAGGGCGAGAAGATTGCGATGCAGCGAATTCGTGATGGCGATGTTGGCCGCCACATAGAGAAAGGCGAAATAGCCGATGTACTGGTAGTAGACGTTATGGGCCTGGATCAGGCCGATCGCCATCGGCACGCAGAAGGTCAACAACTGCACGGCGACGAATTTCGGCCGGCCGGCATTGCGCGAGACATAGCCGGACGCGATCGCGATGGTCGATGCAACCGATGTGATATGGGCCGCGGGATCGTCCGTAAGCGTCAGCGCCGCCCAGCAGCTATAGCCCAGCACCGCGGCGAACGCGGTTGCTCCCAGGAAGTAATCCCGGTCCCAACGCCGCGTCTCCAGATATCCGTCTCGGGAGTGGTCGCTCCTGCGATAGGAGATGAAGGTCAGGAGCCGCACGACGACGACGGCGCTGACAAGGATGGTCAGGTCCAGAAAAAGATCGACGCCGGTCGAGACCCAGCACAGAAACGGCGTCAGGATACCCGCCACGCCCCCCGGGATGATCGAGGCTGGCGACGAGAACAGCGAACTGACCAGCAGTGCGTAACCGGGCAGGTCGAAACCTTCGCCCGGATCACGCGCTCTGGCGTTCCATAGTCGCTTGAGCGCGCCCGCCATCCAAATCCTGTCCTCGCGGTCGCTGGGAATGCGTGCCGAGAGCGCCCGCAATCTCCGCCGCTTGGACGATTTAGGGCCTGAGAGGTAAATGTTTCGTGTTTGGAGGCGCTTCCAGCCGCAAAAGCGGCTCCCGCAACGTCAGGCGCCGAGGGGCACGGCGCCCGCCACAGGGCGCAGATAGACCCGCGCGAGCATGCGGTCCTGCGTCTGCGCGATCCGTTGCAGCTTCGAGATCGCGCTCGGGTTGAGCCTCAGCATGCAGTCGGTCCAGATCTGGCCGAGATGTTCGAGCTCCTCCTGGAGATTGCCGGCCCGGCGGTTGAAGGCGGAGAACAGCGCGGTCTTGGCGGCATGGATCGGCAGCGAGTCATGCGCGTATTTGCGGATCCAGGCCTCGCCCGTCCCCGTCGGCACGACGGCTTCCAGTCCGCCGGCATCCATGAATTCCTGGGCGCTCATCTCCTCGCCGGAGAGCAGCATCTGCTCAGCGGCGCGCGCGCCCATGCGGCGCGACAGGATCGCGACCGCGGTGATCGGGAAGTGATTGAACTTGATTTCCGGGTAGACGAAGGAAGCCTGCTCCTCGGCGATCATGACGTTGCATGAGCGCGGCGCATCGATGCCGCCGCCGATCGCCTTGGCGTGGATCGTCGACAGCGTCACCACGAGGCCGTTCAGGCCGCTCGCGTTCAGGACGGCGCCGGCGCTCGACAGGCGCGCATATTCGGCCAGGGCCGCGCGATCGTTCTTGGCCAGGCAGTCGAGGTAGAAGTCGAGATCGCCACCAAGCGTGAAGAACGGGCCGGCCCCCCGGAAGGCGAGAAAGCGCACCGGCGCGCGGTGATACTGGTCGGGCGCGCCCCACAAGTCGGAAATCGCGGTCTGGATTTTCACGAGGCTGTCGAGGAGCTGAAGCGTGAAGACGGGCTTCAGTTCAGGGCGGATCGTGACCCAGAGGGTCTTGATCTCGGGCTCGTAGGCGATCTGCGTTTCGGGAAGGAATCCCGCCTTGTGGCGGATCGCATCGATCACCTCGCAGCTTTCAAGCACCGCAGCCGGGAGAGCGTCCATGACCGAAGCAGGTGACTGAAACATGCCGCTGATCCCATGTTGCCGCGCATCAAAAGCGATGGCCACAAGGTATGTGAAGTTAACAAACTGTAAACGAAATCCCGTGGAAATGGTTAATTACATTAAGCTTTATTCCCTAGCGTCATTTCTTGGCCCTCGGCCTGTGCCGCAAACGGACAAAGGCAGGGCCGTGCCCCCATGAGAGCAAGTGCCATGCCGCCGCTGCCGCGCCGCGCTTGTCCAAATCGGTGCATGCGGCTAACCATGCGCCGCGAATTCGCCGTGATCCGAGCGTTGAACCCCGGTACCGAGTTGTTGCCGTGAACCGCCAGACAGCCGCAGACGACGAGAAGAGGGCGCGCCTTGCGGCCGCCCTTCGGGAAAACCTGAAGCGCCGCAAGGCACAGGCCCGGGCTCGCCGCGCGGAGGAGGCGCCCGCGCAGGAGCCGGAACCGCAAGCCCAGGCCGAATCCAACCGGTCCTGACCCGAATTTCCCAGGTGCCGCCGGCCTTCAGCCGGCAGGCCCAGCAGGACCTGACGATGGACAAGATCCGCATCACCGGCGGCCAGCGCCTCAATGGCGCGATCCCGATTTCGGGCGCGAAGAATGCCGCATTACCGCTGATGATCGCGAGCCTGCTCACGGATGAGACACTGACGCTCGCCAATGTGCCGCGCCTCTCCGATGTCAGCGCCCTCTCGCGCATCCTCTCGAACCACGGCGTCGATCGTTCGATCGCCGGCAAGCGCATCGGCCAGTCAGCGGAGACCGGCCAGACGATCGCGCTGACGGCTCGCCAGATCGTCGATACCTGCGCGCCCTACGAACTCGTCTCGACGATGCGCGCCAGTTTCTGGGTCATCGCGCCGATCCTGGCCCGCATGGGCGAGGCCAAGGTGTCGCTGCCCGGCGGCTGCGCCATCGGTACGCGACCGGTCGATCTGCTGCTGATGGTGCTGGAAAAGCTCGGCGCCGAGATCGAGATCGAGAACGGTTACGCACTTGCCCGCGCTCCGAAGGGTCTCAAGGGCGCCGAGATCGTCTTCCCGAAGGTGACGGTCGGCGGTACACACACCGCGCTGATGGCCGCGGTTCTCGCCCATGGCACGACGGTGATCGACAACGCGGCGCGCGAGCCCGAGGTCGTCGATCTCGCCGCCTGCCTCATCAAGATGGGTGCGAAGATCGAAGGCGCGGGCACGAGCCGGATCGTGGTCACCGGCGTCTCGCGCCTCGGCGGCGCGCACCATGCCGTGCTGCCCGACCGCATCGAGACCGGCACTTACGCCATGGCCGTGGCGATGACCGGCGGCGATGTTCTGCTGGAAGGTGCGCGGGCTGACCTGCTGCAATCGGCGCTCGACGTGCTGGTCAAGGCCGGCGCCGAGGTCAGCTCGACCAATGAGGGCATTCGCGTCCGCCGCAACGGACAGCCGCTCGAATCCGTCGATGTCGATACTGACCCCTTCCCCGGCTTCCCGACCGATCTCCAGGCGCAGTTCATGGCGCTGATGACGAAGGCCAAGGGCACCTCGCGCATCCGCGAGACGATCTTCGAGAACCGCTTCATGCATGTGCAGGAACTGGCCCGGCTCGGCGCGAAAATCCGGCTCGACGGCGATGCCGCCCATGTCGAGGGGGTCGCCAAGCTGACCGGCGCGCCCGTCATGGCGACCGATCTGCGCGCCTCGGTCTCGCTCGTCATCGCCGGTCTCGTGGCCGAAGGCGATACCATGATCAACCGCGTCTACCATCTCGACCGCGGTTTCGAGGCCCTTGAGGCGAAACTGACGCGCTGCGGCGGCCTAGTCGAGCGCATCAGCGGTTGACGTTGGCGGGTGGCGCCGCCAGAACACCTGCATGTCGGATGATGCTGCAGACCCGCTGAAACTCATCGCGCTCGATGCCGATGATCTGGAAATCGTGTCGGCCCACCTTCAGGACTCGGTCCTGAAGGCGGCGGACATCGTTTGGCTGCCGGCCGAGAAGCGCTTTGCGCTCGCTGCCCGCCGCTTCGACTGGGAAGGCTTGTCGCGCGGTCATCGCCGACGCCGCCTGACCGCCCTGCATTTCGACCGGGTCCTGGCTGTTCGCAGCACGAAGATCGACAAGGCATCGCCCGACCAGGTGCTGAGCCTGCTCGCGATCGGCTTTACCGGGCGGGACGGCCCCGATGGCGAGGTCACGCTGCATTTCTCGGATGGCGCTGCGATCCGGCTCGAGGTCGAATGCATCGAAGCCCAGATGAAGGATCTCGGTCCGGTCTGGGAGGCGCTGGCGACGCCGGGGCATCCCAACGGCCCCTGAGCCGTTTCCTGCGACATTGATTATCCGGGGACAGCGATGCCGATCAGGCTCGACGACAGCAGCGCCGCATTCGAGCGGGAGTTCCGCGATCTGCTTTCGGCCAAGCGCGAGGTCTCCGAGGAGGTCGATCGCGTCGTCGCCGACATCATCGCGGAGGTGCGCGAGCGCGGCGACGCGGCCATCATCGATTACACGCAGCGCTTCGACCACCTGGCCCTGACGCCGGAGGCGCTGCGCATCTCGTCGGAGGAGATCGATGCGGCGGTCGCCGCTTGTCCGCCTGCGCAGATCGCGGCGCTGGAGACCGCGCGCGACCGCATCGAGGCCTATCATATCCGCCAGAAGCCGCAGGACGCCTGGTTCACTGATGCAGCCGGCGTCGAAAGCGGCTGGCGCTGGAGCGCCATCGAGGCGGTCGGGCTGTATGTGCCGGGCGGTACCGCGACCTATCCCTCCTCGGTTCTGATGAATGCCGTGCCCGCCAAGGTCGCCGGCGTCGATCGAGTCGTGATGGTCGCCCCGACGCCGCGCGGCGAGACCAACCCCCTCGTGCTCGCGGCGGCGCGCCTCGCTGGCGTGGACGAGATCTACCGCATCGGGGGCGCCCAGGCTGTGGCGGCGCTGGCCTATGGCACGGCGAGCATTGCCCCCGTTGCCAAGATCGTCGGCCCCGGCAACGCCTATGTCGCCGCCGCCAAGCGTCGCGTCTTCGGCCAGGTCGGCATCGACATGATCGCTGGTCCTTCCGAAGTCCTGGTCATCGCGGATGGCACGGCCAATCCGGACTGGATCGCCGCCGATCTGCTCGCCCAAGCGGAGCATGACGTCTCGGCCCAATCCATCCTGATGACGGACGATGCCGGTCTCGCCGCTGAAGTCGAGAAGGCGATCGAGGCACAATTGCAGACGCTGCCCCGTGCTGCCATCGCCACAAAGAGCTGGGCCGACTATGGTGCGATTCTGCTGGTGTCGGATCTGGAAGGAGCGGTTCCGCTGGTCGACCGGCTGGCGCCTGAACATCTCGAGATCATGACGGCCGATCCCGACCGCCTCTCCGGAATGATCCGGAATGCCGGGGCGATCTTCCTCGGCGGCCACACGCCCGAGGCGATCGGCGACTATGTCGGCGGTCCCAACCATGTGCTGCCGACGGCGCGCTCCGCCCGTTTCTCATCGGGCCTCGGCGTGCTCGATTTCATGAAGCGGACATCGCTGCTGAGATGCAGTGCCGATGCTCTGCGCGCTCTGGCGCCGGCCGCGACGCAGCTCGCGCAAGCCGAGGGCTTGCAGGCGCATGGCCGTTCCGTGACGATCAGGCTCAATCGCTGAGCGTGGCGCATCCGCCACGACCGGGACCGGAGGTGTGATGCTCGAAGCCGCTACATCCGAGAAGCAGCGCCTGGTTGGCGTCACGCTCGATGCTTCGTCGCTCGGCGGAGGCTCTGCCGATCAGGAGCATGAGCGCGCGGTTGCGATCTACGACCTGATCGAGCGGAACCGCTTTGCGCTGCCGGGCCATGACGGGGGGCCCTACCTTGCCAACCTTGCCGTGGTCGAGCGCCGGCTGGCCTTCGAGATCAAGGATGCGGATGGCGCTCCTGTCGTCACCCATCACCTCTCGCTCACGCCGTTCCGCCGCATCGTCAAGGACTATGCGATGGTGTGCGAGAGCTACTACGCCGCCATCCGCACGGCGACGCCCTCGCAGATCGAGGCGATCGACATGGGACGCCGCGGCCTGCATGACGAGGCGGCCGGCATCCTGGTCGACCGTCTCGCCAGCAAGGTCGAGATCGACTTCGACACCGCAAGGAGACTTTTCACTCTCATCTACGCGCTGCACTGGAAGGGCTGAGCGCTTGGAGCGGGCTTCCTCGCGCAAGGTCCAGAGCGTGCTGTTCATCTGCGCGTACAACGCGGTGCGCTCCCCGATGGCCGAGGCGATGGCCAAGCACTTCTTCGGCAAGTCTGTCTATGTCCAGTCGGCCGGGGTGCGGCGGGGCGAGTTCGATGCCTTCGCCCTGGCAGCGCTCGACGAGATCGGTATCGACGCCCACAAGCACAAGCCGAAATCGATCGACGACCTCGAGGAGTGGGAGGGGCTGAACTTCGACCTGATCATCTCGCTTTCGCCGGAAGCGCACCATAAGGCGCTCGACCTGACGCGCACGGTCGCCGCCGAGGTCGAATACTGGCCGACGGTTGACCCGACGGCGGTCCAGGGCTCGCGCGATCAGGTCATGGACGCCTATCGCGAGGTGCGCGACGGGCTGATGCGCCGGATCAAGGCTCGCCTGGCATCATGAGCCGGCAAATACTGCGACGAGATGTCGCGGTAGGGTGCCAAGACTCCGCTCCCGACGCGCCACAATCACAGGTTGATGCGGCCGTGTGATTTCGTCCCTGCGAAACCGGGCGCGTCGCCTCGTTTTGCTGCAGGGATCGCGCTAAGCCGGCGTTTCGCCCGGTTGGGCTTAGGGGAAGGTGAAGCGGATGCGGAGTTCCCTACAATCCAGCGTTGTCGGGGGTGGTGCTTATTCTCCGTCACCGCATTCTTGAGCAGCCTTCGGAAACGCGGTGGCCGATCGGCATTAAAGGGACCCTTAACCTGAACCATTCCAATTGGATGGGTCTGCTGGGGGGCTTGCGGGCGGTCGTCTAGCGTTCGGGCAATTCATGGAATCGAGAATGATGATTCACGCCCCCGCGAGTCGGGCACTGTCCGGCCGCGAGCGTGCCGGGCTGTGCCTCATGTCCCTTGCCAGTATCCTCGTCGCGCTGGTCGCCTTGCCGGGCGTCTCGCCGGGGCAGCAGCAGCCGGTGGCCATCGTCTTTCCGCCCTGGGTGTCGGCACATGACGCCGTCACGCGCAGCCTCTCCGCCGGCTATCCCGTGCTGCGTTCGGGGCGCTCATCCTTCGTCGTGATCGCGGCGCCGGCCGAAGCGGCTTCGGCGGTCAGGCCGCAGGGTGCCATCATGGTGCTGGCCCTCGCCGGGCTCGCAGGCTGCCTCGACGCGGCGGCAACGGACCCTGCTGCGTCATGACCTGGACCCTCGATGTCGTCCGCCAACGGGTGGCCTGTGTCCTGCTCGGGCTCGCCTTCCTGCATGTGCCCATTATCGCCCTGGCCTTCTGGCTACGCGGCGAGAACGGACTGCTGCCGGTCGCCTTGGCTTTCGTCTTCGCTGCCGGCGCGCTCCTGCTCTATGCGACCCGGGGCGCTGCCACGCTCACCCAGCTCTTCATGGCCGTTGCACTGATCGGCCAGGTTTCGATCATGGTGTTCAGCTTTGCCGGCCATCCCTGGCAGCCGGACATGCATATGTATTATTTCGCGGTTCTGGCGCTGCTCGCCGGCTTCTGCGACTGGCGCCCGATCGTCATGGGCGCCGCCCTCACGGCGGTGCATCACCTCGTCTTGCAGTATGTGCTGCCCTCGGCCGTGTTCTATCAGGGCGGCAGCCTGCTGCGGGTTCTGCTGCACGCCGTCGTCGTCATCATGGAGACGTCCTTCCTCGCGACCACCGCGGTGATCATGGAGCGCATGTTCCTGATGAACGCGGAAAATCTCGCGCTGGCGCGCGACACCGCCGAACGCGAGCGCGTTGCAGGCGAGAACGAGAAGCGCCTGGCCGATGAGCTGAGCCGCCGTGCGCAGGTGCTGCGCGAGATCGTTGCCGGTTTCCATGAGAAGATGGAGCAGGAGATGGCCGTGCTCGATCGTTCGGCCGACGTCATGCAAGGCGAGGCCGTGGCCCTGATCGGAACCTCGGATCAGGCGCGGCGTCAAACCGTCCTGGTCTCTGACGCGACCTCCAAGACCATGTCGGGCATCGACCATCTCTCAGCGGCCAGCGACGAGCTGGCGGTGTCGATCGGGGAGATCGGCCGCAATGTCTCGCATTCGGCCGAGGGCTCGACGACGGCGGCCGAACTGGCGCGCAAGGCAAGCGGCGAGATCGAGATCCTCGCCCGCAACAGCGAAAACGTCGGGGCGGTGGTCGATCTGATCCGTGGCATCGCGGCGCAGACCAGTCTGCTCGCCCTCAATGCAACGATTGAGGCGGCGCGCGCGGGCGAGATGGGTCGCGGCTTTGCCGTGGTCGCCAGCGAGGTCAAGACGCTGTCGGCCCAGACGGCCAAGGCGACCGATGAGGTTTCCATTCAGATCGGCGCCATGCAGGAGGCGTCCCAGCGCTCCCTGAAGGCGATCCGCGATATCGTGATGGCGATCGGCGATGTCGAGCGCGTCGCCGATGCGATCTCGGTTTCGGTGCAGCAGCAGGGGCAGGCGACCTCGGAGATCGCCCATCAGGTCCGGATGTCCTTCGAGGGTGCGAGGCGAAGCGCCGACATCGTCGGCAGCTTCGAAGCGATGACCGAAGGCGCTCATGATGCGGCCCGGCAGGTGCAGGACTCCGCTGGTCAGCTCGCCGCCCAGGCACGCAGCATCCGCGAGGAGGTCGCAGCCTTCTGCGAGCGCGTCGCGGCGGCCTGACCGACTACCAGCCGCGGCCCGGTCCGATCGCCCCGACACCGAGCCAGTTGCCGAGTGTCGCGGCGATGTCGGCGAAACTTTCGCGCCGGCCGAGCGCAGTGGGCGCAATGCCCGGCCCGAAGGCCAGGATCGGCACATGCTCGCGGGTATGGTCCGTGCCGGGCCAGGTCGGGTCGTTGCCATGGTCGGCGGTGATGACCGCGAGATCGCCCGGCCGCAGCGCCGCCTCCAGCCTCGGCAGCATCGCGTCGAAGGCTTCCAGCGCCGCCGCATAGCCCGGCACGTCGCGGCGATGGCCGTATTCCGTGTCGAAATCGACGAGATTGACGAAGCAGAAGCCGCCCTCCGGCAGGCGCTCCCATGCCGCCAGCGCTGCATCGAACATGGCGGCATTGCCGAAAGGCTTGATCTCTTCGCCCGTGGCACGATGGGCGAAGATGTCGCCGATCTTGCCGACGGTGATCACCTTGCGTCCGCGCACGGCCAGACGGTCGAGGATCGTCTCGTCGGGAGGCGGGATGGCGAAGTCCTTGCGGTTGCCGGTCCGTGTGTAGCCCGTCTCGGCCGTGCCGATGAAGGGCCGCGCGATGACGCGCCCGATCCTCAAGGGATCGACCAGAACCCGTACCTTGCGGCAGAGCGCGTAGAGCCGCTCCAGCCCGAAATGCTCCTCATGCGCGGCGATCTGCAGCACGGAATCGACGGAGGTGTAGCAGATCGGCTGGCCTGTCCGGATGTGCTCGTCGGCCAGCTCGTCGATGATCGCGGTGCCCGAGGCGTGCTTGTTGCCGAGGATGCCGGGGAGGTCTCCCTCTTGAATGATGGCGGCGACCACGTCCGGCGGGAACGAGTTCTCCAGCGCGGTGAAATAGCCCCATTTGAACGGCACCGGGCAACCAGCGATCTCCCAATGTCCGGACGGCGTGTCCTTGCCCTGGCTCTGTTCAACGCCGTAGCCGTGCCGTCCGCCGGGGCTGGCCGGCTTCACCGCTCCTGCGAGCGGCTGGCTCGTCGAGGCCTCATAAGCGTGAGCGAGGCCCAGCCGCACGAGGTTCGGCAGGGCGAGCGGCCCGCTGCGGAGGCCTTCGCGGTTGCCACGGCCGTCAGCGCAGGTTTCCGCGATATGGCCGAGCGTGTCCGCGCCGGTGTCGCCGTAGAGATGGGCATCCTCGGCTCCGCCGCAGCCGACGGAATCGAGCACGATCAGAATCGCCCGCGCCATGCTCAATCCCTCACGGCGGCGTTGCCGGCCGGTTCGAGGTTGAGTGCGGCCGCCAGCAGCGCCTGGGTGTAGGCTTCGCGTGGCTGCGAGAAAATCTCCTCGGCCGGGCCTTCCTCGACGATCTTGCCGTTCTGCATCACCAGGACGCGATGGGCCATGGCCCGCACGACCTTCAGGTCGTGGCTGATGAAGAGATAGCCGAGCCTGCGCCGCGCCTGCAGGTCGCGCAGCAATTCGACGATCTGGACCTGAACGGACATGTCGAGGGCGGAGGTCGGCTCGTCCAGCACGACGAATTTCGGATCGAGCGCCATGGCACGCGCGATCGCGATGCGCTGACGCTGGCCGCCGGAGAATTCATGCGGGTAGCGGTCCATGGCAGAGGGGTCGAGTCCAACATCGCTCAGGGCCTGCGCCACGACCTCGCGGCGCTCCGCATAGCTCTGCTGCCTGGCCTGGACGGTCAGCCCCTCGGCGACGATTTCCGCCACCGACATGCGCGGCGAGAGCGAGCCGTATGGGTCCTGGAAGACGACCTGAAGATCCTTGCGCTTCGGCCGCACGGCCGAACTGCTCAGGCCGTCGATGCGATCGCCGAGGAAGACGATCGGCCCCTCCGACGAGATCAGCCTGAGGATGGCGAGCCCCAGCGTCGTCTTGCCCGAGCCGGATTCGCCGACGACGCCCAGCGTCTCGCCCTCCCGGACCTTGACCGCGATACCGTCGACCGCCTTCACATGACCGGTGGTCTTGCGCAGGAAACCGCTCTTGATCGGGAACCAGACCTTGATCGGCCCGGCCTCGACCAGTGTCGCGGCATCCTCCGGCACGGCGGCCGGGCGGCCCTTGGGCTCGGCGGCGAGCAGGCGCTTCGTATAGGCGTGCTGCGGGTTGCCGAAGATCTCGGAGACCGGCCCCTGCTCAACGATCTGGCCTTTCAGCATGACGCAGACCCGGTCGGCGATGCGCCGGACTATCCCGAGATCATGCGTGATGAACAGCATCGCCATGCCGAGTCGCTCCTGCAACTCCTTCAACAGCTTCAGGATCTGCGCCTGCACGGTGACGTCGAGCGCGGTGGTCGGCTCGTCCGCGATCAGGAGTTCCGGCTCGTTGGCGAGCGCCATCGCGATCATGACGCGCTGGCGCTGTCCGCCCGAAAGCTGGTGCGGATAGGCCTCCAGCCGGCTCGCCGCATCGCGGATGCCGACGAGTTCGAGCAGCTCGAGCGTGCGTGCGCGGGCCGCGTCGCCGCGCAATCCCTTGTGCAGCTCGAGGATCTCACCGATCTGCCGCTGGATCGTGTGCAGCGGGTTGAGCGAGGTCATCGGCTCTTGGAACACCATGGTGATGTCGTTGCCGCGCACCTTGCGCATCGCATCCTCATCGGCCGCGATCAGGTCCTGCCCGTTGAACATAACCTTGCCGGAGGGGTGAGAGGCCGAAGGGTAGTTCAGCAGCTTCAGGATCGAGAGCGCCGAGACCGATTTGCCCGAGCCGGACTCCCCGACGATGGCGAGCGTTTCACCCTTGGCGAGGTCGAAGGAGACCCGGTCGACCGCGAGCATCGCGCGCCCGCCCTGGCGAAAGGCGACCGAGAGGTCCTGGACGGAGAGGAGGGGGGAGGGCGTCATGCGAACGTCTTCCGCGGGTCGAAGGCATCCCGGACCGCCTCGCCGATGAAGATCAGCAGCGACAGCATCAGCGCGATCACGACGAAGCCGGAGAGGCCGAGCCAGGGCGCCTGCAGGTTCGATTTGCCCTGCGCCAGCAATTCGCCCAGCGAGGGCGAACCCGGCGGCAGGCCGAAGCCCAGGAAATCGAGCGAGGTCAGCGTGGTGATTGAGCCGTTCAGGATGAAGGGCAGGAAGGTCAGCGTCGCGACCATGGCGTTCGGCAACAGGTGCTTGATCATGATGGCGCGGTTGGAAAGCCCGAGCGCGCGCGCGGCGCGGACATATTCGAAATTGCGCGCCCGCAGGAACTCGGCGCGCACCACGCCGACGAGCGCGACCCAGGAGAACAGCAGGAGGATGCCGAGCAGCACGAAGAAGCTTGGCGTGATGATCGCGGCGACGATGATCAGCAGGTAGAGCGCCGGGATCGAGGTCCAGATTTCGATCACGCGCTGGAAGATCAGGTCCGTCCAGCCGCCGAAGTAGCCCTGGATCGCGCCGGCCGCGATGCCGATCACCGAGGAGATGCCGCACAGGATCAGGCCGAACAGGATCGAGATGCGGAAGCCGTAGATCAGCCGCGCGACGACGTCGCGACCCTGATCGTCGGTGCCGAGCCAGTTCCATTCGAGGTCGCGGCAGCCGGTCCCGCCGGTCCTCTCGGCGATTGTCCGGCACTGCTCGTCCTTGAGCATCCAGGTCGGCGGGGCGGGGGCAGGCACCGGCAGGTCGAGATTATGCGTGCGGTAACTGTAGCGGATCGGCGGCCAGACGGCGAAGCCGTTCGCGCCGATCTCCTTGGCGATCACCGGGTCGCGATAATCGGTGGTGGCGAGGAAGCCGCCGAACTTCTCTTCCGGATAGTTCATCGCGACGGGAAACAGCCACTCGCCCTTGTAGCGGACGATCAGCGGCCGGTCGTTCGCCAGGAATTCAGCGAACAGCGACAGCACGAACAGCGTCAGGAAGATCCAAAGCGACCACCAGCCGCGCTTGTTCGCCTTGAAGTTGTTCAGCCGGCGCCGGTTGATCGGCGAAAGCTTGAGCCAGCCCTGGCTCGCCTCGATTGGGGCGAGCGGCACCTCGCTGCGCAAAGCGGGCGGCGGCACGTCGATCAGCGTGTCGCTCATCTCAGGTCTCCCGCGTCTCGAAATCGATGCGGGGGTCGACCCATGTGTAGGTCAGGTCGGTGATGAGGTGCACGACGAGGCCGATCAGCGAGAAGATGTAGAGATTGGCGAAGACGACCGGATAGTCGCGGTTGACGATCGCCTCGAACGACAGCAGCCCGAGCCCGTCCAGCGAGAAGATCGTTTCGATCAAAAGCGAGCCGGCGAAGAGCGCATGTACGAATGCGCCGGGAAAGCCCGCGATCACGATGAGCATCGCGTTGCGGAAGACATGGCCGTAGAGCACGCCACGCTCGGACAGGCCCTTCATCCGCGCGGTCAGGACGTATTGCTTGCGGATTTCGTCGAGGAACGAGTTCTTGGTCAGAAGCGTCGAGGTCGCAAACGCCCCGAGCGCCATCGCCGTGACCGGCAGCGCGATGTGCCAGAGATAGTCGGCGACCTTGCCGACGAAGGAGAGCTGCGAGAAGTTGTCGGAGTAGAGCCCGCGCAGCGGGAAGACCTGCCAGAACGAGCCGCCGGCGAAGAGCACGATCAGCAGGATCGCGAACAGGAAGCCCGGGATCGCGTAGCCGACGATGACAACCGCGCTCGTCCAGGTGTCGAAGCGCGAGCCGTCCTTGACCGCCTTGCGGATGCCGAGCGGGATCGAGATCGCATAGGAGAGCAGCGTCATCCACAGGCCGAGCGAGATCGAGACCGGCAGCTTCTCCTTGATCAGTTGCAGCACCGGCGCGTCGCGGAAATAGCTTCGCCCGAAATCGAAGCGGATGTAGTCGCCGAGCATCTTTACGAAGCGCTCATGCGCCGGCTTGTCGAAGCCGAACTGCTTTTCCAGCTCCTTGATGAAGGCGGGGTCGAGCCCCTGTGCGCCGCGATACGAGGAATCGCTCGCCGCCTGCGCGCCGGCATCGCCGCCGGAACCGCCGCCGACACGGTCGGAGGCGCCGCTATTGGGATTCTGGAGCTGCGAGATCACGCGTTCCACCGGCCCGCCCGGTGCGAACTGCACGATGACGAAGGAGATCAGCAGGATGCCGAACAGCGTCGGCACCATCAGCGCGAGACGCCGGGCGATGTAGCTCAGCATGCCGCTTTATGCCTTCCCGATCCGCTTCGCCTTCTCGGCGTTGTACCACCAGATCGACGGCGCGCCCGAGCCGTATTTCGGCTTGGTCTGCGGCCGGTCGAACATGTCCCAATAGGCCAGCCATTCCTCGTCGTTCCACCACATCGGAATCCAGTAGCGCCCGGCCCGCAGCAGCCTGTCGAGGCATTTCGCGGCTACGACGACCTTGGCGTAGCTGTCGGCCTGGCCGATCGCCTCGATCATCGCGTCGATGGCAGGGTGGCTGACGCCGCCGACATTGCGCGAGCCGCGCGTCTTGGCCGCCTCCGAGCCAAAGACGACGCGCAAGGAGTCGCTCGGGATCGAGCTGCCGCCGAGCGCCCGGCTGATGATGTCGAAATCGAACTCGTCGAGCCGGCGCTGGTACTGGGCGCCGTCGACGATGCGCGAGGTGGCGTTGATGCCGAGGCGCTTCAGATTGGCCTGGAAGGGCTGGGTATGCGGCTGCAAGGCGCCCTGCGAATCGAGGAACTCGATCTCGAAGGGCTGGCCGCTCGGCAGCTTCAGGACATTGCCGTCGCGCTTGCAGCCGGCGGCACGCAGCATCTCGTCGGCGCGGCGCAGCAGGGCGCGGTCGCTGCCCGAGCCGTCCGAGACCGGCGGCAACCAGGGTTCGGCGAAGACCTCGTCCGGAACCGTCCCGCGGAACGGCTCGAGCAGCACCAGCTCTTCCGGCGAAGGCTTGCCGACGGCCTTCGAATCCGAGTTCTCGAAATAGGAGGTCATGCGCTCGTAGAAGCCGAACATGATGGTCTTGCGCGTCCACTCGAAATCGAAGCAGAGCCCGAGAGCCTCGCGAATGCGCGGGTCGGCGAACTTCTCCCGCCGCAGATTGTAGATCCAGCCTTGCGAGCCGACCGGATCGGTCTTGGGCAGGCTCTCCTTCTTGACCTTGCCTTCATGGATCGCCGGGAAGTCGTAGCCCGTCGCCCAGATGCGCGAGGTGAACTCCTCCTGGAAGGTGATCACGCCGCTCTTGAAGGCCTCGAACGCCACCTGACGGTCGCGGAAATACTCCCAGCGCACCCGGTCGAAGTTGTTGACGCCGATGTTCACCGGCAAATCCTTGGCCCAGTAGTCGGTGACGCGCTCGAACTCGATGAAGCGGCCCTGCTCGAGGCGCCCGACCTTGTAGGCGCCTGAGCCCAGCGGCGCTTCCAGCGTCGAGGCCTCGAAATTGCGCGTCGACCAGAACTTCTCCGAGAACACCGGCAGGCCGGCGACGATGAGATGCAGGTCGCGGCTGCGCTTGGGCGAGAGCTGCGCGACGAAGATGTCGTCGCTCTCGGCCATGGCCGAAACCAGCTCGTTCAGCATCAGGCGGAAGGAGGGGTGTCCCTTGCTCTTCAGAATGTTCATCGAGAAGGCGACATCGGCAGCAGTGACGCGTGTTCCGTCATGGAAGCGCGCCTCGGGGCGGAGCCGGAAGCGATAGGTCAGCCTGTCCGGCGAGACGGCGACGCTGCGTGCCAGCAGGCCGTAGAGCGTGCCGGGTTCGTCGCCCGAGCCCGCCATCAGGCTGTCGAAGCAGGCATCCATGCCCGCCGCCCCGTCGCCCTGCAGGACGAAGGTATTGAGGGTGTTGAAGGTGTCGAAGCTCTGGTTGCCGCTGCCCCGTTTGATCTGGATGGTCAGCGTCCCGCCCTTGGGCGCTTTCGGGTTTACATAGGGGAAATGCGGAAAGTCCGCTGGCAGCCCGAGCTCGCCGAAGGTCGAGAGCCCGTGCAGTTCCGCTTCCTGCGCGAAGGCGCGCCCACCCAAGCCCGGAAGCGCTGCTCCCGCCGCCGCAAGCGCGCCGGCTTCGAGAACTCTGCGGCGGGTGATGCGGGTCGTCATTGTGTCGCGTCTCCTCGTCGGTCGGGCTTCGAGCGAATCGCCCTGATTCATGTCACCCGCCCGGCGGGCGCGTGCAACCATGCCACTCGACGCCATCGTGGCGGCAACACCATGGCGCGCGCAAGCGAAACGCCGACAAAGCAAAAGCCGGGCGCAAGGCCCGGCTTCACGAAATCATCAGCACTGCTGGAAACGCCGCTCAGGGCTTGGGCAGCGGCTTGGGCGCGTCAGCCAGCGTGTTGAGATAGGCGACGACGTCGGCCCGCGTGTCAGGCTTGCCCATGCCGGCGAAGGCCATGATCGTGCCGGGCATGTAGGCCTTGGGGTTCTTCAGGAAGCCGTCGAGCTGCTCGGCCTCCCACTTCTCGCTCGCCTTGCCCTTCATCGCGGCCGAATAGGCAAAGCCGTCAACGCCGGCCTTGGCACGGCCATAGACGTCGAACAGGTGCGGGCCGATCTTGTTGGCGCCGCCCTTCTCGAAGGTGTGGCAGGCCTTGCAGGCGCCGACAGCCTTCTCGCCCTTGGCCGGGTCGGCCTTGGCAAGGCGAACGACGATCGGCTCGTCGGCTGCGGGGGCGGCTGCGCCACCGGCTGCGGCAGGTTCCGCGCTCGGCAGGTCGAAGCCCGGCACGGCCGGCTTGTGCGGCGCGAACACGATGCCGGCGATCATGTTGAGGCCCATCACCACCATCAGCGTGGACAGAGCCGCGCCGGCGATCTTGTTGGTTTCGATATCCATCGTATCCGAACCCTCGGCCACCGACGCCCTTGGCGCGGGAAGCAAGACAGCTTTAGGCCGGGCTCGAAAGCGCCGACACCGGAGCGTTGCTTAACCGCTTTGCGCGCCTCATTGCAACTCGTATAAGCACCCTCCGCTTTGAGACCTTTTGACGCTTCACACCACGCCCGCGCAGACCCACGCTGCAGGCATCCACCGACGAGTTTCGCCGATTCCGATGTCCGACCCGCTGATCCTGATCCCGGCCCGCATGAAGGCCACGCGTTTTCCCGGCAAGCCGCTCGCCGACATCCATGGCGAGCCGATGATCGTCCGGGTCTGGCGGCGTGCCATCGCGGCCGGTATCGGGCCGGTCGCCGTCGCGACGG
>JAESFK010000416.1_pt1 | contig 23307 bp, 20 predicted proteins | sample 9269391 | NCBI WGS metagenome assembly JAESFK01 (sample SAMN14506231, study PRJNA617097) | algae metagenome | isolation source: Drouetiella hepatica UHER 2000/2452 and co-occurring heterotrophs from... | place: Slovakia: Slovak Paradise National Park, Hrabusice, Kosice Region | collected 2000-01-01
CGCGGTCACGTAGTCGATGGCGGCAATGCAGCCATAGGAGTTCTGCAGGGGCGCGGCAAAGCCGAGCAGATGCGCGACGCGCGCACGATCGAGCGGGAAACCCGAGGTCGTGATCGCGGCTGCTCCCATCGGCGAGAGATCGAGCAGCTGGCGCGCCTGCACCAGGCGCTCATGATCGCGCTGCATCACCTCGACGGCGGCTGCGAGATAATGCCCGAACGTGGTCGGCTGCGCCGGCTGGCCATGGGTGTAGGCGACGATCAGCGTCGCCTTCTCGCGCTCGGCTAGGCCAAGCGTCGCAGCAATCAGCGCGCGCAGCTTTGCCGCAAGCCGGTCGAGTTTCGGCTTCAAGGCGAGCTTGAACAGGGTGTGGTCGATGTCGTTGCGCGAGCGGCCGGTGTGGAGGCGGCCGGCGTCGTCCGCAGGCAGGCGCTTCTTCAGCTCCGCCTCGATCAGGAAGAAGAAATCCTCGACCTCGCCGGTGTAGCTCAACCCGGCCGGGTCGATCTGCGCATCGATCTCGGCCAATGCGCGGGCGACCCGACCGGCGGTGGCGCGCGGCAGGATGCCGGTCTCGGCCAGCATGACGAGATGGGCGCGGTCGATCGCGCGGAAGCCCTCGACATGATGCGCCCTGGCGCCGTCGAAGAGCGGACGCAGCACGGTCTCCTTGTAGACGGGATCGGGAAAGACGGACGCGTCACGCGCCCTGGGATCTTCATGCGTGGTCATTTGGATCAGCCCTTAAGCCCGGCAAGCACGACGCCGCGCACGATGTAGCGCTGGAGCAGCAGGAAGACAGTGAGCGTCGGCAACGTCGCCAATGCGGCGCCCGTCATGATCAGCTCCCACTGAATCTGCGATTCGACCGCGAAGCTCGAGAGCCCGACGGGCAGCGTGTAGAGTTCCTTGCTGGTCGTCACGATCAGCGGCCAGATGAAGGCCGTCCAGTTGCTCAGGAAGGTGAAGATCGCGAGCGCCGAGAGCGCCGGCGTCACCAAAGGCAGCGCGATGCGCCAGAAGATCGCGAACTCGTTGAGCCCGTCGATGCGCGCGGCCTCGAGGAAATCATTGGGGACCGTCTCGAAGAACTGCTTCATCAGGAAGGTGCCGAAGGCCGTCATCATGCCCGGGAACATGATGCCCCAATAGCTGTCGAGCCAGCCGAAGTTCTTGGCCATGACGTACCAGGGAATCACCAGCATCTCGGTCGGGATCATTAGCGTCGAGAGGATCGCCAGGAAGACGAGATAGCGGCCGCGGAACTGGAATTTCGCCAGGGTGTATCCAACGAGACTGTCGAAGAAGACGTTCGACAGCGTCACGACGGCCGCGATGCCGAAGGAATTCATGAACCAGCGCAGGAAGCGCCCGTCCGAGAGCACCGTGACATAGTTGTCCAGCGTCGGATGCGCCGGCAGGAAGGCGAGGTCATAGACCTCCGACGCGTCCTTCAACGACGTCGAGAACATGAAGGCAAGCGGGGCGACCATGAGCACGCCGCCGCCCAGCAGCAAGAGCCAGGCAATGATCCGGCCGGGCTGGAATCGGCCGGGCATGAGGGTTGACAGCGCAGTCATCAGCGGTCCCTCAGCAGGCGCAGTTGCAGCAGCGAGACGACCAGCAGCACGAGGAACAGGACGACGGTCTGCGCCGCCGCATAGCCCATCTCGAAGGAGGAGAAAGCGGTCTGGTAGATCATCAGGACGAGCGGCTTGGTGGCGTTCAATGGGCCGCCGGGGTCGCCACTGGTCATGTTGTAGACCTGGTCGAAGATGCGCAGGAAACCGATCGAGGAGAAGACGACGAGGAAGACGATCGTCGGCTTGAGCAGCGGGATGGTGATGCGGGTCAGGATCGCGAAGTTCGAGACGCCGTCGATGCGTGCGGCCTCGTAATAGGTCGTCGGGATGGCGCGCAGCCCCGCCATGAAGATCACCACCTGGAAGCCGAGGCCCGCCCAGATCGCTGGCGCCAGCACCGAGGGCAGCGCCTGTGTGGTCGAGCGCAGGAAGGGCTGCTGCGGCAGGCCGATGCTCGCCAGCACGTCGTTGATCAGGCCGATCGGCACCGGCTGGTAGAACCAGCGCCAGACCCAGGCCATGGCGGCCGCCGTCGTCAGGAAGGGCAGGAAATACAGCGCCCGGATGAAGCTGTGCATGAAGCGGACGCGGTCAAGATGGTAGGCGATGGTGAAGGCGAGCAGCAGGCTGACCGGCGTGCCGATCAGGAGATAGAGCGCCGTATTGCGGAAGACCTGCCAGAAGACGACATCGCTCCAGAGCCGCTCGAAGTTCGCCAACCCGACGAAACCGGGCTTCGAGAGCAGGTTCCAGTTTGTCGTCGCGATATAGAAGGCCTCGATCGTCGGATAGAAGCGGATCAAGGCGTAGAACAGGATCGGCACGGCCAGGAAGGCCCAGGCCCAGACGACCTGCTTCTGGCGCAGGCTGAGCCCGGACCAGAGGCGGCCGCCGGAGGTGTCTTGCTGCAATGACATGCTCATCGTGAATGATCTGGCTTTTCAGACAAAGTGCGCCCAGACGGTTTGGGCGCCGCCTTTCCGGGGTTTCGCGTAGCAAACAGCCCGAAACCCATGACAACAGACGCCATTCTCCGGCGTAGCGAAGCGAAGACCCGAGAATCCCGGCGGAGAGATGCTCGGGTCAAGCTTGAGCATGACGCGTTGCGTGGTCATGCGTTCCGGGCTCAGGCCAGCGGCCTGCCCCGGAACGACAACGTGGCTCCGCACTTACTTCTTGTAGAAGCGGTCGAGAATTGCCTGTTCGGCCTTGGCGGACTCGGCAAGCGCGGCCTTTGCGTCCTGGTTCTGGATCAGTACGCGGTTGATCATGTCGAGCGAGACCTGGCGCTGGCCCATCTCGTCGACGAAGACCGTGGCGTGCGAGTAGGCGAGCGCCTTGAGGAACGGCCCGTAGATCGGGTGGCTGAGGTTCTTCTCGGTCTCGGCCGCTTCCTTGCGGGCGGGCAGTTCGCCGACCGTCTCGAGCCAGAGTTGCATCGCCTCGGGCGTCGTGACGAAGGCCATGAACTTCTTGGCGGCTTCGAGCTTCGCGCCCGTCGGCTTGGTGGTGATCGCGTTGACCCAATAGCTGGCGAAGTTCGACTTCTTGCCGTCGGCAGAGGCCGGCAACTCGGCGACGCCCCATTCGAAGGCCTTGATCGCGCCAAAGCCACCGAGACGGAACGAACCGTCGATGGTCATCGCGGCACGGCCGGCGCGGAACGCCGCCTGCCCCTCATCCATGAAGCCGACCTGGCCGACCTTGTGGACGCGCTGGAGATCGGCATACCAGTTCAGCGACTTGGCGCCGGCTTCGCTGTCATAGGTGACCTTGCGATTGTCGTCGCTATAGGGCGCGCCGCCATTCTGGCGCAGCAGCGTCTCGCGCCACCAATGATAGTCCTGGCCAGGGAAATCGAGCGTGATGCCCGCCGAGAGCATGTTGCCGGCGGCGTCGCGCTTCGTCGTCTTCCGGGCGACGTCGAGCAGTTCCTCGACCGTGCCTGGCGGCTTGGACGGGTCAAGCCCCGCCTCCTGGAAGAGCTTCTTGTTGTAGAACAGCGCGAGCGAACGCACCGCGGTCGGCAGGGCGTAATACTCACCGTCGCGCTTCATCGCGGAAATGATCGGGTAGAATTCCTTCTCGATCATCGCAGGCGGAAAGGCGTCGCGCGGCAGCGGCTGGATGAACTTCGCGCCGACGAAATTGTCGAGCCAGCCGTAGAACAGCTGGACAACGTCGGGACCCTGGCCGGCCGGCATCGCCGCGGCGATCTTGGTCTGGTAGTCGGCATAGGGGAAGGTCGTCTGCTTGACCTTGATGGTCGGGTTGGCGGCTTCGAAGCGCTTGATCAGCTCGTTCATCGCCTTGACGCGCGCGTCGAAGACGTACTGCCAGTATTCGATCTCGACGGTCTGGGCCTTCGCGCCGGCGATCGCGCCGACAGAAACCATCAGACCCAACAGCATTCCGCGAAAGCCGCGCATGACCCTCTCCCTGTTCTGGCGACGCCCTGCCCCTGCCGTCGCCATTGTGATCGGCATTCAGGACGTTCGAGCTGATCGTCATCCCGCTGTCGCCTCGCTGTCAACCGATTAATTCACTTGAGTTGAATTAACAGTCGGAGCAGGCTGCTCCTCTGCAAAATTACGGCTGCCCATGCCTCATCGTCGCCCCCCCGCGTCTCGCAGCGTCGCCGTCGGTACCAATCCGGAGCGAACGCGCAGCCATAATCGCCGCGTCGTGCTGGAAACCGTGCGCCAGCATGGGCTGCTCGGACGCTCCGACATCGCGGCGCTGACGCGGCTGACGGCTCAGGCCGTCTCGAACATCGTCGCGGAGCTGGTCGAGGAAGGCTTCCTGATGGAGCAGGGGCGGCGACGCACGGCGCGCGGGCAGCCGCCAGTGGAGCTCGCGGTCAATCCCGATGGCGGCATGACAGCCGGGATGGAGGTCGCGACCGACCACATCACGACGGTGCTCGTCGATCTGACGGGGCAGGTCCGGGCGCAACGCATCGTTCCGCTCGGCGATGCGACGATAGAGGCCGTATGCAGACTTGCGGCCGCAGAGCTCGCCCAGGCTCGCAGCGCGGCGGGCCTGCCGAAGCGCCTGCTCGGCTGCGGAGTGGTGATGCCCGGCCCGTTCGAGGTCGAGGGCATGAACTCGGTCGGGTCCTCCCCCCTGCCCGGCTGGGCCGGACAGGACGCCGGGCAGCTTCTGACCGACGTGCTGGGCACCCCGGTGACGATCGAGAACGACGCTACGGCGGCGGCGGTCGGCGAGCATCTGCACGGGCTCGGACGCAATCTGCGGCATTTCTGCCAGGTCTATTTCGGCACGGGTCTCGGGCTGGGAGTCATCGTCGCCGGCCAGCCCTATCGCGGCGCTTTCGGCAATGCCGGCGAGATCGGGCATATCCCCGTCGTGCGTAGCGGTCTCGCCTGTGCATGTGGTCAGCAGGGCTGCCTCGAACGCTACGCCTCGATCCATGCCCTGACCGAGACGCTGCGTGCAGCCGGAATCGCGAATGTGGGGCCAGACGAGATCACGAGGCTGCACGGGCAAGGACACCCGGCCCTCCTCGGCTGGATCACGGAGGCTGCGGGACTGCTCGCGCCGGTCATCGCGATGCTGGAGAACCTGTTCGATCCCGAGACAGTCATTCTCGGCGGCGGCATGCCCGACGGCGTCATCGATTCGCTGATCGCCGCCATGTCTCCCCTGCCGATCTCCGTCGCGAACCGGCCGGGCCGAACGATCGCACGCGTGCAGCGCGGCGCAACCGGGCGTCTGACAGCGGCGCTGGGCGCGGCAGCGCTGCCTCTGCTCGATACCATGACGCCAAAGCTCGACCGCGTGGCTGTGCTTCAGGATGACACGACGGCCGAAGACACGGCTCCCGCTGCCTGATCCAGCGCCAGAGTACTTTCCGATCCGATTGGATCGTTCAAATGCCCTAGAGCGTGCCGTGATTTTAAGGAATCGGGCCGGAGACGGGCTGCCCGTCGCTCGCGCTTCTGGAACGCGCGACAAGTCGATCGCCATCCATCGGCCGGACCGTCTGGCCCCCTCCTCCCGCTTCGTGCTGGCGACCCATCTGGCACATTAGAGCGTGCGCCACCGATGACGGGAGTTGGCCCGGGAGCCGGCATTCGGATTTACACCATGATCGAACATTGAAACCAAAAGCCGACGTTAGCCGGCGGCAAAAAGGCAGCGCCGAGCAGGCGGGCCGGATCGAGCGCACGAGGGCCGAGCTCGATGCCGTGGCCGCCTTCCCTGGCGGGCTCGAGGCCTGCCTGCTGGACTCAGCGCAGCATGCGCCGGATCAGGCTGTTGGCGAGTTCGATCAGAATCACGAAGGTGACGACGACCAGGGTGAGCGTCGCGACCTTCTGATACTGGAAGGTCCGGACATAGACCTGGATGTAGAATCCAATGCCGCCGGCCCCGACGATGCCGAGAATGAGCGATTCACGCAGGTTCATCTCGAAGCGGAACAGCGTATCGCGCACGATGTCGGGCGCCATCTGTGGCCAGGCGCCGAAGCGCAGCTTCTGCAGGAAGGTGGCGCCGGCGCTGTCCAGCGCCTCCATCGGGGCGCGGTCGATGCCGTCGATCGCCTCGGCATAGAATTTCGCGAGCATGCCGGTGGCGTGAAACGCGATGGCGAGGATGCCCGGCAGTGGCCCGAGCCCGACCGCACCGACCATCAGCATCGCGACCAGGATCAACGGAATGCCGCGGATGGTGGCGAGGCACCATTGCACCGGCAGATGCAACCAGCGCGGCATCAGCGTCTCGGCCGCAAGCAGGCCGAAAACGATCGAGAGCAGCACGCAGCCGAGCGTGCCGAGCACCGCGATGCGCAAGGTCTCGGCCGAGGATTCGAGCACGACGGGCAGGACCGACAGGTCGGGCGGCAGCATGCGCGCGAGAAAATCGGCGATGCGCCCGCCGCTGCTGGCAAGCCGGTCGAGTTCGATGTCGCTGCCGCTCCAGGACCAGACGATCAGCGCTGCCAGCGCCAGCGAGAGCAGGAATGGCGCGTAGGAGCGGGAGCGCTCGTCGCGGTCGCGGCGCGCCGCGATGGCCTTGGCCGGGGGGGGAATGGCGAGGCTATCCTGCGCACTCATCAGACCGGTTCCGGAATCGATCCGGCCTCCTCGTAGATGCCGGCCAGCGTGTCGTCGCACAGCGCTTCGGGCGGCCCGTCGAAGGCGACGCGGCCGTGATCGAGGGCAATGAAGCGGTCAACGAAAGGGGCGATCAGGCGCGGCTGGTGCGAGGAGACCAACAAGGTCGCGCCGCGGCGCGCCGCACAATCGTGCAACAGGGCCAGAATCGCTTCTGCCGTTACCGGATCGAGGTTGCTGATCGGCTCGTCTGCGAGAAGGAGGGCGGGATCCTGCGCCAGGCAGCGTGCGATGGCGACCCGCTGGCGCTGACCGCCGCTGAGGCGATCGACCCGCTTATCAGCGAATTCGGCAATTCCGACATCAGCCATCGCCCGCTCCACCGCGCCGTAATCGACCTCGCCGAAGCGCCCCAAGAGCGAGTGCCAGGGATGCGTGCGCCCGAGCCGCCCGTTCAGCACGTTCTGGCGGACACTCACCTGCTCGACCAGCGCGAACTCCTGGAAGACGAAGCCCGTGTCGCAACGCCAGGCGCGAGGCGGTGGCCTAGCCGGATCGAGCTTCCGGCCGAGCACGCTTGCCTGTCCGCGAAAGCCGCGCAGGCGGCCGTCGAGCAGCCTGAGAAGGGTCGATTTGCCGGCGCCGGACGCTCCGATCAGCGCCACCTTCTCGCCGGCTCCGATCCGCAGTTGCGTGATGGCGAGGCTGCCACGATCCTCGCCCTTGTAGCGAAAGGACAGGTTGTCGAGCGCGACGGCGCTGCCTGGCATGGCGAAGCCCCTATTTCATCAGCCCATAGGCTTTTGCCAACTCCCTGACGCCATCGAAGCTCTCCAGATCAGCCTCCACATAGCCGTCCGGACTATAGACGTGCTTCAGCAGCGCGGCGTTCTGCGGCTGGTTGAGCCTGAGCATGGCGGCGACGAACTTCGCCTTGAGCGCCGGGTCGAGATCCTTGCGGGCGATGACGACGTGCGAGGGGATCGGCTTCGACTCGGCGATCCACTTGACCTGCGGTTGCTGGTCCGGCGTCAGCAGGAGATCGGCATATTGGCTGACGCCGGCGGCATCGACCAACCCGGCCTGCATCGCCTGCATGGCCTGCTGGTAGCCACCGGCGAAGTAGACCTTGCCGAAGAAGCGCTTGGGGTCCTCGCCGCGCTGGAGCAAGCCGTTCTCGACGAAGATGTCGAGCGGGTAGAGGTAGCCCGATTCCGAGATCGGATCGGCGAAGGCGATGGCCTTGCCCTTGAGGTCGGCGAGCTTTTCGATCGCGCCGTCGCGACGCACGAAGATGCGCCCGGTATAGGCCGGGCTGCCGCGATAGACCTCCGCCAATACGGCGACCGCGCCGGTCTGGGCATTGGCGATGACATAGGGCAGCGCGCCCATGAAGGAGATGTCGGCGTCGTTGTTGCGCAGGGCCTCCACCGCGGCAGCGTGATCGCTCCCGACGAAACCGCGCACCGGAACGCCGATTTCCTTGGCGAGCCAGGCCGAGATCACCTTGATGTCGCCCTGCAGCTTTTCCGGGTTCTCCTGCGGAATGAAGGCGAGAACCAGTTCCTTGCGCTTCTGCGCCAGGGCCGGGGCGAGAGGAGCCGCGGCGACGGCGAGGCCGGCCAGCACGAGCGCGCGGCGATCGATCGTCAGACGCGTCATCTCAATACATCTCCTCGTCGTACTTCGCCTGAAACTCCTTGAACCGCGCCCAGCTCTTCTCGGCCGCCGCCCAGTCGTCGACGACGATCGCCTTGCGCATGTCACTGAGATATCCGGCGACTTCGTAGACCTTGGGCTTGGCCGCCGCATTGACCATGCCGCTGGCATCGGCCGCGAGATCGGTCGCGACCGTCTCCAGCATCAGGTCGGCGTGCTTGGCGTCACGCTTGGGCAACAGCGCCTCGAAGGTCGAGGCGAAGGTGGTCAGTTCCTCCCAATCGAGCCGGAACTTGGTCTTTTTGCCCTCGAACTTCTGGTAGGGTTCGTTGGCGTCGCCGATGGTCTCGAGATAAGCGGTCAGGTCCGCCAGTTCTGACTTGCGAAGCTTCAGCTTGTAGCGATCGTTGAACCAGTCGACGACGCTGGCCAGCGTCGGCAACGAGCCATCGTGGAAATAGGGCGCCGTGAATTTGGCGCCGAGCAAGGTCGGCGTGTCGAAGGCGCCGTCGCGGCCGCCCTCATAGCTCGGCCTGGCTGAGCCGATGTCGTGCGCCTGCCGGTCGAGGAAATTGGCCGAGGGGATGTGGCAGGTGGCGCAGGCCTTGCCGTCCATCTGCGGGAACGGCTTGCGGAACAGTTTTGCGCCGCGGACAGCCGAAGCCGAGGCCTTCTCGGTGAGGCCACCGCGCTTGTCGAGCTTGTCATTGGGCAGGAAATCGAACTCGAGCAGATAGGCCACCATCGCATCGAGCATGAAGGCCGTCGGCTCGTTGCCGGCGAACTCGCTGACGATGACGTTGCGGGTGAAGTCGCGCAGGCTGCCGAAGCGGCCATCGCGGCCGTATGGGGCGGTGAAGCGCAGGCCGCGTAGCGAGGGAATGTCGAGGCTCCCGCGCCGGCGGTCGTTGAAGAGCGGGTTGAAGAACGAGCCGCGCGTATCGATGGCGCCCTTCTGGTGGCTGATGCCCGGGATGAAGAAGGTCTGGTTGACGTCGCTGCGGTTGTGGCAGGACGAACAGGCAAGGCCGAGCGAGCGCGCCGGTTCGCCGAAGATCAGCGGGCTGTCGAACAGCATGTCGCCATAGGCGACGAGCGGCAGATCGGTCTCCTTGATCTCGCGCTCCTCGAAATTCAGCACGAGCTTGGGCAGCGGGTCCTGGTCGTTGAGATTGCTGCCGGGCGGCAGCCAGGGCGTGACCTTGACCTCGCCTTGGGCTGCGACCACGCTCTCGGGCAAAGGCGTCAGGCCCTGGCGCATGGTGAAACGCTCCGGCTCGAAATTGGCGGCGAGATAGTCCTCGATGGTCTTGCGCGCGGCGGCGAAGACTTCGAGCTCGGAAGCGACTGCGCCGATGCCGAGCACGCCCTGCGAGCCGACGCTGCTGGTCAGCTCCAGCCAGGCCAGGCCGAGCCGCTTGCCGGCTTCCGGATCAGCCTGATCGATGAACTCGCCGAAGGAGCGGTAGAGCGTCTGCGCCTCTTGCACCTTCTGATACGCCTTGCCGGGCGCAGCGAGGCTATCGGCCGCCTCGGCAAGCATCTGGCGCGTCAATTGCGAGGTTGCGCGTGTCGCGGCCTCGTAGAGCGCCTGCCGGTCCTTCGCCGCGATCGCCTTCTCGATCGCGGCTGCGGCATTCGCCTTCAGGTTCTCGAAATAGACCTTGGCCGGACGGGAAATCGCAGCAGCCGGATGGGGCCTATCATAGGCTGCGCCGATCTGGTCCCAGACCACGGGCTTGAGATCGCCGAAGAACATCATGCTGCGATAGGCAGCCGCGGCCGGGTGCCACGGCGTCTCGACACCGATATCGGCCCGCGCCGCCATCCCCTGGCCCAAGGCCGCCGCCAGCGCCAATCCGATCCACGCAAGAAGCCGGCGCCGCATCATCTCGATCCCCAATTTGCGACTGCGATCCATTCGCATAAAGCCGAGTTGACATTACCGCGGCACGAGACGGAGTCAATGCAGTTGCGACTTATTTGCAATTAGACCGAGACGTGACCGCGCTATCCGTCGGGCCTCGATGTGCGCCGCCCGTAGAGAACGAGCTTGCGGCCGATCAACTCGAACCCGAGGCGCTCGGCGACCTCCGTCTGCAGCCGTTCGATCGCATCGGATCGAAACTCCACGACCTCGCCGGTATCGACATCGATCAGGTGGTCGTGATGGCGCTCCGCGGTAGGCTCGATTTGCACCCGCCCGCCCGCGAAACTATGGCGCTCGACCAAGCCCCTTGCCGCAAACACCTTCAGCGTTCGGTAGATCGTCGACAGCGAAATGCGCGGATCGATCGCCGCAACGCGGCGATACAGCTCCGATATGTCCGGATGATCCTGCGCATGCGACACGACCTCGGCGATGATGCGGCGCGGCCCGGTGATCCGCCGCCCGGATTCGCGACATTGGGCGATCAGCGTGTCCGCGTCAGTCATCATTCGACTCCGCCTGATGCCGATTCTAACTGAAAATCGTTCGCATGTGCATGAGCAATAGCGGATCAGCGCTCTTATCCGCTGACGCAAGTGCGTCGCCAAGGGGCAAGTCGACCCGCGAGGCTCGTCATGCGAAGGCCCGCGAAGGGGCAGGTTCACCCGTCAGATCCACATCTGCCGTGAACGCACCTCCGCGGTTCCGCGGAGTCCGTCATCGACCTGTATGCCCGGGTGCCGCACGGTGCTTTCCAAGCGTCACGAGCAGACGTTCGATCATCGCCGGGAACCTGACATGCAAGCTCGATCCGATTGAGGTCGGTTGGCGACCCGTTTCGGAGTTGGCGGGGAGGCTCGAGGATGCAACGCCCAATTCCTCCTGAACCCCGACGCATGGATAGCGGGTATCAGGCTCGGACCAGCTCTATTGACCATGCTTCGGGAAGCAACGCTCGCCGCTTCAGTGCGTCTCAGTCCAGCGGCCGGCTGCCGCGAAGGCTGCGGGAGTCGGGCATCAGCGCAGCGAGGCGGGCGCCGCTTCCCGACGGCACGACGAAGGCGCGTGTGGGCTTCTTGGGCAGGTCGAGATCGAGCGGCCGGCTAGGCGGCAGTGGCGCATTGTTGACGAGATTTACAGCCGGACCGGCGGGCGCGGCGGCTGCCGGCGCGGGAATTTCCGCAGCGAAAGCCAGCGGCGCCGTAGCGAAGGACGCCGGCACCGTGGAGGAGGCGGTGGCGAGAGGCGCAGGCGCGGAGACCGCGGCCAGCTGATAGCTCGGCTCCTCGATGCGACGCCGCTCGGGCCGTTCGCCCTTCAGGTAGAAAGCGTTCCCGCCTGCCACCGTCATGTAGTGCATGTTGGCATAGGAAAAGCGCATGCCGGCCATATGGAAGTGCTTGGCCGCTCCGACAGCCGCGTTGCGCCGCCCGTCGAGGATGTCTTCCGCGATGGCCTCGATCTTCGGCAGGTCGCGCGCAGCCATCTGACGGGTCAGCACGCCGGAGGCGAACTGGCGCGGTGCCCCGACGACGCCGCAGATCGTCTCAGGGTATCGCGCCGATTCCACCCGGTTCATCACAACCGTGCCGACGCCAAGCAGACCCGTCTCGCTGGACCGGTTCGATTCGAAATACATCGCGCGGACGAGGCATTCCCTCTCGCGCGGATCGGCCTTCGCCAGGGCGACGGCGCGCTTGCGAGCCTCGTGGGGCTCCTTTGCCGCGGGAGCAGCAGTCGAAGCGGTCTCGACAGGCGACATGCTGCAGGCGCCCAGAGCCGGCGCAGCCAGTGAAATCAGAAGGGGGATTGCTTTGGTTCGGTAGCGGCTCGGACCGATGGAACGGAGAGCATTTGCAGCGATCACGGTCCGCTTCATGCGGCAACCTCCTGATTACGGGATTTGGACTGCCGCAGGCGGCGGACCGTAGTCACCGGAAAGGAATCCGGAATCTCTTACCAGAAAGTTAATTTCATAAGGAAGAGGCAAAGGTGCGTGACATCGGGTTGGCCATCAACGCGGCGGGGCGGTCGGCCAAATCCTGCTCACGGACGCCAATCACAGAGTGGTCTCATCCGCTTTCCCCACAACCAGACATCGGGCCTGTGCCAGCAAGCGGACGTTCGTAGTTGCCAAAGCGGCTGTGACCAACGCAGCACCCGGCCTTCTGCAGGAAAGGCAGTCCTTAGTGCATTCGCCGACCTGAATTCGTTCCTGCCGCTCGTCCAGCAAGGACAGCCATGAGGGAGGCCAATACAAGGATTCCGGCGCTGGCTCCGATCGTCGCCTGATATCCCAAGGTGTCGTAGAGAATCGCCGCAGGGCTGCAAACGCCTTCAAGGAGCTCCCGTAGCAGTTTGAGTTCGCGGGGGGCGAGGCGAGACCTGGCGGCCGCCTCGCCAGCCCGGACTCATTTCGAGCCGGCGCGGTAGGCCTCGTCGGAGACGAGTTCCATCCAGGTCACGACGCTTCCATTGAGCGCCTCGGCGATCGCGAAATGCGTCATCGGCTGGTCGGCCGTCGCGCCATGCCAATGGCGAACATTCGGCGGGATCCAGACGACATCGCCGGTTCCGACCTCCTCGCGCGGGCCGCCCTCCTTCTGCACCCAGCCACGGCCGGAGACGATGAACAGCGTCTGCCCGAGCGGATGCGTATGCCAGGCCGTCCGAGCGCCGGCGGCAAAGGTGACGGTGCCGCCGCCGATCCGGGCCGGCTCGTCGCCCCGGTAACGACCCGAAACCCGGACCTCGCCGGTGAATTGGCTAGCTGGCCCGATGGCTGTCTCGCTCCCGGCCGCACGCACGATCCTCAGCTCGCTCTTGGAGGCAGCCGTTCCCACCGGCGTCGCCCTTGCCTCACGGCCAGCAAACACCTTCTCGAGAACGGGCACGGCCGACATCGCCCGCGGCCAACCGGCATAGAAGCCGAGATGCGTTGCAACCTCCGCAGCCTCCGTGCGGCTCAGGCCGTTGTCCATGGCGCGATTGGCGTGGAAGGGAAGCTGTTCGGGCTGCCCGATCGCGATCAGCGCCGCCATCGTGACGAGGCTGCGGTCGCGCGGCGAAAGCTCCGCCCTGCGCCAGAGATCGCCGAACAGGACGCGGTTGGTCAGATCGGCGAGCGCGGGCGCCGTTGGTGCAACGGCTCCGTTCACCGTGGTCGTGCGAGCGGCTTCCGCCCCCGCATCGAGTGCGATGGGATCGGCCTTGCCTCCTGCGACAGGGCCGATCTTGCGTTCGTCGAAGACCTTCTTGACCTCCGTCACGGCTGAGATGGCATTCGGCCAGCCTGTGTAGAAGGCGAGTTGGGTGATCAGTTCCCCGATCTCGCCGGGCTGCATGCCATTGTCGAGCGCACGCCGTACATGCCCCGGGATCTGGCCGGTCTTGCCGGTCGCGACGAGGGCCGCAACGGTGACCAGGCTGCGATCGCGCGGCGCGAGTTCCTTGCGCAGCCAGACCTCGCCGAACAGCACATCGTCGGTGAAATGGCCGAGCCCGGGCGCGACCTCGTAGACGGGGGCGGGAGCGACGCGATTTCGGCGGTTCTCCTGCGCCTCGACGCCCACCGCGGCAAGTGCCGAGATCGCAATCCCGGCCGCTACGTTCTTCATTCTCGATCTCCTCGATGACGTCGCTCGCACGCACGACAACTCGTTCCCGAAACGATCCGTTTCGAGTTCCAGCCGATGCAATCGCGATGATCGGGCTTAGGTCCGGGCTGCCGCGCGGGCATCGGGCGAATGTCCCGATGCCCGACGGGCAGTTCGTCAGGTGCTGCCGAGGTCGATGTTCTTCAGCGGCATGTTGCGAACGCGCTTGCCGGTGGCGGCGAAGACGGCGTTGAGAACCGCCGGCGCCGCGACCGCGATGGTCGGCTCGCCGACACCGCCCCAGAAGCCGCCCGAAGGCACGGTGATGACCTCGACCTCAGGCATCTCGTCGAGCCGCATGACGTTGTAGGTGTCGAAGTTCTGCTGCTCGATCCGGCCGTCCTTCACCGTGCATTCGCCGTAGAGCATGGCGGAGAGCCCGTAGACGAAGGAGCCCGAGATCTGCGCGTCGATCTGCTGCGGGTTGAGGACATGGCCGCAATCGGTGGCGGCGACGATGCGGTGGATCTTGAGCTTGCCGCCGGTCACCGACACTTCGGCCGCCGCCGCGACATAGCTGCCGAAGCCCATCACCTGCGCAAGCCCGCGATGCCTCCCCTCGGGCGGCTTGGTCGTCTCCCAGCCGATGCCCTTGGCCGCCGCTTCCAGCACCGCAAGGTGCTTGGGATGGTTCGCCATGAGCTTGCGCCGGAAGGCGAGCGGCTCGGCCCCCGCGGCATGGGCGAGTTCGTCGACGAAGCATTCGAGATAAAGCGCGTTCTGGTTGAGGTTGACGCCGCGCCATGCGCCCGGCCGCACATGCGGATTATGCATTGCGTGGTCGATCAGGAGATTGGGGATGGTGTAGCCGATCGCCATTTCGGCACCGCCCGGCATCAGCCCCTGGAAGGTCACGGGGTCGCCATTCGCCGTCATGATCGATGGGCGCATATAGGCCATGATCGACTGGCCCGAGATGCGCATATGCATCGCCTCGACATTCCCCCGCGCGTCGAGCGAGGCGCGTAAGCGACATTGCGTGACCGGATGGAACCGACCCTGCGCCATGTCCTCCTCGCGGCTCCACATCATCTTGACCGGCGTGTTCGGGACCTGCTTGGCGATCAGCACGGCCATCCGGACATAGTCGACCATGAGGCGGCGGCCGAAGCTGCCGCCGATCCGCATGGTGTGGACCTCGCAGGCCTCGCGCGGCAGGCCCGCGGCGGTCGCGACCGCTTCCAACGCCTGTTCGGGAACCTGGGTCGGTCCCCACATGTCGCAGCGCTCGGGCGTCCAGCGCACTGTCGCCGAGAGTACCTCCATCGGAGCGTGGTTCTGATAGGGATAGCTGTAATCCGCCTCGATCACGCGCGACGCCTTGCTCAGCGTCGCGCGGGCGTCACCGGCGCGGTTGCCGACGAAGGGTGTCTCCGCCGACAGGCCCTCGCGCAGCTTCGCCGCGATCGTCTCGCTGGAGATGGCGGCGCTCGGCCCCTCCTCCCATTCGATTGGCAGAGCCTCCAGCGCGGTCTTCGCGCGCCAGAAGGTATCCGCGACGACCGCAACCGTCTCGTCGTCGACGCGCAGCACATGCTTGACGCCGCGCATGTTTTGAACGGCGGCAGCATCGAAGCTCTTCAGCTTGCCGCCATGGACCGGGCAGGCCTTCGGCACGGCGACCAGCATGCCGTCCATGCGGATGTCCGTGCCGTAGACCAGCGAGCCGTTGAGCTTGTCCTGCGTATCGATCCGCTTCACCGGCTTGCCGGCGATGGTCCAGTCCCTCGGATCCTTGAGCTTGATCTCCTTGGGCGGGGTCAGGGTCGCGGCCAACTGGGCGACGGCGCCAAAGCTGGTCGAGCGATTGCTCGCCTTATGCGTGATGATGCCCTTCGCGACGGTGCACTGGTCGGGGCTGACGCCCCAGCCCTGTGCTGCAGCCTGGACGAGCATGCTGCGCGCCGCCGCGCCACCCATGCGGACATAGTCCTGCGAGCCGCGGATCGCGCGCGAGCCACCCGTCGACTGGTCACGCCAGAGATTCTGGCGTTGCCTGTTCTCGCCGGGCTTGACCAGCTCGAAGCGAACCTTGTCCCAGTCGCATTCGAGTTCTTCCGCGACGAGCTGGGCGAGGCCGGTGAGCGAGCCCTGGCCCATCTCGATGCGGGCGATGCGGATGATGACAGTGTCATCGGGCTGGATCACGACCCAGCCATTGACGTCCGGCGTGCCCGCCCCCTGGGCGAGCGCCTTCTGCGCAAGCGGGAACGAGAAGCCGAAGCTGAATGCACCGGCCACCGCGCCGACACCGGCAAGGAAGCCGCGGCGCGAGGGGCGCGAATGGCTGGCGGCCGCGTTGGTCTGAAGTTCGGAACTCATGCTTGCCTCCCTCAACCGCGGTTCGACGACATGCGCTCGGAAGCGAGCTTGACGCCCGCGAGCACGCGTCCATAGGTGCCGCAGCGGCAGATATTGGTGATCTCGGCGCGGATTTCGTCCTCGCTCGGCTTCGGGTTCTGGGCGAGCAGCGAGGCGGTCGCCATGATCATCCCAACCTGGCAGAAGCCGCATTGCGCGACGTCGAGCTCGGCCCAGACTTGCTGCACCGGATGCGGCTTGTCCGCGCCCAGGCCCTCGATCGTGACGATCTTCCGGTCTTCCGTCACCGCGCTGAGCGGCAGCGCGCAGGAGCGCGTGGCGACCCCGTCGATATGGATCGTGCAGGCGCCGCATTGAGCGACGCCGCAACCGTATTTGGTGCCGGTCAGGCCGACATGATCGCGGATCACCCACAGCAGCGGCGTGTCGTCCTCGACGTCGACATCCACGATCTTCCCGTTGATGTTGAGCTTCGTCATCGTGCTCTCCCCTGTGAGATTGCTGCGGTCAGTTGGCCGTGGTCAGGCCCTGCAGATAGGCGACGATGTTGCTGCGATCGGCCGCATTCGGGACGCTGAGCGCCATCGTGGTGCCTGGAGCGACGGCGCGCGGGTTCGACAGGAAGGCGTCGAGATTCGCCGCGTCCCAACTGGTCTCGAGCGCGCTCAAGCCCTTGGAGTAGCGGGCGCCTTCGACGCTGCCCGGCTTGCGCCCGACGACACCGGAAAGATGCGGCCCGACCCGGTTCTGCCCGGGCTGGACGGTGTGGCACGCAGCACAGCGCTGGCGGAACAGGCGCTCGCCGGCCGTGGCGTCCTGCGCATAGGCAGGCCGGGCCATGGTGAAAGACGCAGCCAAGAACCCGGCCGCAACAACCGCAATCTTCATCTAGCCATATGCTCCGCCATCTGGTCGCCGCACCGCGCCGGTGCGTGCCATCGCGCGCTCCGGGCCCTGGCAAGCCAGGGCAGTCGGTTTCCTGTCATTCTCGACCGCGAGGCTAGGGGGAAAGGCGAAGGGCGATTAGCCGCTCAATTCCGATTGAGGCTATGTTTGAATTTCATCAATCCTCAGATGCGCCCGCCCGCGCATCGGCGCAGGGGATCGCGGCCGGGAACCTCAGCCCCGATAACGCAAGGCATCGACGAACAATGAGAAGGCGGCCGAGGGCTGGCGACGGCTCGGATAGTAGAGATGGTAGCCCGAGAACGGCGGGCACCAGTCGTCCAGCACACTGATGAGGCTGCCGGCATCGAGGTCGTCCTGCACCCTGTCTTCCATGACGAAGCCCAGACCGAAGCCGCTCTTGGCCGCACGGACGATCATGTTGACATCGTTGAAGGCGAGCTGGCCCTCGACGCGGACGCGCAATTCCCGCCCGTCCTTCTCCATCTCCCACGGGTACAAGGCCCCCGAACTCTGCAGGCGCAGATTGATGCACTGATGGTCGGCAAGGTCGTGCGGCGTCCGCGGAATCGACCGGTTGGCGAAATACGCCGGCGCACCAACGACGATCATCCGGACCTCGGGCCCGATCTTGACTGCGATCATGTCCTTGGCGACGGCCTCGCCAAGCCGCACGCCAGCATCGAACCGTTCACTGACGATGTCGCGCAACCCTGAATCGATGCTGAGCTCGACCTGGATGTCCGGGTAGTTCGGCAGCAACGTCTCGAGCGCCGGCCACAGGATCGTCACAGCGGCATGTTCGGCGGTCGTAATCCGGATCGTACCGGCGGGCTTGTCACGCAGGTCGCGGATCGAATTGAGCTCGGAGCCGATGCTGTCGAAGGCCGGCTTCAATGTGGCCAGCAACCTCATGCCGGCATCGGTCGCGGCGACGCTGCGTGTGGTTCGGGTCAGCAGCCGGACGCCAAGCCGTGTTTCAAGGCGGCGGATCGTGTGGCTGAGGGAGGATTGGGAGGTGCTGAGGCGAGCCGCCGCCCGCGTGAAGCTCTGTTCCTCTGCGACGACAAGAAACGCGTTGAGGTCGACCAGTTCTTCGCGCCGCATTCATGAACTCCGCATATAACAACATGCGGCTTAGAGCAGATTATCATCACAATGGTCTCAAGATAGCGTGTGATCCAACGGCTGGGGAGCGCCTCGAACACCAGGATTTCACGAATGAAACTCGCTCGCAGCGCCGCCCGGGAAGGCCGAGGCGATGTCTCGACACGTTTCACCGGCAACGTGCAGATCGCAGCGCCATTTGGAAAAAGCGGCAGCCACCAGGGCGCTAGATTTGCGTTCCACCCGGGCGCACGGACCGCCTGGCATGCGCACCCGATCGGTCAGACGCTGCTCGTGATCGAGGGAGCCGGCAGCATGCAACGCGCTGGTGGCCACATCGAGTCGATGCGCCCCGGCGACATCGTCTGGCTCGAACCGGTCACCCTGATTGCGCTGGCTCGCGCGGAAGCAGACGCGGATGTCGTCTGGATGGAACAGGTCACAGAGGACGAATACCGCGGCACGCGCGACACGGTCGAAGCCTCGGACAATTGAGGCTGCGCCCAAAACCCCTCGCTGGCAGCGCTGCGCTGGCCGCCCCGCGCGCGGCCGACGGAGAGCTGCCAGCTTTGAAAACGAGACACCGAAAAAGCCCTCCGGCCGTGCCGTCCCGCGACGGCGCGGCCGCCATCGTCGTCGACATCCAAAGAGGTTCCCATGCGCCCGACCGTCATCTGCCACATGATCGCATCGCTGGATGGCGGGCTGCATCTCAGCCGTTGCACCACGAGCCCGGACGGAAACAGGGCCGAGTGGTCCAAGGCCTATGAGCAGATCCACCAGCAGCTCAACGGCGATGCCTGGATCGTCGGGCGCGTGACGATGGCAGAGATGAGCAACGCAGCGCCGCATCCCCCAGTAGCTCCCGCGACGGTTGACCGGCCTCTGCATGTCGGCGCACGCGACGCCGGCAGCTTTGCCGTCGCCCTCGATCCGTCCGGCAAGCTTCACTTCGACGGCCCGGCGATCGGCGGCGACCATGTCGTCGTGCTGCTGGGCCCCGACGTTCAGGACAGTCATCTGGCAGAACTGGCGGCGGACGGTGTGTCCTATCTCGTCTCCGAGACCGCGGCGTTCGATCTCGCCGCGATGCTGGAGGTTCTAGGCCAAGAATTCGGCATCGCGCGCTTGCTGCTCGAGGGCGGCGCCAGCATCTGCGGCTCCTTCTTCGCCGCCAATCTTGTCGATGAGCTGAGCCTCCTCGTCGCACCAGCCCTCGATGGCCGCGCCGGGCATCAGAGCTTTGTCGAGTTCGGCGAGGCCGGCCTCGCCGACAAGGTGCAATTGTCGCTGACGTGTTGCGAAGCGCTGCCGCATGGGCTCTTGCACCTGCGCTACGCGGTCACGCCCCGCTGACGCCGAAGCTGTCGCGCCGATGGAGCCCGGGATCGACACCGAGCTCCACGATCGTCGCGCGACCGGGAAAGCCAGCCGCCGCCGGCAGGCCTCCCCCCGTCGCCAGGATCAGCGGCCGGTCGTCGCCATCAGATGAGCGGGATAGCGCTCACCCTCGACCTGGATGGCTGCGGCAGCGCTCTCGATCCCGGCGAGATCGGCAGCCGTCAGCTCGACATCCACGGCGCCGAGGTTTTCTTCGAGGCGATGCAGCTTGGTCGTACCGGGGATCGGCACGATCCAGGGCTTGCGAGAGAGCAGCCATGCGAGCGCGATCTGCGCCGGCGTGGCGCCCTTCTGCCCGGCGATGCGCTTCAGGAGATCGACCAGCGCCTGGTTCTTCTCCATCGCTTCCGACGTGAACCGCGGCAGGATGTTCCGGAAGTCACCCTCCCCGAGTTTGGTTTCCTTGCTCATCGCTCCGGTCAGGAAGCCCTTGCCGAGCGGGCTGTAGGGCACGAGACCGATCCCGAGCTCCTCGCAGGCCTCCAGAATGCCGTTGCTCTCGACACCGCGCGTCCACAGTGAGTATTCGTTCTGCAGCGCGGTCACCGGCTGGACCGCATGGGCGCGGCGAACAGTCTGCGCGCCGGCTTCCGACAACCCGAAATGCCTGACCTTGCCTTGCGCGATCAGGTCCTTGACCGCACCCGCAACCTCCTCGATCGGCACGTTGGGATCGACGCGATGCTGATAGAGCAGGTCGATGACGTCGATGCCGAGCCGTTTCAGCGAGGCGTCCGCGACCTGCTTGATATGCTCGGGCCGGCTGTTCATGCCCGATTGCTTGCCGTCGACGAAGTCGAAGCCGAACTTGGTGGCGATCACCACCCGGTCCCGAACGGGCCTCAGCGCCTCGCCGACCATCTCCTCATTGGTGAAAGGGCCGTACACTTCCGCGGTATCGAAGAAGGTTACGCCGCGATCCACCGCCTGGCGGATCAGCGTGAGCCCTTCCGCCTTGCTGACCGTGTTCGCGTAGCCGAAATCCAGGCCCATGCAGCCATAGCCAAGGGCCGAGACGTCAAGCCCGTTTGTCCCGAGAGTCCGCTTCTTCATCGCTCGATCTCCAGCGCGTTACAGGCGGTGTTTGCCTTGTCGAGCGGAAAATAGGCGCAGCGGCAGAAATCAATTAGACGCCATAAACGACATGAAGTCATATCTGATCTTCATAAATACAGGACTCGCTTCGGCAACTGGCAGGACTTGTGCACGGTGCTGCGATCGTTTCCGGGATCACAGCATCGCCTCTTCATTCAGCCTTTCGGCGCATAGTCGACTCCCCATCCGTCAGATGGGCAGCCTTCTAATTTTGAATGGCTTCAACTGGACGTCTGAAAGCGGGCTTTGGCAGCTTCAGAATTGAGCCAACGCCCTCGTCGCCGCGGTTTCAACGCGACTGCCCAGAAGCAGACGCTCTGGAAGTCAGGAATGGGCCAGAAGCGCCCTCCCCGTTCCCGGGCGAAATGTGCCAACAGCAGGCTCTAGCGCGTCGTCCGGAAGCGGACATTCCGGAACGAGCTCTTCGAGGTCAGGTCTCGACCCATGGAGCCTCTGTATCGGAGGTTCGACCTTGGTCCCGCTGATGCGGATGATTAATCTGGATCGTCTCAACGCGCCGGCCGCAGGCGGAGCAGCGTGAGTTCGTTCCGTGTGCCGACGCGCAGGGGCAACATGAAGGTTCCGATACCGGGCGAGACGAAAAGCTGCATGTTGCCGATGCGATAGAGCCCGTTGCTGTAGGGAAAGAGCAGCCATTTCGCGAGCAGTGTCGCCGGGAAAATCTGGCCGCCGTCATGCGTATGGCCGGCGATGAACAGGTCGACGCCGGCTTGATCGGCATATTGGGTGCCGACCGGACTGTGGTGGATGAGGATCGATGGACGCGACGGGTCGAGGCCAAGTTTAGGCAACGTCCTCTCGATCGTCGCCTTGCCGGGTGAAGGATGAAGGTCGAACGCCTTGTCATCGGCGTTCATATAATCGAGGCCCGCGATCTGCAGACCGTCCACCGACACGACCTCGTTGTGAAGGACGTGGACGCCCTGCCTCTGAGCGATCGCGATCAGCCTCTTCTCGTCAATATAGGTGTCGTGATTACCCGTCGCGAAATAGGTGGGAGCCTTCAACCGGGCCAGCGGCGCGAAATTCTCGTCCTCTAGAATCGCGGTGCTGTCGGCGAGATCGCCCGGCATCACGATGATATCCGGGTCGGTCGCGTTGGTCGCAGCGACAACGCGTTCCAGGTAGGCCTTGCCCCGATGTCCACCCATTTGGACGTCGGCCAGCACGGCGACGTCGATTGGGCGGGTGAGTTTCGGCATCGCGACATCAATGACCCTCGTCTCGAACCGATAGGCATTCCAGACACCATAGCCGGTGGTGAATGTCGCCAGCAGCAGGACCGCGACGCCCGCCGATCGAGCCGGAATCCGGAGGAGCGGGCGGAGCAGCTCGAACGCCAATGAGCGAGCCGAGCCTCGTGCCGACATAGGCGACGAGTCCGACCGCGGTGATGAAAGCAAGGAGGAGAACGAGAACGGTAGCGATCATGGAGATTTAACCCGGCCAGGAGAGGTGCAGGAAGGAAGAGGAAGGACGCGATCGGCACCCCTGACCGCCGCCCCCCGCAGCCGATCGGATGACCGCGATGTCCGCCCCTCACTTCGTGCGGCCAAGAAGGCGCTTGACAATGAGTGACTGAACAGTCATTAAATATCAGCAAACACCGTTGGATGCAATCGACATGGCCCGCCCTCTGAGCGACGACCGCAGGAATGCCATCATCATGGCAGCGACCGCGCTGATCACGGAACGGGGCCTCGGCACGTCCACCGCCGACATCGCAAAACAGGCCGGCATCTCGAATGGTTCTCTCTTCACCTACTTCGAAACGAAGACGGACCTGTTCAACGCCATCTATTCCGAACTGAAGGAGGAACTGATCGAAACCGTCCTGGCCGCGATCCCGAACGACCAGGATGAGAAGTCACAGATGAGGTGCTTTTGGCTGGCCCGCACGCAATGGGGTGTCACGAATCCCGGGAAGCGTAAGGTGCTGGCACAATTGCACGTCTCGGATACGATCACCGAAGCGAGCCGTCGCGCAGCCACAGTATCGGCTTCGCCGATACTCGACTTGATAGATCAGGTGGCTAGGCGCGGAACTTTGCGCGCCGCACCGCGCAGCTATGTCGTAGAGCTGGTCGAAGGGATGGCCGGCACGACAATGGACTTCATGATCGCAAATCCCGCGATCGCGGAAGAGGCTTCACAGGCTGGCTTCGACGCCCTGTGGCGCGTATTGGCCTAAAAAACTTCAACATTAAATGACTGTCTGGACAGTCATAATCAAAGGAGATCGGGTATGTCTAAGGTATGGTTGGTTACGGGCAGTGGCTCGGGCTTGGGACGGGCAATCACGGTCAAGGCGTTGGAGGCAGGCCATCGTGTCGTGGCGACTGCACGCGACGTGAGCCAGTTGGATGACCTGGTTGCGTCCTATGGCCCTCGCATCAGAGCGGCCCGTCTCGATGTTACCGATGAGCGAGAGAGCGTTGCAGCTGTCGATGTCGCCATCTCGGCGTTTGGACGCCTTGATGTGCTCGTCAACAATGCAGGGTTTGGCGAGGCGCGGCCATTTGAAGAGGTTTCATCGAACGATTTTC
>JAESFK010000417.1_pt1 | contig 23175 bp, 27 predicted proteins | sample 9269391 | NCBI WGS metagenome assembly JAESFK01 (sample SAMN14506231, study PRJNA617097) | algae metagenome | isolation source: Drouetiella hepatica UHER 2000/2452 and co-occurring heterotrophs from... | place: Slovakia: Slovak Paradise National Park, Hrabusice, Kosice Region | collected 2000-01-01
AAACGCGACGGCGTCGCGTAAGCAAGGAAACCGCCATCATTCCGGACAAGCCGCGCAGCGGCTCCGATCCGGAATCCATCGGAGCGCTCTGGTATCCGACGATGGATTCCGGGTCTCCGCTTCGCTATGCCCGGAATGACCGGCGCCTTTGAGGTAACAACGAGCGTATGAGTTTGCGCGTCATCTTCATGGGCACGCCCGATTTCGCGGTGCCGACCCTCACCGAGATCATCGGCCAGGGCCACGAGGTCGTGAGCTGCTACACCCGCGCCCCGGCCCAGGCCGGGCGCGGGCTGGAGCTCAAGCCGTCCCCCGTGCAGAAGGCGGCCGAGCGCTTCGGCATTCCGGTCTTCACGCCGTCGACGCTGAAGGCACCCGAAGCGGCCGAGCAGATCGCTTCGCATCAGGCGGATGTCGCCGTCGTCGTCGCCTATGGCATGATCCTGCCTCAAGCGATCCTCGACCTGCCGGAACTTGGTTGCCTCAACCTGCATGCCTCGCTGCTGCCGCGCTGGCGTGGCGCGGCGCCGATCCAGCGCGCGGTCATGGCCGGCGATGCCGAAAGCGGCGTCTGCGTCATGAAGATGGAGGCCGGCCTCGATACCGGCCCTGTCGGCATGGTCGAGCGGCTGCAGATCGGCCCCGACATGACTGCTGGTGAACTGCACGATCAATTGGCGCCCCTCGGCGCGGATCTGATGGTGCGTGCGCTCGCGGCGCTGGGGCGCGGCGGCCTGCGCTTCACGCCGCAGCCGGAGGAGGGCGTGACCTACGCCGCCAAGATCGGCAATGCCGAGGCGAAGTTGAACTGGGCCCGCCCAGCCAAACAGGTCCATGATCTCGTGCGTGGGCTTGCGCCATTCCCGGGCGCATTCGCCGAGGTCGATCTCGGCAAGGGGCCCGAGCGCCTCAAGGTCTTGCGTACGGCGCTCGCCGGTGGCGCGGCCGAGTCCGGCGTGCTGCTCGACGACGAGGGCACGGTTGCCTGTGCCGAAGGTGCCGTGAAACTTCTCCAGGTCCAGCGGGCCGGCGGGAGACCCGTCAGTGGGGTCGAGTTTCTGCGCGGCGCACGGCTTGCTGCCGGCGCGAAGCTCTGATGCCGCGCTACAAGCTCGTCATCGAGTATGACGGTACGCCCTTCTCGGGCTGGCAGCGCCAGCTCAACGGGCCGTCGGTGCAGCAGAGCATCGAGGAGTCGATCGAGGCCTTCTGCGGCCATGCCGTGCGGCTGCACTGCGCTGGGCGCACCGATGCCGGCGTGCATGCCACCCATCAAGTCGCCCATGTCGATCTGGAAAAGGACTGGCGCATCGACGTGGTGCGGGACGCCAGCAACGCCCGCCTGAAGCGCCTGCCCGTGGCGGTCGTCAGCGCCGAGGCGGTTACCGACGATTTCGACGCCCGGATCTCAGCCAAGCGGCGCTACTACATCTACCGCATTCTCGACCGGCGCGCGCAGCCGGCGCTCGACCGCGACCGGCTCTGGCATGTGCCGATCAAGCTCGATCACGAGGCGATGGATCGTGCCGGCAAAGCCCTGCTCGGCCATCACGACTTCACCACCTTCCGCGCCGCCGAATGCCAGGCCAACAGCCCGATGCGGACGCTGGACCGGCTCGATGTCCGGCGCGAGGGTGATGAGATCGTGGTCTATGCCCACGCCAGATCCTTCCTGCATCATCAGGTCCGCTCGATCGTCGGCTGCCTGAAGATGGTCGGGGCCGGGCGCTGGCCGGAGAACAAGCTGGGCAAGGTCCTGGCGGCGCGGGATCGTTCGCAATGCGCGGCGCTGGCGCCGCCCTGCGGGCTGTATCTGGCCGGCGTGGACTATTAGCGAGCGGCGTGGACTATCGAGCTAGGTGTCGCAAGCGGCACCGCCTTAGAGCGGCAGCAGCCCGAAGAGGCGCACGACACTGTAATCCGCGATCACACTTGCCAGCACGATCGGGGCGGCGATCCGGCTCTCCTGGCCGAAGGCAGCGCGCGCCACGCAATAGCGCAGGCGCAATACGACCGCGCCGAAAGCCAGCGCCTGCAGACCGGCAAGGCTGGGATACGACCAGCCGATCGCGAACACCGCCGCCGGAACGGCCATCAGGCTGGCCGAGACGATGCCGGCCCAGTTCCAGGCGATGACGAAGCTGGTGAAGCGTGGCGCATGCGCGAGGTTGGGAGCGAGCGCGATCAGAAGGGCCGGCACCGCCAGAACGGCCAGGAGCTCGGCGCCAATCACGGCCATGGTCAGGGTGGGGGAGGCGAACAGTCCAGCGGAATTGGGCAGGCCTGCCAGAAGGCGCACGGCCGCCAGGATCGCAATCGTGGCGGGCAGCATCAGCGCGAAGGCGAGAAACGAGCGCCAGAACCCGTCGCGCGTCAGGTCCAGTTCCTGGAGGGCCTCGGAGCCACGCGTCATCAGGTGCCATGACCCGCGCAGCGACCTCGCCACATCGTCAGCAGCAAGCCTCATCATCCATTTCCTTAGACTTTCGTCTAAGGCGACTATCGACCTGCCGGGCCGGGGCGTCAAGGCCCATGTTGCACTGCAAAATAGTCGCAGAGCAGCCGGTGCGTGATCCGCTCGAGCGCCAGCAGATCCTCGACCGCGACGCATTCATTGACCTGATGCATGGTCTGGCCGACGACGCCGTACTCCACGACCGGGCAGTAATTCTTGATGAAGCGCGCATCCGAGGTGCCGCCCGTGGTCGAGAGCGCCGGGCGCTTCCCGGTTTCGGCCTCGACCGCGTCGCTGACCATCGCGACGAAGGGGCCTGGCTGCGTCAGGAACGCCACCGAATTGGTCGGGTTGAAGCTGATCTCGTAGCGCACGGCGTTGCCCGCCGCCTCCCGCAGGCGTCGCTCGATCTCGGCGGCCAGCGTCTCCGGTGTCCAGGCATCGTTGAAGCGGATGTTGAACACGGCCTTGGCCTGGGCGGGCACGACATTCGTCGCCGGGTTGCCGACATCGAGCGTCGTCACTTCGAGATTGCTGGGGTCGAAATGCTCGGTCCCCCGGTCGAGCGGCGTGGCGTCCAGCGCCGCCAGCAGCCGAACCATGCCGCGGATCGGATTGTCGGCGAGGTGGGGGTAGCCGACATGGCCCTGCTTGCCGTTAACGGTCAGCCGCCCGGTCAGCGAGCCGCGTCGGCCGATCTTGATCATGTCGCTCATCGCCGCCGGGTTGGTCGGCTCGCCGAGCAGGCAGTGGTCGAAGCGCTCGCCGCGCGCATGCGCCCATTCCAGCAGCTTGACGGTGCCGTTGACGGCGGGGCCTTCCTCGTCGCCGGTGACGAGAAAGGCGATCGAGCCCGGCGCCTCGGGGTTTTCGCGCCGGAAGCGCAGGGCGGCCGCCATCATCGCGGCGAGCCCGCCCTTCATGTCGCAGGCGCCGCGCCCATGCAGCACGCCATCCTCGACGGTGCCGCCGAAGGGATCGCGGGTCCATGCCGCCGCATCGCCGACCGGCACGACATCGGTATGGCCGGCGATGACGAGGACGGGCGCCTCCGTGCCGATCCGGGCATAGAGATTCTCGATATCGGGCATATCGGGCGCGCTGAAGACGGGTCGCTCGACGCTGTAGCCCTCATGCGAGAGCACGGCGTCAAGCAGCGCCAGTGCGCCGCCTTCATGCGGCGTCACAGAGGGGCAGCGGACCAGCGCCTGTGTCAGCGCGACGGGGTCGAGGGGATCGAGGTCGGGGCGTGGGGCGGTGTCCATGCCTCCGCTTTAGCATTGGCACCATCAGCCGCAAGCGGTGCCCCGCCTTGCACTGAGGGCATCAGGCCAAGATCGACGAGCGCAAACAGCCAGGCGATCAGGGAGACCGTGTCGAGCGAGGGCGCCCAGGCATGGGGCAGCCATGGCTGGATCTGGCCCGGCAGGACGATCGCGCAGATCAGCACGATCCCGTAAAGCCCGCTGCTGCCGCGATCCACGGCGCGCTTGGCTGCCAGCGCCGCCCAGGGGAACAGCGCAAAGGCTTGGGCGAAGGCGACGATCTTCTCGGCCTCGAAGAAGAACAGGGCCGGCGCGGCCTTCTGGACGCCGAGCAGGGCGAACGCCACGAGCGCACTCCCCAGCCAGAAGCGAGTGAGGCCGATACGTCCGTCAAAGTCGGTGAGCAGGCGGAAAAGTGACATCGATCGGGCTCCGATGTCGTCAATCTGGCATGCCCGGGCCGCGGCTGGAAGGATATGGTGAATAAAGGGTTAACGCGCCCGTATCGAGCTTGTCGCAGAAAAGGCTTGAACGCCGCGGCCCGCGCCGCTAGCTGCGGCGGCAGGTGTTGGCATTCCGCAGACGAGACTGGGCTTCGCGCGGTCGGGCCTCATTTCGGATTTGAGGGGCGCGCAGGTGCCCGAGCGAGGTTTGCGACATGACCATCCGTTTCCATCGCGGCGATCTGCCTGACGGCTTCGACGCCGGCGCCAGCATCGCAATCGACACCGAGACGCTCGGACTGAACCCGCATCGCGACCGGCTCTGCGTGATCCAGCTCTCGCGCGGCGACGGCACGGCCGATGTCGTCCAGATCCCGAAGGGCGGAGCGCGTCCGGTCAACCTGATCCGGCTGCTGGAGGACCGGTCAGTCCTCAAGCTGTTCCATTTCGCGCGCTTCGACATCGCGGTGCTGCGCCAGGCCTTCGGCGTCGTCACCGGGCCAGTCTACTGCACCAAGATCGCTTCCAAGCTGACCCGCACCTACACCGACCGGCACGGGCTCAAGGATCTGGTGCGCGAGCTGCTCGGTGTCGAACTCTCCAAGCAGCAGCAATCCTCCGATTGGGGCGCCGAGACGCTGAGCGATGCCCAGCTGACCTATGCGGCCTCGGATGTGCTCCACCTGCACGCGCTGCATGCGCGGCTGGAGACGATGCTCGCGCGCGAAGGGCGTACCCATCTGGCGAAAGCCTGCTTCGAGTTCCTGCCCTTCCGGGCCGAGCTCGATCTGGCGGGCTGGCCCGAGAACGACATTTTTGCTCATACTTGACAAATTTTAAGCCATCTTGCGTCAGTCTGGCTGTGGCTGACGGGTGCGAGGGCGCGCGCCGGATGACACGAAAAAGCCGTTAGCGACTGCCATTGCGCGGGACATGACTGTGGCTGTGACAACCAATGACTGGGCCGCCCGCCCTGATGGGCGCGGGGAGCCAAAGAGCCTCGCACGCCGCCGGGCCGCCTTCGGCGCCGCGCGCCGGCACACCGTGCTCGTCCGCTTTCTGCGTCGCGCCATTCCCGTCGGCGCCGTCGTCGCGGTGCTGGCCCTGATCGTGGCGCCCTTCCTCAATCCGCTGCGCGGCGTCGCCAACGTCTCGCTCGGCGCGGTCGGCATTTCCGGCGGCAAGGTGAAGATGGATACGCCGCGCCTCTCGGGCTATCGCAAGGACAACCGCCCGTATGAGGTGACGGCCGAGGCGGCCCTGCAGGAAATCCGAAACCCGACGCAGGTCGAACTGCAGACGTTGACGGCAAAGCTGCAGATGGAGCGTGAGGGCTGGGTCACCGTGAACGCGAAGACCGGTCTCTTCGACACGCAGAAGGAAAAGCTGCGGCTCGTCGACGACGTCCGCATCAAGACCGAAGCGGGTTACGACATCCGCATGAAGACCGCCGATGTCGATTTCAAGGGCGGCACGGTGGTCTCGAAGGAGCCGGTGAAGGTTAGTCTCGGCACGACCACCGTGGATGCCGATTCGCTCGACGTGAAGGACAATGGCGCGCTGATCGCTTTCCAGGGCCGGGTCCGCGTCTATATTCCCAATGCGCCGGCCGGCACGATCGCAGGCCCCGAGCGGGAAGGCAGCACGCCGGCGCTGGAACTGCTATTACCCGGACGCGGAGCGCCGCCTGGCGAACCGTCGCCGACGGGAAACCAGGCGAACGGGACGGGACAGTGACATGCAGACAGCCATGAGCCCTTTCAGCTTCACCCGTTTTGGTTCCGCCACCCGGCAGGCAACCACATTCGCGGCAGCCGCGCTTGCGGTGCTCGTCTGCCTGCCGCAGGACGGCTTCGCCCAGGGCAGGGCGCGCACCGGCGCGACCAGTTCGCCGCTCGGCGGGCTCGGCGGCGACAGCAAGGAGCCGATCAAGATCGACGCTGACAAGCTCGACGTCCTCGACAAGGACAATCGTGCCGTGTTCAGCGGCAATGTCGTCGCCGTCCAGGGCGAGACCACGGTGCGCTGCTCGATCATGACCGTGTTCTACGAAGGGCGCGGCGGTCAGCAGAACGGGGCAGGAGCGGCACGCGCCACCCCCGCACCGGCGACGCCGGCCGCCCCCGGCGCGGCGCCGGCTCAGTCGAACGACAGCTCGATCAAGCGCATCGAATGCAAGGGGCCGGTCACGGTCGTCTCCAAGACGCAGGCCGCGACCTCCGACAACGCCGTCTTCGACCGCGCCGCGAACAAGGTTTTCATGACCGGCAATGTCGCGCTGAACGACGGCCCCAACATCACACGCGGTGAAAAGCTGACCTACGACACCGTCACCGGGGTCGCCAAGGTCGAGGGCGGCCGCGTCCAGGGCTTCTTCGTGCCGAACTCCACTGAACCCGGTGCCAAGCCCGCGGCTGGCGCAACGCCCGGCAAACCGGCGACGCCCACCAACTGAGCCGGTTCCGCACGTTTCGCGGGCATAACGCCGACCCTCCTCCAGACCAGGCACAGCGCTCGCAGTGACGATCTCCGACATGCCGCAACCCGACACGGCGCCCGCCCGCGAAGTGCCGACGACCCAGCCGCGCGGAGCAGGCGTGTTCAGCCGTCTGTTCGGCCGATCCGGGCGCAGCGACGAAAACGGCACCGGCATCGGTTCATCGGAAGCCGTGGCGATCGGCGGCCCTGGCATTCTCGCGGTCAGCGGCCTGCGCAAGAGCTATGGCGGCCGCACGGTGGTGTCCGATGCGAGCCTTCACCTGCGCCAGGGCGAGGCTGTCGGGCTGCTCGGCCCCAACGGTGCCGGCAAGACCACGATCTTCTACATGATCACCGGGCTGGTCGCGGCCGATCTCGGCACGATCTCGCTGGAGGGCAACGACATCACGCAGTTGCCGATGTACCAGCGCGCGCGACTGGGCATCGGCTACTTGCCCCAGGAAGCCTCGATCTTTCGCGGCCTCAGCGTCGAGGACAACATTCGCGCCGTGCTCGAGGTGGTGGAGCCGAACCGCAAGGCCCGCGAGCGCCAGCTCGACCAGTTGCTCGAGGAGTTCACCATCGCACGCCTGCGCAAGGCGCCTTCGATCGCGCTCTCCGGCGGCGAGCGGCGGCGTTGCGAGATCGCGCGGGCGCTCGCCGGCAAGCCCTCCTTCATCCTGCTCGACGAGCCCTTCGCCGGCATCGACCCGATCGCGGTCGGGGACATCCAGGCGCTGGTGCGTCAGCTCACCGATCGCGGCATCGGCGTCCTGATCACGGACCACAATGTCCGCGAGACGCTCGGCCTCGTGGATCGCGCCTACATCATCCATTCCGGTCGCGTGCTGACCGAGGGCTCGCCGGCCGAGATCATCGCCAACCCCGATGTCCGCCGCGTCTATCTTGGCGAGGATTTCCGACTTTAGCGCCGCCGTGGATGCAGCCGGCCCGCGCTGATTCCAGGGCGGGCGTGATAAGCGGCTGGTTTGGCGGCCACCTGCCGGCGCGGTGGCGAAGCGCATCTGCGCGTCGGCGACGAAATGCCGACCTGCCACTTCCCTCGCATGTTGCAGTGCATTAATTTCCTTGCTCATTGACGAGGCAAGGCTTTGACGCGCCAGTAGGACGGCGCTAGTCTGCCCTTCAAGCAAGAAGTGTGCCGAAATGGCGCGCTGGCACGGAAGGGTCGATGCCGCAATGGCGATGATGCCTCGCATGGAGCTGCGCCAGGGCCAATCCCTGGTCATGACGCCGCAGCTGCTGCAGGCCATCAAGCTTCTGCAATTGTCGCATCTCGAACTGCAGAACTTCGTCGAGGGTGAACTCGAGCGCAATCCGCTGCTGGAGCGCGACGATGCCTCGGAAGGTCCTTTTCACGCCAATGGTGCCGACAACGTCCATGCGGCCGACCCCGAGACCTATGCCCGCGCCGAAAGCCTGAACAGCCAGGAGGGCATGGAGAACAGGCTCGGCACCGGGCTCGACAACGTCTTCCAGGGTGAGCAGCCCAGCGCAGCGCGGCTCGATACGCGCGGCGCCGACAGCCTGCCCATCATCGGCGGCGCCTATGGCGGTTCCGGCGGCTCCTTCGAGGACGGGCCGGACGGCTTCGAGAGCAGCCTGACGGTTGAGGCCTCGCTGCACGACCATCTCAGCGCGCAGCTCGATCTGGCCGTGCATGAGCCGGCCGACCGTCTGATCGGCCGCCATCTCATCGATGCAGTCGATGATTCCGGCTATCTCGGCGAGGGCGTTGCCGGCATCGCGGAGCGGCTGGGCGTCTCGGTCGCCCGCGTCGAGGGCGTGCTGCGCATCGTCCAGAGCTTCGATCCTTCGGGCGTCGCCGCGCGCGATGTCTGCGAATGCCTTTCGATCCAGTTGCGCGATCGGGACCGCTTCGACCCGGCGATGCAAGCGCTTGTCGCCAATCTCCATCTCGTCGCCAAGCGCGACTTCACGGCGCTCAAGCGGCTCTGTGGCGTCGACGACGAGGACATCGCCGATATGGTCGCCGAGATCAGGCGGCTCGATCCCAAGCCCGGCCGCGGCTTCGGCGGCTCGACGGCCGAGACGGTGGTGCCGGATGTCTTCATCCGCGCCGCGCCGGATGGTTCCTGGCTGGTCGATCTGAATCCCGACACGCTGCCGCGCGTGCTGATCAACCAGACCTACCATGCGCGCGTCTCCAAGGCGGCGCGCAACGACGAGGACAAGGCCTTCATCGCGGAGTGCCTGCAGACGGCCAACTGGCTGACCCGATCGCTGGAGCAGCGCGCCCGCACGATCCTCAAGGTGGCGAGCGAGATCGTGCGTCAGCAGGACGGCTTCTTCGCCCATGGCGTCGAGCACCTGCGCCCGCTCAACCTCAAGACGGTGGCCGATGCCATCGGCATGCATGAATCGACCGTCTCGCGCGTCACCTCGAACAAATATCTGATCTGTTCGCGCGGTGTCTTCGAGATGAAGTACTTCTTCTCGGCCGCGATCGCCGCCACCGGCTATGGCGAGGCCCATTCGGCAGAAGCCGTGCGCTTCCGCATCCGCCAGATGATCGACGACGAGGCGCCCGCCGATGTGCTGTCCGACGATGCGATCGTCGCGCGGCTCAAGGCTGGCGGCATCGACATCGCGCGCCGGACCGTCGCGAAGTATCGCGAATCCCTGCGAATCCCGTCGTCGATGGAGCGCCGCCGCGAGAAGGTGGCCATGGCGATGGGCAGCCGCTGACGCCGGGAGCGCGGCAGCCCTGCATCTTTGAGCCATATCATTGACATACCCGGTAGCCAGTTCTTAGCTCCTATTGATGGCCGATCTCCTGGCCATGGCTAACAAGGGGAAGCACTCCATGAGCTTGCGAATCTCCGGCAAGAACCTTGATGTCGGCGAAGCCCTGCGCGGGCAGGCTGAGGCCCGCGTTGCCGCTGCCCTCGGCAAATATTTCGAGGGCGGCTATCAGGGGCATGTCACCGTCGGAAAGGACGGCACGGCCTTCAAGACGGACGGCGTGCTGCATCTGTCATCGGGAATCACGCTCGAGGCCTCGGGCACGGCACATGATGCCTATGCCAGCCTCGACAAGATGGCGGAGCGCATCGAGAAGCGCCTGCGCCGCTACAAGCGGCGGCTCAAGGATCGCTCGGCATCGGCCAATGGGCGCGAACCGGGCGTCGAAATCCCCAGCTATGTGATTGCTGCCCCGGACCACGAAATCGAGGAGATCGAGGCCGACGCAGCCGGAGACAACCCCGTAATCGTCGCCGAATCGACCAAATCCCTGCATGTCATGACCATCGGCGACGCCGTCGCCGAGCTCGACATGACGGGCGCGCCGGTGGTGATCTTCCGCCATGCTGGCAATGGCAGGATGAACGTCGTATACCGCCGCCGCGACGGCAACATCGGCTGGATCGATCCGCCGGCGTCGTTGTCTTAAGGTCTGGCGGGGTCCCGCGCGGACCCCGAACCTTGGACCCTGCCGTAGGTCACTCCGAACGCGGCACGGGACATGCATGGACTGGCGCATGACGCTGATCGATCTCCTGACTCCCGCGGCGGTGATTTCGCCGCTGCGGGCCAACGGCAAGAAGCAGGCGCTACAGGAACTGGCCCAGCACGCGGCGCTGGTCACAGGGCTGCCCGAGCGCGAGCTTTACGAGTCGCTGCTGCAGCGCGAGCGCCTCGGCTCGACCGGCATCGGTGATGGCATCGCGATCCCTCACGGTCGCATGCCGGGCATCGACCGCCTGGTCGGCCTGTTCGCCCGCGCCGACAAGCCGCTCGATTTCGACGCCCTCGACGGCCAGCCGGTCGACATCATCTTCGTGTTGATCGCACCCGAAGGCGCCGGCGCCGATCATCTGAAGGCGCTGGCCCGTGTCGCCCGCGTGCTGCGCAACCCCTCTGTGCTCGAACAGATCCGCAGCATCCGCGATCCCGCCGCGATCTATGCGATCCTGGCCGAGTCGGCCGCCAAGGCGGCCTGATCCGGCACAAGCCTCTCGCGCGATGTGCCGGAGGTATGGCTGGCCCGAGCCCATCGCGCTCTCTTGCATTTGACCAGATCGCAACATCGTCTATTCGATCCGGCGATCCTCCGGCCCGTTGGGCCCGGGGGACGCCGTTCAATGCCGGAGTGCCGCTGATGGCCTATACCCATGTCGATCTCTTCCCGCTCGGCGAGGACAAGACGCCCTATCGCGCGCTCGGTAGCGAAGGGGTCTCGGTCGAGAAGATGGGCGACCGCGAGGTGCTGAGCGTGTCGCGCGAGGCGATCCGCAAGCTCAGCGAGCAGGCCTTCATCGACATCAACCATCTGTTGCGCCCGGGCCATCTCGCCCAGCTCTCGAAGATCCTCGACGATCCCGAGGCGACCTCGAACGACAAGTTCGTCGCCTATGATTTGCTCAAGAACGCCAATATCGCGGCGGGTGGGGTGCTGCCGATGTGCCAAGACACCGGCACGGCGATCATCATGGGCAAGAAGGGCCGCATGGTCTGGACCGATGGCGAGGACGAGCAGGCCTTGGGCGAGGGCGTCGCCGACGCCTATTTCAAGCGCAACCTGCGCTATTCTCAGGTCGCTCCGCTCTCGATGTTCGAGGAGAAGAACACCGCGACCAACCTGCCGGCGCAGATCGACATCTATGCCGAGGGCAAGGGACATGCGGAGGATGCCTACAAATTCCTCTTCGTCGCCAAGGGCGGCGGCTCGGCCAACAAGACCTTCCTCTTCCAGGCGACGCCTTCGCTGCTGACGAAGGACCGGATGATGGCCTTCCTGAAGGAGAAGATCCTGACGCTGGGCACAGCCGCCTGCCCGCCCTATCACCTCGCCATCGTCATCGGCGGGACCTCGGCCGAGCAGAACCTCAAGACCGTCAAGCTCGCCTCGACGAAATATCTCGACGCGCTGCCGACCGAAGGATCGCCCCTGGGCCACGCTTTCCGCGACCTCGCCATGGAGGAGGAGGTCCACAAGCTGACGCAGGCGCTCGGCGTCGGCGCCCAATTCGGCGGAAAATACTTCTGCCACGATGTGCGCGTCATTCGCTTGCCGCGCCATGGCGCCTCGCTGCCGATCGGGCTCGGCGTTTCCTGCTCGGCTGACCGGCAGGCCAAGGGCAAGATCACCAAAGACGGCATCTTCCTCGAGGCGCTGGAAACCAATCCGGCGAAGTACCTGCCCGAGGTCGAGGATGTCTCGCTCGGCGGCGACGTGGTCAAGGTCGATCTCAACCGGCCGATGAGCGATATCCTCGCCACGCTGACGAAGTATCCGGTCAAGACGCGGCTTTCGCTGACCGGCACCATCATCGTCGCCCGCGATTCCGCCCATGCCAAGATCCGCGAGCGGCTCGAAAGCGGGCAGGGCATGCCCGACTATCTGAAGAACCACCCCGTCTATTACGCCGGTCCGGCCAAGACGCCCGACGGCATGGCCTCGGGCTCGTTCGGGCCGACGACCGCCGGCCGCATGGACTCATTCGTCGACCAGTTCCAGTCCTTCGGCGGCTCGATGGTGATGCTCGCCAAGGGCAACCGTTCCGCAGCCGTGCGCGAAGCCTGCAAGAAGCATGGTGGCTTCTACCTCGGCTCGATCGGCGGCCCGGCGGCCCGCCTGGCGCAGGATTGCATCCGGAAGGTCGAGGTCCTGGAGTATCCCGAGCTCGGGATGGAGGCGGTCTGGCGCATCGAGGTCGAGGATTTCCCGGCCTTCATCGTCATCGACGACAAGGGCAACGACTTCTTCAAGGAGCTGAATCTCGGATGAGGAGCCTTGTCCTCGGCGGTCTCGCTTTGACTCTGCTCCAGATCGCGCAGCCCGCTTTGGCGCAGAACCGCCCGGCGATCTGTTCGCGCGATCTCTTCCAGAACGAGGCCGGCCTGCGCCGCCAGCAGGCGCGGCTGACCGCCGTGGCCAACGCCGATCAGGCGTCGCAGTGCCGGACCTGGCGCGAGCATGTCGGCTTCCTGCAGAATGCCCGCTCCGTCTTCGCGACCTGCCAGAGCGGCAGCGAGCGCGAGCAGAACGTCGCCTTGATGGATTCCGAACTGGTCGATTACCGCGCGCTGCTCGCCAATCGCTGCGGCGGCAAGCGCTGAACAGCTCCTGGCGCAGACCTCTGGCTGAAACCGTAGAAAGAGAGACCTGCCCGATGACCGATCAGCCGCAATCGCCTCTCGGCGTCGCCGTCGTTCCGGTGACCGCATTCCAGCAGAACTGCTCGATCCTCTGGTGCACGAGGACGAAGCAGGCCGCGATCGTTGATCCCGGCGGGGATGTCGCGTTGATCCAGGGGGCGCTGAAGGAGCTCGGCGTCACGCCGGCCGCAATCTGGCTGACTCATGGCCATCTCGACCATGCCGGCGGTGCGACCGAACTTGCTGAAGCGCTGTCGATCCCGGTCATCGGGCCGCATGAGGCGGACAAGTTCCTGCTCGACGACCTGCCGACGGCGGGCCTGCGCTTCGACATCCACGACATGAAGACGGTCACGCCGTCACGCTGGCTCGCCGAGGGCGACGAGGTCTCGGTCGGCGACGTCTCCTTCACCGTCGCGCATGTGCCTGGCCACACGCCCGGCCACATCACCTTCTTCCAGGAGGACCTGCGCTTCCTGTTGGCAGGCGACACGGTCTTCGCAGGCTCGGTCGGCCGGACCGATTTTCCCTATGGCAGCCACGAAACGCTGATCGCCGGGATCAAGACCAAGTTGCTGCCGCTTGGCGACGACGTGCAGTTCCTGCCCGGCCATGGGCCCGCGAGCACGCTGGGCGAGGAGCGGGCGAACAACCCGTTCCTGCAGGGCTGATCGCCTGCAGATACGAAAAGACCCGCAGCGGAAATCCGCTACGGGCCCTGGAAGAACCAACGGCCATGTCCTGAACGGGTGCGCGTACATCCGGCGTCAAACGTTCGGCTCATGGCCGTCTTCTGCGGCGCTGGAGGACTGTGGAACGCCCTCGACAACGCCGTGAGCCAGAGATGGGGTGGGTCCGCGCCGATTGCAAGGGCGCGGTTGGAAGAACCTGCGGAACCATCCGTTCGCCCCGGCCGCCTGGCGCAACGCTGCGCGCGCGACCTCAACTGTTGTTGAAGCGCGAGATCAGGTTCTGGACGCGTCCCTGCCGGGGCGGCGGTGGCGGAGCCATGCGGGTGGGGCGCGGCGGTGGCGCGGGCCTGCGCGGCAGGTTCAGTTTCGTGCCGACGGTCAGCGCGGTCCCGCCGAAGGTGATGTATTCGACATCGTGCCAGTCGGTGCCCGGCATGTTGCGCACCAGCAGCTTCAGGAAGGTGACGAGATGCATCTCCTGCGAGCGGTAGTGCCCGTTCTTCTCGTGGACTCCGCGGATCCGGCCGTTCTCGACGCGCATCATGCCCGAGGCGAGCACGGGCGCCCCGCACAGGAAGCTCGAATGGTGGAAGATGCCGTTCACATGCATGCCGGCATAGAGCACGTTCTGCGGGCTGAGCACGAAGGCAGCCCAGCCGGTCGTCATGCCGCGGAGCGCGTTCGACGGCCAGGTGCCGGTGTCGAGCAGCTTGTCATCGGCATTGGCGAACACGACCGAGCGTGACATCTTGCTGAGGATCATGTTCTGGACGACCGGCGACATGCGCGACCGCATGACCCCGTTGTCGAAGGACACCTCGAACAGGGCGCGATAGATCAGATCGTCGACATAGCGCACCGAGACTTCGGCGAGTTCCTTCCGGGCGACCGGGTCGAGCTTGTCGAGATACTCCCAGAACGAGCACTGTTCCGTGGAGGCTTCCCAGGTCTTGTAGTGGTTCTTGAGTTCCTGCCCGCGCCGGTGGTGCTGGTCCAGCACCTCGAGCCAGTTCTCTTCCTGCATCAGCCGCACCGGCGCCGCGCCATGGCCCTTCATCGACGCTTTCGGGATGAGCTTGCTGATGGCGGCCTTGGCCTTGGCCCAGTTCTGCAGGCCGCGCAGTTCGGCCACGGCAGCCTCGTGAAGGTCCTGGATCGCCATGGCGCGGAAGGATTCGTGCTGGTCGATCTTGGTCTGCTTGTCGCTGAGCCAGCTGTCGCACAGCGCGATAAGCGCAAGCAGGCCCTGCGTCCTCATCTTCCGCTCGTCGCGCGGGATGTTGGCATAGCGCGGCAGGGCAGCGTCGATCTTCAGCAGGGTCTTGTTGATCCGACGTGCGAAACGCTTGGACGTGTCTTTCCTGAAAAGCTCCGCGCCGCCCGCGCGCAGATAGGCCGTCCCCTTCGGCTCCGCCATCACGCCCTCCCCCGATCGCAGCCCCATGATGAGAGCAGTCGAGGTTGACGCAAGGAAAGTTCTAGGGTCGGCGAGATATATTTGCAGGGCTTGAAATGCCAAGGCCATGTCCGGAAGGGTGCGCGGACATCCGGCGTCACACTTCAGGCCGATGGCCGTCTTCTGCGGGGCTGGAGGGCTGTGGAACGCCGTCGACATCGCCACGATCCCGAGCCGGGCGGGCTTGCACGATTGCACGCCCGCCGCTCAATCGGATCGCCTCCACTCATAAAGCGCGTCGGGTTCTCCCTCCTCGTTGCGCGTGCCGTCGTCGAGAGCGACGAGACGAAAGCCGCGGCCCTCGTAGAAGGCGCGCGCCGGCTCGTTTCGCTGGAAGGTGAACAGGCTGAGCCGGACGGGACTGCGCTCCTTGGCCTTGGCCAGCAGACGCGAGCCGATGCCGCGGCGGAAGTGCCCGGGCAGCAGGTAAAGCTGCTCGAGTTCCTCGCCGTCGAGCATCATGAAGCCGAGGATGAGGCCGGCCTCGCGCGCGACCCAGGTCTCGCCGGTGGCGAGCATCACCGTTGCGATCCAGTCGCGCACTTCGGCATCGCTGTGGCAGCGGCGCAGATCGGGCAGCGCTTCGTCGCGCGAGGCGAGATAGAGCGCGGCGATCTCCCCGGCATCGCGGGGAGTGGCGCGTTCGATCACGATGGAGACTGTCCCCTGCATCCGCGCGAATCCGCCTCGCCTCAGCCGTCGAGAACGCCGAGGAGGAAGTCCTGCTTGCCGATCTGGATGCCGTTCTTGCGCAGGATCGCGTAGGCGGTGGCGGCGTGGAAATAGAAGTTCGGCACCGCAAAGCGGGTGAGATAGGCCTCGCCCGGCATCGTCACGGTCGCGCTCGGGCCGCGCGGGAAGGTGACCTCGCTGGTGACGCCTGCTTCGAAGGCCGCGTCGTCGATCCCCCCGACGAAGGCCAGCACCTTGGCGATGCGGGCCTTCAGCTCGTCAAAGCTCTTCTCCTCGTCGGGATGCTTCGGGTTCTCGCCGCCGGCGAGGCGCGCCGCTGCGTTCTTGGCGAAGTCGCAGGCGAGCTGGATCTGGCGGGAGAAGGGCAGCATGTCCGGCGCCAGCCGCGAGCTCAGCAGCACCTCGGGTTGGATCTTGCGGGCGGCCGCCTGTTCGACAGTTTTGTCGAGGATGACGTCGAGCGCCTTGAGGGTCTGGACGAAGCCGTTGAGTGCGGCAGAGCGGGCGGTGATGGGCATGGGGCGCTATCCTCGAACGAAAAACGGGCCCGGTCGGGCCCGCTTGCGCTGTCGATATAAGCCCCTGCTGCGGCAATTGCAGCGGCAGGGTTCGATCAATCCTCGCCTCAGTCAATTCCCGGCACGATCAGTCCTTGGCGCGTTCCACATAAGCGCCGGTCTCGGTCATCACCACGATGCGGGTGCCCGGGCCGATATGGGGCGGCACGGCGGTCCGGACGCCGTTGGTCAGGATCGCGGGCTTGTAGGACGAGGAGGCGGTCTGTCCCTTGGTGACCGGCTCGGTCTCGGCGACTTCACAGGTGACACGCTGCGGCAGCTCGATCGCGACGGCCTTCTCCTCGAACACCGACAGCGAAACCTTCATGCCTTCCTGAAGATAGGGCGACATGTCGCCGACCACGTCGCCATCGACATGGATCTGGTCGAAGGTCTCGGGGTTCATGAAGACGTATTGTTCGCCATCCTGGTAGAGATAGGTGTAGTCGCGATCCTCGACATAGGCGCGCTCGACCTGCTCGGTCGTCTTGTAGCGCTGCGTCATCTTGGTGCCGTCATGGATGCGGCGCATGTCGATCTGCGTCGTCGGTGTGCCCTTGCCGGGGAAGAAGCTCTCGGCCGAGAGCACCGAGCAGAGATGCCCGTCGAGTTCGAGCACATTGCCCTTGCGAACGGAGGATGCGATGACCTTGACCACGTGACTTGTCCTTGAGCTTGCGCCGCGCCTGCGCGCCTTGTGCGAATTCGTTGCCGCGCAACTACCGCATTCGCAGGCGAAACGGAAGCTTGCAGACGTTCCGACCTTGAGACGATGAAAAATGACATGCCGCCCTTCTGGCGGTCCGACATCCACGCCGACCGGCGCCCAGTGCTCATGGCGCGCGGTCGCATCAAGGCGGCGCTGCGGCGCTGGTTCGAGGCGCGCGACTTCGTCGAGGTCGAGGCGGCGATCCTGCAGATGTCGCCCGGCAACGAGACGCATCTGCACGGCTTCGGCACCACGCTGATCGACGATGCCGGCGCGGCGCATCCCTATTACCTGCACACCTCACCCGAATTCGCGGCCAAGAAGCTGCTGGCGGCCGGCGAGAGGCGCATCTTCGATTTCGCCCGGGTCTTCCGCAATCGCGAGCGGACCGCGCTGCATCATCCCGAGTTCACGATGCTGGAATGGTATCGTGCCGGGGAGGATTACGAGACGCTGATGCGCGACAGCGCCGCGCTGCTGGCGCAGGCGGCGGAGGCTGCCGGGACAAGCATCCTGCGCTGGCGCGGCGTCGAGGCCGATCCTATCGCCGAGCCCGAGCGCCTGACGCTGCAGGAAGCTTTCGCCCGCCATGCCGGCATCGATCTGCTCCGCACCGTGACGGCCGACAACGATGTCGATCGGGGCGGGCTCGCCGCCGATGCGATGGAGTCCGGCATCCGCGTTGCCGAAGACGACACCTGGTCCGACATCTTCAGCCGCGTGCTTTCGGAGAAGGTCGAGCCTCATCTGGGCCGCGGGCGTGCCACGATCCTGTGCGAATACCCGATTTCGGAGGCGGCGCTGGCGCGTCCCAAGCCCGGCGACAAGCGCGTGGCTGAACGCTTCGAGCTTTATGCCTGCGGGGTCGAACTGGCGAATGCCTTCGGCGAACTGACCGACCCGGCCGAGCAGCGCCGGCGCTTCGAGGCTGACATGGACGAAAAGGCGCGCATCTACGGCGAGCGCTATCCGATCGACGAGGATTTCCTGGCTGCGCTGTCCGCCATGCCGCAGGCGAGCGGGATCGCTCTCGGCTTCGACAGGCTGGTGATGCTCTGCACCGGCGCCCGCCGCATCGAGGACGTGCTCTGGACGCCGGTCGCGGAACCGGGCAGGGGAGGGGCATGACCGTTCACCAGCCCCCCGGAGGCCAGCCGCTGCGCAGCATCGGCGCGCTTCTCGATGCCGGCCTCGTCGCTCCGGAGCGGCGCGAGGCGCTGCAGGCCGTTGCCGAACGCTATGCGGTTTCGGTCACGCCGGCCATGGCCGAACTGATCGACCCGGCGGATTCGGCCGATCCGATCGCGCGCCAGTTCATCCCTGATCCCGTCGAACTCGTCACCCTGCCACAGGAGATCGCCGATCCGATCGGCGACGAGGCGCATTCGCCGGTCGAAGGCGTGGTTCATCGCTATCCAGACCGGGCGCTGCTCAAGCTCGTCCATGCCTGCCCGGTCTATTGCCGCTTCTGCTTCAGGCGCGAGATGGTCGGCCCCGGCGGCGATGCACTCACGGGTGACAAGCTCGATGCGGCCCTGGCCTATCTCGCGGAGCACAGGGAGATCTGGGAGGTCATCATGACCGGCGGCGACCCGCTGATCCTCTCCGCGCGGCGCGTGCGCGAAGTGGCAAAGCGCCTCGCCGCGATCTCCCATATCAAGGTCGCGCGCTGGCATACGCGCGTGCCGATCGTCGATCCCGATCGGATTACCGCCGATTACGCGAAGGCCCTGCGTATTTCCGGCAAGGCGAGCTACATCGCGATCCACGCCAACCATCCGCGCGAATTCACGCAGGCCGCATGCGCGGCGCTCGCAAGGCTCGCCGATGCTGGCCATGTCCTCATCAGCCAGAGCGTGCTGCTCAAGGGCATCAACGCCGATGTCGAGACGCTGTCCGCCCTGATGCGCGCCTTCGTCGAGAACCGGGTGAAGCCCTATTATCTGCACCATCCCGATCTCGCGCCCGGCACGGCGCGCTTCCGGCTCTCGCTGGAAGAGGGGCAGGCCCTCGTCAAAAGCCTGCGAGGCCATCTTTCCGGCCTGTGCCAGCCGACCTATATCCTCGACATCCCCGGCGGGGCGGGAAAGATCCCCGTCGGTCCCGCTTTTCTGTCGGCCTGCGAGACGCCGGGCGCCGAGGCCTTTGCCGAGGACCGCCAGGGCGAGTTGCACCGCTATCCGCCGGGTTGACGGCGACAGGCGGCGAACCGCGAAGGACGTGCACATGCAAGAGAAACTGCCGATCGCGATCGTCTCCGATCTCGCCTGCCCCTGGTGCTTCATCGGCAAGGCCAGGCTCGAGACCGCGCTCGCCCGCCACGACCTGACCGAGCGCGTCGCCATCACCTGGCTGCCCTATGAGCTGAACCCCGACATGCCGGCCGAAGGCATGGACCGCACGCAGTATCTCGATGCGAAGTTCGGCGCCGGCAAGCGCCGCGAGATCGAGTTGCGCCTGTCCGAAGCTGCGCTCGAGAGCGGCGTCACCTTCAACTGGGCCGGCGTCACGAAAAGCGTCAATACCCGCATGGCGCATATGCTGGTTGCGGCGGCCTCGACCGTCCAGCGTGGCGGCGACATGAAAGCGGCTCTGTTCAAGGCCTATTGGCAGGACGGCCGTGACATCGGTGATCCCGAGACCTTGGTCCAGATCGCCGTCGAACAGGGCTTCGACGAACAGGCGGCGCACGACGAGTTGGCCAATGGCGAACTGCGCGAGACGATCATTGGGCTCGAAGCTCATGCGGCCCAAGTCGGCGTCACCGGCGTGCCATTCTTCATCGTCGACGGCAAGCTCGCGGTCTCCGGGGCACAGACGCCCGATGTCTGGGCAAAGGTTTTCGCGCAGGTGCTGTCCGACGCGGCCTGAAGGCTCGATCGTCGAGTTTACAGGTCGGACGAGGTCTTGAAATATTCGTAGGACATCGCCTCGGCGTTCACCGACAGGTTTTCCATGGGAACCCCGTCGCCGCCGCTGCCGCCTAAGTGGAAGGACGTGATGATCACGTTCGTCAGCTTGTATGTGCCATACAGAATATCGGTCTTGGTGTAGAACTCGAGAGTGACGAGCGCGAACACCGTCCCTCTCGCGCAATGCTGCACCAATTTCGGGCTCAGATTGTCGTTGCGCTTGGTGAGCTGGAAATCGCCGAGTTGAGCTTTGCGGATGGGACCTCCAGCGACCGCGCGCGGTCCCATGCCCATCGATGCCGAAAGCGCCTCGAAATACTTGCTGATAGGGCTGCTGAACTCGACCCAGATCGCCATCGACGCACTCCTTCAAGGAAGGCCGCGGACATGATGGAGCTTCACGCGAAATGCTGGTCTTGGCAAATGGTGGGTTTTGGCGGCCGCGCCGGCCCGTCATGGGTTGGGCGCTAGACTTGCACCCGCGCTCGAATCATGGCCCATCGCCGCAGGCAGCGGAGGGGCCGGTCATGCAGAAGATCAACGATATGCGCGATCGGCTGATCGTCGCGCTCGATGTGCCGACGATCTGGGACGCCTACCGCATCGTCTCGACGCTGGGCGACGGCGCGACCTTCTACAAGATCGGCTATCGGCTCGCCTTCGCCGGCGGGCTCGATCTTGCCCGCCAACTCGCGGCCGAGGGCAAGAAGGTCTTTCTCGACCTGAAGCTGCACGACATCGGCAACACCGTGACCGAGGGCGTCGAATCGCTGACCAAGCTCGGCGTCACCTTCCTCACCGTGCATGCCTACCCCCAGACTATGCGCGGCGCCGTCGAGGGCCGCGGCGATGCCGTGCTGAAGCTGCTCGCCGTCACGGCGCTGACTTCCTATGACGATGGCGATCTGCGTGATGCCGGCTACGGGCTCGCCGTGCGCGATCTGGTGCGCCTGCGCGCCGAACAGGCCCGTACCGTCGGCATCGACGGCATCGTCTGTTCCGCCGCCGAGGCCGCGATCGTTCGCGACGTGATCGGCGGCGACATGGTCATCGTCACGCCCGGCATCCGCCCTGCCGACAGTGCGGCGGGCGACCAGAAGCGGACGCTGACGCCCGGCGAGGCGATCCGCGCCGGGGTCGACCACCTCGTCGTCGGTCGTCCCATCATTCGCGCGGCCGACCCGCGTGGTGCGGCGGCCGCAATCATGGACGAGATCGCAGCCGCCTCATAAGCTTCGGCCCGAACGCGATTCTCGCGCCCCGATTCAGCAGACGGATAGGCTCATGCCCAAGGGATATGTCATCGGCCGCGCCAAGGTCACCGACGCGACCAAATGGGGCGCTTATGCTGCGAAGGCCTCCGAGGTGATGAAAATCTATGGCGGCACGCCGATCGTGCGCGGCGGCCAGATGACGGTGGGCGAGGGCGAGGGCCGCGCCCGCAACATCATCATCGAATTCGCGGACTTCGCCTCGGCGCGGGCCTATCTGTTCTCGGCCGAATATGCCGAGGCTCGGAAGCTGCGCGAGGGCGCTGGCGAGATCGACCTCGTCGCGGTCGAGGGGGCCTGACGATGGCGAAGGGCTACTGGATCGCTCGGCTCGATGTCGAGAACGAAGAGGAATACGCCCGCTATCGCGCGCTGAACGCCGTCGCCTTCGCGAAATACGGCGCGAAGTTCCTGGTCCGCGGCGGCGAGTACAAGCTCGCGCGCGGTGAGGGGCGCAAGCACAACGTCGTGCTGGAGTTCAAGGATGAGGCGACGGCGCGCGCTTGCTACGCCTCTCCGGAGTACCAGGAGGCGGTGAAGCATCTTGCCCAGGTCGGCCAGGTCGATCTCGTCATCATCGGTGGCCATGACGGGGCCCAGCCCGGCGAATAGGGCTGCCTTCGATCGCGCTTCAAGGGGCAGGCCGCAGCGAGTTCAGATGGACCGGCTTCAGCAGGACAGCCTCACCGCCATTGGCGTCATCAGCGGCACCTCGATGGACGGCATCGACGTCTCGATCGTCACCAGCGACGGTCGCGACGCGGTGTCGTTCGGTGCCGGAAAGTCCTACCCTTATCGGGAGACGACGCGCCGCGCGCTTCAGGCGCTGATTGCCGAGGCCGAACGCGCGCTGACCGAGCCGCTCATTGAACTGGAGGCGGCCGTCACCGCCGACCACCTCGCCGCGATCCGGCACTTCATCGCCGACTACGAACTCGACCTCGCCGGAATCGACCTCGTCGGCCTCCATGGCCAGACGGTCTATCACCGGCCGCAGCAGCGCTTCACTCGCCAGTTGATCGATGGCCCGGCCGTAGCGGCGGCACTCGGTGTCCCGACGGTCGACCGCTTCCGCTATGCCGATGTCGCGGCCGGCGGGGAGGGGGCTCCTTTTGCTCCGCTCTATCACCGCGCCTTGGCCCAGGGCATGGCGCAGCCCGTGATGGTGCTGAACCTCGGCGGTGTCGGCAACGTCACCTACATTGACGGCGACGTCGTCATCGCCTTCGACACTGGCCCTGCCAGCGCGATCCTCGACGATTTCGTGTTCCGCCGGCTCGGCCGTCCTTATGACGCGGATGGCGAACTGGCCGCGAGCGGTCGCATCCATGACGAACTCGTCGCGACCTTCATGGACAATCCCTTCTTCGACCGGCCGGCGCCGAAATCGCTCGACCGCAATGATTTCCATCGCCGGGCCCAGATCGTCGAGCCGCTCGATGATGCTGATGGCGCGGCGACGCTCGCCGCCTTCACGATCGAAAGCCTCGTCGCCGCGCTGCGGCATGTGCCGCGCCCGCCCGCGCGCTGGCTCGTCGGCGGCGGCGGCCGCCTGAACCGCCATTTCATGCGACGCCTGAGCGAGCGCCTCGGCGTGCCGGTCGAGCCGGTGGAGACTGCTGGTTGGGATGGCGATGCGCTCGAGGCGCAGATCTTCGCCTATTTCGCGATCCGCTCGGTGAAGGGGCTGCCGCTGAGCCTGCCGAGCACGACCGGCGTGCCGCAGCCGCTGACCGGCGGACGCCTGAACCGGATCGGCTGACGTCACAAAACTGTCGGTAGAGCGCAGCTATACGGGGACGAGATCGTCCCGCAGCGAGCCGAAATTCTCTTCTTGGCGAAAATGCGGGTTCTGAGGCCCTGCAAGGGCCCGAAAGCAGGGATTTTCGAGCCGCGAGGCGCTCGCCCGGAAGGGGCGAGGGGCCAAGCCGGGAGGCGGCGCGCTTTTTTCTGAAAAAGGGCGTTGACAGGTTCGGGGGGGGCCGCCTATAAACCGCCCATCGAGACGGCGCCGCCGCTGAGCGGCGCCTCTTCTGCGCTTCACTAGGACGTTGGGCCTTATAGCCGACTAGCTCGGCTGCTGGCCTGTCTCTTGAGAAG
>JAESFK010000418.1_pt1 | contig 23173 bp, 19 predicted proteins | sample 9269391 | NCBI WGS metagenome assembly JAESFK01 (sample SAMN14506231, study PRJNA617097) | algae metagenome | isolation source: Drouetiella hepatica UHER 2000/2452 and co-occurring heterotrophs from... | place: Slovakia: Slovak Paradise National Park, Hrabusice, Kosice Region | collected 2000-01-01
GCGCTCGGGCATTTTCACCGCGACGGAATCGTCCTGCATCGCCGTCTGCTACGCCATCTTCATCACCGCGATGGTGTACCGGCAGCTCGATTGGGACAATTTCCTTCATGCCCTGCTCGGCGCGGTGCGCACCACCTCGATGGTGCTGCTCATCATCGGCACCGCCGGCGCCTTCGGCTGGCTGATGGCCTTCCTGCAGGTGCCGGCGGCGACCATCAACGCAATGAAGGCGATCTCGGACAATCCGTTGATCATCCTGCTGATGATCAACGTCATCCTGCTCGTGCTCGGCACCTTCATGGACATGGCGCCGATGATCATCATCTGCACGCCGATGTTCCTGCCGGTGGTCAAGGCGATCGGCATGGACCCGATCCATTTCGGCGTCGTCCTGATCCTCAACGCCGGCATCGGCCTGAACACGCCTCCCGTCGGCTCCGTCCAGTTCGTCGCCTGCGCGGTCGGCAAGATCACCATCATGGAATCGATGAAGTCGATCTGGCCGTTCTACGGCGCCAGCGTAGCGGTGCTGCTGCTTGTGACCTATGTTCCGGCGTTCTCCCTCTGGCTTCCAAGCCTGTTCCGCTAGTGAGTCTGTTCCGCTGATGCGCCTCTCGCCCACCGCCCTCGCCTCCCTGCCCGGCACGGTTCGCCGCCCCGCCTATGACCGCTCGCGGCTGACGCCGGGCATCGTCCATCTCGGGCTCGGAGCCTTCGCCCGCGCCCATCTCTGCGAGTACACGGAGGACGCGCTGGAGCTGGAATTCGGCGCCTGGGGCATCACCGGCGCGAGCCTGCAGCGACCCGACCAGCGCGACCGGCTGAAGCCGCAGGACGGGCTCTACACCCTGCTGAAGCGCGCACCGGCGGGACCGGAGCTGCGCATCATCGGCTGCGTCAGCGAAGTCCTCGTGGCGCCGGAGGATCCGGCTGCGCTGGTCGCGCGTCTGGCCGCGCCGGCAACGCGTATCGTCTCGCTGACGGTGACCGAGAAGGGCTACTGCCACGACCCCGCCACCGGCCGGCTCAAGGCCGACCACCCCGACATCGTCCATGACCTCGCCAACCCGGACGCCCCGCGCTCGGCGGTCGGCATTCTCGTCGCCGGGCTTAAGCGCCGCCGGGCTGCCGGACTCGGCCCCTTCACGGCGCTGAGCTGCGACAACCTCCCGCATAATGGCGGCGTGCTGCGCGGCCTCGTGCGCGACTTCGCGGCCCTGAGCGACGATGCGCTCAGCCAGTGGATCGAAGCCAACGGCGCCTTCCCCGCGACGATGGTCGACCGCATCGTGCCGGCCACGACCGAGGCCGACATCGCGGAGGTCGCAAGGCTGATCGGGCTCGAGGACGCCGCCCCCGTGATCGGCGAGCCCTTCCGGCAATGGGCGATCCAGGACGTCTTCGCGGCCGGGCGCCCGGCCTGGGACCGTGTCGGCGCGCAGATGGTCTCGGAGGTCGCCCCCTTCGAGTTCATGAAGCTGCGCATGCTCAACGGCGCCCATTCCAGCCTCGCCTATCTCGGCTATCTCACCGGGCACGAGACCGTTGCCGAGGCGAGCGGCGATGCTGTCCTTGCCCGCTTCCTGCAGGGGCTCTGGGCCGAGATCATTCCGACGGTGCCCGCGCCGCAGGGCATCGTGCTCGGCGACTATGCCGAGGCGCTGCTCGCGCGCTTCCGCAACCCGGCGATCCGCCACCGCACCTGGCAGATCGCCATGGACGGTTCGCAGAAGCTGCCGCAGCGCCTGCTCGGTACGATCCGTGACCGGCTCAAGACCGGCGGTGGAATCGACCATCTCTCCCTCGGCGTCGCCGCCTGGATGCGTTATGTCAGCGGCACGGACGAGAAGGGCGCGACGATCGATGTCCGCGACCCGCTTGCCGCGGAATTCGCGACCAGGGCCAAGGCAGCCGGCCGCAACGCGGCGGCGCTGGCTTCAGCCTTGCTTGGCATCGAGGCAATCTTCGGCAGCGACCTGCCGCGTGAGGAGCGCTTCACCAAGCCGGTCGAGAGGCATCTGGCTGCGTTGTTCGAGAAGGGCGCCAAAGCCACGGCTGCCATTCTGTCGGCTTGAGATAAGGTGCGGGGAACCCCTCTCCTGTAAGGAGAGGGGCAGGGGTGAGGTGATGGCCCCTGGACCAGCAGCCTCCTGCCAAGGGCCGCGGTTAGGATGGCTTCAAGGCGTCCAACGGCCGACCCCTCACCCTGCCCTCTCCCTACGGGAGAGGGTTCCCCGCGCAAAACCTCTTGATCCTGCGGCGCCCCTGACGCCAGATGCCGCCATGATGCGCCGCATAGCTGCTCTCTCGGTCCTGCTCGCAATCCTCGCCCCGCAAGCCGCACAACCGCAATCGCGCGTCACCGTGCCTAATTTCTGGGACCAGCGCATCAGGCTCGACCGGCCGGAGCCCGGCCCGGCCCGCGTGATCCGCTTCCTGACTGACGACGATTATCCGCCGCTGCATTTCGCCGGCCCCGATGGCAGCCTGACCGGCTTCTCGGTCGAACTCGCCCGCGCCGCCTGCGAAAAGCTCGGCTGGACCTGCACCGTGCAGGCGCGCCGCTTCGACACGCTGCTGGATTCGCTGGCCGAGGGACGCGGCGATGTGCTGGCCGCAGCGGTGAACCTGACGCCGCAAATTCGTGCGCGCTTCGCCGCGAGCCACCTCTATTTTCGCAGTCCAGCCCGCCTCGCGACCACGCGCGGCAACGCCCAGGCGGAGCTCGACACCCGCAGCCTGCAGGGCAAGCGCGTCGCCGTCGTCGGCGGCACGGCGCATCAAGCCTTCCTGGAGCGGCTTCTGCCCTTCGTCCAGCGCCGCGAGACCGGCACGCTCGCAGGCGCGATCACGGCACTGCGCAGCGGCGATGCCGAGTTCGTCTTCGCTGATGGCGTCGCGCTCTCGCTGCTGCTGGCCGGAACAGGCGGCAACGAACTCGCCTTCACCGGCGGGCCATTCCTCGAAAGCCGCTATTTCGGCGAGGGCGTCAGCTTCCTCGTCCGCAAGGACGAGGCCGCGCTCAAGCGCTCCCTCGACTATGCGCTGCAGTCGCTCTGGGACGACGGCACCTATGCCAGGCTCTATCTGCGCTTCTTTCCGGTGAGCCCGTTCTGAGACCCGCTCAACCCAGGCTGCCGGCAAATCGCTCCGCCAGCCGCTCGCGCCGGAACGCCTCCACGACGAAATCGACGAAGGCGCGCGTCTTGGCTGGCAGCAGCACCCGGTCGGCATAATAGAGCGAGATCGCACCCGCATCGGCGAACCATTGCGGCACGAGGCGGACGAGTTCGCCGCGCTCCAGATGCGGCAAGGCATCGGGCACCACGAGCAGAGTCACGCCAAGCCCGAGCAGCGCCGCCTGGCGCATCGCGGCCGGGTCATTCAGCACGATCCGCTCCGACAGGGCAGCCGTCATCTCCTGCCCCGCTGCATTGCGCATCGAGAACGGCCGCACCCGCCCCGTCCGCTCCGAGCGCATGACGATGCCATCCAGCGCCGCGAGACCGGAGGGGTCGGCCGGCCGTGCCTGCCCGGCGAGATAGCCCGGCGCGGCGACGGCGATGATGTGGGCCGGCGCGAGCGGACGCGCCACAACACCGGGCGGCAGATCGAAGCCGCCGCCGATCGCAGCGTCGAGCCCTTCCGCGATCAGGTCGACCTGGCGGTTCTCGAAGCGCCAGTCAGGCCGGATGCGCGGATGGCGTGCGAGGAAGGAGGGCAGCAGCGGCAGAAGATGCGTGATCCCGAAACTCGGGCTGAGCGAGACTTTGAGCACGCCGGCCGGTTCGCCGCCCTCGCGTGCCACGCCCGACAGCGCCGCTTGCAGCGCTTCCAGATTGCCGCCGATGCCCTGCAGAAGCGTCTCGCCCGCCTCGGTCAATGTCAGCCGGCGCGTCGAGCGCTGGAACAGGCGCACTCCGAGATTGCGCTCCAGCATCGCGATGTTGCGGCTGACGGCCGCCGGCGTCAGCGACAACCGCCGTGCCGCCGCCGAGAAACTCAGTGTCTCGGCGCTACGCATGAAGGATTCAAGATTGGCGAGCGTTTCCATGGCGCTATATTCAACATATCGTTGAAAATCATTCCAGGCATTACCTGCTAATTCATCCGGACAAAACAGGCGATATCCATGCCGTCAACGCCGCATACCGCCGGCGCCCTTCACGGAGACGGACCATGGATCGCCTCGCCCCAGCTCGGATCAACCGTCGCAACGCTCTCCTCGGCACGCTCGCCTCCATCGCCAGCGCAGCCGCTGGTCTCGGCCCGGCGCGCGGCGACGCACCGCTTCCGGGATCGCCCGAAGCCAACAAGGCCGTGGTGCTGAGCCTGATCGAAGGCGTGCAGCGCGACGGCGACTTCGAGCTCTTCGAGCGCCTGTTCGCGACCGACTATGTCGACCGCACGCCCTTCGGGACCGTTCCGCCGAACCGCGACGGCACGCGGGAGATTTACCGGAGCTTCCGCGCCGCCTTCCCCGACTGGCGCGCCGTGATCCACCGCCAGGTCGCCGAGGGCGACCTCGTCACCACCCACAAGACCTATCTCGGCACCCATCGCGGCCCGTTCATGGGCATCGCACCGACGGGCCGGGAAACGACCTTCCACGTCATCGACATCATGCGCATCCGCAACGGCCAGATCACCGACCATTGGGGCATCGGCGACGGCGAAGGCCTGCTGCGCCAGATCACCGCTCCCTGAGCCCGGCCCCTCGCGACCCACCGACCCTGAACCCAACGCTCCACTCTCACAAAGGAACTATCCCCATGACCACCATCGGCATCATCGGCGCAGGCAATATCGGTCAGGCCTTCGCCAGGAACCTGTCCCGCAACGGCCTCACCGCGACCATCGCCAACAGCCGCGGCCCGGCCTCGCTGGCAGCGCTCGTCGCCGAACTCGGCCCCGGCATCACCGCCGGTACGCGCGAGGAAGCCGCCGCGAACGACATCGTTCTCGTCGCCGTCAACTGGGCGAAGCTGCCGGCCGCGCTCGCCGGCCTGCCCGACTGGAACGGCCGCATCGTGATCGACGCCAACAATTCGATCGAGGCGCCTTTATTCAAGCCGGCCGAACTGAACGGCCGCACCTCGAGCGAGATCGTCGCCGAACGCGTGCCGGGCGCCAGGCTGGTCAAAGCCTTCAACCATCTCGCCGCGAAACTGCTGGAAGCCGATCCGCAGGCCGAGGGCGGCAAGCGGGTCCTGTTCTACTCCGGCGACGATGCCCAGGCGAAGGCAGAGGTCGCAGGCCTGATCGACAGGCTCGGCTTCTTCGGGCTCGATCTCGGCACGCTCTCAGTCGGCGCCCGGCTCGCGCAGTTTCCCGGCGGGCCGCTGCCGATCCACAACCTCGTCAGGTTCGATTGACCGGCGCGTTGGCCATCAGTGCCTGCTTGGCCACCGCCGCGAGCCAGCCGGCGGCGGCCGGAAGGATGGCGTCGTTGAAGTCATAGCGGTCATTGTGGAGCTCGCCGCCATCCTTGACCGGGCCGTTGCCGATCCAGATGTAGCAACCCGGCAGGCGCTCGAGAAAATAGGCGAAATCCTCACCGGTCGTGCTCGCCTTCAGGCCACGCCGGACGGTCAGGCCAGCGGCCTGACCGGCGGCTGCAGCCAACTCCTCCTCCGCCGCCGTGTTGACCGTGGCGACGCCGTGCATCGTCTCGACCTCGGCCGTCATCTCGAAGGTCGCGGCGATGTTCTGGGCGATCGCCCCGAGCCGCGCCAGCAACCGCTGGCGCACCGCCGGAACGAACGTACGGAAGGTGCCCTCGATGAAGACGCTTGTCGGAATCTGGTTCGAGGCGAGCCCGCCATGCACCTGGCCGATCGAAACCACCGCCGACTCCATCGGATCGACGTTGCGCGAGACGATCGTCTGCAGCGCGACGATGAGATGCCCCATGGCGACGATCGGATCGCGCGTCGTCTCCGGCAGGGCCGCATGGCCAGCCGTACCGGTGAGCGTGATCTTGAAGCGGCCGGGTTCCGACATCACCGGGCCGCGATGCACTGCGATCGTGCCTGCTTCCAGCCCCGGCCAGTTGTGCAGGCCGAAGATGCGCTCCATCGGGAATCGGTCGAGCACCCCGTCTGCGAGCATCGCCTGTGCACCGCCGGCCCCTTCCTCCGCCGGCTGGAAAACGAGCTGGATCGTGCCGCTCCAGCCCTCGTCGCGGGCCAGCAACGCCGCAGCCCCCAGCAGCGCGGTCGTGTGCCCGTCATGGCCACAGGCGTGCATCACGTTCGGCGTGCCTGACTTGTAAGGCAGGTCGCTGGCCTCTGCGATCGGCAGCGCGTCCATGTCGGCGCGCAGGCCGACCGCGCGCTCCGAGCCGCCGCGCTTCAGCGTCGCCACCACGCCATGGCCGCCGACCCCGGCGGTGAACGGAACGCCGAGCTCGGTCAGCTTTTCCTGCACGAAGGCGCTCGTGGCCTTCTCATAGCGGCCAAGTTCGGGATGGGCATGCAGATGCCGGCGCCAGGTGGTCAGGGTTTCGTGCAAGTCGCGGTCCAAGGCGGGCATCCTTCTCAAGGCCAGAAGCGCGACACACTATACCCGGCCATCGCTTGGACAACCTCCAGCAACGCCGGGGCGGATCAGATGCATTGACGCCCCCCTTCGCAATCTGCGAAAGCCGGTCCCTCGCGATTTCGCAGGACCTGGAGAGGACACCACCCAAAATGCCCGTTTTCGACCCCGCCCTTGTGGACGCCGCCCAGCGTTCGGCCGCCTGGCCGTTCGAGGAAGCTCGCAAGCTCGTCGCGCGGATCGAGAAATCGGGCAAGAAGGAGGTCGTCTTCGAGACCGGCTACGGCCCCTCTGGCCTGCCGCATATCGGCACCTTCGGCGAGGTCGCGCGCACCTCGATGGTCCGCCACGCCTTTCGCGTGCTGACGGGCAACACCATCCCGACCCGCCTGATCGCCTTCTCGGACGACATGGACGGCCTGCGCAAGGTCCCCGACAATGTCCCCAACAAGGAGCTGCTGACGGCCGCGCTGGGCAAGCCACTGACCGAGGTGCCCGACCCCTTCGGCACGCATGACTCGTTCGGCCGGCACAACAACGCCCGCCTGCGCGCCTTCCTCGACCAGTTCGGCTTCGACTACGAGTTCAAGTCCTCGACCGACAGCTACCGGGCCGGCGAGTTCGACGCGACGCTGCTGAAGATGCTCGCCCGCTACGACGCCATCATGAAGATCATGCTGGCGACGCTGCGCGAGGAGCGCGCTGCGACCTATTCGCCCTTCCTGCCGATCCATCCGGTGACGCGCGTCGTCATGCAGGTGCCGATCGACGAGGTCGACGTCGAGGCCGGCACCATCACCTGGTCCGATCCGGCCACCGGCGAGCGCTTCGTCACGCCGGTCACCGGCGGCAACGTCAAGCTGCAATGGAAGCCCGACTGGGCGATGCGCTGGGTCGCGCTCGGCGTCGATTACGAGATGGCCGGCAAGGACCTGATCGACTCGGTCAAGGTCTCCTCCCAGATCGCCCGCGCGCTCGACGCCGCGCCGCCGGAAGGCTTCAACTACGAGCTCTTCCTCGACGAGCAGGGCCAGAAGATCTCGAAGTCGAAGGGCAACGGCCTGACCATCGAGCAATGGCTCGAATACGGCCCGCAGGAGAGCCTGGCGCTCTACATGTTCCAGCGCCCGCGCGAGGCCAAGAAGCTGCATTTCGACGTCATCCCCCGCGCGGTCGACGAGTATCTCCAGTTCCTCGGCGGCTATGAGCGGCAGGACTGGAAGAACCGCCTCGGCAACCCGGTCTGGCATCTCCACAATGGCGAGCCGCCGGAGCCGGAGGTTATCGCGGCCGGCGAAGGCGAGAACGCGCCGCGCGCGCAGATCACCTTCGGCCTGCTGATGAACCTCGTCGCCGTCGCGAACTCCGAGGACAAGGCCGTGCTCTGGGGCTTCCTCCAGCGCTATGCGCCGGGAATCTCGCCGCAGACGCATCCGCGGCTCGATGCGCTCGTCGGCTACGCGATCGCCTATTTCCGCGACTTCGTGAAGCCGGCAAAGAACTATCGTCTCGCCGACGACACCGAGCGCCAGGCCTTCACCGCGCTCGACGCCGCGCTCAGCCGACTGCCGGCGGATGCGAGCGCCGAGACGGTGCAGGACACCGCGCTCGACGTCGCCCGCGCCATTCCACGCTACCAGAACCTGACCGCCAAGAACGCGACGCCCGAACGCCCGGGCGTTTCAGGCGAGTGGTGGAAGGCGATCTACCAAGTCCTGTTCGGCGAGGACCAGGGCCCGCGCTTCGGCTCCTTCGCGGCGATCTACGGCATCGCCAACACCCGCGCGCTGATCGCCAAAGCGCTGGCGGGCGGGCTGGTCGAGGAGCACGCCGCGTTTCTCGGCACCCGCTAGGCGGGCACTACACAGGTGTCATTCCCGGGCGAAGCGAAGCGCAGACCCGGGAATCTCCGCCAGAGATAGTCGGGCCAAGCCCGACCAGGATGAGGTGAGCCGACCGCGCCCCGCGCCCAAGCCGCTCGAGCACGCCATCGCCAGCCGCCGCGCCATCCGCGCCTTCCTGCCCGATCCGGTCGATCCCGCATTCGTCCGCCGCCGGATCGCCGTCGCCGCCCCCCCAGCGGGGCCAACATGCAGGCCTGGAAACAGCGTGTTATAACGCCGTCGAATTGACTGAATCGGCGAGGCGGCTAAGAGCAATGACGGCAAAGCAAAGCGCGCCTCACATATGGGCAGCACAGGCACCTAGCTTAGCAGCGCAACTTTTACCTTTGCTACTTGTTGGCACGTTCGCGGCAGGGGCGATTGTAGCGTTATCGCTGCCGCTTCGACTTCCTCTCGGCGCTTTTTATTGGGACGTCGCCGTCTATCTCGACGCGTTTCAGCGAATTCGGCTCGGCCAATCACCGGCTATCGACTTCTTCGCCCCTGTGGGACCTCTGGGCTACTATCTCGGCGCATTGCTGCACCACATCTTCCCGAATGCACAGCCGATGCTGCTCGTGAATTGGGCCATCTTGCCAATAGTCCTGCCGCTCGCAATCGCGGTTTTGCGCCAGCGCGAAGCCAACAGCCACGCTCTTGCACTTATTCTGCCATTCCTAATATTCGCCGCCCTACCGATCAATCTTTCGATATTCTACCCTGCTCCTGGCCTCGACGGCTTCGGAAATTACAATCGCCACACGGCGCTGCTGCTTTATTGGCTGATTGCGACAGTCCTATTCGTTCAATCGCCAAGGCCGCGAACGATACTTGTCGCCGCTTTCATGCTGACACTGTTCCTGACCAAGATAACCGGCGCTGTCGTCGGCTCGATGATTGTCGGCTACGCATGCCTCACCGGTCGTTTGCGCCTCGTCGAGGCAGCGACCGCGGCAGCCGCCTGCATTCTTGCGCTCCTGGTGATCGATTGGCCAACGGGTTTGGTTCGGGCCTATCTGGGCGATATTCTCACGCTGCTGAGCCTCAACACCGACACCCTCCTGCCGCGGCTGCTGACCGTGGCGTCCGCCAAATTTGGGGTCGTCCTTCCTGCGTCGGGTCTTGTCGCCTTGCTGCTTTGGATCGGACTGCGGGAAGGTCAAGGCTCGTCGCTGGCGAAGTTTCGACGCACGATGGCCGGGCCTGCCGGTTGGCTGGCGGTGGCGCTCTTCGCCTTGGCCGTGTTCGAAACGCAAAACACCGGCTCGCTCGACTTCATCGCGCTCTGGCCTGTGCTGCTGCTCGTGTTGCAGCAATGGCGCCTGCGCAGCGATCCGATCAAGCCGGCCGTCGTGGCTTTGACGCTGGCCGTTGCCCTGCCCAGCCTCGTGCTCTGCATAGAACGCGGGGCGCGCGCGCTGGCTGGTGCGGCCGGCGATGTCGTCGCCTTGCCAGCGCCGGAGTTGGGGCCGCTGGCGCGCGTCAGCGTCAAACGCGGACTCGCGGAGCGCGCCGCCATTATGCTCGACCTCTATCCTGCGCACGCCGAGACCTTCCGGGCGTTGACCGACAAGGGCTTGGAACCGTCGGCGATCCTGTATGCCGAGATCGACTATCAGGCGACGTGGCTGCTGGAGGTCAGGCAAGGGCTGCTGGCTTTGCGCGACTGGGAGGCACGGGAGCAACGCAGGCTGAACGGCGTCTTCACGCTCGACTTCGTCGATCCATTCAACGCACTCCTCGATCGCAGTGCGCCCCGCAATGTCCCGATCGGAATCGTGCCGGGTCGCAATCTTCCGGAGCTGACCGAGAGCACGCTCGCCTCGCTTGCGGATACCGATGCGATCCTGTCGCCGAAATGTCCCCAGACACCGGCGCGGGCCGCTCTCGCTCGGCATTACGCGCCTTCGCTCGCCGATCGGCGCCACGTCGAGCTCTCGCCCTGCTGGGACATGTATCTCAAGGCCAGATAGCGGGCGCCGTCCGCCTTCCGAATGCATCTGACGAAGAACGCTCGCCCACCTCCGCGTCGCGGGCTCGCGAGGCCCGCTCGTCAAGCCCTTGCGCGTGTGAACTCCCGGATCACCCGCATCAAGGGTTTCGGCCGGTAATTGGCGTCGAGCGGGAGCGGCCGGTTGGGTTCGCCATCCTTTCGGCGGAACCAGATCGGAACCCAAGTGAACTGATCGGTGATCCCCCATGTCACGACCGCTTCAGGGCGACAGACGTCGCCGATCGCCTGCAGGAAGGACCGGGCCCGCGATGCCACGATTTCGTCGCGGATAGCACGATCCCTCGGCAGCTTGTCATCGATGACGTCGAGTTCCGTCACCAGGATCGACAGGCCCATGCCATGCAGTTCGGCGACGAAGCGCGATATGCCGTCCTTGTCGATTTCCTGCTCGCCTGGAAGATGCCCCTGCAGCCCGATGGCGTGGAGCGGGGCGTCGCGATCCTTCAGATCCCGCACCAACCGTAGAAATGCCGCCCGTTTCGCCCGGCACTGATCCGTCGGATTCTCGAAGCCGAAATCGTTGAGGACCAGTTGCACGTCGGGATCGACCGCCGCCGTCCGGCGCAGCGCCAGCTCGACATGCTGCGTGCCGATGAGGTCCTGCCAGATCGATTTCCGCATCGGCGCCTCGACGGCCGGATTGTCGCTGATCGCCTCGTTGACGACGTCCCAGCTCGGGATCCGCCCCTTGTAGCGGCCGACGACCGTGTCGATGTGCTCGTACAGCACACGCTCCGCTTCCTTCCGCGTCGAGATCGCCTCGGTCCATTTCGGCATGCCGGCATACCAGGCGAGGGTATGGCCACGCATCCGCATGCCGTTGGCATCAGCGAAGGCGATAAGCCGGTCGGGGTGGTCGAAAACGAACTTGTTGGCCTCAGGCCGCAGATCGAACCATTTCAGCCCCCCTTCCCCGACGACCAGTTGGCAGTTGCCGAGGACCGCGCGACGGTATTCCTGATCGTCTCGCAGCAGATCGACCCTGATCGCGGCGCCGTAAGGGATCGCGGCGCGCGTACATTCCTTCGCAGCCGCTTGTGCGAAAGCCGAACTCGATCCCGCGCCCATGCCCGCGCCGAGGGCTCCGAGAACGAATTGCCTTCTGTGCAACGGCGATCTCCTTGCCCGCAAACGGTCCCGATCCACGACGATACGCTCGCTGAAATAGCACAGGAGACGTCGAAGATCCGGCGAAGCGCTCCCGCCCGTTATGGCATACTTAACGCGATGGTCTTCTGATGATCGGAACATCGCCTGGCCATTTGAACTCTGACAGCAGCGGAAGCTGACAGCGTCATGATGATCGGGTGAACCGGATACAGGATATCAACGAGCGGCTGGCGCTCTCCATAAGTCGATCGACTTGACTGGGAACCGGCATAAGAACGCGGATGACGAAGGGCTGCATCGTGTCGGATACGAGTTCGGTCCACGGCGCCGAAGGCGGCTGGTTCTCGTCGCTGTTGTTCGTGGTCGTCTTCTGCTTTTTCTGGATCGGCCTTGCGCCATTCCCCAATCCCAACGCCTCGGGGCTGCTGACCGCTTACGGCACGTCGTCGAATGTCGTGAACCAGATCATCGTCATCGCGCTGGCGACGCTCGTCTTTCTCGCCCTCGTCAATCATCCGTCGCGCGCGCTCATCCTGCGCTCCTACGGGCCGCTCGCAGTGATATTCTGCTGGCTGCTCGTCACGGCCGCATTTTCCGACGCTCCGGCGACAGCGCTGCGCCGGATCATTTACGCGATGCTGGTCTGCCTGTGTGCCAGCAGCGCCTTGTTGCTGCCGCGCGACAGCGAGCAATTCGCGAAGCTGGTCGGGGCATGCGTGCTCACCGCCGTTTTGCTGTCATTGCTCGGGGTCGTCGTCGTCCCTCGACTCGCGATCCATCAAGGCTCCGACGCGCTGGAGCAGCAGCTCGCAGGTGCATGGCGGGGGCACTTCGGCCACAAGAACGTCGCGGCCGCCGCGATGGTTTTCGCGGTGTTCTTCGGCATGTTCTTCATGAAGACCAGATCTTTCTGGTGGGGCGCCCTGATCGTCGGCTGCTCGACGGTGTTCCTGCTGAACTCGGGAGGCAAGACGGCTGCCGCGATGTTGCCGGCGATCCTTGTCGCGAGCTGGTTCTTCGAGCGGATCGGGCCCTTCAGGGTGGTGTTTCTGGTCTCCTGCCTGGCCCTGATGAACTACGTCCTGATGTCCGCCGCGGTCTCGCGTGAAATGCAGGATCTGCTCGCTTCCTTCGGCATCGATCCGACGTTTACGGATCGGGCCTCGATCTGGCAGCTGGCGCTGGGCGCCATCGCGGAGCGGCCCTGGGTCGGGCACGGCTTCCAGACATTCTGGCAGATGGATGCGCTCGTCTACGGCGAGGAGGCCGACACGAGCTGGGCCGTGACGGCTGCCAATGCCCATAACGCCTATCTCGACCAGGTCATCAATGGTGGGTATCCGCTGCTCCTTCTCATGATCGTCTGGCTGGTCTTGCTGCCCTGTCGCCACGCAGGCCTGGCGTTTCGGCGTGGCCAGAATCCCGACTTGACCCGCTTGTTCGTGCGCTGCTGGCTCTTCATGCTGTTTCTGTCATGCCTCGAGAACCCGTTCTTCGATAATCGCGGTCCGGTTTGGTTCACCATGCTGATCGCCGTGTTCGGCCTGCGGCTGCTCGCATACGGAAAATTGACGACGACGGACTATCAAACGGCCTCGACCCGGACCCAGCTCGCATTCTGACCCGCAAGGGAAGGGCGACATGAACGGCCCCTCATGACCGATCAGCAGCAGCGCCTCATGTCCGTCGAAGCCGTCATCTGCATCCCCACATTCCGTCGCCCGGAATGGCTGCGCCGCACGCTGCACTCGGTGATCGCGCAGCAGACCGACTTCGGATTCGCGATCGTCGTCGTCGACAATGACGGCCGAAATCCGCTTGGCGCAGCCCTGGCGAACGACATCCTGTCGACGGCGGAATTGCCGCACGCCGTGGTCGTCGAGCACAAGCAGGGCAATTGCCACGCGATCAACCGCGCCTTCGAGGTGGCGCTCGAGACCTATCCCGCCGCTCAGCATTTCCTCATGATCGACGACGACGAGATCGCCCTGCAGGGCTGGCTACAAGCGATGGTCGGCCTGTCGTCCGACAAGAATGCCGATCTCGTCGGCGGGCCAGTGCTGCGCCAGTTCGAGGTCCAGCCGGACGCCGGCGTGATGCAGCACCCGCTCTTTGTCTCGATCGACGGCGAGACCCGCCCGATCGATCAGCTGCACGGCTCGGGTAACTGCCTGATCCGCCGAAGGGTCTTCGAGCGATTGCCGAAGCCGCCCTTCGATACCCGTTTCAACTTTCTCGGCGGGGGCGACATGGAGTTCTTCACGCGTTGCCGGCTGGCTGGATTCAAAACGTGGTGGTGCGCGGAGGCCGTGGCGCATGAATTCGTGTCGCCCGACCGAACCACGGCTTCGTTCCTGGCGAAACGCTCCGTGAGAACCGGCAGCATCAATTACATGATCGATCGTCTGCACAAGCCGCTCCCGATCGCGCTGTTGAAGAACGGGGCCAGCCTCCTTCTCGGCATCTTTCGCGGACTGCGTATTCTCGTGCAAACCGGCTCGCCCTTGCTGGCGAGCCATTCATTCCTGATGCCGGTCGGCCGGATCGTCGCCAGCGTCGGCCTGCTGCCGAAGCCGTATCGATCGTCATCCTAATCCCGCTCGGATCATCCGCGCATGATCGCCGAACGGACGGTCGTCACAGGGGTTTGGGTATGTGACTGGATCGTCAACCCGTATTGGTCCGGCTGCAACTGATCGATGAGCTGCCTGACGCCATCCTCGTCGAGTGGCGGGCCGGACCAGTAGGTCAGGCAAGGCGACTTTTCGACTAGCTCATGCCGTTGCTCCAACGTCGGATCGTTCGCGACCGCCGCTCCGTAAATCAGATACTCGGAAAAATCGCGCTGGCGGGCGAGGACCTCCCACCAAGGTCCGCCATTCACCGTCTCGATGCGGTCAACCATAGCGCGGACCGTAGCGCGCTCCCATGTGATCATCGGGCCGATGAAATCGTCTCCCGGCAAGGGGGAGGCAACGATGCCCAGGCTCTTGTAGGCATTCTCCCGCCACTTCACATGCCTGACCTGCTCCGCCGTGATCGCTCGCGGGCGGACGAAGAGCGGAATCCGAGCGGAAGAGGCGAGCTCGGAGAGATCCGCGGGGCGGCAATAGCTGATGTCGGAGTCGATGCAAATGACGCGGTCGCCTGGTTGGGCCAGAGTCACGGCGATCTTTCGCAACTGCTGGAGATGCCACCCATAGACGGGCAGGCCGATCCCCGGGCGCCAGCGATAGCGACGCCCCCGCCATCGCCCCACCGTCCAGAAGGGTGGAAAAAGCGCCGAGGTGGCAATCACCTCGCGCGTCGGCCCGGCGAGTTGCGAGAACAGGGCGTAGTCCTCATCGTCCACGACGATGCAATGACGGGCATGCCCGGTGCAAAAGCGGTCCATCGAGTCACAGAGCAGCCTGCACCGCTCGAAATCGCCACGGTAGCTCGGCGTCACCACCGAAAGGTCACCGATCATTCGCCGTCCTTTGCAGGCCGAACCGCCGCCTCGCGGAACGCATCATCCCAGGTCGCAGAGTGATCCGTTAACGTCACAATCCTAATATGGCGTTGCACCATTGAGAGACGGCATGCCCCCTCCGAGAATGTCAAAGCGCTATCTCATCCTTCTATCGAGTGCGTCGGAGACCTGCGGGGTCGAGGAGTTTGCGAGGCAGCTCGCGGGCCGGCTGTCCGGCCGAAGTGGGACCTGGGTTTTAGGGGACGGCGGCGCCCGGTTCCTCGAACGGCTCCGTGACTTTGACGGCGTAGTGCTCAATTTCCCGATCGTCGCCTGGAAGCGAAAGCTCGTTTGGCCATCGCTGATCGCCTTGGCAACCCGGTTCAAACGCAAGCATCTCGTCGTCGTCCTCCACGAGTGGAAAGCGCTCGACTGGAAACGGCGGATCGTACTGGCGCCGGTTGTGGCGCTGGCCACCAGGATCGTTTTCTCGGCTCCCGAGATCGCCCGCGAATTCGGCAGGAGCTGGCTGGCGATAGCCGCAACGACCGACCGCAGGTTGATACCGATCCCACCCAACCTGCTGGCGCCCCCGGAGCTGCGGGCATCAGCAGTGAGCGAGTTGCTTCGCGAGCAGCGTCACCAGGGGCGCATCATCCTCGGGCAGTTCGGGTCGATCTATCCGAAAAAGCAATCGACGGCAGTGCTGCAGGTCGCCGAGCGGCTCATCGCTCGTGGTCATGACGTGTTCGTCGTCTTCATCGGCTCGTTCATCAAAGGAATGGATGACGTTGAGCAGGCGTTTTTCCGGATCGTGCAGACGGCTGGGCTGACGGACCAGGTGCTTGTGACCGGCTATGTCGACGATGGCCGCGAGCTCTTCGCGATTTTCGAGCCAGTCGACGTCTTCTGCTACGTTTTCCCCGAAGGCCTGACCTCCCGCCGAGCGAGTGTGCTGGCTGCGGCCCTTTTCGGCAGGCCCGTCGTCGTCAACGCACCCGTCTCCGAAGATGCACTGCAGCACCACGCCTTGTATCAAAAGCTGATCGATGCTCGGGCCATCCGTCTTGTCCCCACCGACGCCGACGTCGACACCGTAGCGGATGCGATTATGAACGCGATCGCTGTCCCCCCGGAACACGTCGAGCTCAAGCCGGAAATCGACGGGGTATGGCGGACCGTCGGGATCACGATCTGCCCCTGACGACGAGCGCTCCTCGGGATTGGTTCGGAATGCCTGGAGGATGCACGAGATTGTAGCCGGCGAAGGAATTCCGATGCGAGCCTCACTCCCTCTTGAAATGGCAGTGGACGCGCCCTTTTTGCCCTTTGCGGCAGGTCATTGAGACAAACAGAACGGCGATGGCGATTGACGCGAAAGCCCGGATCATGACCGCCGCATCGCGATCGATCTGATCATTTCGAGTGCATCACGATCTGCCACACCGCGATGGCGTTCGTCCTGAGATAGCGCCCCAAGAGCCGGCGCGGCTCCAGCATGATGCGATAGACCCATTCCAGCCCCGCAGCTTGCATCCACCGTGGCGCGCGGGAATTCCGCCCCGAGAGAAAGTCGAACAGACCGCCGGATGTTTTGATGACACCGACGCCTTGAAGGCGGTCGATATTGCGGGCAACGAAACGCTGCTCGAGCGGCACCCCCAGGCCGATCCATAGGATATCTGGGCGCAGGCGCGCGATATCCTCCACGACCTCGGCCTCTTGCTCCGCGTTGAAATATCCAGATCGTGCGCCCGCGAAGATCAGCTTCGGATACGCCTGCGTTATTCGGTCGACGGCCGCGCGATTGACCTCAGACGTCCCGCCCAGGAAGTAAAAGCTGACGCCGGCAACCTCCGCCAAGGCAGCAACCTCATGTATCAGATCCGTAGTCGCGACACGTTCCCGTAGCGGGACTTGCGAGACGACGGAAGACAGAAGGACCATGGGCATTCCATCGGGATGGATCTGGTCGGCATCCAGGAGAAGGTCGCGAAATGCTGCATCGCTTCGCGCAAGCGCTATGACCTGACCGTTCGCCGAGGTCGAATAGAACGGCCGTTGCCCTTGGCCTCGCGCTCGCAGTGCGGTGTCGATCAGCAAACGCGCGGACGCTTGCATACCCAGCGCCGTGACGGGCAGGCCACCGATCGTCGCCATCGGTCCCCCGTCTACAGGCGTGCGACTCCTTCCGATGGCGTCCATGCAATCTCTCTGCCCCTTCGCGGGCTTGATCGCACAGGTTCTGAGGCGTTTCCACCAGAGACCAAGAGTATCGCTAACGATCAGATTTCGGTGAGGCCATGTATCGCGACGTCTTCGCGAACAATCCGACGACCGTCAGCGCAGCCATAAATCGGGATCGCGATTAAGGCGTCCTCGACTGACGGGACGAGATGCAATGTTCGAAGACCGCCTCTCCAGCCATTCGCGCAAGTCGTACCCGTCAGCCCGCATCGAAGTGCGGCCAGGCTATCGCGTGGAACGCCAGCCCCCCGGTGGCGCTGACGTGCCGGGCTTGCGGATCAGGCGACGGCTTCAGGCGCGCGTCGTTCTCCGGTGGCGGCCCGAAGTTTCCGCGTCAACGGCCTTTCGATCGCAAGGTAGACAAGCGACGCGACAAGCAGGGCCCACAGCGCGGCGACGAACGGATATGACAGCGCTTCGTCAAAGCCGTATTGCGCGCCGAGGCCAACGAAGATGGCGGTCACCATCGGCAGAGCGATGACATGCGTCAGGTAGAGGGAATAGGAAATGTCGCCGAGATAAAGGGCGGGCCGGACGACGGCATGCTTGGCCATCCCTTCCAACTGAAGGCTACCGAGCACGATCATCATCGCGGGGATGCCATATGCGATGGACCTCGGAACGGACTTCATATCGGCCATCCACAAGACCAGACAGAAGGACAGGCCGATCAGAAGCACGCCCAACGGTACGCCCAGAGGCCTCACCCGCCTGAACATGTAGCCCGCCAGCAGACCGAACAGGAACTCGATGACGATGTCGTTGCCGTAGAAGGAAACGGGCCCTGTCGATTTCGAGATCTGGACCGCAACCAAGACGCCGATGACGATCGCCGACGTCAGGAGGACCCTGAGCCGCCGCGGCGCCAAAAGACCGATCGCCACCGCGGCGTAGAAATACATCTCGTAGTTCAGCGTCCAGCCTGGAATCAGAACGGGCCAGTAGCCGTCATAGGCTGGATTGGGCCACGGCAGAAAAAGGAACGACGCCAGGACATGGCTCGCATCGAGGCGCGTGCTGGAGAGCATCGCAGGCGCGACATAGGCTCCGGCGACGATCACCGCTGTCAGCGACCAGTAGAGCGGAACGATCCGGATGGCCCGCCTCAGCAGGAAATCTCCCGGCCTGGCATCGATTTCGATGGCGGCGATGTACATGATGAAGCCGCTGATGACGAAGAATATATCGACGCCCCAGATCCCGATGGAGGCATAAGGCAGGTTGTGGTCGGCGGATATCCTAGAGATTTGAGTATCGAGATGGGTATAGACAACCAGCACCGCAGCGAGGCCGCGGAGATATTGGATCACGACAACCATCTGAAATCGGTCCTTTTGGGCAATTCAAGTGGTCGCCGAGGGGAACTGCAGCGGTCTATCGGCCGCGGACGCATTTGAACAGAGCAAAGCCCGCGCCGTCTAGACGCAGGACTGACAGCGGTCGCCCGCTCTGAGCGCATGGATACGCGAGTGCCCGTCGGGACGAATTTTGTGCGACTGCGGGCGGAACGCCGCCGGGTTCAGGATCAGGTCGCGGACCTGATCGCTAGACCGGGAAGTCCGGACGTCGGTAGCTCGCCTGGGCCCGATGCGACTTGGACAGCTTCGTTGTCACCGCAAGACAACCCGGCGCGGCGCTCGCGCTTGGAGCTCTGACGGCGCTATCGAGAAACCCGCATGGTTCGCGAGGTTGTGGGAGTTGGCTGAATTGAAGCCCGACGTCGTGGCGTAGCATACTGAATTGAACGCCACGAACAGGCGCAGCTCGTGAAAGGCATCTGGAATTCAGCATGAACGATATCAATGCGATAACTCTGGCCTCGAACGTCGTCGAGCGCGCGATTACCAGCCGCCGCGCCGTCCGCGCCTTCCTGCCTGATCCGGTCGATCCGGCGCTCGTCCGCCACCTGATCGAAGTCGCGGCCCAATCCCCCAGCGGCACCAACATGCAGCCGTGGAAGCTGCGCGTCATTGGCCCGAGGGCACGCGAGCGGCTGGAGACGGCGCTGATCGCCGCGCTGGATTCGCCCGATCTGCCGGCCGAGGAGGAGTACCGTTACTATCCGCAGACCTTCCGCGAGCCTTATCTCTCGCGCCGCCGCAAGGTCGGCTGGGATCTCTACGGGCTGCTCGGCGTGACCAAAGGCGACGTCGCCGGCATGAAGCGCCAGAGCGCCGCCAATCTGCGCTTCTTCGGCGCGCCGGTCGCGCTGATGCTGACGGTCGACCGCGACCTTGAGATCGGCTCCTGGCTCGACCTCGGCATGTTCGTCCAGAGCCTGTTGATCGTGGCACAGGGCAACGGCCTGCAATCCTGCCCGCAGGCGATCTTCGCGCGCTTCCATCCGGTGGTACGGCGCGAACTCGCGATCCCGGGGAGCGAAGTCGTGGTCTGCGGCATCGCGATCGGCCATGCGGACCCCGACGCGCCCCAGAACGCTCTAGTGCCCGATCGCGAGCCCGTCGAGAATTTCACGACCTGGCTCGACTGAACTAGTACGAGCTAAGCCGGCTTCCGCACGAGCTTGAGCGCCGGCTCGACCAGATGATGCATCGCGACGATGGCGATGCCGCCGACGATCAGACCGAACACGGCCGAGAGCGCCGCCCCGGTGAACCATTCGATCGCGCCGCCAAGCGCCGGCAGCGCCTTGGCCGCCGCCGCGGCGATCCCGTGGCTGGCATGGCCGATCGCAGTGAGCCCGAATTCCTCCAGCCCGTGGATGATGATGCCGCCGCCGACCCAAAGCATCGCCGCCGTGCCGACCGCGCCAAGCGCCGTCAGGAAATGCGGCATGCCGACGACCAACCCACGGCCCAGCAGCCTGACCGGCGCGAAGCGCTGCTGCGCCAGCGCGAGCCCGGCATCGTCGGCCTTCACGATCAGCGCGACGACGCCATAGACAAGCACGGTGATGCCGATGCCGACGACCGCCAGCACCACGGCCTGCGTCCAGAAGGAGGCGGTCGAGACGGTGGCCAGCGTGATCGCCATGATCTCGGCCGAGAGGATGAAATCGGTCTTGATCGCACCCGCGATCTTCTGCTCCTCGAGCAGCTTCGCGTCCATGGCGGCCTTGCCGCCCTCCTCCTGTATCGCGGGCGCATGCGGCACGACGATTTCGAGAATCTTCTCGGCGCCCTCGAAGCAGAGATAGACACCACCGGCCATCAGCAGCGGCGTGATCAGCCAGGGCGCCACCAGCGCGAGGATGAGCGCGCCCGGCAACAGAAAGAATAGCTTATTCTTGAGCGATCCGACCGCGATCCGCCAGATGATCGGTAATTCGCGCGCCGCCGCGAAACCCACCGCATAGCGCGGCGTGACCGCCGCATCGTCGATCACGATGCCGGCGGCCTTGGCCCCGGCCTTCGTCGCCTGCGCCACGACATCGTCGACCGAGGCGGCGGCGACCTTGGCGATGCCGGCGATGTCGTCGAGCAGCGCGAACAGTCCAGAAGCCAAGGCCGATCTCCCAAACAGCATTGCGGCGCCGCAACAAAGCTAAGTCACGCGACCGCGCCATGACAATGGCGCGGGACGCTCTGAAGCCGATCAGCCCTGGTTGATCTCGAACAGCCCGGCACAGCCCATGCCGCCGGCGACGCACATGGTGACGACGGCATAGCGCGCCTTGCGCCGCCGGCCCTCCAGCAGCGCATGGCCGACGAGGCGGGCGCCGCTCATGCCGAAGGGATGGCCGATCGCGATCGCGCCGCCATTGACGTTGACCTTGTCGGGATCGATCCCGAGCGTGTCGCGGCAATAGAGCGACTGCGAGGCAAAAGCCTCATTCAGCTCCCAGAGGTCGATGTCGGAGACCTTGAGGCCGTTGCGCTCGAGCAGGCGCGGTACAGCGAAGACAGGGCCGATGCCCATCTCGTCGGGCTCGCAGCCGGCCGAGGCGAAGCCGCGGAAGATGCCGAGCGGCGAGAGGCCACGCCGCTTCGCCTCATCCGCCGACATCACCACGCTGGCCGAAGCCCCGTCCGAGAGCTGGCTGGCATTGCCGGCGGTGACGAACCGGTCCTCGCCGCGCACCGGCTTGAGCTTGAGCAGGCCCTCCAGCGTGGTCTCGGGCCGGTTGCCCTCATCCTTCGACAGCGTGATCTCCTGCTGGCTGACCTCACCCGTGGCCTTGTCGGTGACGGCCATGACAGCGCTCATCGGCACGATCTCGTCGTCGAACAGCCGGCGCTGCTGGGCCGCTGCGGTCCGCTGCTGGCTCTCCAGTGAGAACGCGTCCTGCGCCTCACGCGAGATGCCGTAGCGTTGCGCGACATTGTCGGCGGTCTCGATCATCGAGGTGTAGATCGCAGGCTTGTTGGCCATCAGCCAGTCGTTCTGGGTCAGCTCGCGCCGCACCACCGGCTGAACCAGGCTGATCGATTCGACGCCGCCGCCGACCGCGACCGGCACGCCATCCATCACGACGCGCCGCGCCGCATGCGCGATCGCCTCCAGCCCCGAGGCGCAGAAGCGGCTGACCGTGACGCCCGCCGACTGCACCGGGAGGCCTGCGACCAGCGCCGCATGGCGTGCGACATTGCCGCCGGTCGCGGCTTCCGGATAGCCGCAGCCCATCACCAGCTCCTCGACCGCCTCTGGCTCGAGCTTGGCCCGCGCCAGCGCATGCCGGATCGCATGCGCCGCCATGTCGGCGCCACGGACCTGGTTGAAAGCGCCGCGATGGGCCTTGCCGATCGGCGTGCGGGCGGTGGAGACGATTACGGCTTCGGTCATGGTGCTGCTGGTCCTGTGTTGAGGTTTTGCTCGCGATGCATGCGAGCGCGTTCAAAGCCCGAGATAGGCAGCCCGCATCTTGGGGTCGGCCAGCAACGAGCGGGCAGCGCCTTGATGCACCACTTTGCCTGTCTCCAGCACATAGCCGCGATCGGCGATGGCGAGGGCCGCAGAGGCATTCTGCTCGACGAGGAGGATCGTCATCCCCTGATCACGCAGCGAGACGACGGCATTCAGGATCTGGTCGACCAGCAGCGGTGCGAGGCCCAGCGACGGCTCGTCGAGCAAAAGCAGCTTCGGCGCAGCCATCAGAGCGCGACCGATCGCGAGCATCTGTTGCTGCCCGCCCGACAGGCTCATCGCCGGCAAGGCGCGCTTCTCCTTGAGGATCGGGAACATCGCATAGGCCTGCGCCAGCCGGTCGCCTAAGCCGGCGTCCTGCTTGCGGAAGGCACCCAGGCGCAGATTGTCCTCGACGCTGAGCGGGCCGAAGACCTGCCGCCCCTCGGGCGACTGCGCGATGCCGAACCCAACGCGTCGATGGGCGGGGGTGCGCTCGATCGGCTGCCCATCGAACAGGATGCGCCCGCCTGTCAGCGGCTGCACGCCGGAGATCGTCCGCAGCAGCGTCGTCTTGCCGGCGCCGTTCGAGCCGACCAGCGCGACGATCTCGCCCGTCGCTACGGTCAGGCTGACCTGATGCAAAACCGCGATTCGGCCGTAGGCCGAGGATAGTCCCTCAACCGTGAGCACGATCGGCCTCCTTGCTGCCGTGATCGCCGAGATAGGCCGCAATCACCGCCGGATCGTCGCGCACAGTGCGCGGCGTCCCTTCCGCGAGGGGGCGGCCCTGGGCCAGAACCAGGATCCGGTCGGAAATCTTCATGACCAGCTTCATGTCGTGCTCGATCAGGACGACGGCCGTGCCCGAGCGGGCGATTCCCGCGATCAGCGCGTCGATCGCCTCGGTCTCGATCGCGTTGCAGCCGGCCGCCGGTTCGTCGAGCAGGAGAACCTTGGGCTCGGCGGCAAGCGCACGCGCGATCTCCAGGCGCTTGAGCGCGCCATAGGGCAGCGAGCCGGCATTCGCATCGGCGTGGGCGGCGAGGCCGACGCGATCGAGCAGGGCAAAGGCCGCATCGCGCGTCAGACGGTTCTGCCGCGCGACATTCGGCAGACCGAGAA